>ERZ1034973.78-NODE-78-length-60096-cov-8.506604_pt1 | contig 60096 bp, 85 predicted proteins | sample MGYA00520686_ERZ1034973 | MGnify/ENA primary metagenome ERZ1034973 (study PRJEB33766, sample SAMN09781775) | gut metagenome | biome: gut microbiome | host: Homo sapiens | place: Madagascar | study: EMG produced TPA metagenomics assembly of the PRJNA485056 data set...
ACCCATTTCATCGATGGTCATAGCCCGTTTTGTATTGATTAACATCGAAATGAACATGAATAGTGACTCCTTTGTCTTGATAACGATCGATAATGATTTGTGAACGACAAAAGACAGCAAGGTCAGCTTTGGAGAATCTTAGAAATGGAGGTCAGTCGGTGGAGGACGGTGATGCTGACCTTGCTTTCTTGTCTTTTGTCTTCTTTCTAATCGATCTTGGCAGATTGGTGGGTGTGTGGTGGAGTGAGACCGATTAGAATTGTATGATAAATTCATTGAATGAAGTTGCAAATGAATGAAAAAACAACAACACAATTAATGAAAGCTTTGAGTTAACTATAACTAAAGCAAAGAAGTAATAAACTATGAATGAATCAGAAAGATTCAATTGATTAGTATGTTCATGTACTATTATTGTTTGTTAACAAATAGAATCAACGAACAACTTTCTTATAAACATTCAAAGGATCGAATCGAATGATTTCATCAATTGCTCTTTCTATTTCAGCTGCATTCTCTTGATCAGACATTGCTGGAGAAGTCATAGCAATACGATCCAGTAGACCACAGCTATTGTATCCTTTATCAGTGTCATACTGATACCACTGATCGAACTGATCCTTTGGATCATAAGGATTGTCAACAGTAGTTAACATAGCAATAGACATGGAAAGTAATCACCTCTTTTATTCAGCAATGTATTTAGAGACAGTCGAAGTAGATACACCAAGACTATCAGCGATCTCTGCCAAAGTGTAGCCAGACTTAGCCATTGCTTTGACTTTAGATACTTTAGCAGTGGATAGGGTAGTCATAGTTCTAGGCATAGCCATAGCTCTCACAGTTTTTGTATCTGTGTAACGAAGGATCTGAGTAAGTTTGCTATCACTGATAGCCCCTTCCTGTATGGCCTCCCATTCCTTGGGAGTGATGTCTATCTTGCTGCCCTTACTATCAGCACCTACCAGTTGTCTAGCTGTAGTGATGGCAATTTGTTTCTGCTTCTTGAGTTCTTTCTTGTCGTTCTGAAGTTCAGGGTTGGCTTGAACTTTAGCTTTGACTTGAGAGTTTGCTATCGCAATAGCTCTCCGCTCCCGGGGGGCGTTCTTTGCAGCGATATTGAGCTTGGAGTTAAGGGAGAATACTTCTGTTTCATACTTCTTTGCTGCTTCAGGTTTTCTTTCTAAGTTACCCTCAGCTAGATACAATTTGCGTGCCTTGTTTGCTAAGGCTTTAGTCTTATTGACGTAGTCAGCATAAGCTTCTTCCTGTGCTGTACCAGAAGAGAGGATGCGTGCATCGGGGACGGCGGATAGGAGCTTAACATCTCGGGTAGCTTCCTTAATAGCGCCAGTCTTCTTGTCTACATAGGTACGGCCAGATAGTTTATACTCAACTTCACCAGTTTCAGGATTGATTCTACCAGATCCTTTAGTCTCAGGCATCTGAATAGTCTGTCCTTTTCTAGAGATCAGAGTAGAAGCACCAGTAGAAACTCTGCCAGTTACAGGATCAACTCGACCTTGCCACTTCTGTTTAAGCTCAGCAATACCATTGTCTTTCTCAGACTGAGTGTAGTCAAGTTTATGTTTTGCTGCATCAATGACAACCATCGAATGCCGAACAGCTCGAGCAATCTCTTTCTCATTGGCTCCTTTAAGAGTCATGTCATTGATCAAATTAGAAACCATGCCCATTTGTTTCTGCTTATACTCTTCAGTCATTACCTTCATGCCTTCACGATAAGGATAGGCAGTCTTAGGATCAAAGCCTTTCAAGTCATCCAGAATAGGAGTAGACTTAATGTTTGCCTTGGGAGTAACAGGAATACAAATGACTTGGTCACCATCGAAGTCTGCACCAGACAGACGTTCAGCAGTCTTAGGACTAATACCAATAGCATCTTTAACAGCATTAGTAATCACAGACTTACCTTGAGCATTCTTATTATTAACAGTAACAATAGGAATCTCAAATGTACCACCATGAGGATAACGAACCAAAGCTAAGGTTTCGCCATTCTTATAGTTAGGTGCATAGACTTCATTGTCTTTGATCTTAGTCAAAGGTAGAATGACTTGAGTAGTTTGTCTTGGGAATGCTGCAGCTTTAAGATGAGTTGCAGCACCGTCACAATTATTAGCGAATTCAAGCAGAAGCTTCTTCTTAACAGTTGGATTGGTAAGCGACATGATGTCATCAAGCTCAGCAACCTGATCTTTGTAAGTAAGATCGAGCTGCTGTCTGATTAACTTCATAGGTTGCTTAGAGAGGAACTGCGAAGATAAGTTCTTACTCATCTTATCCCAATCGCCCTCTTCTTTGATCTTGTTAATGGCACCAAGATGTTCTTTACCGTCTTTGCCAATGTAATAGCTTTGCCCATTAGCTTTGATAGCAGCACCAAAAGGATTGTCAGGATCTTCTTTAATCCCTTTCATAACCTTTTCTTTCGGTGTACCACTTGGTTTGTTCGTGTTGAATCGAATGTCTACGCCATCAGGAAGGTCATCAGCATAGATAGCCATACCTTTCAGATAGTGTGTGCCATCAACAAGAATACGAACCTGTGCATAATGAGAGTTACCAAGATCAAGATCTTCAACGCCTCGACGAAGCTCGATAACACCATCTTTAGCAGAGCCGCCTTGATCACCATACTCGATCATAACTCGTTTGCTGTCGACGCTAGCAGGATACTGAGTCTTCTTGAACGAAAGACCGCCATCTTTAGAATGATAGTCTCCATAAGATGCAATCTCTTCCGTATGATTGTATGCATACTTCTGATCGAAACCATCTTTAGCAAGAATCGTTGTAATAGTCTGTTGTTTAGGATTGGTAGTCTGTTGAAGACCAATGCCATAAACCTGATAACCTTTGGTCTCGAGGATGAACAAAGCTTCTTTCAGAGTGCTATTAGTAACACCAAGCTCATGTTCAACACCAGCACCAACGTCGATCATATTTTTCTTTTCAAGTTCTTTGGCAAGAATCTCAGCAGTAGCATTAGCACGATTCTTGTTTACGGCAGTGTTCTCATTCAAGAGAGAACGAATAGACGAGTCATTGGTATAACCCATCTTGTTAGCAATCTCTTGCAGACTCAGACCATCATCTCTAAGAGAACGCGCTCTATCAGCCTCAAGTGCTCGACGTTCATGCTTTGCAACTCGAACCTGCATACGAAGATCAGTTGTAGTCATACCAAGTTCTTTGGCAATGTCTTTTTCTGCTTTGCCTTCACTAGCTAAAGACTCAACTCGAGCTAAGAAGTCTGCACTATGCTGATAAGGGTTCTCGCCCGAACCCCAAGGATAACGCCCAGAACGACGTTTAACGCCATAGTGAGCAATCGCTTCTTCATTCTCAGAACAACCAAGATAGGAAGCAATTTCTTCAGCGATCGGATTCAAGGTTAACCCTCCTCAACCTTCAGTCGATTGATGATCCCGTCAAAGACGCGAATCTTATTCATGATATATTCGATCTCTTGAGGATCAGGATTCTCTATCATCACATCATCGTTCTGATAGATCCGAAGCTCGGAAGAGATCTTATTAGGATCTTGTTGATAATCCAAACAAAACAGGGCCATATAGATTCGCAGTTGTTCCATATGTGCAGGAATGTACCCAGACTTGTAATCATGGATACGAAGAGTGTTCCCTCTAAAGCTGATCGCGTCGGTAGTACCGAATACATTGTCAGAATAGTAGAGAACCTGCTCAGGAGTCATTGCGAATCCGATAGCATCGTTCACATACATGTTCAGAGTCTTCTTCGAGCGAGGAAGCTTCTGGCCAAGAAGGATCGATTGCATGGCATAGTTGTGCAGCAGTGTGCCGCGCTCAGCAGCTCTCTGGTTACGATAGAACTCCTGAAGACGTTCTTCATCGTAATTGATCCAGTGATACTTGCTGGCGCTGAGAAGGGCATGCTTACCCTCTAGATTGGAACGTTTGATAAAGTTCATCTAGTACCTCCTGTTTATTTTCTGGATAAACGAAACGTGCGAAAGACATCTCGTTCATATTATCAACATAGTAATCTTGATTCGGCTGATGTTTTGCTTTCGCATGCTGTTTGCATTCCAAAGCAGCCCATCGACCTTGATGCAAAAGCAAGAGATCAGGAATACCCTGACGTTGCTCCATCTTGAAAACCATGCATCCATCGAACATAGTCTTCAGATCTTTGATGAGTCCATCCTGGAATCCGCTTTCTAATCTCTTGCTTCTACTCATGAGCTCTCCCTTCCTTTGCAAGGAATTTCTATGTCAATCCTAACTTTGCATCTTTCCCTTCCCTGGAAGAACAAGAGAGAATGAACAAAAAATGCCTTTAAAAGGACACGGGTTCATTTCTCCCCATAAAAGAGCGTGAAATCCTCGCGGGGACAGTTGTCTAAGAAAAAATTAGACCCATAAAAAGTCATGACAATCTATCATGTAATCGATAGAGCATCCAAGAGCCATACACAAATTGCAGAGTGTAGGCAGTGTTGGGATTCTTTTGTAATCGATAACATTGTAGATTGTCGTAAAGTGAAGACCGCTCACTTCAGCAAGTGGAACAGCATCGATTAGGTTGTACTCCATGTTCTCATGTAATGTACATACCAATCTTCTATTCCAAGACTCAATTGTCTCGTATTGGTTAATGTTCCACAGACAGCAAGCGTTAGGTTCTACAAGCAACTCGAACGGTTCACAAGAATATCCAAGCCATGCTTGCTCAACGTTCTGTTCAGGAAGCCTGTCGCTAACATAAACATTATCAGGAATCAGATCACTGATCCTAATTCCTAATGCTGCTGCGATGTTGATAACTGTAGGAGTATTCGGTACTCGACGTTCAGTCCGACACTTGATCACAGTCTGTCTATACACATTTGCCCAATTGGCAAGATCGTGTGTATAGATGTTATGCTCGGTCATGATAGCTCGAAGTCGTCTACCAACAATTGATGCGAACGTATCCCGATGTACTCGAGACACACTAGGATCGCCAATCACCAATGGTCTGTAATCAATACCCACGATTGATCTCTCCTTTATAGATGAATTTGTCGCATGGCACAATATCATCGATCAGTTCTCCACAAGCAAAACAAATGTTCGCTATATGAGCAGGAGAAGGGACTCGAAGATTGTTGAGATACTTACTGATAGTAGTGCTATCTATACCAGTGCATACAGCTAACAGATCTTGGCAGCTCAACTCGTCTTCCAAAGCTCTGTTGATTCTCATTGCTAATCTCACCGCATACGTATCTCGGCTGATCAGATTGATCTGAGAGGTCGACTTAAAATCGAGACTACTCTTCTTGATCATTAGAATACCACTAGGCGTCGTGTACTGACAATGAGACAGATTAGAACCTTTCGTCACATTGAATCCTCTATCCCACACGATATCGCCAATCTTCAGGCCAAGACCGACACAAATGTTTACCAAAGTAAACAACTGTGGTTGATGTTGTCCGTTGATGATCCGTTGCAGCGTTAATCGACTGATCCCAGATTTCTTAGCTACCTCGCTGACGTTATAAATACTAGCGTCTATAGCAGCTTTGAGTCTCATTGCGAGCTCATACTGGAATATACCAGTAGACACGCACGGCTCGTCGGGATCAAAACATGCTCGAAGCTTAAATTTCATAAAATTCTCCTTTCAAAGGGGTGTATCATTTTGTCAACTCAAAATGTATCAAACTGTCAACTAAGCGAACCCTATTTATATAATAGAAAAATACCCTATTTTTACTATTTTTTCTCACGTAATAGGTATATATTACTTACTTGACATTATGATACATTTTTTACCCAATTTTGTATCATTTTGTCAACTTTTTCGTCAATTTTCCTCGAAAAGTCCCAAAAGTTGACAAAATGATACACTTTGAGTTGACAGTTTGATACATCCAATACCCCTAAAAATGGCCATTCTTGACATTTTGATACACGATTTTTTGCAATTTTCGTGTATCAAAATGTCAATATTCGGGGTTTTTAGGCTTCTCAAATGTATCAAACTGTCAACTTTTTCAGAGAGTAGTGTATCAAACTGTCAACTTTTTCAGAGACTAGTGTATCATTTTGTCAACTGTTCTCACCAAAATTGCGCTCAACGATAGCCTTGAATTCGCGAATAACATCCTTCAAGTTCTCGTTTTCCTCCTTATAAGCCTCTACAAGCTTCTCCAGAGTCTCGTTTTTCTCCATCAAAGCGATGATTTTGTCCCGATAATCGGAAGTTGCGAGGGCATTTTCATTCGTCATCATAGCAAGTTGACTCCTTTCTTTTCTTCTTTTTCGAGCATTTGACCCACGAAGTACAGTCTTCATACTCCTCAGGATTGTAAATACGATGCTGGAATTCCAAACATTTGTACTCACCCCACAAGCGATCGAAGACCATATTACCACAGGTCAAGCAATTGCGAGCTTCCTCTGTGTTCATCGTCTACCTCCATATGGACCGTAATCAATCCCCTTAGCAAGATCCCAAGGATACTGATTGATCCGGAAGTTGAGGCTCATAGCATCATTGCTAGGTGTATAGCCGATCTCTTCAGCGAATCGAGGAATCCAGTCGTCTGCAGGATCGAGAACACGAGGCTGCTGTGCCTCTTCACCATGCTCGCCAAGCTCCTGATAGATCCGACTCTTCACCACTTCACGACTGCCCTGGTACTTGCCGTGATACTCATCTGCAGCATTGCCGTAGACCGTCTGATAGAACGTCTGACAGATCTGCATGCCAGGATAGACCCGAACAGGCTGTACACAAGCCAGCTCAAGTGTCCAGTTGCCCTTGAATCCCAGGTCACCGAACCCAGCAGTAACGTGAATCCACAAACCAAGACGGCCAATAGAGCTGCGACCGACCACCTGAGGCACAAACCCATGTGTCTCAGTGTACTCCTGTGTTTTAGCGAGGTACAGGCCACCTGGCATCAGCACGAGCCCTTCCTCAGGGATCTTCACGACGGCCGTCTTCATGTCCTTACGAGGGTCCAAGATTGCTTCCTTATACACGAGCAGCTCATCACCGAGCCGCAGGTTATATGAGTTAGGACCGAGCTGAGCTTCATTGAAGTCCTCGATCACGATCTTACCCAGTTCCACCTGGTGTCTAATTTCATGTCCGGTCAGAATCATTGTCATCCTCCTTGTACTTCTTGCTTACCTTGTTGATGCCGTAGTTACCGAGTCTCTCATCGAGCAAGTCGTCATGCAACTTCATCACCGTATCTACCATGTGATGAACCGTGAAGATGATCAGCACAAGACTCAACGCGACAATACCAAGTGCGAACAATAATGCTGTCATGTTAACAACGCTCCTTTCAACGCGTATCCGTATATGAAAATGATAAGGATCACAAACATAAAATGCCAGAAGTTACTCATACTCCACATACCCTTCCCAAATATCCATGAGACCCGTATCGAACAGCTCACAAGATGTGTGGAACATCGGAGAGTGCCCATGGCAGTTGATTTCAAGGTTAGCAAGCGTCTCAGGATGAATATGTTGTGGAATTACCTGAATATCACCGTCGAAATGCTTCACCATAGCCACAACCAACGTAGGAACATCAGCGAGTCCCGTGGGTAATGCCATAGCGAAGATCTCTCCAGGCTTAAGATCCTTTACTTTCTTCTTCATTCAGCTTCTCCTTGTAGAGCAAGTTGCTCAAGTATTGTTCAGGCATAAGTCCCTGCTTACAACACTGCTCGAAGAGATAGTCGAGAATATCAACAGGGAACATCAACTCGAGTGTCACGTGATCCATATAATCCCCTCCGAATACGGCAGTTTCTTAATGAACTCCCGACAGAAGCCCTCTTGCCACTCATCCAGCTTGTGGTTCTTACGATCCTTCCAGATGTGAGCGAGCACCTCGTAATTGAGCTGCACGGTACGTCTCTGGTTGAAACTGGAAGGGAGAAGCTGGATGATCCTGTACCAGATTCGTTTCTTGATGGCGGGATGCTCGGTCATGAGGTATTCTTTTCGCCAACAGTTGAGCTTGTACACAAAAGTGGTCAACTGTGCTAAAGCCTCCCCATCAAGATACTCATTCGAGAAGTCCTCGACGTTGAATGCCTCTTTCATGACCGTATGCATTGTGCTCTCACTATTGGCGACAGTGCCGACCTTATACGTGTCGAACTCCTTCCACCAGTACAGGGGTGCAGTAATATCAACCGTGACGTTGATATACCGTCTGTACTTGGCATGAGAGGCTCCTGCGCCCGCCAATTGCTTCATAAGAATGAGATCGTTCGGTCCGATTTCATAGCGACCTAAGACACAACGTGTGTCCGGGTCGTATCGAATATACCCGCTGTCACTCTTCTCATGGCTGCCCCAGCTGTTCCGCATACCACGAATGGCAGCTTCCCAGCCAAAGACCTCAACGTTCTCAAATTTGATCATGTTTATCCTCCTTATGCTTCTTGTATTCTTTATACTCGTTCATCCAGTCGTCCCAAAAGAGGTTAACTGGAATGACAAATATCACAAGGATGGTGCAAAGAATGTACAACAGTGCAATCATTCTTTCTTAAACTCCTTCTCCACACCCAGCATGTTCCGATCACAGGCAGGGCAACTCAAAGGATACTGCCAAACCTTATGTCCGGAGATAACGTACTGGTAAATCCCAGCTTCCTCATACCCACACTTCGAGCATTTGAAAATATCAAACACGTGCGTAATAGGCTTCCAGATGGCGAACTCATCAAGACTGAGCTTCTCCTTCTTATAGTCTTCAAGTGTCATATATATCCTCCTTATGCTCGTTCATCCAGTCATCCCACGTATGTTTCTTCATCGGCTGTTTGCAATAACGACACACCGGCGGATATTTCGCAACCTCGATTTCATAGCAAGGATGATGACGATCAACAACGTACTTGAACCCACACTTCGAGCATTTGAAAACATCAAGTGACTTCCTACACTCTTTATACTCCTTAAGTGTCATTCCTTATCTTCCTTTCTTACGCCCAGCATATAGCGGTTACAGAGTGGACACATACAAGGGTACTCGTAGCGCTCCAACTGATTGGTAGTGAGCGAGTATGTGTAATGACAACGAGAGCACCGAATCCACTCGATGCCCTCGTCCTTAGTCTGCTCATGAATCCAAGCAGAGGTCAGAATATCATTACAACGTTTCTTACGTTCTTGCGCGAGTACCTTCTTCCGTCTGAGGAAGTTACTTCTCGCGTTTGTCATAGGGACCTCCGACAACTTTCACCTTGTACCCAAGCTCCTTCTCGATCTCAGCGACGGTCATCTCACGCTGAGGAGGTTTCTCCATGTGCTCGAAGATAGAAGCCTTCTCAAGAGATGGATAGTCAGGATGTTCCGCGTCGCACAGCCAGAACGTACAACCACCAGCACTCAGCAGAAATCGACCACTAGTATCGATTTCCAGATTAGGCAAGTGATCCACAATGAATGGCATGCGAATCTTGGAATATAGCAGATCGACCTCGCCGACGTCCGTAGCAACCTTGTAGCGCAGAGACATGTACAACCGCCCATCTTCGATCCAATGCTTGTGATCCACGAGCTCCACGTCATAGATTACACGAGTCTGAGTGATGAGCTCGTTGGGGTTCATAGCTCTGGTGTGAATACGATCGACAGTCTCACCCTTCTCAAGCTTTTCGACCTCTGTACCGATAGCGTCGATTTCCTCCTTGTGCTCATTGTAGAACTCGACACCGAACTTCTCGACCACCTTAGCGATCTTTTCCAAATCTCTGATATACATAGCAATCTCCTTTCGTGTTTCACAAAAATAAGAGAAAAAGAAATAGCAAGACTCGAACTTGCGTCTCTGCTGGGGTGCAGCAGCGTCTTACCGATTAGACGATATTTCTTCTTCTCCATAATAGGGGCTGTTTATTTCGCGTGTTTCTCCTGTAACTTCTTGATCTGCTCAAGAGTCTTATTGATCTCGTTCTGGATCACAGCTTTCTCCTGTTCGTTGATGGTATCTTTCACACCAATTCGCTTAGGCTCGCACCCAAGGAATACCACGAGCTGCTTCATACAGACGCTGCATAGATCAAAAGGCTCGATTCCAGTCTTGTTGGTGAAGTCACCGTCATACCTAGTCCAACCGAATTTGATTGCGCCAGGATCATTGTTCTTGGGCTTGATTTCACAGCCACAGCGATCACATACTTTGAGAACCATAATACTTACCTCCTTAAATTAAGACGATCCCATCTCGCTCGAGAGTATCACGAAATATCATACAAGGCTCAATGACCTTGGCGTTATGAGATGCGTAATACTCGTCGAGGAGATGAGGTCGGTTATCAACTGCGTAGACCCGCTCGATGGAAGGATTGATGCTGCACATGATCTCTGCAGCACCCTTGAGTCCCTTCACATCCATGTGCTCGGCCTGCATGATGTAGTATCGCAGAGCCCTGTAGTTGTCCTTAGCCTCGCCAAGGCCATATAACACGACCTGTTTCATTCGTATTGCTCCTTTACAATTTCTAGACGGTCCATTAGTTCACGGCGTCTATAAGTGTAATTACTAAAGATAGCATTACGGAAAATAATGCTAATTGATACACCGCAAGCCGAGAGTTCTTCGATCATTCTGAGATCGTCCTCTTCAATGAAAACCTCGTACTTGATCATCGCTGAACCACGATCCTACGCTTGTTGATCTCCTCAAGAGACTTCTTGATGCTTTTCATCTGGTCATTGATCTGCTTAAGGAGCTCTGTGTTGCGTAGATTGATCTTCTGCTGCTCGATCGTCGACGCTGCAACAATCCCCATATTGTGCGCGATGATGTTTGTGGAATATCCACTGCTTGCTGCTGCCCACATGTTGCTCAGATCGGGGTAGATGGGTGTTTTATCGTTGTTCATTTTCATTTGCCTCCTGAAGTTCCAAGTGATTTTCGGGTCGGATGATCATCTCGAAGCATCCGTAAACCAGGCACATATAGCACTGGTAACCTTCTTTGTATCCAACATAGCAGAATACCTCGGTCATGCCGCTATAAGAAGCATTCTCGACGAATCCAGCGTCCTTAGCCTTCAGCATAGCGATGTTGAAGTCATTGAGAGTTGCGCCAGCACAGTTGAGACTATAGTAGTCATAAGGATCATCGCCTTCGTCCTCATAAGCGTACGCAAACTTCGTAGTGTCCACGAAAATATCATGGAGTCTCAGACCCTTAGAGAGCGTAGCAGCGCTAGGACTCACCACAGCGGCAGGTGCAGCGCAACCAGCAAGCATCACGACAGCGAGGAATGCAATAAATAAGCGTTTCATAATAGTTACCTCCGTATTTTAGAAATATCAATCAGATCACATCATGATCCACACCATACGTCAGATGACGCACGACCTGCTCGAGTTCAGACTGAAGCTCGAAAAGGCTCTTCGGGAAGTATTCCCCGTCGACATAAGTCACACGACTGATCGTGACGACTCGCTCACGCATGCCTTTGATAACAGACACGGTGATAGCGCTTTCACGGAATGTCAGCATGACCTCCATACCGGCGTCCATACCCTCCGTCAAGCTGTGCAAGAAGCTGTAATTGCCCATTAGTGTTCCTCCTTAACTTCATTGAAGTTTTTCTTTTGAGTATAGGCTCTCAGTTCACGTTTGAATCGCTGTATCGTTTCGTCGATAGCTTCCTCGATATCGTACTTGTGATCTTCCTGTCTAAGAGTAGCATATCTGAACTCAAAGCCATCCCAGACACTGACAGCTACACTCCTGTAGTTCAGATCAACTGACACGATAAAACCATCTTCATCAGGATCAGTTAGCTGATTGATATATTCCCAAGTCGTAAGCACAAATATCAATCCTCCTTATCGTACATACATAGCTTCGTTGAAGTTCTTCTTCTGGTTATAGGCCTTCTGAATGGCCATATCGATCCCTGAGCGCGTTCTAAGATGGTAGTAATATAAATGGGTGTACGGCGTATTAGCCCTGTCTATGCGCCCTGCAGCCTGCGTCATGATCTTATACGAGTAGTTCGGTGAGAAGAACACGATAGTATCTGTTGTGATGCAGTTCCAAGCTTCAGCGCCTGCCGTATACTGTACCAAATAGACCCAAGTTTTTCCATTAGGTAACATCTCATGCTTGTGACCATTCCACTCAGCGACCTTTTGATCCTGGAAGCATTCTCTCAAAATATCAAGCTCGTAATCGAAATTGTAAAATACAATGAGCCGTGGATGATCCTCGAAGATCTCGAGTAGCTTAAGTTGTCTGCTATCATCCGTATTCGAGATGCGGCGCCAAATATAACAGAGCTCGCCCGCTGACTCGATTGGTCTGTCCTCGTAGGGGTTCCATCTGCGCTTGCTGACGTCCTTATAGAGACCTTTATTGTACGTACACCAAATATCAATGTGGTGCTGGACTGTCTCTCTTCGGAAGTCCATGTCGACAAGCACACGACGTCTCATAGCATTCAGTCTTCCCTCATCGAGATATTGCTTGATCTTGGGATACTTGCTTCTGTAATCATACACGACATGTCGATTCACGAAGTCGGTCTTATTCTTAAACCAACCGTTCGCGATAAACAGAGTCATGTAGTCCATCATGGTATCGCCAGGGGTTCCTGTGAGCAATATCCATTCATTAGGAGCCACACCGTCCCTCATTCGAGCGATCTTGAGGAATGCCTTAGCCCAAGCGCCGTAACCAACTAGTCTTTGCTCATCGAAAATGAAAAACGCATTTTTCACCTCGGCGTATTTTTCGATATTGTTCCAGGAATCGACTACGACTTTGTTGGAATATATGTTATACTCCGGTTCAGTTGAGATACCAAAGTGTTGCATCTCCTGTTGCCATTCTTTTGAGTCTCGTTTACGCGCTGTTGTGATGATGTAGAGATCTTTCGGTTCAAGCATCGCAGCGTAATCTCCACCCTCGAGGTATGAGCGCTTGCCACCGTTACAGAGATAGTAGTACCCAAGGGACGTGAGAGACTTGCCGCTTCCCACGCCCCCATTGAGTACACACCCCGTACGTAGCCGCTCAATAGCATCGAGCTGGTAATCGTACAGAGCAAACATTACTTCGGACCAAGCATGCTCATGAAGGTCGTAGTGATCATCGTCTTTACAACCTCCAAAGCTTCCTCACGAGTGAAACCGTTCTGGACGAAGGTCTTCATCGTGATAGCAGAGATCTCAGCCAAGCTGCCGATGCCGATCATGAGATTGTCGAGGTCAGTCCTCTTCTGCTTGTCGGCCTCGAGGTTCTTCTTGAGATCGTTCAAGAAGTCTTCGTACGGGGATTTGATTTCAGCCATTGTCAGTTTCCTCCTTTTTGTTTGCAACACCGGATTTAATGATGTCACGATAAGTGAACATGTCGATCTCATAATAGTCATTGTCACGATCGGATCTCATGAAGTACCGATCGATATAGACATGCTCCATACCGTTTTTGGTTGCGTCGATAACATGACGAACATCAACGCGACCATTTGTAGTCTCGATGTTATCGAAATCGTTAACACGTACCTTGATCGTATCTCCTGTGTAAGGGAACGTGAGCGGAAAGTATTCGTTCGCGATGTTATCGGTGAAGCGCGTTGAGAAGCCGCCAAGATCGGGATAATAGGTTTGGACTCGATTGTTATCATGATAAGTCACAGTCCCATCAGCATCAATATGCTTGAACAAGCTACTCATGCGCTTGTGCTGATGGCGCTTTACAGGATCTTCTGCGACAGTATAACACTCTTTCCATTGGTCGTCCTCGTCCGTAACAGGCGTCAAAGGATTACCCTTCACCAGTCGCTCGAAGATGGAACAGACAATCCTGGCGGAATATCCACTGTGATCCTGCTCCTCAAAAACGTCGAGTAGCTGCTCTGCTGCGTCGTAGCACATGAGTCCATAGTCCTCGTCGCCAGGCTCATAGTCGGGATCTGCCTTGCACTTCGCGATCTCGTTTTCACGAGCCAGCTTGAGTTCGTTCTTTGCCCATTCGTAAGTATTCATAGTAGTACCTCCTAAAATATAAAAGGAAGAGCCCACGATTTGTAAGTCCTTCCTTAGGGTTAACCGATCCTAGATTCAACGAGTGAATTATAAAGTGGATCTTCTCCATAATACAGTGTGTATTTTTTGCGTGGTGGACCTCCAGGGACTTGAACCCTGAACCGCCCGGTTATGAGCCGGATGCTCTAACCAATTGAGCTAGAGGTCCAGATCACTCTCTCAAGAATATCGGGTTTGTTGAAGTGTTCAAAAGTGATAATGTGATGTGCTATTTCAAAGCTATTCGATTAAGTAAGGAGGATTTTCACTTCCTTTCTATAATGAGAGTAGCCGATAATCTTGAGAGAGGTCCGAGATCATTCTGTCTGGTTGCTGAAATGTATAAGACGGATGCTCGAGAGAAGAGCGAAGCATTCACTTCCTTTCTAAAATAAAGTCTAACAGAACGGATCTCATCGGTAGGTTTGTAGGTACATGATGACTTAAAATTGACAAGTTGAATACTATAGTTCCGGCTACGACTCAACTACTGCCAAGCTGTAGCGGTCAGGGCTGGCAGACCCGTCCCGCCATATAGAGAGCGGGAGGCCCTCAAATATCAATGAAGACCTCCCGCGTAGTGTGTCATCAGTCGAAGTAGCGATGATTGTAGCGCTTCTGAGCGTCCAGCTCCTTCTTCAGTCGACGGATCTCCTGGGAAGCATCGTTCCAAGTAACGTCAGGATTCAGCTCCATGTAACGGACCACAGCGACACTGCCTCCGCCGTTCTTGATGCAGTCCTCGACAGTCGGAGCTTCCTCGACGATCAGATCACCTGCCTCGATCATGTCCTCGACGGTTTCACGACCGTAAACATAGTCCAGGCAACGAGCGAAGTTGGATGCGATGATGCGGTTGGTGAATTTGGATCTGTAGTAAGTCATGTTTTGTTCCTCTTTTCGTTAGATTTGTTTGTATGATCACACAAATATCAATGTGGTATCATCAGAAGGGCAGGTCGCCATCATCTTTCTCAGGCTGACGGCGACGAGGTGCTTCGCGCTGCTCGTACTTGATAGCGAAGCGATCCATCTCGATCGTGACGTACATAGCCTTCAGATAGGCAGTGACACCCGTATCACCACGGACACTCCAGTTGTAGGGCCGAATGACCAGATCAACGTTCTGGATCTCAGCTGTATCAAGCTGACCAATGTCAGTCTCATCCAGAGGCGTCTGTACGCCGTTCGCGATCATGATGATCTTGGGAGGGATGCTTCCGAAGGCCACCTTGACCTGCATGTAATCTAGAGGCAGCTCATCCTCATTGCGAGGAGCCAGAACACGGACGTTCCAACCCTCGTCTCTCATCTGCTGAGCCAGGTCAGGATCAGGGATAGCGACGCAGAAGGTCCGCTTACCACCAGCAGGATCGAACTTGGTGGGCAGACCACGGAAGTTGGTGAACATGATGTGGGCGTTCTCGAATTCGAGATTGTGAGTAACTCTTTCCATTGTGAATCTCCTTATCTTTTATTGAAAAAATCATCGGGTTTCTCAGCCCAGGGTTCGTCTGCTTGGAACCATGGCGGCTCGTCGGTGTCATCACTGACAAACCAGCTGAAATCCCCATATTTGGATATGGTGTCGACAGCCCCATCGACCAGCTTCTGGTAATAGCGCTTATCGACTTTATCTTCAAGGCCAAGTCGCTTGACCATGTCTGTCTCAAGCCATCTGAAGTCAGATGCGCCACCAGCGTTGGCGTACTTGCCAGGTCCGGCCTCTCTCATGAGACGCCCACCGCCAGCACCAGGAACGATAGGACAGAACAGTCCGACTTTGCCTATGAAAATATAATTGTGACCCTTCTCGATTTCGAGGTTAAGGTCGTCACGACGAGCCATCTGAACCTGAGTGGGTCCATCAGGCTGCTTGTTGATCTTCTGTGTGAGCTTCTCAAGCTCCTTCTCAGCTCCACTTACGTCAGGTAAGTCCTCGTTCATGTCGAGATATAGAGCGGTAGAAGCGGACTTGGTCTCACACATGTCTTTGAGCTCGATTGGCTCCTTAGAGAATAGCGTGTTGAAGACATACGGAACCTGGAATTGAGTTCCTGTGGCAGTCCACTTACCACCTTTTTTCTTGCAATCAGCAACAACAGAACGGTCAGACTCCACATACTCTTGTCCGTAAAGTTCTACACACTGATCGAGAGTTGCGTATTTAGCAACATAGACGGCATCATTAACTAGGCACATTCTCTCATACGTAGCCTCATGCTCGAAGCTATAGCCGTACCGCTTACCGAACTCATTGACAAACTGAATGATCTCAAGTGTTGCGTTCGGGATTTTGATCGAGTCGGTCTTGATGTGAGCGACCGTGAAACCTCTTTCCTGAACAGCATGCTTGAGATCCACCATGAAGAGTGCGCCACGTTTAGCGACAATATTATCGACGTTACGAGGATCTCTGAATGGGTTCTCGTATCCAGCATATGTCTGACCATAGACAGCATTGATGGCCGTCTTTAGACCATTAGCCAGATCCTTCGAGGTGAGTTCACCGTTCTTAACTCGCTCAGCGTACTTCACGAGCTTGCCGCCCAGAATATCTTTGATAGCATCCCAATCCTCGTGCTTGATGTCTACTCGACCCTCCACGATGTCTCTGAATCGAGTAGTATAGTAAACACCGAAGACTACCTCAGCGATTGCACTATGAGGATGCATCGAGGAAATATCAAGAAGAGCTACGTTTTGGTGAATGCCTGGCTCAGCGTAGACATAACCACCCTCACCGACTTCTTCACCACGGTATCTTGATTTACCATTCTTGTACTCGTAACCAGGGAAATACGGCAAATCGCTCTTAGCGTCACCATGCGGCTTAGCCATCATTTCGGGACAAGCCATCTTGAGAAATTCTCGTTCATGTTCGTTGATCTTACAAGGCTGAGACATGTCACGCCAGTTAAAGAACTCCTGAGGAGCCTTATTACCCTCAAATATAATTCGAGCAGTCAGCGTGTTGGTCGAAGCGTTGACGGTCATGTCAGCAAGGTCAGCTAGGATTTGTCGAGCAGTCCAGTCAGCAGAGAGGTAATGGAAAGCCGCTTCAGTTGCAATGACATCGTTATCGCAATACTCAGCGACCTTCTCCCATTTATCCTCTGGGACAGGCTGATCCCACGGAAGTCCAAGCTCCTGATGATGGGTTCCAGCCATGATAAGCTGGATCTGCTCGTCGTCGAAGCCCTTCTTCCGCAGAGATTCCTCGCTCTGATTACCCATTTCGATCTCGAGCTTCTTAAGAGACTTCTTGTTGCCTGCAGAAGCGAAATCGTAAATATCAGTGTAGCTCAGGTTGTAAGCCTCACGGAAGAACAGATTCTGGTTCTGTCCTTTCTTGCTATTGGTGATCTTGTAACTCAGGTCGTAGATTTCATCATTGCTCCAGCCAAGCATTCTGGCATAGAGAATATGATTATCGTATCTACGATTGTTGAAGCCGATAAGACGTGCCTGGCAGAATTCAGAAATATCATCCGGCGAAGGGTTGATCATCCGTACAATGTTCTTACCAATGCCAGCGTATTTCCAGTTCACGAGAAGCAGGTTAGGAAATACCTCGACGTCGAAGAATACAATGGGAATATCTTCTGGATCAGGTGGTAAGTCCCTCTCCTCGATGTCAGGAGATTTGAACTTCATCTCATTGACCAGTCTGATGCATATCTTTGAGCTGTTCGTACTGCTTGCTGCAAAGGCAAATATCAATGGCTGCATGTCAGAGACGTCGTAGCTAAAACCACTAGCATATGCGTCATCGAGAATCTTCTTGATGAAGTCTACGCTAGGCTTGGTATTAGCATGGTACTCCTTAGCGAGGTTCTTCTCAATCATCGTGCGTATCTGCTTTTCGTTACGTACAATGTCAAAGTCTATCACTTTGCTATCCTCCTTTATCGGCAACCCACTTGAAATATGAGCGATTGGTAACGAGTTACACTTCGAGAGCTTTCGTCGTAAGGACATCTTACCAGAGAAAACCTTAATCTCGATGTGATCGTCATACACCGCTGACAATTTCGTTGGATCGCCATCGTAAATATAGTGTAGATGAATTCCCTGTCCTGATTTACTCAGCTCAGCATATGTCGGAGGGAACTTACTGGCTGCTGCAAGATTCTTCTCAAAGCACTTGTTACCGGCTTCATCAGGAATATCGAAGTCGATAACAATGTGATGGATGTCGCTGACTAACACATAATGAAGTCTACGAGTGTCCAGAGCTTCGAGCGTCGTCTTTACATTATCCCAGCTTTTCAGTGGAGTTCCTTCTGGATTAGCATACTGAGCAGGATCATTCTTGAGAATATCATCCAGCAGGGATTTCGTTTCAGTGAAATCTATGATAGGAGTAGGAATTGCATTATCCTCTCTAGAAGACTTGAAACGATCTTTTTTAAGCCCGATCAGATCACCGTTGAGTCCATTGCTGGTATATGCGTCGAAGTAAGTAGTAGCTTCCTCCACGAATCCACGCTTGGTCATTGGATAAGGCACTTTTGCATTCTCACAGTATTCGCGATACATTCTCCATAGCTGATCCACGGAGATGTTCCCTGCTGTCTTACTGATGGTAATTGACGCCTCTACCATGAAGTTGTAGAAGTCATTCGATGCTCGCATCATGTCGGTAGGGACATAGCGTGAATAATATTTTGGATTCTGCAAATATACCTCTTTACAATGCCATGCGATTGCTCCAAGCTCAAACGGGATCTGAGCCATACACAAATCGTATTCGTCAGGAGGAAGCTTGTTACCACTTGGTCTTACATCGATGAGTCGACGAATCAAACCAGACTTCGAGTCGGTAATCTTAACAGGCTTATTGGTGCCCATGAACAGGAATGAGATGAACCTGCTATTATAAGCCGATTTGAACTTCTCATTCACTGTCATGAGCTCGTGTGATACTAAACTGTTCAGCTTAGTGTTATCTTCAATCCTCGACAAGTCGCCATCATGTTGGATTGCCACCAAGGGGTTGGTCTTGAAGGCTTCCAGTGCAAAGGAATTATTCGAGGAGCCAAGCGATTTGGCATCGAATGTCGAATAGTAACCCTTGAACAGCATCTCGATAATGTTAAGGACTGTAGACTTACCAGTACCTGCAGAGCCATATAGGACGATAAACTTCTGAATGGTCTTGGAGTCACCAACCACGATGGCTCCAATAGCCCATTCAAGTTTATGACGTTCTTCAGGATCGTACAGTGTAGATATCAATTTCTCATAGGATGGAAAGGAACCCTTCTCGAGTGGATAGTCCAGCCGTTTGCTTGAGAAATCATCTTTATTTACCGTTGTATTGGAAAATATCAATTTCTCATCTAGAGGCGTAAAGCTATCACGCATTTGGCGCTGACAATATTTGTGCCATGAATCAATTGTGGTATAAGAGGAATCCCACATATGAGCGATAACAACCTCGTCCGTAGTCTTCTCTCTAAGATCCTCAGCGAAAATATCCATAGCATGATCAACGAGCTCGATGACCATGTTCTCGTCAGTAGACCATGTGTTGCGTTCTGCATCCCAAACAGCGTAAAAGTCACTTCCTCGAATCATGAGGTCGGAACTTTTCTTGACGATAAATTTCGGATAGACCTCTATAACGCCACGCTTAACACCCCTAGTGGCGATCATAAAAAAGTCGAGCATCCGGTTTATCCTCCCTGTCTGATCTCCTCTTTGAGTCTCTTGTTCTCACGGTAGAGCTTCCAGACGAAATATCCAAGGACAATCGTGGATGCCAATCCGTGAATGCGGATGTCGATCTCTCGTCTATACATTACTAACGCCTCCTTATGGTGTAATATTTTGATTGATCCAGCGCATCATCTGGTACCAAATATCTTCTTTCCGCATGTCGGTATTCTCGTCCACGTTGACAGTGAAGAGTCCACCGTCACCATTTCGAGAATATCTATGGTATAGCATGGCTAAAACAATGGAGTCGACCGTACCTTCTGAATAATGACGGTCATCATACCATTGGAGATGCATCGAATTCATCATGACCCAGAACCAGTCAGCACAACGATTGCCGTAAGCACTATCGCCAAGAATATGTTCTTCCATTCTGAGCGCCAATGCCACCATAACTTCAAGGACGGAAGGATCTCTCATGTCCAGATAATGTGCGATGATCTCTTGAGAATATCCTTCTTCACGACCGAAGCGATACCGCAGGTCGACTGCATCATCTAACCGAGAGACATCCATGGGATTTGTCCAGAAGAACGATAACTCGAATAGACGATGCAGTAAACGGGTGTAAATTGCGAGAGGGAACACTTCAGGATCATGAATCTTCTGAAGCAACCAATCGAAATACACCTGTTCCATGGTTGTCTTGTTCATGAGTTACAGCTCCTTATCGAGATGAGGATAATCCGCCAAGTATTCCTCATAAGTCTCAGTGTATCTGAAGATCTGATAGTCGATCTTCAAACGATGGTTTCGCACATAGATGGTGCTCAGCCCAGTCTTATCAAACTGAGCAATGGCATCCCAGCCGACAGTGGTTGCTATGTCAAGAAGCTCCAACTCAGCTTCCGTAGCAAGACGCTCGTCCTTAAACCATATCAGTTCGACACAGTCGTAGGTTTCGCCCGTATCTTGCTCTTCACCATAGTCTTCACCATAGATCAGCTCAGGTTGTGCAGCTGCTCGCTCTTCGAGAGTCATATCAGGAGTCACCACCTCTCCTTCAGGCTGATACTGAGCCGTGATCTTGTTGTACTCCTTCTTGGCTTCGACACGCTTGTTGACGTAGTCCTTGAACTCTTCCTCAGTCATGTCGACAGTGTCTTCAACCTTAGGAAGATCTGCTTTAGAGATCTTCACGTACTTCTTCTCGTACGCCTTGCGGATAGACTCTGTCTCAGTTTCGAGCTGGTCTTCGTACTTCTTCTTGTGAGCGCTCCAACCCACAATAGCGCCCATAAGAGCGCCGCCAACGAATGTGGCGATAGGTAATAATTTGTTCATATTTAGTCCTCCTCAGAAAGTTTCAGGGATCTTATCGAGAATATATCCGTCGATGTTGAAGTCAAGGACCACACCATCGGCCTGACCAAGCCAGAAGTTCTTACTAGACTCCTTTGTGAAGTCTCTCATGCCGAAATCGATGACATTATGTGCCTCGTCCGTACCAGGTCGATACACCCAGCCATACATCTGACCCTCAGGCGTCTCGTCGAAGCCAAGAGCTTTGTAGACATCGTTCAGGAACACGACTCCTCGAGCAACCAGTCGATCGTTCATATACCGTTCCTGAGCCTCGAGGAACATCTTATCGAAGACCGGATTACCCGTCCAGTTCTCATTGCCCTCACAGAAGATTCGAGCGTACGGACCGTAGTCTCCGTTCTTAGGAGTCTCCTTCACGACGTTGATCTTCTTGGTCTCACCGTTATCGTCGGTGACAGTGACAGAGTTAGTCCCAAAGCGGAACTCCTCATCAGCATCCTTGCCATACTTCTCGATGACACGCTCACGATACTTCTTGAACTCCTTGGTGACACCAGCCAGAGTAGAAGCCAGAGCGGCATTACGAGCCTTGAGGATGTTATTGGAACGTACGAAGCAACCCACGGACACGATAGCCAGAGCAATCGAAGGACCATAGGTCACGATCATCTTCAGAGCAGTCTTCTTGTAGCAGAGCTTGAGGTCTGCGACTGCGTCTTCCTCAGTGTAGTTGTACTTCTCAGGGTCAGCCTTACAGGTCTCGATCTTGTTGAGATACTCCTTGTGTTCGTTCAGAATATCAACCGCCTTGATCGAAGCCTTGCCGACACCGATCAGAGAAGCGCCCAGAGTCACGATACCAATGCCCAAGAAAATATCAGGGGCACTACGACGCAGCTTAAGCTGAGTCTTACCAGCGAACAAGCTGATTGTGTTTTTGATGTTAGCCATAATTATTCTCCTTTTCCATTATAGTCAGGAAGATCATTGAAATCGTCCATGTAGTTTTCCTCGAAGTGAATGATCGCGCATAAGTTCCAGACTGCAGCTGCGAGATGGTCTTCGTCTGTCCATCCCATCTGGAACTTGTTGATGTGACGAAGTGCGGAGTCAAGGCATCTCGAATACGGCATGCCTTTCTCCCAGTTTCGAGGCGCGTACTTAGCAGCTCCTGCTTCATACCAGCGAGCTAAACGTCTGATCGCAAAGGGCGTAATCAGATCGTATCGTCCTTTTCCGGTAGAGGGTTCTCGGACTGCTGCTGTTTCTCCATAAGAAGTGCGAGCTCCACCATCAGCCATAGGGGTGAGTTGTCTCTCTTCATTCTGAGACCTCGTGTATTTGTCCATAAGAGTTCTTCCTCTCTTTTCTTGATAGAATAATAGAGACGTTCTCGGGTGCTTGCGCAATTACATCCGAGAGTTTTGTCTGCAAGACCCACTGGACCCTTTGGCTTAAGAACGTCCATACCAGTTCCAAGGTCCACTAGTCCCTTTGGTTTGAAAATATCCATATCAGTCCAAGGGCATCGGACGAGGCATACGGATGATCCAGCCGCCACCAACTTGAGCGACCTTAGCATCACCGATGCTCCGCCAGCAGAACTTCTCGACCTGGGCATTGTTCGTAGTCACGCCAGCAGCCTCATAGAAGGCGCCAACAGTTGCGAACCCATACGCATCGATATTTTCGTCGAGTGCCATCAGGACAGCCTCAGCATCACCACGAGTCTCGAATGCGATGCGATCGTAGTCGAATCCAACAGTGGAACCTGCAGGAATATAATGCTGACGAGCCTGAGGCTTCGAGAATCCAGAGTAGTTGATCCGAGTGCCTCCTGCATAACCACCCCAACCACTAGGCCGAGAAGGACCATCGCCGTTGGGATAGAGGACTCGGTTGAAGGCTTCCCAGAGACCACTCTTGATCATGGGCACGATCACATCACCTACGAGCGTCGTCTTCAGATCAGAACCAGCAGAAGGGAAGACCATTTCAAGGATCTTCCGTCCTTCACTCTTCTTCTTGATCGAGACCTTACCAGTGACGACCTTATCGAGATGCTTCTTCTCCTCTACCTTAGCGGCAGGTTTTTTCTTGGTATAGTTATTCATAGTTAATCTCCTTTTCAGAAAGTCAAAAGGAAAGAGCCCTTGTTTAAGGGGCTCTCGCCTTTAGATGTTTCTATCTTTGTCGGATAGAATGATGAATCAGGTTTCATCATCGTCATCGTCTTCCACGACGTCCGCATCGATGACTTCGAGTTCCTCTTCCTCGTCAGGCTCGTCGATCTTATCCTTGATCTTGTGCCAGAGCTTGGACTTCTTGAACTTCTTCTTGATGAGCTTGCCGACGACAATAGTGCCGACAGCAATCCCACCACCAAGAAGCATAGCAGCTCCAGTGCTCATGCCACTTTCTTCAGGGATGTAATCTTCTTCTTCCTGAACGGGTACGAGGTCGATCGTAGTCTCCTCAGCAGGAGCTTCGATGGTTTCGACTTCCATGATGTTGTCCATGTTTTCGTTCATAATAGTTACCTCCAAAATATAGTGTGGATCTCTCCGTAATAGAATGTGTATTTTTCGCGTGCCTTAACCAAAGTAGCTAGGCATGTCTTTGAACGACAGAACGACACAAGGCTTCTCGTCATCAGTAAGTCCTGCAACGAACTTAGGCTCAACAGGACCACGTTCGACTCTCCATCCAACGGCATTACCCAGAGGAACACCATTCAGACCGATCATATAGTAGATCTCGTTCAAGCTGATCCAGTCCTCGTTGTAAAGCTGATAGTTGGCGTCCACGAGGAGTCGTTTGATCTCCTGTGCATTACCATAGAAGAGTCGGCCTGTACACTGATCCATCATAAGATCATCACCTTTGCCTGTTTCAATCACGTGCTCAGTGTTCTTCGTAGAGATCTTCTTTGCTTTGTCCTTCGAGACAGCTTCCTGGATCTCGTCGTCCTTATCCTTCCCAATCATCTCGACAACCTTGTTGTGATAGTCACGAGAAGAGGACTCGAGCAGGGAATATGCAGCCATGAGTGCTGCGTGCTGACGGGACTGCTGGACAGTACCCACGATGATGCAAGTAGCAGAGACGCCAGTGAAGATCGCGGTACGAATATAGCACTTCCAGCTGGCCTTCACGATTTCAGTCTTGGTGAGCTCTTCGCCCTTCTCTTTCTTGGCGTTCTCGATGCACTCGATGGCCTTAGGTGTATCCTCGACAGCAGTAACAACAGCAGTGATCATACCGGCGATACCTGCGCCGATAAGGATCTTCGAGCTGTTCGTCTTTAACAGACGTGCTGCAGATTTGATGATAGCATTCATGTGTGTTCTCCTTTCAGTTGACAGAAAGAAAAGAGTCCCAATTAAGGGACTCTCGTCTTATTTAAGTTTGTCGTTGATCTTCTCGTCGATCATCTTCTCCATCTGCTTCTCATTAGCAGTGTTCGTCATCAGAGTTGCAATAGCTCCGATAACAAGACCGCCAACAGCAAGCAATTTTGTGAATACCTGATCTTTCATATGATCACCTCCATAATAGGACCTGTATTTCTCGCGTGAGAAAGAAAAGAGCCTACGAAATGTAAGCTCTTTTCAGAGTGGTTAGATCTCAATCTTAGTCTTTTCGATGTAGTCTTCATGACTCTTCCAACCGTACGCAGTGCATGTTCCACTCAGAACGCCAGCAGCGATCAGAGCGACGATGTACAATACAGTGGTCTTCTTCATAATAATACCTCCAAAATATAGTAGTGGATCTCTCCATAATAGGATATGTATTTTTCGCGTGTTAGAATGGAAGGAAATCTGTGGAGGGTTCGGTATCAAACTTGATCATATAACACTCGAGCCCATCGTCTAGGATAACCTTCTCATGTCTAATCTCAATCCAGGGAGTGGAGTCGTCCCAACCGAGCATGTCACTGATAGGAGTCGGTTCAAGGCCAAGTAGATTGAAGAAGTCCGTAAGACTTGCACAGCACTCTCGTGTGAGTAAGTGATTGAGATCATTCTCAGCCTTCAAGACCTGATAAGCAGTTCGATTGAACATATTATCGTAGTGATCAATGTAGTAAAGAAGATTCTCTGCTCCAAGATCTTCGTCCGTAGAATTTCTGGAGATCGTAGCCATCACTTTAGCATCCGTATCAGCTTCGACGTGTCTGCGATACTCGTTGAACTTCTCATTGAGCACAGCGTATGCAGATGCCAGTGCTGCGATCTGCTGTCTAGTCGTTATTACGTATGCCACCATCGACGTGACCGTAAGACCGGCAAATATCAACGTAGGCGCAGTGAGTCGTGCGACAGCTTTGGCTTCCTCGAGCTTTGTGGGCTGCTTTCCACGATAATCCTGATAGGCGATACGAGCCTCCTCAAGCTGCAACTGTGCTTTCGGGAATGTATTCCATGCAGATTTGAGCGTCAGTGCAAATCCTAGTACGGACGTACCTGCCAGAATATAAGGCAGCTTGGGCTTGAGCGAGCGTATCAAGGTGTTTACTGTCATAGTAATCTCCTTTCTAAAAAGAAAAGAGCCTGCCGAAGCAGACCCTTTTCAGGTTGGATATCACTTGTGAATGATTTTCGTCATGTTACTCATGAGGTTCTTCAACCAAGGACTGGAGACGACGTTCTCGAGCTCAAACTTAAGCCCTCGACGCTGCCAGATGTCGTACACGAACCATCCGCCAATAGTGGTGCCGATCGCAGTTGCAGTGTTGACAACTCGGTTGATAGTCCGATCACGTCGATCATTCGAGATCTTCTCGTCTTCCTGACGGATCTTAGCTTCTTCCTGTCTCAACTTGTGCAACTTGATCAGCTCCTCCATGGCCTGGTCATAGTCGTCACCCGTACAGACATCAAGACTCAGGATATGAGACTCGATCTGTTCGTCCAACAGTTCCGGAATTTTACTCATAGTAAATTCTCCTTTCATTTAGTATCCATAATAGACCATGTTATTTTTGCGGTCTATCATTCTTAACTCGTCGAACTAAGAACAGTTTGAACTGACCGTCCTTAAAAGTTTTGAAGTCTTCATTTAGCGTTGTGTATATAGTCGGGTTATCAAGGGTGTCGTCGACATAGAGAACCCCATCGATCTGATGCTCACGGATACTATGGAGTACCGCGAATACACCTGCTGCACAGCCACCAAATATAGCGATGATGACCAGGATTACTACGAATGTTACGTGTAACATATTTGCCTCCTAACAGAAGATATAGAGCATAATGCCTGCGAGAAATATAATGAGCCAGAGCGGCCATAGCTCGATGACGAGTCGTACGAGTAGAAAGGCGCTACAGACGAACATCAAGCATAGGAAACATAGCAGGAGTAACAATCCCACTTATATCACCTCCGTAAATATGTAGACAGCGATCATGATAAGATCAGGAATCCAGATAAATGCTGAGAGGAGTGCGAACATACCATCTTCAATAGTGCCTCTTCCCCAAGCATACGCGAGGAGTGAGAATACGACGATAGGAATAAAGAAACACATAAATATACCTCCTAAAAAGAAAAGAGCCTACGAAATGTAAGCTCTTAACTTAAGTTCATCTAAAATACATTTTCAGGAAATTATACATGTCCTGAACGTCCTTGTCACTCAAATCAGTAACAAGCCAATGATTGCCAGTCAGGAACGAGGATCTGTTTTGATCCTTGTATACCAGCTGGAACACCGGCTTTTTACCCATTGCGTGTTCAATTCTCAGTTCTACGTCTTTCATAATAATACCTCCAAAATATAGTAGTAGATCTCTCCATAATAGAGGCTGTAGAATTCGCGTGAAAGAAAAGAGCCCTTGCGAGCTCTAATCTTGTTAGTGTTTCTTGTTGGATCTTCTTTTGATTAGGAATCTAATCAGTAGTACGATAAATACCACGCAGACGATCACATCACCGAATATGATGATGAACAGTGTTCCACCTGCCATAACGGCAAATATAACTACTGCAATCAATGCAACGGCGAGTAACAGTAATAGCGAGATGAGTATCATAATAATTACCTCCTAAATATAGTTCTCCATAATAGGATAAGAAATTCTCGCGTGAAAAAGAAAAGCCCTTGCGAGCCTTTCTTTAAGATTACTTAGCAAATGCTGCAAGTTCTTTGTTTGCGTAATATTTCACGTAATCGCTAATCATCCGTGTATCCCAACCAAGATATGCTTGATGGGGTCTACGTAACATAGTGATAATATAGTTTATATTATTGCAGACAAAGATTAGTAATAATGTCGCAATAAGCATAATAGCAATCTCAAGAATTTCTTTTCTTTTCATGGTTATATACCTCCATAAAATAGGAGGTATTTCTCGCGCTCAAAAATAATAGAAAAGGAAGAGTCCGTGTGGACTCCGCCTTTGGTTAGATGTCAAGTACATCCATACTAGCAAAGTTGTTGTAAGCTTTGACAAGTTCTTTAGTGCTGTAGTGAAGATCGCAACCGTAGTATGCGGTATGAGACAGCGTCATCCCGTCAACGTCATAAATCTCGTCGATCTTCTCATACCAAATGGCCCAACGACCCTGATCAGCTTCGTACTCCGCTTTCTCAATACGATAAGCGTAGTCTTCGCCAATAAGGATCTGTCCGGCCATCTGGTTGATCTGATCAGCGACATAATCGTCGTTGACGCCATGCGCAACACAGATACCGATAACAGCGATAGCAATACCCATAATAGCAATAACAGTCTTTTTCATAATAGTTACCTCCAAAATATAGTAGTGTTGTAGTTGTTTCTCTCCATAATATACGTTGCAAATTTCGCGCTCGATAAAAAGAAAAGAGCCTGCGAATTGCAAGCTCTAATCTGGGTCAGACTAAAGTAGTCGGTTTGATTCTGCTCCATACTTCCTTCTCACGATCGGACATGGGCTCCAGGCCGTAGCTTTCACGCTTCCTCATGTAGTAGTCCTTGATGCCTTTGATAGCATGCAAGATGTAAAGCTGAAAGGTTGGATCGTCCCAATTTCCATCAGGGAAACGTCTTTCCTGTGTAAAGCCTTCCATCTTGTCGACTGCTCTCTTAAGCTCCTCGGCTAATGAGTGCATGTCAGCCACGATAGCCTTCAGTTCCATGAATTCCTTTTCGCAGTTGTAGTATTTCATAGTAATACCTCCAAATATAGTAGTTTTCTCCATAATAGAGAATGTGAAAATCGCGTATTTTCATTTTGTTTTTCAGAAAATCTCACCCGGGGAATTTTTGGATTTGAAAAAAAAAGAAAAGAGCCTGCAAATTGCAAGCTCTAATCTTAGATTAGCGTATTACAGTTTTTTGTATGATACTACTAGCAATCTTCAAGAGTTCTTGCTCATCAGAACTTCCTGCATGACCTTTAATTCTACCATCTACCATTATCGTTACGATATGCGGTATATGGTTTTTACTCAGGTAATGGCAGAAAGCTTTGTAAGCTCTCACTACGACCCTTTCTTTGATAGTCATAATAATACCTCCAAAATATAGTAATATGGATCTTCTCCATAATAGAGGTTGTAGAAATCGCGTAAAAAGAAAAGACTTTGAAAATATCAATGAGAGGGTACCAGCTGTGTAAGCCAGTACCCTCTCGTGGAGACATTAACCTACATCTGTTTTCTTGTACGAACTCGTACTAATACCCAGGATCACGCCCAGGAACGTGTCAACTGCAGTGATGGTACCCACGATCTGCTCGCCATAAGGGAAACCCCAAATGCTGGCTAAAGCAAAATATAAAGTACCCAGAGCAGGCAACAGCAGGGTTGCGATCCACTTGAGAATATCATACGTTGTGTTCGACAGTTTCATGACCTAACGCCTCCTTTGCTAAGATATGCGTACTAAACATAGGTAGCGCAGCAATAGAATCCATCATATGTTTTCCAGTGCCATTACCACCCAATTTACTGTACGGTACATATAAATAGTCGTAAAGGTCCTCGTATTCAGACTGCAGAATATATCCACGAGCCAGATACTCCATACCTAAACTGATAATTCGGTCGTGTGCTAGACCTTTTAACATCTCGGATTTGACATCTTTTCGATCGGCTTTTCGCTGAAGAAAAGTCCAAAAGCCAGAAGATGCTAATACCGCACCAACAATCGTGATAATAGATTGTAGCCAGGGTGGCATGTGCGATTCCTCCTTATGCTAGTAGTCGATCCAGCTCTTGAGGAACAAACATGATGTCGTCGGCAACCTGAAAAATCTCTTGTCCGTAATCCGCTATGAAGTTGCAAACCCACTCCTCGGCCTCAGACCAAAGTTCCGGTCTGACAGCCTCACGGAGCTCACTTAACAATCCATAACTGAACAGGGCGCAGTGACCCAGTTCATGGAGAAACACGACTTCTTGCGTCTGACGATCGAGAGATCGAGAGAGATATACCGTTTGCGATATAGGATCAGTCGTCGCCAGACGAGATTCGCCGAACGGATCGACAAGTATCCTGCTTCCAGGACTTACGAATTTGACTCTCCAGAGGACGCCATTCATCATGAAGCAATTTCTAGCATTCATATCAGTTCATGCTGTTCATCAGAGCGGTGACGTCAGACTTCATGCGTTCCTTCATCTCAGGTTCCGCATGACGCCAGATGTCTTTGATAGAAGAGATTGCCTCGAGCATGTGCTTGGTGGCGTGCATCTCCATCTCGTCCTTATCCTTCTGTTCGTGTGTAGCCGTGTAATGCCGTCTGGCGTCCGTATACTCATCATAGGCAGTCCGAGGCGTCCGGTGCTTATCCCATCTGTCCTCGTTCTGCATGTAGATGTCGTTGTAACTCCAGTCAGGCTCATAGTAGCGCTTACCACCACGATTCATACCGGCTTTGATCATGGACTTGGGCGTTCTTGCAGGATTGTAATACCTACGCTGGTCGTACGTCTCGGTGTCGTCCTCTTCCACCAGGAGCTTGTAGTAGCAGGACTTCCAGCAATACGCCTCAGCCTGATACAGGTCCTTGATGATGTCGATGACTTCACCCATTTCCTTGGTGTCGATCGCTTCCTTACCCTTACCGAGCTCCTCTTTGGTCCACTCGATGAAGCGATCCTTCATGTCACAGATTGCGTTCAGATGATCCATGTGATTGCTCATATTAGACACCTCCAATTAAGACAAGCGTCTAACAGAGAACTTCATGTTAGCGCTGATAGTGACAGGTTCCGTACCAGAGTTGACCACGGTCACTCGATCGAAGTCACCACAGGTGTTCTGAACAAAGGTAGACGTCGCGACATTACTGAAAGCATTTGCCGTGGCGGGCGTGGAGACCATTACCGTCTCCGGCAGAGTGATCCCTCCCAATGCGATACCCAGCTGGATCGGGGTTGCAGCAGTGGCACCCGTGATGTTGCCAGAGAACGCAACCTCGTAGATGCCGTTGGCACGCAGCTTGATGGAGGGGGTGTTTCGTCTGTAGCATTCGCCACAGCCAGTGTGGAGAACGACGGTGTTGAAGGCAACAGACTGGCCAGGCTGGACAACCTGAGCTGCAGAGTTAGTCAGTTCAATCATTGAAAATACCTTCCTTCTGTGTAGTGTTGAACTCCATTTTGAATTATTATGTAATACCTCAAACGAGAGAGGGCCTCGGCGATGTCGTCAAGACCCTCTCTGCTCATGTCAGATTAGCCGTAATTACAGCAATTGCTGTTGGACCCGCAGCAGCCACCATACTGACTGGTAGCCCAGGGATTCTGGACCTGGTAAGCCGGAACGGGACAGGGTCTCAGAGTGTTGACAAGGTACTGATTCTGGTTGGCCTGAGACTGAGCCAGGTTCAGGGAGTTGATCAGGACAGCCTGCTCCTGAATCTTGGCGTCCTTAGCCTGCATCTGGATCGCAACCTGCTCATCATGCAGCTGCCGATAGTTGGCGTTGTCATTCTGCATGATCTGCTGGGCTGCCTGATTGATTGCATTGGTAATCGCGCAGGTATCGGTTGCCATCGCATACTTGATGTCAGCCTGACCCTGACGGTTCTCACAGCAGCAGTCAGCCAGCTGACGAGAGATTGCATTGGTATCCTGCATCTGAGCAATACCCATCTGAGTGATACTGTTCTGGATGCCGTAACCAGTCTGCATGATGTTGGTGTTGAGGCCGTTCATCTGAGACAGCTGGTCGTAACCCAGACTGCAGATGCCGTTCTCGAGACCGTTGAGCTTGTTGATGACGGACTGGTTGTCGAAGCCTCTCTGGACTTCAGCACCGAGACCACCGTTCATACCGCCAGAGGGAACGTAAACAACGTTGGTACCATTACCATCGCCATACCCGTTCCCATATCCGCCTCGGCCCCAGCCAAAGAGGGCGAACAGGATGATCAGAATCCACCAGCCGTTGTTGTCGCCGAACCCATTGTTGTTTCCACGATTGTTGTCAGTCACTGCTGCAATATCTGCCAGGGAAGGGGAAGATGCAAAGTTAGAACCGAACATAGAAATTCCTCCTTAAGGAATCGTTGCTAGACGAAGCTAGCGTGGAATGTTGAAGAACGACGTTGCCTGATTTACGGCCTCCTCAGGGGTAATGCCGTAAGTCTGACAGAGGTTTTGTGCGATCTGTTGTCCCTTCTGCGCATCCCCGCTTTGCAACACCTGCAGCATAGCCTGTGCTTGAGGATTTCTCGCGACGTTCGGGTTCTGCTTCAGCATGTTCATGGCGAATTGCATGAGATTAGGTCCGTTCATTTCGGATTCACCTCCTTAGAAGGAACTGCCTTATTGGTCGTCGGAGCGGTAAGAGTCTCAAAGAAAGACTCGATACGGCTTAGACGATCTAAGACCTCTTGCTTGAAAGGAACTGCCTCCTCGTCAGTCTGCTGATTCTGGACCTCAGGACGGTAAATCGCCGTGTCGATGAGTCCATTTTGGTTCCACTGCTTCGCGATGATGTACGAGTTATCACTCGAGAGAAACAGACTAACCCTGCCGTCCATAGGGATCTCGCTGGGCGTAATGTCTGCTGGATTGTTCACCACACGACAGGGAACTGTGCGCGGCTGAGGGACCAGCGGCGCATTGTAGAACTGAGGCTGAGGAGGCGGAGTAGGATTGGGCTGTGGGTTGGTCCACTGCTGCTGTTGCGGATTAGCCCAAGCAGGCGGATTGTATCCCGGATTCTGTTGCCGGGGATCATACGGATAAGCCATAACTATAATCTCCTTTCAATTTTATCGCATTTCGTACTTATGCTGCGGGAAGGTCAGCAGTGCCGCCGAATTCGGAGGGCACCAGCTCGGGCAGACCGGAGTCGATCAGGACCTCGGCGACACCCTTCTTCAGAGCCTTAGGCACCTTATCGAAGGTAGTCTTACCCAGGATAACGCGCTGAGCGAAGAACATAGCCATCATCAAATCACCCCCTTTCTTTAATTTTAGCAGCAGGTATATGACAAAGTCCAAAGGGGACTCAGTCAACTTAATAGGTGACTTGCTATCGTCACTGTTACGGATTCGTTTCACTACAAGTCAACTCCTTTTAGTACCATATAAGAGATATGGTCAAGATAATGCAAACCGTGACGAGCTTACATAGTAGTAAAGACATCACGTCGTTTCCTCGGTATTATAGACAACTCCTGCCATCTCAGCGATACAGTCTTCGATGAAGTCGGAACGGTTAGTCTGAGCCTGGAGCTGGGCTTTGAGGAGTTTGTTTTCTTGAGTTAAAAAAAGAAGCGATGATTGTTCTGGTAAATCGTCTTCTGGTTTATAAATTTTACCGGTATCAAGTGATTTATAGGCAGGTTTTCCCATATATGTTATCTCGACATACCCGGGAATTTCAGATAAACACATAAGAACCATCCGTCCTTTCTGTTAATTATTAATCACTATATAAGAATACTTGTTCACGGAAGGAGAATCCATTCCTATTATCAAATTCCCACAATTAATGTAATTAGAGTCATTATTTTTAGTTATCGTTTCAGGTTGAACAGCTATATAATTAGCAAGTGTTGTACTAAGCATTGTTACATTTGTTTTTTTTAAGTTATAAGGAACACCAGATAAATATTTAGTTGGTAATATATATATCGAAGAATAACTTATGGCTATATTTGTTCCGTTATATTCAATAATTTTATTTGGAGGATCTATTTTTTGATTTGACGCTATCGTTTCCGACGAAACGTTTCCTATGCTACCATAACCGTTTGTGGAATCTATAGTTATTAAACCTCTACAGGTTGCTATATATTTTTTGTTATTATATGTTAAATAGTGCTGCGGAAAATACCAATATTCAGCATCCATATTTTGATTTATAGTATTAGTGCTCATAGTTAGTGCATCATTTATAGTATTAGTATCTATATCAAAACCACTAAGAGTTCCAAAGGACATACTATCATCGCTGTTAAGATAATAACACATATACAATTTAGTAGTAGACATTTTTTCAAACAACATACCGACACGATAATCAATATTAAATACTGTAGTGGTTGAAGACGTGATGTAGCTAGTAGTGTTCCAATCACAAATTGACAGCCATAAGCGTAAATAACTGCCGCTGCGTTCGTACCATACAACTAAGTCTTTATTATCATACTTTATTACTTCATAAATTCTATCATCTATAAGAGCAAAAGAAGTATGCTTATGAGATATTAATTTATTTTTTGTAATATTATAAGTAACTATATTGTAATAATCGTTTGAATTGTATGAGTTATATACCCAACATACAGTTATTATGTCATTTAAGTAATAGTAAGACGGAGATCCATATATATATGTATCTAAATTGCTAGTAATATCGCCATAAGTAATTAAAACATTGTTCATCCTATCATATCGATGAATGATAAAACGTGGACAAAAATTATTGCTATTTGTAGTTATATTACAAATAGCGATAATATATATATAATTACCTTCTACATGAAAGAATTTCTTAGTAGGTGTTTTTGGATAGCTTATACTATTTAATATTGTTTGAGGGATAAATGCTTCTGCTTTATACGCATTAAAATATAATTTAGAATTTAGGGGTGTGTATAATGAGCATATATCAGATTTTTCTGGAATAAGATTTCCAGTACACATAACATATTTATTGGATGTTTCGTCTTTAATAGAAGAAAAAATTTGTCCAAGCCCAAACTTATTTTCTTTATAAACACTAGCGTCCAACCACTTATCTGCAGTACCAGCCTCAATGTCTTCTGCGGTAGCCTTATCAGCTTTCTTCACACAGTGGTCGATCTGATTCTGCAGGTTAAGAGCGACGTCGCCATCCAGAGTTCCCTTGACGGTCTCAAACCAGACCTGGAAGTCATTCTCCCACTTATTGAAGAGATCCGTAATATCGGTCGTCTGTAGAATCGCAGTGACATAGGGAGTCTCGGTCTTGCCGACGACGATCTCAATCATACTATTGGTGATCGCAGTAGTATTCTTCGCCACAGTCACGTAAGCAAGCGCATGCTGATGGACCGCAGCAGTATTCGTCAGTGTAGGTTTAGCAGGCGTAGAGGCAGGAGTGCCCTTAACAACCTTAATGGTATTCGCCCGAGTTGCTACCTCGGAGTTAACCTCAAGCACGACAGCGTCAATGCGGGTCAGAAGCACGTCAGCTGCGTCGATACTGAGTGGATACTCAGCATCATTCAGCGTCCAAGTGCTGTCAAACCACGCACGACCACTCTTCACAATGACCTGCATACCAGTGCCTGCTACCGTATGGAATTGATTACCCACACTCATGAAGACACCATCGTTGATGATGCCGTCGAAGATAGCAGACATCTGCTGGGCATTGTAAAGCCTATCGTGATTCAAGGAGTCATAAAAGCCGTACGTAACAGCCATGTTAGTTCTCCTCCATTGTTACAAAAGTCGGGGTCATCGTGTAGCCGTTTGTATTCCAGCTACGCATAACCTCGCTAACTCGAACTTTTCTACTAAAGCCGAGTACATCTTCCACTTGGACAATGTCGCCAAGCTCGAAATGCTCACCATGGACAAACTGTCTGGTGGCATCTATTTCAGCCTCGAAAGCCTCATCGATCGAAGTCTCTGCAAGAGCTTCCAGGCCTTTTTGGTTTAGTATTGCATTGATCTGACTGATCTGGCTACTACTTAACTCACCGTTATCATCCACTTTAGTCACATCACTGTCGACTGAGGCAGTCGTGTAAGTCTCACGTCGACTCAGACCGCTCACAGAGCCTCGCTCAGCGACACCCATGAACTGAGGATAGCCATCGACCTCGGGGCCTTCCACACGAGCAACTGTCTTATAGTTTTCAAGTGTGTAGGTATACTTCGAGCCGATGAGGTTGTCGTAAGCTTGACTAAAGACCACATAGGGTCGCTCTGTCTGATCGTATGAGTGATTCACACCAGGATACAACTCAAACTGGAAGCCGCCAGCACCACTGGGATACACTCGCCAACCGATGTCTTTCTCTGTACAGAGCTCCACGATAGCCTCGTAAAGTCCCTCACCGAGGTATTCGGTATCGAGCGTCATCGCAGTGATCTTACTATCGGTGCTAGCCTTGAACGTGAAGCCAGGAATTGCTCGATTACTCACAGTAGGTGAGATCACGTTGTCGTCGAGCAGCTTCTTAACTCCATTTTGAAATGTACCAGTGAGAGTCACACGATCCCAAATGACACGACGGTCGAGGACGCTACCGAGGGTACGACCGGTCACGATGAGCTTGTCACCATCCTCGATATCGCTCTCAGTTTCCAGGTTCTCGATGACCATGTAGTTAGGACTGTCGACGATCGAGAGATAGTTACCAACTTGCAGCATTTTAATGTCACGTGCATCAACTGGTAAGTACAACTCAAAGTCACCGGCTTCCAGATAGCGCTCAGTCCAGATGAAGGACTCGTACGTGTCAATTACAGCGATGGTCGTGTAGCTTTCGTCAAGCACATAAATGAGTGTGTTGTCCGATGGCTGCAAGACTTTGCTAGTTGGAGTATAAGCGCCCATACAGATCACACTCCTTCATGTGCTACGTTATAGACGAAAGTCACGACGACCTTCTCGTCATTAGTTCCATCGTCAGCCGTGTAAGCGAAAATATTATCGCCAGGAGTCAGCTGGAACCAGGTGGCTTTCTTATCGAGTGCCGAGATGATGTTCGTCGAGAGACCAGCCCGGATAAGGTTTACATACTTGTTACCCTTCACGGTATTGATCTCGATGACGTCGTTCTTCTTGAACACAGCACCAAGACTGCTTGGCATTTTGTTACCATACAGTTTCATGGCGTTTCTTGTAAAGACATCATACATCGCAAACGTACTTACATCGGTCAGCATCTTGATACGGATGTTAATACCAGTATCGCCGTCGCCAGGATAGACAATCAGAGACCGGGTGTCCGTCCGAAGCTCACTCATGATCAGCTTGTTCTCTGTGACAGACTCATTGCTGAAAGCGAACTCAAACAGAGGTACGGAATCCGAGAAATTCATTTGAGTCGGCTCGATATCGTAGAAATACGGATCGGGACAGACGATGCTGATCTTCGTGGTTTCCTCATCACTGAAAATGTCAGGTTCGTTAGATTCGACATAGCCTTCAATTTTAACCTTGTTATTGTCTGTGATGACCACCACACTCACAGGTCGCTTCGTCGGAAAATAGCGATAAGCCTTCAGACGATTCAGTTCGACCGATGGTCTATCCATCATACCGAGTTCAATTGTAAGATTACGAGTCTCCAGCCTGCTACCAACATACAGAGCGCCGTCAATTGTAGCGACGTCCTGTGTATTGATGCTGGCTGACGGGGGCCCGAGCCCGTCTATACTCTTAATGTAGAGTCCAGAGAGCTCGGGCCGAAACAGGTCAAGCGTCAATTCCTCTCCCTTAGGATTGGTTACAATTAACGATTGAATCATTTAGTTACCAGTCCTTTCTTAACCATTAGATTTCTTGTAGATGCTACTGACCACTTGAGGAGCAGCCTTAGCGATCTGCGAGTAAAGATTCTTGGTCTGACGATAGATCGTCGAGCGATCCAGCGCCTTGGGAGAGTAATTGTTCTGAGTGACTTGATACACATTCCCACCAGGTGTAGCCTTCATCGAGTTCGACTGGGTGGTGTTGTTGGAAGATGTGACCGCGCGCTGGGTTCTAGAGGCTACGTTGTAGCTTCTACTACCACCGTTGAAGGTACTATTGATGATCTGTGCTTTCTTCTCGACGTCACTCATATCGACAACGGGTCTGATGACAGGCTCGTAGTCAGTTAATTCGTCAGTCTTATCGGCGATCTCGCCAACAGCCTGAATAAATTTATGGATCGTCTCTTCGGCAGCATCCTTGATGTCTTCAGCAGATAGGACGAGGAGTTTCTTGATCGTCTCGATCACTCTGCCCTGTCTAGACTCAATACCTGCTGCCATAGCATCTGCATAAGCCGCACCAACCTTCTTACCGTCAGCGGTAGTCGTTGCAGCAGTGGCCGCGACAACATTCGTAGTGTTCTTGGTAGCGGCTGCAGCGGTCGTTTTAGATCCATTTTGAATTGCTGAAGCGTTCGCAGCTACGTAGGCATTACCAGCGGCCGCACCAGCAGCTTTAGCAGTCCCAGTGAACTCAGCATAGGTACCCTTTGCATTAGCAAGAGCAGCATTAACCATCTGCTGAGCCTCAGAGAGAGTGGTATTGGCGTTCTGCTCGATAAAACCCATGTTCTTGTCGTAACCGAACTTCTCAAAGGCATAGTCCCACAGCTCTTCCATGGTATACCCCAGACTGAGCATCGTCTTGATGCTTTCCTGGTTCATAAACTCTTGAGCCTTGATGTAGGCTTCTCTCTGAGTCTCGACGGTTTTCTTTTGGCTAGTGGACTGGGCTTTCACGATCTCGTTGGCAAGCTCGTAAAGTTCAGTAGTCTCCTGGAGGTACTTGTTATAAGCCTCCTGAGCTTCCTCAGTATCCTTACCGAGCTCCTTCACGATCGTCTCGTATTCACCCTGTGCGAGGAGTACCTTAGAGGCTTGGGTCTGGAGTTTCTTCTGGTTGAGCTCGATCGCCTTAGCGGTCTTCTCGTCCTCAGTAGCTTCAGGATTCATAGCTTCCCAAAGCTTCTTCTCCAGATCCCAACTGGTCTCGTCAAGCTCGAACTTATCGATCTCTGTCTTGAAGGCGTTGACGATGTTCTGCGCTTTCTTCTCGGCGGCTTCTTCAGCAGAGGTGTTCTTCTCGATACCCTCTGCGATACCGTCGACAATATAGCGACCAACCTCGTCTCGAGTAACCTTCGAGGGAGAGTTGATATCGAGCTCTTTTTGAAATGCCTCGACAATACTTTGAGCGGTCTTTATAGACTGCTTTTCTGCCTGAGGAGTGTTGAGACGGATTCCGTTAGTCAGACCAGCAACAACAAATCCGCCGATCTTCATGAACACTCGAGATGGAGAATTCACGTCGAGTGTGACTTTCGCAGCGGCTTCAACAGCAGAAGCCATAGCGCGTGCAGCGGCCACAGCAGAGGCGGTGCCGGCTTTGATACCAGCAGCCATACCCTCAGCAGCGTACTGACCAGCTGACTGGAACCCAGCACGAGCACCACGGACAGCCGTGATACAGGCCTGGAGTGCGCTGTTAAATGCCGTCTCGATTCCCTGCTTACCAGAGTCGATACCAGTCTTCACTGCCTTAGCAAGTTCAGAGCCAGCAGAGTTCATCTCGGAAGCATGAGATTTGATCTTCGAGGGAATATCCTTCACAAGGTTCCCGCCAGCCTCAGCAACACCGGATGCGTTGTTCGTAAGAGTCGACTTGATCTGGTTGATGAAGTTTGCAACGGCTGCGGAAGCCTGAGAACCGGCATTTTGGAATCCCTGAACGAACTTCTGAATCGAATTAGTAGCGAGCTCTCCAAGTTGATTGCTGAAGGTGGTAAAACCAGAGAAGTCAGCAGAAGCCAGCTGGCTTGCAAGATCAGAGAGCTTGTTAATCTGCTGGATTGCTGTGTCAACCGAAGACCAATCGATGCCGCTGAAGTTCGTGGTCATGTTCTTCATCTGCGTACCAAGCTGACCAAGGTTCGTAGCGAACTGACCAAGAGAGGTACTCATTGCGCCGCCTTCAGAAGCACCACCAAGAGCCGTCTGGAGCTCAGTGATCTTCTTCATCGAGGCGATGGCCTGATCGATGGCGGTTACATCGAAGTTCTCGCCGAGAGAGGTAGAGAACTTACCCATGGCTTTACCGAGTGCTTCGATCTTAGATGCGAACTTAGAGAGGTCAACAGTCTCGCCACCACTGTCAGCTGTCTTATTTTGATTAAGTACAGTCTGCAACTCACCGATCTTACCCATTGCAGAGATAGCTTGCTCGATACCAGCGGCATTGAAGTCAGTACCGATTGCAGTGTTGAACGAACCCATGGCCTGACCAAGAGCAGTGACTCGTTCAGCAAAGGAGGCCATGTTGACAGGAGAAAGACCTTGGTCAAGTGTCTTCTGGTTCTCAGTGTTCAATGCCGTCTGAAGTTCAGCGAGTTTCTTAGCAGCATTGATGACGTTGTCGAGCATGCCAGAATCAATGATCTGACCGGTACCTCCCATACCAGTGAACTGGATAGCACCGAATGCTTGCAGAGCAGGCATAAAGCTCTCTGCGAAACCCTGCATCTTCTCAGCGAAGACGGCAGGATCGGTCGTGGTGCCACTGCTCATTTCTTTGAGCCATGTGTCCATTGGTTCCATGGCCTTCTGAATACCCGACAGCTTTGTAACCGCTTCAACGATCTGATCAATGAAGCTCGTATCGAGGGTCTTTGGGATTAGTTTCTCGTCGCCACCACCAAGGATACCGAGCGACTCGAAAGCGGGCATGATAGCGTCAGAGAAATCTTCGATTTGTTTAGCGAAACCCTCAAGTGAGTTATCGCCACCGAAGAGTTTCTCAAGTGCAGTTTTGGCTTCTGGGATGCTTGTAGCAAGCGTAGTGAACTGGGATGTGATACTGATAATGTTTTCGACAAGAGACGTATCAATCTCGGTGGCTGTGAAGTCTTCGCTACCGTCGTTGATGGCACCGAATTCTTTCAGAGCGTCCATCATGCTCTTGGAGAAATCTTTCAGATTTTTACCGAAAGTACCAAGATCAGAAAAACCTGTGAACAACGATACGAAACCGCCAATGGGATCGATTTGAGAGCTAAGCGATGCGAACTTGGTAGTGATATCCACAAGCTTATCGACATTACTGGCATCAGTATCATCGAGCGAGGCATCGCTAAGTGTGTCCAAAGCTGAACTTAAGCCAGTAACAAAAGGACTAAGTGTCGCGCCGAAACTTGCAAGATCGTTAGAACCCATAAGTGCATCAACAAGACCACCCATAGGATCAATATTTGGTGTCAGAGAAGATAACTTGCTTGTTACATCGCAAACCTTCTGAATATTCTCCGTATCTGTTTCGCTGATAGGCGACATTCTAAAGGCGTGAATAGCCTGACCAAGACTGGTAGCAAAAGAGGAAACCTGATAACCAAACGTACCAAGATTCGATGTGCCCATGATAGCTTCGACTAGACCACCCATCGGTTCGATAGAGGATTGAAGCTCTGCAAGTTTGCTAGAGACGTTTGCGACTTGAGTGATATTGGCTACGTCGGTTTGTGTAATCGTAGTTTCTCTGAATGCTGTAACAGCCTCGTTGATACCTTCTGCGAAAGGTTTAAGCTGAGCGGCAAACGTCGCCAGATTTTTCGTACCGGTAAAACCTTGAATGAAACCACCCTGAAGAGAGAGGTTACCCATAAGACTTGCAATAGCAGAAGTGATCGCCGTCATGCGATTCATAGCACTAGGATCGATATCAGCTGTCGCGTCGATCATATCAGCAACGCCCTTACCAAACTTGGCAAGATCGGTGCCGATAGACTCCATCGACATATCGCCAAGATTGAATTTCTCACCGAGTCCTCGGAAGAAATCCATTTTATACATATTGCCGATCTGTTCCACGATCTGAGTCATATTGCTCAAATCGGCATTTTGAATTTTGTCGTTAATATCGAGGAAAGGCTGGATGTTCTTGGCAAATTCAGCCATAGCAGTCCCGACTTCGGGAAGGTGAGAAGAATATTCTTCTCGTGCACCGCCAGCGATACCGCCAAAGAATTTACCAATAGCGCTACCAACTTTACCAAGCACATCAGCGCCTTTTTCAATCTTTGCGACAATATCGATCCCAATACTATCGAATGCGTCAGCAATAGCACCCATCGCAGCGGTAAGCGCGGTAAATATACCAACGATGCCAGCAACAGCAACTTCGCCTAACATGACATTGCCGAAACCTATGAGCTTAGTAAGAGCGCCCATAGCGGCTGACAAACCTGCCAATGCTGCTATCATACCGGTTAAGAACGCAATCGATTTCATGGTTTGATTGGACAAACCCTGAATGTTCATACTGCTCAACCAAGCGACTAAAGCACTTATACCAGCAAGTATACCTCCAGCACCAGCCATAGCAAGAAGGTTCTTACCAACGTCAGCCACGCTGTTAAATTTAATGTGACCAAGCACCAACATCATAGCACTTAGTCCAAGACAAAGTTGGAGGATCGCTTGGGTTGCTGGAAGCGCTGTTTGAGCGTCAATCGCTTTAAGCATCGCGACCATTGCAGCAATAGCACCAAGACAAGCGATCATACCTACAAAAGCCGACGGTTTAACTTTCATCTTGCCGAGGACAGCCATCATGAGAGTGAACATACCCATGAGACTTTCCACAATGATGGCCGATCTCGTTACAGCCGACTCGTCGATCATAGCCAGTGCAGCAAGAGCTGCGACCAGAATAGTAATCGAAGTAACCAATGCGATAATGGTCGCTTTAGCGCCTGTGGCTTTTGAAGAAACCGCAAGCAATGCTGTGAACATAACACCGATTGCTAAGATGGCTTTCGTAGCAGTCTCAACACCAGAAGGATCAAGCTCACTCAGGACAGCGATAGCACCAGCAAGCAATGTGATAGATCCTGCCATAGCGACGATCGCGATACCACCTTGGATGGAATGTTTGCCAGAAAAAGCAGTAGACGCCATCATGACAGACATAAGACCCATAAGCTTGTACATCGTGCTAGAAGCTCGTTCCAGATCGCCAGGAGAAATCTCAGCAATCGTCTTCATCGCCTGTGAAACAAGGATCAAACTGCCTGCCATTGCAGCAACGCCGATGCCACCTCTGAGCGAGTTCTTACCAGCGAGTCTAGTCGCAAGCATAAGAACTGCCATCTGACCAGCAATTGCGATCAAAGCAGGAAATGCTCCAATGATCGTATCGAGTGGCATAGCAGCCAAATCGGCCATGGTCCCCATCATCATCTTAAGAGCGACGATCGCAGCAATCGCACCAACACCAGAGCTGATACTAATACCTTTCATACTACCCATGACGACTCGCATGGCAATCATAACACCAGAGAGACCGATCATGCTGGTGACAATCTTATCGGAGTCCATTTCACCAACAGATTGCATTGCACTTGCCAGCATCTTGATTGCGAAGGCGAAAGCTAGCATCGAGCCAATCGACTTAATTGCTCCAGCCCATGTAGTAGCAGCACCACCGACTGTCATGAGCTTAGCCATGCCTGTGAAGGTCACCATGATGACCTCGAGTGCAACAACTGCATTACCAAAGCCATCGGTATCAGAGACACTTGCGATTGTTTTCAATGCATGAGCAACGAGCGCTAAACCAGCGCCAAGACCAATCAAAGCAGCGGCCATAGCAGCAAGCCCAGCAGCACCGGCAGTACCAGTTGCACCTGTGCCAATACCCATCTTACTAAGAGCGAAAGACAGCCCTGCTAAGATACCAGTTAAGATACCCATTGCTGCGAGAGCCTGTTTTAGTCTATCAGTAGGAATGGCAGCCAGAGCGACTAAAGAAGCAGCAAGCATTGCAAGGGACTTAGCAAGCGTGTAGACATAGTCAGCCTTGACGTTCTTAGTCATGGCATTGATGTATCCACTAACTGCTGTAGGAACCTTAGCTAAACTAGCGACCAGAGTATCAAAAGACTCAAGCGGACCTTTCAGCTTCTCAAGTAATTTACCAAATTGGGTGATATAGTAAATCGACGAGGCGCCTAAACCAACCGCTAGAATTTCACCAACGTCGATATTTGGTCGAATGTTAAGTTGTAATTTATCGGTAAAACCATGCAATACATCATAGATCTTACCAAGACCTGTACCAATGTTACTGGCAGCAGTTGTAAGTCTACTAGGAGCTTGTTTCACGTTTACTTTAACGCCACTGATAATACCATTGATATCGAGAATTTCTCCCGCGACGTTTTGTTTGAAGTCTTTGAGAATTGTAACAATATCGCTTAAATGGAAGCCATCAGAGAAATCCATGGCTTTGATTCGCTCATAAAATCCTTCAAAAAGTTTCCATGTATCACCGAAGAGCATCTTAAGCACTTCGATTTTCTCGTTAATAAACTCGGTTGCTTTCGCTACGAGCTTTTGAACGATTTCGAGATTGCTAAACCACTGCCAGAGTTGCTGAGCTTTCTCGATTACAAAGGTGAATGCGTTTCGTAGGGCATTAGTAACTGTAGTAACGCCGTTTGCAGATGTGATGAACGATGTAAATCTGGAAATCAGATCACCGATATAGCCTGTATATTTAAGAATATCGATGTGGGCAGAACTAAAGAGCTTTCCTAAGACAGAAAAAGCGCCTTTAAGAACACCAGTTACAACAGTAGCTACGAGTTTGAGAATAGAAAATAACCCTTTGAAGGTTTTCTTCAGATTCTCAGCAGATTGGTCAGATAACTTAATTGCTTCAGAGAAAGAATAGAACCCTTCAAGAATTTTATAGATGATACCGGCAGTATCGATGTCAAAGACTTCGTCCCATGCATCTCGAAGTGCACCAAGTGCCTTAGCGACTGCTTCAATAATGTTGGTAAGACCTCCCCAGAGAAGTTCTCGACCCGACATAGGGCGAGACATTTTCTGGATTAGAGTATTCAAATCAGATCCGGTAGCATCGGCCTGAGCAGACAACTCTTTTAACGTCGCAATTTGTTCATCAGTGAAACCAAGAGCCTTTGCTTGCGTTTCAGATAAATCTGCGAGAGTTAAACGATGGCCGTCAACAGTCTTGTTGACCAATTCCTGCACTTTAGCGTAATCGTAACCGGCTTTTGCAAGTAACTGATAACGCTCAGGCGCAGTGGACCATTTACCCCTCCAGACCTCATCAACAACTTTTTGAAAGGTTTGCAGCTTCTTAGTCATATCTTCAGTAGACTCAGTTACTCGAGACCCACTTTCGATATAGCTACTGATCGTCTCTTTGACAATATCGGCACTAGCCCAACCAGACTTAAGTGACTCAGTAAAGCCACCGGCATCTTTGATCATCTGATCAGTGACGACCCCATGTTTCTTACCGACTTCGATCATTTTCTTCTGGAAATCATCCATTTTGATTCCAGCGTCCTCTACGATCGAGCCGATCTGTTTCCAAGCATCTTCGCCGCCACCCATAGCATCTCGAAGGATGGCATTACGACGATCAGCAGCTTTCTGGACGAAACCGGTAAGCATCTCACCAAGTTTGGAAAGGGTCTCCTTGGCTTGCTCGAAGTCACCGATGATGATTTCCCAAGATTCAGTCCAACCAGACTGAGCGGACTCTTTTAGAGTATCCCACAGCTGAGTGAATGTTTTGATCTTGGTAGCCGCATCTTCCATGGTGCGAGCTTGTTCCATGACTTTAGCAGACATCTCTTTGGTATACTTACCAGAGGCTTCCATCTGCTTGCAGTATTGCTCAGCACCTTCAACAGTGAATTTCTTCAAAGTTGTGTTTAGAACATCAGCACTAATCCAGCCATCTTTCAAAGATTCTCTGAAAGATCCGGCCTTCTTAATCATCGCATCAACTTGAATACCCATTTCACGAGCAGTCTGTTTAAGACCTTCCTGGAAGATCTCACCACCCATACCTGCATTAACGACCGAGTTCCAGTCCTGTAACTTAACAGAACCTGCAGCAAGAGCCTGCGAAAGCTGATACATTGCAGTAGACGCTTGCATACTGTTAGAACCAGCGGTAGCAGCCAGGTTAGAGATACCCTGAATTGCAGTAGCAGCAGTATTCAAGTCAACACCAGCTGCAGTAAAGGTACCAATATTCCGAGTCATCTCGGTAAAGTTATAGATAGTCTTATCAGCGTAATGGTTCAGCTCATCCAGAACGGCGTTAACATCAGCGATGGTCTTACCCTTCGAGGAGACGTTCGCCATAATGGTCTGGACAGCGTTCATCTTGGTCTCGTATTCCTGGAAACCAGAAATAACGGGATCAAGTGTCAAAGCGCTTACAAGATTCTTACCAGCTGTAAGCGCGCTGTTTGTGATTCGAGACAGGGCAGTAGCTGCTACAACTTGGAGAGCAGAGAAACTAACTTTTACCTTATCGACAGAGCCAGCTAACTGGTTCATATCAACTTTCTTAGTTGCAGCAGCTACGTTTTCGAGACCCTTAGACTGGTCATTGAATTTAAGAGCCGATTTTAATCTCTCGATCGTCGACATGGACTGCTTGACATTCGATTCAAACTGTCCGTTTTCAAATCGCATTTCTACGACTCGTTCATCGATCTGTTTACCCAACGCCAGTCACCTCCTTCCACAATTCGTCACACATTTGCTCAAACACTGGCTGTAGAGCAGGGTTAATATAATCTCGACCCTGTACATAACCGCCAGTGCCGGTACCATGTCCGTATTGTAGAATTAGAGCGATAGGAACTCCCTTGTTTCTATTGGAGTTCATGAAGTTAATGGAAACCGAGGTACTGGTCCTGCTGATCTCATAGTACCAAGAACTTGCCGTTAACCCCGTGTCAACAGGAGTGGCTTTAGAAAGGGCTTCGACGCCCATTCGACCATATTTGTCGAGAACACCTCGATGGGAGGCATTCAGTAATTTCTCAAGCCAGTTGTTAACTTTGGAAAAATCACCTTTGTGATTGAAGGTGATACCGAGTTGTACAGCCACAGGACCTCCTCCTTAAATCAAAGTTTGGTCACATAGTCGAGACTGATCCAACCTGCTCCAGATTTAAGCTTACCCCATCCACTTTTCGAGCCAGTACCTTCAGTCGTCTCAACGATCGTATACACACCAGAGGGCATGTACGTACGAGTCTTCGCGTAATTGGTGCCGGGTCCACATCGGATGTTCAAGTTTGGAACGTTTGCCTTAACCTGGAAGTCTGTATCTCCATTTTGAATTTCTGGAGCCTTCTTAGACTCGAGGTTGGCGTTGACTGCAGCAGCAATCGCTCCCATCCGTTCATAGAGGTAATCGCCAGGACAAGCCTTCGCGGCGAACCAGCGATGTACAGTCATGTTCTGCTTGTTGACCTGACCGATCAGTCGTTTATCGCCCTTCCATTTGAGTTTACCGATGGACGGATTGCGACGACAGATGTCAGTCACGAGCACAATGAGAGCCAGATAAGCTTTCTTCGTAACAGGGTACGGATGACTGTTCGTACTAGACACCTCAATGGTGATAGCACGATTGTCATTCGACTTGCTGTTGGAACACTGAGAGGCATCGGATTCGTGAACGTACAGACCGATAGTGCCATCATAGCCGATGCCGTAATTGGACGATGCTCGGCGAGATCTCTTAGCGAACATATTCCCAAGAGCCTTTGCTGTGGTTTGACCTGCAGTGCAGTGAATAGTGATCGTGTCAAGTGTATGTTTTCTAGGACCATACACATTAGGACTCATGATCTTTACAGTTGCTAAAGAACTATCAGTGTACATTGGAATCCCTCCTTACCCCTTAGTTCCTAACATAGCTCGACGCTTTGCATTGAGTGCAGCGTTCTTCTGAAGAATCGTTCTATTGGGCATCTTCTTACCAGGAGAACTCTTGCGGCTACAAACGTTGATGAGCGCCATAAGACGATTGATGTGCCACTTTTGGTATTCTGCTGGAATATTGTATGTGATCATCCAATAGTAGATGAGCTCGGACGTAATAGTATCCTTAGGACCACCAGTTTCTCTGTCGTTTCCCAAATATGTGGCGGACATAGGATTTTCAATGTATTCGTTGATGTCTTGGAGATTCTCGACAGTGAGTCTACTAAAAACAGTAGGATCAACATTACGATTGATCACCATACAACGAATATAATCGTTCATTTCGTCTTGACTCTTGATTCTCTTAGTTAAGAATGCTTTATGATGTTTTGCTTCCCACTTGGAAATCGAAATGAGAGAATGCTCGAGCTGCAGAACTACATCTTTTCCGTATGTGAATTCCTCTTTCTCGTCATCCCAGAATTCCTGACCAGGAACACGAAGTTCCAGCATGGTGCGGACCTCTTATCAGTCCGTGGACTTGGCGCCCGTAACTTCAGCGATCTTCTTATCGAAGTCGGGAGGCAGAATGCCGTTGACGAACTTGGCAGCCTCGTCGCTGTTCAGTGCCAACTCCATAAACAAATCGGAGTAGGCTTCGGTCTGGACGAATTCGTCGGTCAGTTCCTTGCTCTTCATGAACCGACGGCCGTCAGCGCTCTTAACGCCGTAAGCACGACGGATCAGATCCTTGAAGATGTCCATCAGAGCAGGAACATCCTTGGTGGAAATGATACGATTGACCATCTCGCCGAAGCCGCCGGTCACGCTCATCTCCATATCCATCAGTTCAGCCTTAGAAAGATTGAAATGGAAGGTCTCAGTTCTTTCGACACCATTGTAGTCGATGTAGGTGATTTCTTTTTTCAGCATTGTAAGTTCTCCTTTCAGAAATTAGGTGAAGCGGGAGCCAGCCTCACTGAATACTCCCGCGTAATCGGTTGTTATCAGCCCGCTGCTTCGAGCAGAGCCTTGATTTCGTTGGGCAGCAGCAGAGTGGGCTCGGTAGCAGCCTCACCGCCGCTGGCGCCATCAGTGCCGTACAGCTTAGCCTCCAGCTTCGCCATCTTCTCAGCGCCGACCTTGGTAGAGTCGATCACCAGAGAAGCAGTGGGCTTGAAGCCTTCGACAGCGACAGGAGTGGTGGACAGCTCCCAGCTGAAGGTGATAGCCTCGGGAGAGTCGTTGATGGTGCTGTAAGCCTTCTCAGAGGGAGAAGCCTTGGCGCCGTAGATGATGTGCAGCTTGTAACCGTAGTCGGAACCCTTGACATCGTTACCCACCTGGGTACGATAGCACAGACCGAAAGCAGAACGAGCCTGCTGACCGATCATGACACCAGCAGAGAGCTCGCCGGAACCATCCAGAGTAGCAAACTCGTCGGGATAGGTGTAAGCCTCGATGGTGGCAGCAAAGGTCTCAGCAGACAGCAGAGACAGGTACTTGATGTTGTCGGCGTACAGGTCAGTAGCCTCTGCGCCAGAGGGGGACTCGGTAACAGCGGTCAGGCCGTTCCAGGCGACGCCCTTGTCATACTCGCCGGTATCCTTCTGGGGGTACAGAACACCGTGATCAACGCCGGTTTCATAAAAATGCTCGGCGGCTTTATCCCAAACAATCTTAGCCATGTAAGATATCCTCCTTAGAAATAGATTGTAAACACATCGTGGTGTAGGTTGTCAACCGTGTAATGGCGGTCAAAGCTGCAATAAGGCAGATTAGAGACATCCTCGACATGTACACTATCTGGATTCTTGTCGATCACAGTGAGAGTGTAGCGATGGAACTTCAAGTAGGCAATGTTGTCTGCCGGATACTTGTCGATGTCATAGCGCTCATAAACGATTGCGGGGTATTTCATTTTTACGGAAGCAGGAGGTTGAAAATATACATTCCGGCTTCCAAGCGTCTGCTCAAGAACAGACTGAAGCTCTAGACGAGTCTTCGCCATTGTATAAACCTCCAATAGAAAGGATCAAGCGCGGGGGCTGAACCTCCACACTGGTGATTTTCCACTTCGATCCCATAAATTCGACATACCGCATGGTGTGAAAGTTGTGATAAGCATACTGGTCAGCAAGCACGCTAATCTCATTAGAAATGTTAACGTCATCGTTCAGATAATCGGAATTATCGAGTCGACGAAGGTTCCGAATAAGATCTCCAAAATATGGTCTTGCGCAGATTTTCTCCACATACACACCAGGTACTTCTTCAACGGTCTCTTCAAAACCAATTTTGCCGTACCATTTCATTGCTTTTCACTCCTTACAAATCCATTTTGAATTGTTCAGCCGAAACTCAGGTAGGATCGGCGACAGCAGCCAGAGACACAACCTCGACAGAGGAAGAACCCGCCTTGGGATACTTCACAGAGCCGACCTTGGATGCCTCGACGTACTCGGTGGGGTAGGCGTAGCCAGTGGCAGTCTTGATCACAGCGCCCTTCAGGAAAGCTTCCTTCAGATCACTGGTCGTGAACTGCTTGGTCGTAGCGGAGTCCATGTAGGCCTTGCCGTCAGTGCCCTTGGTGTAGATGACGATAGAAACAACGAAACGATCTTTCAGATCCTGGTAGATACGATCCATAGGTCAGTCCTCCTTAAGCTTCGGGAACGCTCTCGATAGCAATGGCAGCGTAGGGCTTGATCATTGCGCCGGAGCAACGGGTCTCGATCAGGTACTTCTGTGCGTTGTAGTCGATGTCGAAGTCGTCGAACATGTTGACTGCGCCGCCCTTGTCAGCACCGACATTGTAGTCGTTCAGGTTGACGATGATGCCCATCAGGCTGTGAACCTTGGAGTCGTCGGTGTCAGTGCGGGTCAGACCTTCCATGATAGGCACAGTGATGATCTCGCGGACACGCAGAACGGTGCGCAGCTTCTCGATGGAATCGTAGATCACACGGCCGGTGGTGTCTTCCAGCAGCAAGCAGTTAGTGATCATGTCCTCAGTGGTAAACAGGACAGGCTCGCCGGAACCACGATAATCCTTACGGGACTTGATCGCAGTGCGGATGAACGCCTTGGCCATGTCATCATCAGTGGCGCCGGTCTTCTTGGTCACGGTGGCCTTGATGGTGTACAGATCGGAGTCGGTCCAGATAGGACGGATGTTCATCTCGTTGATCTTGTCATCGGAAGAGCCATCACGACCGTCACCAACCAGGATAGCACGAGCGATCTCCTCGTCCAGCATGAAGCGCATCTCAGTCTTCAGCCAGGCGACGACGTCGAAATCGGTAATGTCGATCACGTCATCCCGATCCAGCTTCTGCTTCTTGTAGATGGTCGTGGGGGTGGTGGTTCTCTTCAGCAGGGTGAAGACCTGTTCCTTCTTCAGCTTGCCCTTGATGTAACCCTTGGCACGAGCCTCATCGGCGGTCAGGTCAGCATACATGGACTTGATGCGGGAGAAAGGAGTGTGGTGAACACCGGACATGACCTTGGACACCCAGTCCATCTTGCGGGTAATCCAGTCGGGAGGGGTGTTCAGGTTCTTGGGCTCAGGGAAGAGGGTGTCGATACCGTCAATGCCATGAGCCAGGGCACTCTCACGCAGAGAGCCATAGCGCTTGCCGTCAGCCAGGATAGCTTCCATGTCTGCATGCTGCAGAACGTTGGTCTGATCGGCAGCGTCGTTGTCGAAGATGTTATGCTTCACTTCAGAGTCTCCTTCTTCATCATTTTCGTCATCAGTGGCACCACCGTCTTCCAGAGCCTGGCCGACAATGGCGTAAACAGCGTTCATCTGTTTCTCGTTCAGGGTACTGAGAATATCACCGATAGTCTCCTCAGTATTGTTGTCTTCTGCCGGCTCGGGGTCGGCATGGATCAGCTTTTCATCAGGATTCATAGGTTCCTCCTTAGGGATATCGTTATGACGAATTTCAAGATCGAAAGCGCCACCAGCGTAAATGATGGCCTGTTCATCGCCGTCATCATCGTCGCTATGCTGAATGATGTCTTCGATGAGCGCGCCAGGATTAGCACCAGCCAGTACAAGGCTTACTTCTTTGATATCGCCGTGAAACACGTCGCCAGTGCGTTTGTTCTGAGAAAGATGGTTCGCATAAATAGACAACGCTTTCACATCGCCATGCATAACCAGCTCTCTAGCCTGCTTGCCAGACTCACTACTATTGAACGAACAGTAGGCGTATACGCCTTCGGGTTTGTTCTCAAGCGTCGCCTGACCCAAGCAGTTGAACGGATCATTGTGCTGATGGTTCCAGACCAAGGGTACTACAGCGCCGTCGTTGTGCTTGAAAGCATCTCGACGAATGGTTCGACCATCGGCACACTTCAGATCGTTTCTAGTTGCCCAACCAGAAAAATCATAAGTTTCCATTCTCTACATTCCTCCTTTATACAGTAGTACGAGTCTGATTGATGATGTTATTTACGTAATCCTGTGCAGGATTTTCTCCCTGTTGCTGTGCAATCTCTTCATTCGACTGCGACAGGTTCTTATTACGAAGAACATCAGCATTCGGATCGTCCGAAGGTCTAAGACCAACAATCTGTCTAAGTTCATTCGATGTCATAATTTCGTTTCGAGTGAACTTATCAGCGATCTCAGCAATATCACTGACAGGAACCAGACGGAACGGATCACTGAAGTACATGATAGACTGCTTCTGAGAACGAGCTGTCTTTGTGAGAAATACTCGTTTCATAGAGTCTACAATGGCTGCAGCAATTGGTTCTACAACACGATTGTTGTAGTTCAGCATGACTTTTTGGTCTGCTGTTCCATCCAAGATCTCCTGAGTGATACCGATCTGACTGAACATAAGTTTTGTCAGATACTCGATCTGATTCAGGAGGTTATTATCGAGAGATCTGTTAAGCTGAGTGATCTTTTCGGTGCCGTCAGTATATGCGATACCATACTTAGAATTCTCAAGCTGATCTTCGATATCCTGTCTACGCTTCTCGGCTTGTGCTCTTTTTGCATCAGTTTTGATGACATAAGGAAGCTGGATGATCATATTCAACTTGTTGGAGTTGGTCTGTTCATCCACGACATCCAAAAGAACAAGCTTACGAAGCAATCTTTGTAATGTCGAGTTTGGCTCGTTCATTACGGAAAAGAACGGATTTTCGATGATAGCTACGAGAGATTTCGGAAGGGTTAATTCCTGTTTCTCACCGGTTCTATCATCGTACATCCGAACACGAACATGTTCAGGATACCATTCTACGATTTTAGCAGTTCTCATGGCAAGAATGTCATAAGAGCTAGTCATAGTTGGATTAGCGGTTAGTTCGTAAGGAACAACAGCAACACATCCTTCGTCCATCATAGAAAGCACGATATCCTGGATGAATGCTCTTGAAGTTTGATCCTGATTTGCCTCGAGAGTGAGACAATTGTTCAGGCCGCTGTTAATGTACTTGATGTACCGATCGTTGTCGTCCAGTTTAACATGACGATATGTCAATGCAGCAACATCGAGGGCGATTCGATTGTAAACAGCGGAAACAATCGAATGATCATTACCACGGCTTAAACGTGGTCGATCCGGTCGGTAATATGACCCTCCTCCATAGTTTCCATAAGAAAACTGTTTATTGAGGAAGGCATTCCAGGCGGCTTTTACCCTGGAACCGAACGTAATAGCCACGTTAGTTCACCGCCTTACTTGCGTTTCTTCTTAGGAGTAGTAGAAATCGCCGTTGTCGTTCGTTCGGTAGCAAAAACACGGTTGCCAGTGCGAGTGCGAACATATGCGTTGCCGTTTTTATCGACACCCGTAGTTTTTGTAGTAGTTGTAGGACCGACAATCTTTTCTAAGAATCTCTTACCCTTATTAGCATAATTACGAGCAGTTAATTTAGCCTGGTTAACTTTTCGATTGATTCCAGACTTAATTTGCTCACCTGCAGTTTTCTTACCGTTAGTAATCAACGTATTATTACGACTGTCTCTTGCGGTTTTACCATGAGTCTGAGATCTTCTATAACCAGTATTGTTATTCTGCTGAGCTTTGACCTGGTTGTAAGGAACCGTGTTTTTTCCATTATCGTAGTAATATTGCCAACGACCATTCTTCATTTCTCGTCTGGTATATTTCCAGTGCTGAAGATAATCGTTGTTGTGATCAATCCCGTGGTATTCCCACATATTAGATCCTCCGTTTCCATTCTCATTCTCGAACAAACACTGGAATACGGCGAATGATAAGTTCGTCAGCAACTTCAATCTGACAGCGTAAGACATAGCGTCCAACACGTTTCGGTTCGATAGTCATGGTCAGCTTATGTTCTTCAACAATAGGCTCACCAGCAGCTTCGATTTCATTGCCGTATTCAAGTTGATACGATGCATTGCGAATTGTAAAAGGGGCATCGTCACAGGTCGAGAACTCGACTGAGACGACTCGCCGTTCGCCTTTGAAAAGTTCAAGAGTCGAGCAACTCAAACATGTCACCTCCACACTTTTCGCATCTTGTAACTTCCATTTTGAAATTTTGCATATGAATTTGGTGTGTATACACCGTGGTAGAGTCTACGGGTTTCGGCGCATCAAATCTACCGAAAGCACTAAATAATGTCAGTGTAGAATTAGCAGCGATGTTAAGCCACCGAACATCGGTTATAATGTGCTTCGCGTTAACAATAAACAGCATCGTAGCAGCATAACCAATGTTACCAGCCTCATCTTCCGCATAAAGATCTACTACATACTCGCCACTCGGAACTCTCGGCACTGTGCATTCCCAACGGTCATCGCCAATTGGAGTAAACACTATGTCTACTCCATTAGCGGAACCGTATACTCGAACGACCATTAGTCCGTAACCTTAACAGAGATTACGTAAGTCTTACCTGCATCGACAGGATTGGGAACGATCGTGATCTCCTGGAAGACAGGGGCACCAGTATCGAGAGTGACAGTACGAGTAATAGTGGTCTTCAGACCAGCCGCATCGGTAGCGACAACAGTGATGGTGTTAGAACCGCTCTTCAATGTGATGGTCGTGCTGAACGAACCATTAGTCTGAACCGTAACAGGAGTACCATTGACAGTAACCGTAACAGGAGTAGACGTAGCGTCATTCGTTGTGCCAGAGACAGTCAAAGTCTCGTCATTGGTAATCAGACCATCAGCGGGAGACGAAATCGTCAACGCAGGCGGTACCGTATCGACCGTAAAGGAAGTGACAACTTCAGTAGCTGCATTACCATCATGGTCGGATACTTTAAGCGAGAAGGAATGAGACCCATTGCTCAGAGAAGTAGGAACCTTATAGGAGCAATTGAAACCCTTAGTGGTCGCGGTCGTGGTGATACCAGATGTGACATATGTTCCGCTATCGATCTTGATAGCGATTGTAGCCTCATCAATGCCGGAGTCATCATCAGTGACAGTCCAGGTAATAGTAGGCGTCGCGGATGTAATAGTGGCAGAATCCGTCGGATAAGTAACTGCAATAGTAGGCTTAACCTTCTCTTTGACCTTGAGTTTCAGATCATCGCCGAAAGTAGCATCAGTGTCTGTCACAGTCGTGCTATTACCAGCGTCATCTGTCGCGGTCACGCTTACAGGATAATAATGTCCGTCATTATTATTGTAAGATGATTTACTTGGAGCCGTGATTGTGGCTTTATAGGAGCCACTGCTTTCATCATAGGTCAAGGTATATTCCTGACCATTGATCGAAGCTTTAACAGTCTTAACAGCCATATTTCCCTCCTTAACTTGTAGTGATAGTAGAGTCTATATTCTCAGTAACTTCTGCTGAAATGATTAGACTTTCTTTTGTGTAAACCGGATTCGGTTTCAGAGAGAAAGACTTGAATGATACAGATGTGGTGTAATACATGTGTATCTTAGGACCATCTTCAGGAACATTTTCATATTCCTTGTTAGATGATACGACCGCAAAGGTGTACTGTTTCCTAGGCTCCAATTGATACAAGAACGTGTCTTGTAAAAAAGTAGACATCTCAATTAACTTATCAGTTAACGAGTTGTTTTCAAATGCGAACTTGAATAGCGGTTTACCATAGGGCGAATAGCCTACAAGAACCCGCATCGGTGAGAGCATATAGATTGAGTATCCGAGGACATTACTATCCGTCGTTCCAGTCCATGTGATAGATCCAATGCCTCCATCGCTGATAGAGCCTTGAATATTCGTTGGATTAGAAATCGCTTGAATTGTGAAAGCGACTGTAACTTCACCCGAATACAATCCATTTTGATTTGTCACAACAGAAATCGTCCATGATCCTGGAGTAATCCGATACGAGTCACTTGTTCCAGTTACAGAAGATGTGGAAGCAACTGTCGAACCTTTCTTATAGGTGACGACATAACCTGTTACGCCCTCACTTTCCGAAGCGACCCAATTGAGAGTTACAACGCCACGATCAAGAGTGTATGTAAGGTCTGTTGGAGGATCTGGAGCTATGACAGTAAAACTAGTAGATACTGCAGCAGAGTAAATATTATTCTTTACAGTCTTCACTTGTACAGTCCAGTTGCCAGCTACGAATGCCGACTTGTAACTAGTAGAAGTTACTCGTACTGTTCGGATAGTCGTTCCTTCTCGGACGAGTGTCACGTCATAACCAGAGATGCCGTTAGTAGTAGAAGCAGTCCAGGTTAGAGTAACATTACCGCCATCGACTGTAGCTTTTAGGTTTGTAGGAGGAGCGACATTGTTAACTTCTAAACAAGTGATACGAACAGCGCCATTACCAGAATGACCAGTGACAGTAGAACCATCGTAATCTGTGAAGCTGGTTCCGCCGTTGACAAGGCTTGTATCAGATAGGTAGTAAGCACTATTCAGAGTGCATCCACTTGGATAGTTTGAGGCTGTTCCACTGGTGTAAACATAACCAGAACCACCGCCACCACCTTTGTCGTCATCGCCAGAACGGTCAGGATATGTACCGCATCCGCCATACCATCCGCCGCCTCCAGCGCCACCATAACCAGAACGATAATAAGATCCGTAACCACCAAAACCGAAACCACCGTAATTACTAGTAGAAGTTTCGTCAGTAGATAAAGAACCAGATCCATTACCGGTCTGAGTACCGCCATTGCCATACGAACCATAGCCATTAGTAGAATCTTGGCCGCTTTCGCCACCGCCATAACCGCCATAGTAAGATGAACCACCTTCAGACCCACCACCACCTGCTACGATTACTCGAGACAAGTAATTATTGTTCTTAATACGAACGTCAGAACCACCGCCACCACCGACATAAGTGTCGCGTTTACCGCCACCGTTAAATCCTCCGTTAGTACCTCCAGTATTACCAGAGCCACCAGCTACAAGGATTATTACTGTGTCTGCAGTAAGTGTCAAAGTGCCTTTGGCGTAACCGCCTTTTCCGCCATAATCTGAGGAGCTACGATATCCGCCTTGTGCACCCCAGCATTCAAGTCGGTACTTACCTTTCGGTAGTGTGATGGTCTTGCTAGATCCGCTGTAAGGACAATTTAAGATGTCCCCAGTCTTTAACACACTCGAAGATGGTATCGACGATGTTAAATCGTATGTTGACATCTTATCCTCCTCACTCAAACGCTTCTTTATTCAGTTTATAAGCCACGAAAGCATCCATCAAAGCAGCAACAGCATCGATCTTTGCCTCGTAGCGTTTCTTCAGCAACTTACGGTTTCCGTTGGTGTCCTCGATAACGATGCAATTACCCATAGTGAAGGTCATCATCGCTTCGTCAAAGAGAAGTAGTCTGGACTCAGCCAAATTCTTGAGTTCACCCAGAGGAACGGACTCAGTTTTCACACCCTGGATAACTTTCTCAATACCAAACGGACCATTCTCAGCTTGCCATCTTTCTACGAAATCTTTTGCATTGTACGGGTCGTATCCCATGCATGTAACATCGTAACCGCATTCAACAATATGACGATCAAGTTCGTCAAAGACCTGCATTGTATCAAGGATGCTTCCTTCCATGACAACAAGAGTTCCTTCTTTCATGAACTCATCGTACTTGACTCGCATTGCCCCAGGTAATTTCATTAGAGTAAGCTCAGAAATATAGTTTCGAGTCTTGACACCGAATCGACCATCTGGAAGCGGAAAGAGGAATGTGAAAGAACAGAAGTCGTTACCCTGAGAAAGGTCAACACCCATAGAACATGGAAGATTCCAGAAAGTTCTCATCCTATGAGGAATAGTTTCTTCATATGTGAAGAAGTAAGTAAAACCCTCCATAGGAAGACCAAATCTTTTAGCCAAAATATCGTTTCTGGCTGCAGGGGATTTCTCGGCTCTTTCAACGTCAAGCTGGTAGGTTTCGTAAGTTACTGTCTTATCCAAATTCGGATTTGCCTTAAGCCACATGTCTGGTTGACCAACTTCGTCTACGCTATCAAGTTTATACCACCAGATAGAGACATGAGGGTTCTCATATTCACCTTTGAGAATCTTCATTAACTCCATTTTGATTGTGTCGCCGCTGCCATTACGAACGGTACCCTCAGAACTAGTTGCGACAATGAGATAGTCATCAACCTTAGAGGCACCCTGTTCGATAGCACCGACGACGTCTTCTCGAACATCGCCGGAGAGCCATTCATCGACAGTAGCAATCTTACAACGAAGACCCTGAAGCTTGTCGATAGTCATGGGACGAATCTCGATCAATGAGTTAGTGAGAAAGTTCTCAATACCTTTCTTAGTCGAAGCAAGCTTTGCTCGGTTAGCTTTAGAACCAGTTGTGTTCTGTAAGGAGCCTTCCGTTAAGAATTGGAACAACGGACCTCTGGCACGAACAATAGCAGTTCGCAGAGGAGACATGACCTCTTCAGCTTGTTTCATGGTAGGAGCAGTTGTGATTTGATGAGTTGTTGAAGTATCGATGTTGGCAAAATATGACTGAATACATGAGTCATACAAAGACTTAGCTGCGCCTCGACCAACGATAAGATACTGCTTGTTAATAAGCCGTTTCTTAATCGTCTTCATCACATAGTGACCGCCAGGTTTGTCTTCATACCGTTCATAGACAGATCGTTCAACAAAATAGTACCATCCGAACACTTGTTCAGCCCATAACTTATATGTATCTAGAAGGAATAGATCAGAACCATCGGTCAGAGTTAACTCAGCCTCACAGTATTTAACCCAACCTTCGATAGCATCTTCATCATAGTAGTACATTGGATTGTCGATCAGATCATCTATACGGTTCATTTCCATTGAGATCTCTTGACAAACAGGAATTTCACCAGCTATAACAGCATCTCGGAACATTCCATAATACTTTGGAACAGCAGTGTTGGATAGTGCCATTTGTTCACCTACTTAGTTTACTTGTCTTTCTTTTTCTTCTCATCAGTTTTAATGCCAAGTGCTTTCTTCATCTGCTGTTCAATGTATGCTTTACCGACATTCTTTGCGGCAGGAACAACCACGTCGTTCATGACAGCTTTCGCAAATTTCTGTCCTCTAGAAACTTGTTTTGGATTGAGTCTAGCATACTCAAGTTCGAGTCTCTTTCGGTTAATAGCAGCCTGAAGTTCTTGATCAGACATTTCACTGATAGATTTTGTTTTCGGTTTAGAAGGTTCTTTAGAAGAGGCAGGTTTTGTGCCTTTCTTATAAACAGCTCCATACCGAATCTTCCCTTGAGGAGTAAGACTTCCATCTTTGTTCTGATATCTACGTTGGTACCATTTCATACCCTTAATGCCATGATGAACCAAGACATCAGTTTCCATTATTACATACCTCCTCTCCGTAATCTACTTCTGCGTTAATTCGCCATTCAAACTCACTGATAGACTTTTCCATAGCGGTAACAGCAGCAGAGCTAGCGGGAGGATCGAAGATCAACCGTACTTTCTGATACATATAGGTCTTGACCATTTCCAGCTTAAGACCTTCTGGTAAAAAGTCACTCCAAAGATCGTTTGCATCTCGAATAGCGAAGCCTTCTTTAGGTCCGACACCGAGCTGACGAAGAACAGAAAATACAGAGTTAATATGCATGATAATATCTGTATCGAAATACTCATACTCGTCGAGTAGGCCAAGCATTTTCTTTACCGATGACAAAATACTTTCCATACTTTAACTCCTTTCATGTTATTTTCCAAGGACAAGTGTCATTAGGCTTTCGCTCAATGATTTCAAAGCCCTTGAGAATACTATCGTCGCTATAGTGAATAGCATTGTGGGTTCGATGGGTTGTTGTGATCAAATATTCAGGATCTAGCAAAATATCGGATCGAGATTCAAAGTCCTCAAGCGTTATTGGATTCATATGATGAATCACAAATCTAGTTCCACGAATATCGAACCCTTCAACTCCTAAATCACACCCAAGATCTCGAGCAACGACGAAGTCCCTAACATGTTTCCATTCTAGAGAAGTGTAGAACTTCTGATTGAACACTCGATCGAATCCGAAAGTCTCTTGTCCGATTCGACCGCCGATCTTTAGATACATGAAACGTTCTTTGAACGTAGGAAGTAGAACTAACTCAGAGTAAGTCCTAAGTATCCTCGTTTTCATCGTTGTCTCTCCGTTGACCACTGTATACCTGCATTGCCTCGATGGCTTTAGCATAAAGACCTTCGATTCGCTCTGCAGACTGGATAGATTTTGTTTTTGCCGTGATGAGCTTCTTCTGTTCCTCGAGAATTTCTCGCTTGAGACACTCCTCGCTGGAACCGAGCTTCAGATAGTGTGTAATTACCTGAGCAGAGGCTGTACCGTTACGCATTTGCTCTTCAGCAACGTCCATAGCAAGTGCAACCATCTGATTCTCTCTTGCAGAAAGAGTAGAAGCAGCACGGAGCTTTCCTCTAACCGGGTTAGTAGCGATTGTCTGTCTACCTTTTGGCATAGTTGTTGGCTCCTTTCGACTTCATACAAATAATTTCTTACTAACTCAAATATACTTTTAAGTCAGTTTCATACCCCTTAGGTGATACTTTTAACAGGATGCATAAGTCACAAAGAAGGCTTAGGAGGTAACCGACTGAAAGGAGAACCCAATGGAGATAAGGGATTAACCTAAGGGGCATGAAACTGACTTAAAT
>ERZ1034973.79-NODE-79-length-59204-cov-9.284840_pt1 | contig 59204 bp, 48 predicted proteins | sample MGYA00520686_ERZ1034973 | MGnify/ENA primary metagenome ERZ1034973 (study PRJEB33766, sample SAMN09781775) | gut metagenome | biome: gut microbiome | host: Homo sapiens | place: Madagascar | study: EMG produced TPA metagenomics assembly of the PRJNA485056 data set...
CTATTATACTTTATTTTCTCTTTTTTTGCCTTACGACTTTGTCAACAGGCTGAAACCAATCTTCTCAGATTGGTTTGTTTTCTTCTTGTAGTTTATTTTCCTCGATATTCATACATGACAATACCGCCAGCTACCGCAACATTTAATGATTCAAATCCATGCATTTCAATACGCAATCTTTCATTTGCTGCTTCTTGCAGCTGCTTAGAAACACCCTGTCCTTCATTGCCAAATATAAAGCCCATACGTGATACTGGTTTGATTTCAGATATTGTTTTTGACTGTTCTAAAGAAGTTGCAACGATCATGAAATGATTATGCTGAAGTTCTTTCACAACATCATTCAAATTACAGCGAATCACTGGAATATGAAATAATGCACCCTGTGTAGAACGAATCGTTTTATCATTGTAAAGATCCACAGTTTCTTCACTCACATAGACACAGTCAAAACTAAACGATACTGCTGTACGAATCAATGTACCCAGGTTACCAGGATCCTGCACGCCATCTAACAAGATGACTCTTTTCATATCTTTTACTTGCTGATCAAGTTTATGACAAACCGCAATCAAGTGAACCTGTGATACATTTTCAGACAGCTTCTTCATAATACTGTCCGTTACCAATACTGTATGTTCAAAATCAAATGGAGAAGATGTATCTGTAATAATCGTTTCAACGATTCCTTCTTTTAACGCTTCCTGAATCAGATGCTCTCCTTCAATCAAAAATAATCCTGTCAGATCTCTTTCTTTTTTCTTATGCAAAGCCGTCCATTTTTTTACTTTGCTGTTTTGTAATGATGTAATTGTTTCCATGCGACTATTGTACAACACCCTAAAAAAAGATACTAGCAAAGCTAGTACCCTAAATATCTTTCTTACCGTTCTTAACGAAATCTAACAATGCAGCAGCACCTTCGTCAATACCGTGGTTACCCTTATTAGGAAGACCAAGACATGTATATACTTCACCAACAGGAATATCCTGATCAAATAAAGCATCAAACATCTTATCAATCAATATCTGACATTCTTCCTGTCTTTGCATTGGTCCAAATGGATTTGCAAAGAATGTTGTAGAAAGACCAGATTCCTGTGTTGTTCCTAATGCAAATCTCTTACCTTCCACAAATACTGTTTCAGCTTCCTCTCTTGTCTTGAAGAAATGCATACCACGCTTATCTGTGTAGTTATTTGCATATAGGAAGATATCTACTGGATGTTCTGTTGTAACTACAGAATGAGGTGCAGCTGGGATAACAACACGTGCATTGCTCTTTTCAGGGTTGAAGAAGATAGAACGATCCATATCCTTATATGCTGTACCCTTATCCAGATCATCCAGTCTTACAAAGGCACCAATTTCAGTACCCTGACCACGGATCTTGCCATTAGCATCAAGATGCAAAGTACCCATATCATCAAATATAGTTTCCTGATGATCGATCATATCAGATGCCAAAGTAGACAATGCTTCCAGTGTTTCTGACTTACCAGCACCAGAGTCACCCATAAACATTAAGCCCTTCTTTGTACCATCCTTCAGATAGATATTGACCATAGCACCATGGATTGGCAGCCATCCCTTCTTCATCATTGCTAAGTTATGCAATGTAAGAACAGATTTCTTTGTATAGCCGAAGTAGTCAATTTCAGGAGCAGCAGAGTTCTTGCCAATCCAGATATCATTGACTTCATCATGATAGAATGTTGTATCTTTCTTTCCATCAGGATTACCAAATAACATAATTGCATCTGGTTTTCTATTCTTTGTATCTTCCTTGCTTGCAAGTTCAAACAGGTTAGCCATAGATACACAGGAAGAAATGTAATTTCTATGGAAATAACAATAAATCAGCATTGTTCCAACCATTGCTGGATAACAGATCCACTCTTCATCACCAGGAATAAATTCATCCATTGGATTTACAGTAGCATCTGTAAACTTGTTTGTTCTCTTGTTGAACTTTGGATGCAGGATCAATGGTGTTCTTAAACTGATCTTTGCAACATATGGAATATGAGATAGCTTTTCATATCCTGCAGGTAATTCTGGTTCATAGTAGCTCAATAACATTGCCGCATTTGTACCAGCCTGTAACTGACGGTAAACTCTATTTTCACCCTGGATTCTTTCCTGTAAGCTTCTATAAAGTTCTCTGATACGTTCATTAACCTTTGCATCTGCTGCTAAGAATGACTGATCAGAAAAGCCAGATTCATTTGTTGTATAAAGAACGGAATATCTCTGTAAACTTCTCCAGTAGGAATATCCCTGTTCAATAATGTCTTCAAAAATTGTTGGGAAATTTATGTATTCATCATGAATTTCAGATGGAGCTTCAACAAGTAAAGCTGTTAAAACGAATTTGATTTCTTTTTTGATACGTTCATGATTCTTCAAACCATCTTTTTCAAGATATTTGTAAAGATCATAATGATTTTTTTCCAGATAAACTAAAAACCCATCTAGAAATGCATCAAACACATCCGTATGAATAATACCATGTTTACTTGTAACGTACTGCTTTGAATAGTTTAGGATGACAGTGTCATCATGAAAATAAAATGATTCTTTCATAATCCCTCCATTTTGCGTCCGTGATAATCTTATCAGTTATGGAAAACTAATCAAGTGAAAAAATGCATTTAAAAACGCTTTCATAGAAAAAGTTTAAAAAAACAGGATTGAAAACCTTTCATTCCTGTTTGTTTTTAAATCAAATACAATTGTTTCTCATGCGTAATACTTCAAAAGCAAGCACTGCAGTTGCACTAGAAGCATTTAATGCCATATGGAAATCATTAGCATATGGAATATAAATATTCTGATTCATCTGTTCCAGTACACCTTTTGATAGACCTCGCATTTCTCCACCAATCGCAATGAGTGAAGGACCTGTATAATCTGCATCAAAACAGGAAATTGCATCTTTTCTCATTGCCGCAAAGCATTTCACACCATGTTTCTTCACATCTTTGATTAATGAAGGAATATCATCACTCACAACAATATTCAGATATTCACTCGCACCTGCAGAAGATTTCATGATCGTACTTTCAACATTTGACCAGTCACGATTTCTTATGATCAAACCAGAACATCCTGCACTATACAATGTACGAATGACATAGCCAAGGTTAAATGGGTCTTCTACCCCTTCCAATACACAAAGAAAAGGATTTTCATTCAAGCATGCAGAAATATCCTGATATTGACGATTTCCACACTCTGCAATCAAACCACCATGTGTTTTTCCACTTGCTAATGCATCAATTTCTTCACGTGTTCTATGAACAACGGGAATATTCTTTTCTTCACAGCGATGCAGGATCCAAGAAGTATCTTTATCATGTTTCTTTTCATCCACAATAACTCTTTCAACACTTCTCTTATTTCCAAGTACTGCTGCCTTTACACTCACATTTCCTTCAATGATCATCTCGATCTCCTGAGAATATCTTTTTCATGAACTTCAAATGGAATATCAATCTGTACACGTGTCATCGGCTGATTGGCTGTTTCAATCACTTCATTTTTTGCATTTCGAATGGAATCTACATGAAACTGACGAACAGTATTGTATGGAGATAAGATTTCTAATGTTTCACCTGTATTGAATTTATTTCTTGTTTCAATCGTTACATGTGTTCCATCCATTCCAACAACAGTACCTAAGAAGTCATGATTCACATCTGCATTGCTTGTTTCATGATAAATCAAAGAATCAGCATTGGCATTGCCAGCATAGAATCCTGAACATACTTCTCTATTTTCACCATAGAGAATCTGTTTTTTATGATAGTCGAGTCTTTCCTGTGATAATGGACCTTGATTCTCATAAATTTCATCAATCAAATGACGATATCCAGATACAATTGTCGCAACATAGTATTCCGTTTTCATTCTTCCCTCAATCTTTAAAGAAGAAACACCTGCATTCATCAGGTCATACATATAATCCGCTGTAAAAAGATCCTTAGAACCCATTGTAAATAATGCATCATTACTGATTTCATTTTTTCCATCATACAGATGATATGCCCAACGACAAGACTGCGCGCATCCTCCACGGTTAGCATCACGCAATGTCATACGATTACTCAATGTACATCTGCCAGAATAATTTACACACATACCGCCATGAATAAATGCTTCTGTTTCTACAGGACACTTTTCCGTAATATCATAGATGTCTTCCATATTGCATTCTCTCGCAAGAACTGCGCGATCAATTCCAAATACATCATGCATAAAGATTGCCGTTTCAACGTTTGTAATAGACATCTGTGTAGAGCAGTGAACTTCAAGCTTAGGCGCAACCTTTCTAGCAAGCTTCATAATGGAAGGAGAAGCAACAATAATCGCAGTCACACCAAACTCTTCCAGTTTCTTCAAATATTCTTCTAATCCTTCGAAATCTTCATTGTGAGGAATAATATTACATGTAACATGGATTCTAGCACCATGCTCTTTTGCGAATACACATGCTTCCTGAATATCTTCTAATGTAAAGTTTGATGCACGAGAACGCAGTGAAAAAAACTGTCCACCCAAATATACAGCATCAGCTCCATATAAAATTGCGGTTTTCGCACGCTTCAAATCACCAGCAGGAGCTAATAATTCTGGCTTATGAAATCGATTACTTAACTGTCTTCTGTCCATAATATCCATCCGATAATTCTTTGTCCTGATACTTGTCTCTATATGCCTGTATTTCACAAGATGCATCTTTCTCATCCAATAACATGCGATAGATCCTGATTGCATCAATCACTGCTTCTTCACTCATAAATGGTGTATCAATTTCAAAATATGTCACCTGTGCATCCATAAATGCATGCATTTCATCAAAAGATTCTTGAATGTAATCCGTATAGATCATCATTGCAACTGCATTTTCATATGCTGGCATATATGCTTCTCTTTGCTTTTCCTTAAGAGAAAGTGTTTTGGAATGCACATCAAAATCTTTCTGATTCACTTGTTTATATGCACTTAAAAGCTTTCTTTTAGATACAGACATCAATGTTGAACCATGAATGATCACGGTTGTATCTGGCGTATATTTTGCGATATCCATCACTTCATCTTTTGTCAGCAGGCAAGGAATAACAACAGATCGAAGCCCCTGTTCCTTCCAGAACAAAGCATCTTCATTACATGTCATCAATGTTTCTGGACGATATGTCAAATAAGATTCAAGATGTTTTTCTTTTGCATACTTCAATAAGCCAGGATCCGCAAACATCAAGCCATCAACACCTAAATGAAGAATTTCTTCCATTTCCTTCTGTGCGGCATAAATATCTTTTTCACTATACAAGCGATTCATTAATACTGTAACAGTCATATGATGCATATGACATTCTTCAACGATCTCCTTGATTTCTTCGCCTGTAAATTCATGCAGCGCAGAAAATGTATTGTCTGCACTTGCTAATACAACTTCATTGACCCCAAGATCAATGTAATCTTTTAAAAGATTTCTGTTCTCTAATGTAACTGTTAATATTTTCATCTTGAATATTCTATCATGAAATGTTACTCTTTTTGCGATAGATGGCGTTAAGTGCTATAAGAGTGGGGCTCTTATGGACGAAAAGCATATGCTTGCGGTCATGTATCGTTACCCATTGCGAGAAAGAAACATCTTCACATTTTCTCAAAATGGAGTGAGAAAGGAAGGTGTTTTTATGTTTTCAAAAGAGTATTGGCTCTCTTCAGCAAAAAAATTAAAAAGCGTGAAGTACCTGGCAATCATTGCATGTATGATTGCACTAAAGATTGCAGTTGGATCTATTCGTATTCCAGTCAGTGAAAATCTAAGAATTACAGTGACATACATTGTTGTTGCATTAGAAAGTACAATTGTTGGACCTGCTGCCGGAATGGTATCTGCATTTGTGACGGATAATCTCAGCTTTATCCTGTATCCAGATGGAGCATATTTTCCAGGCTATACATTAACTGCAATGCTAGGTTCTCTGATCTATTCTTTGTGCCTATATCAAAAGAAGATCACAATTACTAGAATTGCAATCGCAAAGACAATCAATAACTATCTTGTTAATGTAGCGATTGGTTCCTTATGGTCAAGCATGCTTTATGGAAATGCATATATTGTTTACGCAACAAAGAGTTTAATAAAAAATACAATTCTACTGCCAATTGAAATTGTATTGCTTGTTGTAGTATTAAACCTTTTACTCCCAGTTCTACAAAAAAAGAAGCTCGTCAATTCCCAACAGCTTCCTATCAAACTATATTAATACCTGATATGACTTTATACGGATCATAACAGGTATTATGCTCCGCCCCGCATAAAGTCTTCTGCAGCTCTTAAAAAGAGCTGTTTTTTTTACAAAAAGGATCTTTTTCAAGACCCTAAAGTTTAATTGCCTGAATTGCAACACATCCAGGTCCACCCTGTGTAATAAATGATGGAGACAATGGATAGATATGAATTGTTGCATCCGGGAATTCTTCAGCAATTTTTTCCTTCATTTTTAATGCTAACAGTTCATTGGCTGCATGAGAGATATAGAATGTATAAGAATTATCAATTCCTTCTCTCTTCATTTCTTCTGTGATATCATGACCAACTTTACGTGTTGTTCTACAAACCGCAAATTTATCTAACCCTCTGCCTTCTTCACCCTTTTTCATGACTGCCATCAGTTTTAATAAACCGCCTAATACACCAGCCATGCCATTGAGTCTGCCTCCACGTACAAGGAATTCAAAATCAATTGGAATCAAGAATGAGATTTCATGACGCTTCATATTCTCAATCTGTTGTGTAATTTCAGCTGCACTCTTACCCATCGCACTCATTTCCAATGCAATATCAACAAGTGCACGATGTGGTCCGCACAGTGTCATACTGTCAATCACAGTTACTCTTTCAGGATCATCACATGCATTTTTCGCAAGCAACGCTGTCTGATATGTTCCTGATAAACCAGATGCCATTGTAATATCAATGACTTCACCCTTCTTTAAAAGTTCATTATAAATATCAATCTTTTCACCAAGAGATGGCTGGGAAGTTCTAGGAACTTTATTTTCTTCAATCATTTTTAATAACTGGTGGTCTGTGATGTCTTCAAAGTCTTTATAAGACTGATCATCAACTGTAATATTTAAAGGCACAATGGATAATCCGATTTCTTGTCCTTCGGAAATGGAATATAATGTAGATGTATCTGAAACAATGCTTATCATAATCGCTCCTCTTATCATCATAAGAGTAATCTATCTAATATGATATGTCAATACATCTAGTATTAATTTCTAGATTGTAAAATAATTATTTTTATGTTACCTTATTTTCATGAATAGATTTCAATTTCCAAGATGGAATGAACTGCCATCGTTAGACTTATATATGGATCAGGTTATCACGTACTTGCAAAGCAATTTAGAAAGTACATATTTTTCTGATGAAAAATTCATTACAAAAGCAATGATCAACAATTATGTAAAAACATCCATTGTTGCTCCACCTGTAAAAAAACATTACACAAAACAACATATTGCCTATTTCATGGTTGTAACAATATTAAAACGCTGCTATTCCATGTCTCAGATTTCTCAATTGATTGAAATCCATACACATATGAAATATTCATCTGTAGAACAGGCATATGATTTATTTATTTCTTTATTTGAAGATTCACTCAATGATCTATTCTCCCTGAATGAAACAGAGCATGCATTCATTTCCACCAATCAAGAACAGAAACTCATGGAACATGTCATTCAATGTATTGTATATAAAATACATACAGAATATGTCTTATCAAAAAAATAAAGATTCGTATTACGGCTGGTATACGAATCTTTGTTTTTTTATTTAGTCTTTAAAGATTTTTGTTTTATCTAATACATTCGTTAAGATCACACCAAGAATCACCGCAATGACTTCACCAAGTGCAACCCATGCGCCATTGATCACTGTTCCAAGAAGGAAGTTTTCCGGCATAAACAAGCAGCCAAGTTCTGCTCCTACAAAGAAGAAGTTCCAGATCACTGGCATTAAGATTGCGAATAGTGGATATTTTCCAACTTTCTTATCTCTTAGCTTCCAAGTGCAGTATGCCGCAAAGAATGTTGCTGCAGTACCAACAACGGCATCGATATAGCCTGTAGGATTTACTCCACTCATTGCTCCAATCAAGTTACTCAAGAAGCATCCAAGAGTTACACCATAAATACTTGGCTGATAGATGAGTGGAAGCATTGTTAATGCTTCAGATACTCGAATCTGTAAGTTACCGTAAGAAATAGGTGCTAACGCAAGTGTCAGGACAGTATATACTGCCGCAATCATCGCAATTTTTGCGAATGTTTTTGTGTTCATTGATTTCATCTCCTTATTTTAGTTAACGAGAGGTAGCCGCTACTCTCGGTCAAAAAGACATGTACTATTGTACAAAGGAATGAAAGAAATGCAAGAAAAAAAGTGCATCCGCACTTTCAGTCAATCACTTCTTTTGCAATCATGGCAACCTGTTCAAACAAACCAGCAACCTCATTACTCTTTTCTTCACCCAACTCATCACAGATCGCATCGATGATCTTTAAGATATGTTTATGCTGTTTACGATAGATTTCCATCATTTCATCATTCAATACAAGAAAGATCTGTCTACGATCTTCTTCATTTCTAACACGATGAATCAGATTCTTCTTTTCCATATTCATAATCGTACGATTCATCTGTGATTTCTGCATGCCAAGCCATTCACATAACTGTGAAGCAATCACATGTTCACTTGCATGCTGATACAGATATCTACATACCATCGCTTCATTGAATGGCAAAGAAGATGTCATTTTATCGTTATTAATAGCGGTTGTCATATTCAACCAGGATGTTAATACTTTTTCATTGATTTCATTTTTCATAATCGTTCTCTATGAAAAGATTCTAATAGATTTTGTTCATATATTCAACTATTTTGTTTTCATAAAAAAAGACTGGTTTTCCCAATCTTTTCACTTCAGATTCTTAGGTATTATGTAATGATCAAACAGGTAATGACCAACACCACCACTTTCACAATCATATTCTGTGATGTCATCTGCACACTTCTTTGTACCATCTGAACCATTCTTCAAGCATACGCCCCATCCAGCATCAAGTAACATTGTATTGTCATTTTCATTGTCACCAAATGCAATGACATCTGCTAAATCAATCTTTTCCCAGGAAACATATTTCTTCAATCCTGAACCTTTATCAATGCCTTTATGCATCACTTCTACAGTACCAGGGAATGTACTGATGATCTGATAATTGTCAGAAAACTTCTTCAAGAAATATTTCCTCAGTTCAGCTTCATTTTCAGCTTCGCCACGGAACAGGAACTTGAATGTTGGTCTTTCACAAACACGTTCAATATCTCCTGTACAATCAACAAAGTCAAAACCATGTCTTCTAGAAGATTCCAGTAACTCTCCAGAAATATTCATTGCATTATGATTCTCATTTCCTTCACAGTTCACCGCAACTTTGTATTTATCAACCAACGGTTTCATGTAGTAAAGAATATTCTTCATTTCCTCTGTTGTCAGGTAGTCTGTCTGCCAGTAATTATCATTTCTATGATCCAGAACCATTCCACCATTCATACCCACAACAAAGTCAAATTCAAAAGATAAGCCCCATTTCTTACCCATTTCTCTTAAAGCCTGATTGATTTCTCTTCCTGTTCCTAAACCGATTCTAACATCATTGCGGTGCAGGATTTCAAATGCTTCCTTTGTGATTTCCGGTAATTCTCCGCCCTTTGCGGTCAACGTCATATCAATATCCGCAATGACAACTTTCATTTCTTCTAACATAAATTCTACCTCTTAAAAAAAACTACTTATATTTTACTAAATATATTCCGAAATAAAATTTCATTTTATAAGAAATTTTATTGCTTCTTCTAATCCATCTGCATCAATATCACTTGTAATATAGTCAGCTCTCTGTTTTAAAGAATCTACAGCATTTCCCATTGCAACGTTTTTTCCACATGCTTCAAACATAGAAATATCATTTTCACCATCTCCAACACTGCAGCTGTCTTCCTTTGAAATACCATAATAATTGAGTACATCTGTAATGCCATGTTTCTTCCCACATTCCTTATGAAAACAATCTACCGCATATGCATTCCAGCGAACTTCTTTCACATTTTCAAAAGAAATCTGATCATAGATTTCCTGTTCGACCCAGGGAATAAACATATAGATATTATCTTCAAGAATTCTTTCAAGTGGTGCAATTGGATCTTGGTTAGAATGAATCTTTTCCAGACTTTTTTCAACAAGAGAAGAATGCATATTCATATACATATACTTTGCTTCTAGAAATTGTACAGGAAATGGTTTTTTCTTTAAGAAATCATACAATGCATGAATATCCTGCCTTTCAATTGGATAAGAACTAATCACACAAGACTCTGTATAGTTATATGCTCCATTCATTGTGATCCAGCCATCTACTTCTAAATGCTCTAAAGGCAGTTTTTCTAATTCTAAAGTATGTCTACCTGTACATCCAAATACTTTGATTCCCTGTTTTCTAACTGTATTGATTGCATGTAGCGCTGAATGAGGAATTGTATTTGTTGTGTGAGATAAAACAGTACCATCAATGTCTAAAAATAATATTTTCATACATCCATTATACGAAAAAAAGCACTTCAATTTGAAGTGCCTCAATTCTTTAGATATTTAATAAATCAGAATATACAGCTAATGCACCATCAGTTTCATGTGCAAGTACTTTCTTAGCAAGTACCTTACCAAGCTGTACACCTTCCTGATCAAAGCTGTTCACATTCCATGCAAATCCCTGGAACATTACCTTGTTTTCAAAGTGAGCAAGCAATGCACCTAAGCTAGCAGGTGTTAATTTATCACCAATGATGATAGATGATGGTCTTCCACCGTCAAACTTCTTGTTTGGATTTGCATCATCTTTACCACAGGCAAATGCTACGATCTGTGCAGCAACATTTGCACATAGCTTCTGCTGAGAAGTAGAACCTTCAATCACTACATCTGTACCAATCTGAGAATTTCTATATCCAATAAACTGTAGAGGGATAATTGTCTTACCCTGGTGGAGTAACTGATAGAAAGAGTGCTGACCATTTGTACCAGGTTCACCAAAGATTACTGGTCCTGTAGGATAGTTTACAGGTTCAGCAAAACGGTTCACAGACTTGCCATTAGATTCCATATCCAATTGCTGTAAGTGTGCAGGGAAACGAGATAATGCCTGAGAATATGGAAGTACAGCAGTATTTTCATATCCAAGAACATTTCTTTCATATACACCAATCAATGCATCAAGCATTGCTGCATTCTTCATAACATCCTTTTCACATGCAAGCTTATCTTCTGCAGCTGCACCATCCAGGAAATCAGCAAATACCTTTGGACCAAATGCAAGAGACAATACTGCACATCCAACAGCAGAAGAGGAAGAATAACGACCACCAATGTAGTTATCCATATAGAAAGCATCTAAATAGCCTTCATTCTTAGCAAGTGGAGAAGTTTCAGATGTAACTGCAACCATATGGTTTGCTGGATCAAGACCAGCATTCTTTAATGCATCCTTAACAAAAGCTTCATTTGTTAATGTTTCAAGTGTTGTACCAGACTTAGAAACAAGAACGAATAAGGAATGTGCAACATCAATGCTGTTGAGAACAGCTGCAGCATCATCTGGATCTACGTTAGAGATGAACTTAGCTTCCATCTTTAATGTGTTGTTCTTTCTAGCCCAGTTTTCAAGTGCAATGTAAATCGCACGAGGACCTAGATCAGATCCACCGATACCAATCTGTACAACTGTTGTGAACTTTTCACCAGCTGCATTTGTAATTGTTCCGTTATGAACCTTTTCAGCAAATTCAGCAATTCTTTTCTGCTGCTTTACATAGAATTCTCTCTTGTTAACGCCATCAGCAATGACATCTTCACCTAACTGACCTCTACATAGCTGATGTAATACAAGTCTCTTTTCACCTGTATTAACCATCTCACCATTGTAGAGAGCTTCAAACTTTTCACTCAGCTGTGCTTCTTCAGCAAGTTTCTTGATTGCTTCTAAAACTTTAGCATCAACTGCTTTTGCGGCATAATTATAAGTAAGTCCTTCAGCCATTGCACAAGAATAAGTCTTTACTCTTTCTGCACCTTCATTTCCACTCATGACTGTTTTCAAATCTACTTTTTCGCAAGCTTCTAATTCTTTAAAAGAATTTAGCTCATCAAGATTTTTCCATTCTACCATCTTGAAAAATTCCTCCTAAATACGTATACAATTTTATTGCAACCCCTAAAAAAAAGAAAGATGATTTCTCACCTTTCTTTATTTTCGAATAAAGAATGCACTCCTAGAACTGACAACATTTTCATGAATGCTGTTGCCATTATAGGAATAAATTACTTCTCCATTCAGATCAACATCAACTTTCTGATCCTGATCACCTGGATTCAATACAACTAGAATCTTCTCATCTTCACTTTCTCTTTCATAGATCAATGGATATCCATTTTGTACAAGCTTGAAAGATGCACAATTTCCTAAAGCAGAATGTTCTTTTCGAATTTCAATGAGATCCTGTACTTCATGAAGCAAAGAATTTTCATCAGCTTCTTCACTTGCAACGTTAATTGTTTTCATACCTTCTTCATCCTGCATGATATACAAATCTTCTTTTCTAGCACTAGAGAAGCCAGCATTTGTACTTGTATCCCACTGCATTGGACTTCTAGAGCCTGTACGGTAATATCCACCTTCAATGGAATGTGGTACATCTACATAACGCATGCCAATTTCATCTCCATAATAGATAAATGGAGCTCCTGGCATAGATAATAAGAATGCAAAAGCAATCTTGCTTTCTTCTTTGTCTAATGTTCTAGCCATACGATCCATATCATGGTTTCCACTAGGGATACAGATCAAACCACCATTCTTTACAGCCTTTTCATAATTCTGCTGGTAAATATCCCAGAATGCATCTAGATTTCCTTGTGCTAGATGAGAAAAGAATGGATGTTCTGTTCTAAATAAATCTGGATAATGTGATGGACCAAAATGTAAAAGGAAGTCCATGTCAAATCCTGCTTCTAATGCTTTATCTGGTTCACCCCATTCAGAAACCATTACTGCTTCTGGAAATTCCTTCTTCAAGAATCCAGACACATCTTTCCATAATGCAATGGTTCCAGCTTTATCTGGATCATTTTTTACAAGGCTGCCAGCCATATCCACTCTAAATCCATCGCATCCAAGTCCACACCAGAAACGCATGATGTTTTTGATTTCATCACGTGTTGCAAGTGGACCTGCATCATTCATATCCTGCTGCCAGTCTTGTCCTTCATCTTTCTCGTAAAATCCATAATTCAATGCAGGCTGTGCTGTAAAGAAATTCAATGCAGCTGCACCATCACGATCATATCCTCCACGATACCATCCTGTAATGCTTCCAACACCAACAGGTGCATTCCATACAGTATCAGACCAGATATAACGATCTGTATATGCATTCTTTTCCGCCTTGCATGATTGTTTGAACCAGTCACTTTCAATCGATGTATGTCCTGGAACAAGATCTAGAATCACATGCATATTTCTTTGATGTGCTTCTTTGAATAACTGCTTCAAATCTTCATTTGTACCATATCTAGGTGCAACTTTGTAATAATCTCTAACATCATACCCTGCATCTACAAATGGAGAATCAAAGCAAGGATTCATCCAGATTGCATTGCATCCAAGTTCTTCAATGTAATCTAATTTAGAAATAATCCCCTGGATATCTCCAATCCCATCTCCATTAGAATCACAAAAAGACTGTGGGTAAATTTCATAAAATACCGCATGATTTAACCATTGATTTGTCATATGATATGTATCTCAAAAAAGCTGAGAATCCTCCTTAAATTACTTAAAAGTTTATACCGTATACAAAAAAATAGAAAGATGGTTTTTCATCTTTCTATGTGGTTTTTGTCATGTATATATGAAAGAATTTTTCAATATGTGAGATCTTCTCCATTGGATGCAATCACTTTCTTCATCCATGCAAAGGAGTCTTTCTTCACTCTCTTCAATGTTCCATTTCCTTCATCATCCATATCCACATATACAAAACCATATCTCTTCTTCATTTCACCAGTACCCAATGAAACAAGATCCAATGGTCCCCACATTGTATAACCAAAACATGGAACATGATCAATATTGATGGCATCTTTCATTGCCTGAAAATGCTTGGATAAATATTCGATACGATAAGAATCATGTACCGTTCCATCTTCAAACCGGTCGATTTCACCCAATCCATTTTCAATCACAAACAATGGCTTTTGATAACGGTCATACAATTCATTCAAACAATAACGCAATCCAAGCGGATCAATTGGCCATCCCCAAGGTGTAGATGGTAAATACGGATTTCCTTCCCCACCCATAATTCCCATTGGGTCCATTGTCGTAAAGTGATCTGCGGTAATCGTACTAGAACGATAGTATGAGAATGACACAAAGTCTAATGGATATTCTTTGATCAGTTCTAGATCTTCATCTTCCATATTCAAATGTACATTTTTCTCATCAAAGATCTTCTGTGCGTAGTTTGGATATTTTCCTCTTGCCATAACATCAATGAAGAAATAATTCATTCTACGATGCTCATAGCACGCAAATACATCTTCAGCTTTGCATGTTGCAGGATACATCTCACTCATCGCAAACATTGCCCCAAACATTGCATCCGGCATCATTTCATGACCAATCTGAATAGCTTTACTGCTTGCAACAAACATATGATGCTGACACTGATAGAATGTCTGTGGTGTTTCTTTATGAATACCAAGCTTTGCATATCCATGAATTGCATTCAATTCATTAAATGTCAGCCAGTATCTGCACTTGCCACGATATCTTTCAAATAATGTTATCGCATATTTCACATACGCATCAATTAAAACACGACTGTTCCATCCATCATAGTTTCTCGCAAGATAATCTGGCATTTCATCATGACAGATCGTAATTAATGGCTCAATATTATATTTTCTACATTCATCTATTACCGCATCATAGAATTGCAAACCTTCTTCATTTGGTTTTTCTTCCACTCCTGTTGGATAGATTCTAGACCAGCAAATTGAAAAACGGAAAATATCGAAGCCCATTTCCGCCATCAAAGCAATATCTTCCTGGTAATGATGATAGAAATCCACTGCCTTATGTGATGGATAATAAACATCATCATAGAGCTTTGCTTCTGCACCATCTGGAAAAGATTCCAGTGAATTCACAGTTCCTCTCGAACCATCTTTTAATCGTAATGTAATCTGGCGTTTCTGTTTTACAGATCCACTCGTTACAAAATCCTGAGAGTTAATACCTCTTCCACCTTCATTGAATCCACCTTCAAACTGGAAGTCAGCTGTTGCACCGCCCCATAAAAAATCTTTTGGAAAACTCGAACTCATATTATCTCCTCTCCATGAGATCCTGGATCCAGTCCTCTAAACAATATTTAATTGTGTGTCTAACGGATTCATATTCTTCTTTACTGATAATGTGATGGAGATACATTGAGTGATAGAATTTTTTAACACTGCTTGAAACAGAACGTATCATATGTGGAGAAGACCACCAGCATTTCTGAGGCACAAAATAATCAAAGCATTCATTTAAATAATCCACACCTTCTTCTACACTCAATGGTTCACGAAATGTTAAAAAATCATCAATATAAAACTTTACATAACGTACATGATTATTAATTGTTTTTTCTGATAGGTCTGAAATATCCTGCTTGAATAAAGCAATGAGTTTTTCATTTCTCCCCCATATCTCTTCACATTTCTTCATGTATTCATCGTATTCCATATAAACTCCCTTCAAAAGTATGCGCTTACCTATAGTTTACCGTATTTCAATCTAAAAAAAAGAGAAGACAATGTTTTTCTTCTCTAAATATCACGATTATTGACTGATGATATGCTTCATTGCCAGTACTGGATTATATAGCAGCATTCTAGGTCCGGAAAACTTCATCACATCACGAATCTTTTCTTTCATTTCAGGTGCATAGCAATGTGTCTTACATTTGGAACAGAACGTTTTTGTTTCCATATGTGGACAATGCTCAATACGTTTACATGCATATGCATACAGTTTCTCACACTCCTCACACAGCTCACCCTTTTTTGTATGATGCTTTTTACGACAGTACAGCGCAATCATAAACTGTACTGTCTGTTTTTCTTTTTCTCTTTTTTCTGTAATATCCATGATCAACTCATTCTTCCATTCTCATTAGAATACACACGATCTGCAATACACATTGTTGACTTTCTATGACTGACAAGCAATACCGCTTTCTCATCACATGATTCCTTCAATGCTTTTAATATAACTGCTTCATTCAAACTATCCAGATTACTTGTAGGCTCATCCAGCAGGATCAATGGTGCATCATGCAGAAATGCTCTTGCAATACCAATTCTTTGACGTTCTCCACCAGACAGCGTTTCTCCGAGTTCTCCAATATTCGTATCATACCCATCCTTAAGAGAAGTAATAAAATCATGAATAGATGCTTTCTTGCATGCTGCAGCAACCTCTTCATCCGTTGCAGATGGACGCGCAATCAATAGATTATTCTTAATACTGTCATGAAACAGCACCGTATCCTGCGTTACAAAGCTTTCATTGTTTCTAAGAGAACATGTATTGATTTTCTGGATATTTTCATCCGAAATTGTAATACTTCCATTTTTCACATCCCAGAATCTCATCAGCAGCTTTAACAGTGTAGATTTTCCACTTCCACTTTTTCCAACGATTCCAATAATACCTTTCTCTGGAATATCCATAGAGAAATCATTCAAGATTTCTTCTTGATCATACGCAAAGCAAACATTTTTACATTCTGCACCTGTATATTGAATATTCTTTCCATCACTCACTTCTTTGACAACTGGTACTTCATCTAAAATATCTAATACACGATTTCCAGCCGCAAGCGTATTCTGAATACCTGTTCCAAGACTTGCCAAAGCAATGACCGGTCCAAAACTGCTCATCAACGCAATCACAGAAATCACTGCACCTCTAGCATCAATCAATCCCTTTTCAAAAAGAAATGCAGAAGCAAACAGCATCAAGATATCAAATACTAGAATCATTCCACTTGTAACAGCAGCACTTGTTCCAGCAGCACCCTTCAGCTTCTTTTCTTTTTCTAGAAGAGAAGAAGAGTAGGTTTGTATTTCCTGCAGTCTTTCTTTTCCAGATCCGTATTGAATGCTTTCTTTCACACCTCGCAGGCTATCTAGAACAAATGCATCAAGATTTCCAAATTCTTCACGGAATGCTTTACCATATTTCTGACTCATTTTAGATGCAGTCAAAGGTACAACAATACCAATCACAATATAGGAAACAAATGCAATCAATCCAAGAACGATATGAAAGCTTCCAATATAGACAATCATGATCAAAGACACAATCAAAGCAATAAAGACTGGGCTGATCGTATGTGCATAGAATACTTCTAGCAGTTCAATATCTGACGTTAATATTGCAATCAGATTTCCTTTATCGTGCCCTTCCAGTTTTGCTGGTGCAAGTTTTCTTAATGCACCAAATACTTCATCACGAATTAGCGCAAGCAATTTAAATGCAAGATAATGATTGCGATTCTGTTCCAGCAAGTGAAAAACACCTCGTAATAATGCAATCAAAGGAAGAATGATCAAAGCCATCTGCCAAGAACCACCAGTGATTACTATCGCGCCAGTAACAGTTACAAATATTGCACATAAATGCCCTAAAACACCCATCGCCACTGCCAAGACCATTGTTCCTCTGAGGGGTTTTACAAGTTTCAGCAATCGACACATCACTGTCATACTATTACGCTGCATTGTAGTTTTCCTCCTTGTATAGATTTTCTAATGACTGCTGTTCATTCCATAATGTCAGATATGTTCCATTCTCTTTTACCAGAGAAGCATGAGTTCCAGACTGTACAATGTTTCCATGATCCATGACATAAATGTTATCTGCCCGTACAACATTTGCCATACGATGAGATATCAGGATGATTGTCTTCTGCTTATCTTCTGTCATAGAAATAATAAGCTGCATTAAATCATTTTCACTTTCAACATCAATATTCGATGTTGCTTCATCAAAGATGTAAATTTTAGAATCATGAAGAATTGCACGTGCCAAGGCAAGACGCTGTCTTTGTCCACCCGAAAGATTTCCACCACCTTCAAGAAGTTGCATCTCTAATCCTTCTTCACTGTTTCTGACAAACTGTTCCAGTTTTACTTTTCTTAGTACCTTCCACAATTCCTCTTCCGTTGCGTTCTTTTTTGCTAACAATAGATTTTCTTTGATTGTTCCTTTAAATAAATAACTATTATGACTGACGAGTGTAATTGTCTGCATGACTTTACTTTCATCTACATCAGAAAGACAAACATTACCAATCTTTACGCTGCCTGCATAGCCTTTATTACGACACATTAAAATCGAAGCAATGGTAGATTTTCCACATCCAGACTCACCTACGATTGATGTAAATGAACCCATGGGAAACGACATATTCACACCATGTAGAATTTCTTTCTCTTTTGTATATCCAAAATGAACATTTTGCATTGTAATGTCATAACTATCGTCGAGTGCTTTATTTCCTTTTTCTTCTGCAAGATCCAGTATCGCAAAGATCTTGTCACTGGCAGTCATACCATTCATTGCAACATGGAAAAATGATCCAAGTTGTCTCATTGGCAAAAAGAAATCTGCGGATAGAAGGATAATGACAACACAGCCAAAGAAATCAACTGTTCCATGCATATACCCATTTAATGCAAGCAAAATGCCAAGTGCAGCACCACCATATGCAACAAGATCCATCACAATGATTGAATTCAACTGCATCGTTAATACCTTCATTGTAATCTTGCGGAAATGTTCTGCATCGTCATTCATTTCCTTGTGTTTTGCTTCATCTGCCTGATAGATTTTCAATGTTGTAAGACCTTGCAGGTTTTCTAGAAAATGATCTGCAAGGCGCGCATACTGGCCCCAGTAATTCTTTAACAGTTTCTTTGCGACTTTCTGTACAAGAATAATGGAAACAGGAATGAGTGGTACACATACAAGCAAGACAACAGCAACTCTAGCATCGATTGGAAAAATCACAAAAAACAGTGTCAATGGAGCTAAAAAAGCATAAAAGAATTGCGGCATATACTGACCAAAATATGATTCCAGCTGTTCAACACCTTCCCCAGCAAGCTGTACGACTTCTGCAGTAGAAACATGTTCTGTATAGGAAGATCCTAGCTTCAGCAGTTTTTCATAAATCATTGACCGCAATGTCAACTTAACACTTCTAGAAGCTTCATAAGAAGCATTGCCTGCAAGTTTAATACATACAATGCGAAGAACAATTGTCACAATAATTACACCAAAGCGCATTCCATACTGTATTTCTGTTCCATTGATTAAAGCATTTAAAATATGTGCAATCGTAAATACCATCACAATATTGCAGCACATTCCAAGCCACTGAAATACAACATTCTCAGCAATATATTTCTTTGATTCCGGTACAATTTCTAACAATTTCTTTTTTATCATACAAATTCCTCAATTTATAAATGTTAGTTAGCAAAAACTAATATTTGATAGATTAGCTTAAGCTAACTTTTTTGTCAACAAAAAAGAAACAGTCACTGCAACTGTTTCCTTATCACTTATTTACTTAGATAATCCGCAACATACTTGCCAGATGTTAAAGCCCATCCATTGTTTGCTCCAGATGGAGAATCATCTCCCATCACGCCACCAATGATTTCGCCTGCAGCATACAAACCATCAATCACTTTTCCATTCGTATCTACAACCTGCAGGTTTCCATCTACATCTAAACCACCCATCGTTGTAGCGTAACGTGCTTTCTGTTCAACAATATAGATATTTCCTTCAGCAAATGTACTCGTCAAATATTCTTTTGCACGATGGAAAGCTTTGTCTTCTCCATCCTCTACATATGTATTGAACTTTTCAATTGTCTTTGTTAATGCATTCCCATCAATCCCTGCTGCTTCTGCGGCTTCTTTGATTGTGGCACCCATCGTAAAGACAGGTTTACTCTTACCGTTATTTGCAACATATGCATCAATCATATCTTCACTCAATCCTGCAGATGCCAGTTTTGTCTTCCATTCATTGAATGTTGCTTCATCCATCACAAGATACAATGTTTCTCCAGACTGTTTCTTTAAAGCATTCAGAATATCATGATTGCTTGCCTTTTCATTCACAACTCTTTCACCCTTTTGATTTACTAAGATTGCAGCTTTTGAAAAAGCAGTAATATTTCCTGCAATTGTACTTTTCGCATGCTTTTTGCTTGTTTCCACACCATTCGGATATTCTTTAATATATTCCATATGTGTAGTACCTGCATTTGCATCTTCAACCGCCATGACAAGTCCTTCTCCATTGGAAGAATCTAATCCATAGAACAAACCATTTCTAGCACTTGCCGGTAAAAGATCATTGTTATTTCCATATCCACCCGTTGCAAGAATCACAGCATCAGCTTTCAATGTATATTTCTTACCCTTCTGACTTTCTGCTTCTACACCAGTAACTTTTCCATTTTTAACAATTAAATGCTTCGCTGTTGTATGCAATAACACATTTGCATCCGTAGCATTCACTTTATCACACAATGTTTGCGCTGCACCTGCACCACCACCATCATATGCAAGTTCACGATCCACTGCATATTCCGCAAGCTGATGTAGACCACCTTCCATATTGTAGCGAACACCAACATCATCGCTCAGCCAGTCTGTCGCTGTTCCAACATTTTTCGCATAGATACCTAACAGTTCAGCATCATTCAACTGATCCCCATTTTTCAAGAAATCTTCTTCCATGCTTTTCACTGAATCATTTGTGACGCCTGCTTCTTTTTGTACTTTTGAACCCTGTACGACCTGGTTGCCGCCAGATACACGGATCGTACCTCCCAAAGAAGATGTTTTTTCAACCAGGATGACAGATTTCCCAGCTTCTTCTAAACGAATCGTTGCTGCCATACCAGCTGCACCGCCACCAACAACAATCACATCACTGCTCAAGTCTTCTTCCTGTCCTTTTTCATCATTTGGAATTTTAGCATTATAGGCATCTGGATTTCCGCCAGCCTGTTCAATGCAGTCTTTCACAGCCTCACGAATCGCAACCGTTGTATACGTTGCACCACTCACAACATCTGTAGAAAGTGTCTGATATGCAACAATTTGCGAAGGAATCAATTGGATTGCAGGATCAGAAAGCCCTCTTGTTTCACTATTGTCTTTCACTTCAACATTTTCAATTTTATCTTCACTGACAGTTACACTGACATGTACCGCTCCATTATGTCCCTCTGCACTTGCTTCGTATGTTCCAGGTGTCATTTTCGTAGCAGTTGTATTTTTAGAAACACTGTTGACAGGCTGCTTCGCACATCCACTCAGCAATGATGCAATCAGAAAATAAGAAAATGGTTTTTTCAAATTCATACCTTTTCCCTCCATTTGCTGAAAATTATAGCACTACATGCAAAAAATCCTGCATTTTCTGCAGGACTTTTCATTTTACTTTGCTAATGCAGCTGCTGCTTCACCAGCAATCTTACCGGAAACGAATGTCCAGGACTGTGCCTGTCCACCCCATGGAGAATATGCTTCTCCTTCCTTGTTACAAACGCCTTCAGAATCCTGACCAACCGCAAATAGATTTGAGATTGGAGTACCATCTTCCTTCAATACGTTCATATTTTCGTCTACATCCAATGAACCTACTGTACCATAAGAATATCCAGCACATTCAAATAAATAGTATGTTGTATCCGCATCACCAAGAGCCTTTGTCAATGCTTCTTCATCCATATTCAAAGCTTTTGCCAATTCTTCTGGTGTACCCTTCCATGCATTGTTTGTATCAATTGCAACATCAATAATCTGATCTAGATCTTCAATAGCTGTACCAGCTGCTGGAACTTTTCCACCCTGATTTAAACCAAAGATAGAAACTGCGGCAGTTGTTTCTGATAAACCATTCTTCTTCATAGAATCAATTTCTTCCTGAGAATATGCATTGTAGTAATGGAAACCAGGTGCATATGCAATTCCAACTGTTAATTCACTGTTTGTAGTACCAGATTCATCTTTTGTTCCTAAGATTTTGCCAGTTTCATCAATTTCCTTTGCATCTGTTGTTGTAGCAATTGCAGAAAGAATTGCCTTCTGATCAGCTGTCAAGGAATCATCACGAATGATATTTGGAATCTGAGATACGTGAATCATTGGCAATGTACCTAATGCATATGTTGCACCGCCAACAGACTGACCCATCTTGATACCTGTACCATCATTGACTGTATCACCAATAGACTTCACTGTGCTGCCATATACTTCCTTCAACATTTCATCATTGCCAAGGAAACCGCCTGTTGCTAAAATAACAGACTTGCCAGAAATTTCATAAGTTGTACCATCATAGCTGACAGCCTTTACACCTGTAACATTGCCGTCTTTATCTGTGAGAAGTTCTTCTGCAGTAAGCTCAAGCATATAATCATTTTCATCATTCATTGCTTTTGCTTTATCTAAAGCAGCCTGAAACTGATATGTATGGTCAGGACCAAATGCGTACCACTTAGAGTTTTCTTCATCTGCTGTATAAACAGTCCATTCTTTATCCCATGAAGGAACAACGAAAGAGCCAAGTAAGCCACCCATGCCATCAAATGAGAAATCAAAGTTATCCATGTAGTAATCTAATGCAGAACCAGATTCATAAACAGCCTTCTTGATAACATCAGCCTTTTCATCTGTTCCAACATAATCAATCCATGTGTTGTAAACATCATCTTCATTGATATAGTCTTTGCCATCATTATACTTTTCAGCAAGATTCTTACTATTTAATGCCATTGGACCGTATACAGAAGCAGAGTTACCACCAATTTCACCAGCTGCTTCTAAACCAAATACCTTTGCACCTGCTTTTGCTGCAGAGCAGTATGACAATAGACCAGATCCACCAAGACCAACAACAATAACATCATAGCCATCGATTTTCTTTACTTCACTGCTCTTTTCAGGAGCACTCATCCATTCACTGCTCTTTCCACCAGCATCTTCAATTGCTGAGGAAACAATGTTCTTAATTGCTCCAGAAGAAGTCGTTGCACCTGTAATAGAATCAACGCCTACACTTTGGGCTTCAATGATTCTAGGAATCAATTTGCTTTCAGCAACTTTGAACCACTGTGCTGTTAAAGAATCAGATTCTTCTGTTATTTTAACATCTGTGATCTTGTTATCCTTGATTGTAACTTCGCCCTTCATTAATCCCATAACACCAAAGCTGGCTGCAGATTCTTCATATGTACCATCTTTCAAAGCTGTTTTTTCTTTGTTTTCAGAACCACTTGCCTGTGCAATTGCATCTTCCAAAGCAGCTTTTACAGCGTTAGATGTTTCTGTTGCACCACTGACTCCATCAATATCACTAGACTGCTTTTCCATGATCTGCTTTTGTAGTTCTTCACTAGCAACACCACCAATGGATTCCGTTTCTCCAGACACATCAAGTTCTACTTTTGTAATTTCAGAAGCAGAGAATGTCGCTGTAACCTTGACATCAGAACTATGTCCTTTACCACTTCCTGTGTAAGTTCCTGCAGTATACTTTCCTGTTTCCTTACTAGAACATCCAGCAAAACTAAGAAGCACCGCTGCAGAAAGTACTGTACTCAATACTTTTTTCATTCCTTTTTTCCCTCCCGTATTGTATGATAACAATCATAAAGGTTGGAACAGTTCTAAGGTCAATAGATTTTGTCCATTATTTCACAAAAGATTATGAATATTCAAGAAGCAAGTAGACAGACAGGTATTTCAAAAGACATGATTCGTTTCTATGAAAAGAAAGGTCTCATTCATCCAAAACGCAGTGAGAATAATTATAGAGATTATTCAATACATGATTTACATCTATTAATTCTCATTAAGCAATACAATTCTCTAGGGATTCCGCTATCGACAATTCAATCTATGTTCTTAAATCAGAACTATCAAGATGCAACAGATCAATTCTCAAAACAAATTGATCAACTCAGACAAGATGCAGAGTGGGCATATGCAAAATACAAAAATGCAAAAGATCTTTTACTCATTCTGCAATCATATAAAAGCAATAAAAACTACGATACAGGCATACGAAAAACAATGTACTATCTCAACATCCAGAATATTACAGAGCAGACAATTACTTCTGTCAGTTCTGGAATTGCACGTGCTGTCTATCGTATTCGCTTAGAATCATTGAAACAATCAACGTATCCTGTCGATACAGGTCTGCTTTTTGCATACAATCATCCAAATGACAATTATGAATATCAAGAAATTGCACAACACATATTTTATCGAACGATTGTAGAAGTTCCATCTAACCAGACCATTTCCATGAAACAGCTCAAACAGATTATTCAAACAATGCATAAAAGAGGATATCAGGAATGTGGAGATATATTCATTTACCAGGCATTAACAACTGGAAATGACTATGGAATAGATGTTATTTGTGTAGAAATTATCGTACAAAAAACAATTTGGCTAAAATCTTTGTAATAATTTTTCTAAAAACAGTTGCATTTATAATTGTGGCATGATATATTATTTGAGCGCTGAATAAGCATAAGCGAAAGGATGCGCTTGGCAGATATTATTGAGGAAATACTCAAGAGGCCGAAGAGGTGCCCCTGCTAAGGGCATAGGTCGGGCAACCGGCGCGAGGGTTCAAATCCCTCTTTCCTCGCCATATCATGGTTCTGTGGAGTAGTGGTTTATCTCGTCTCCCTGTCACGGAGAAGATCGCGAGTTCGAATCTCGTCAGAACCGCCATTTATGCGAGTGTAGTTCAATGGTAGAACGCCACCTTGCCAAGGTGGACACGGCAGTTCGATTCTGCTCACTCGCTCTTTTATTTATTTAAAAGCTATGACAAATACGTCATAGCTTTTGTTTTATACATGTGCATTGCAATAGTCTAAGATATCTCGATAATACTTCTCTCGAATTTCTTTTGTCGCATTAAAGATTTCATGCTTAGAATCTTTATATTCCAGCAGTGTTACATTTGGATTCTTTTGATCAAATGCATTTTGTCCACCGGCTTTTACCATATGATCTTTTTCTGCCTGCAATAACAGTACAGGTGTTTTTACTTTTTTAATATTTTTCATGATCTTCGCCGTTGCTTCTTTTCCAGCTCTGATCCATCCCCATGTACCACCCCACGTCTGATACATCGGTTCATTCGTTCTTAAATTGAATTGATATTCATAACGATCTTTATCAAGCATAGAAGAATGTGCAAAGTCAGGAATTGCATTAAACGGTTTCTGCGAAGGTCCAAATTCCTGTGATACATCCACAACCTTAGAATACGCAGATAATACATCAACAGCTAAATCAGGTACTTTTCCATAGTTCATCATCAGCATAGGAGAAGATAAGACAGCGCAAGTAAAATCATCAGGATACTCTTCTAAATACAGTGTAGAGACTGCACCACCCATAGAATGTGCAAACAAAAACAATTTCTTTCCTTGCGATTTCTTCTTAACAACCTGTTCTACAAGTGCATGCACGTCCATGACATATTCTTCAAAGTCATTTACATGTACTCTAGAATCATTGTAAATATCTGTATGTTGAGATTTTCCATGTCCTCTTAAATCAATATAGAAAACATTAAATCCAGCCTGAAAGAAACGATATGCATTCTCATGATGTTTACCAAAGAATTCTGTAAATCCATGAATTATCAAAATGGATGCTTTTGCATCATCTCTTAAAGCTTCATAGTAATGGATCCTTGTTTGATCCTCACTCAAAATATCCCCTTCTTGTATATTATTTTCTAAAAATGGTTTTAATTGTTTTTCGACGAAGTCTTTATATTCCTGTTTCATACTGCTCAATTACCTTTTTGATACGATCTGGATAATTTGTGATTAAAGTATTCACACCATATTTCAGACACATCAATGCAATCTCTTCTGTATTAACAGTCCATACATTGACATCTAAATGATACACATTGCATTCTTCCATGAAGTTTGGAAGACGAAGATTATATGCTGCTGGATGCAATGCATTTACATGATGTTCATAACCATATAACGGCATATCTAACGGTCCATCACTATAAAGAAATGCTGTTTTCGCATTTGGATCAAGTTCTTGAATCTTCATGATGGAATAATGATTAAATGAAGAATAAATCACACGATCTTCAAACCCTTCTGCATGTGTTAAAGCAATGATTTTTTCTTCAATGCCTTCATAATCAAAAATACCTGTTTTCAATTCAATATTAATGATTAGATTTGTAGGCTTCAACAGTTCAAATACTTCCTTCATTGTAGGAATGCTGACTTTTCCAAGTTCTTTGAACTGATAGGAAAAATCCATTGCTTTCAATTCAGCTAATGTATAATCTTTCAGCCATCCTTTTACATTTGATGTACGATCTACCTCTTCATCATGGCAGACAACAATTTCACCATCCTTGCTTAATTGAATATCCAGTTCAACACCATCTGCACCTAATTCAACAGCCTTTTTAAAAGATGGCAGCGTATTCTCCGGCATATAGCCACTTGCCCCGCGATGGGCCCAGACTTTAGTTTTCATATTATGATTTTCCTCCAACTAATATCATACATTCAATTGTAATACAATAGACACATTTAACAAAATTTTCACATTCTTCTATATCATTTTTTAAATGATTAAGAGATAATATAATTATATTGTTAAGAGGGTAAACTATATGTTTAAAAATTTCAATAAGTTAGAGAAGAGCTGGATTTACTATGATATTGGTAACTCCGCTTTTACAATGATGGTTTCAACGATCATTCCTATCTGGTTCAACACTTTAGCTGCAAATGCTGGTATGAGTAATTCCGAATACCTTGCATTCTGGTCATATGCAACAAGTATTGCGACAATTCTTGTTGCAATCATCGGTCCAGTCTTTGGATCCATTGCGGATAACAAAGACTTCAAGAAGCCAATGTTTATGTTTGTATTATTTGTTGGTGTAATTGGATGTGCTTTGCTTGGAGCTGTTCCAAACTGGATTCTATATCTGATTACGTATGTCATTGCGAAAATCTGTTATCAGACTTCTCTCGTTTTCTATGATTCAATGTTAACTGATGTAACAACTCCTGAAAGAATGGATCTTGTATCTTCACAAGGTTATGCATGGGGTTATATCGGAAGCTGTATTCCATTTGTCATCGCACTTGGCTTATATGCTGCAGGAAATCCAGATTTCCTGGGTATCATGAATGAAAGATTATCTATATTCTTAGCATTCATTGTTATCGCTGTATGGTGGTTCTGTGTAACAATTCCACTGTTAAAAAACTACAAGCAAAAATATTATGTAGAAACAACTTCAAATAAAGTCAAAGAAAGTATTTCAAGATTAGGAAAAACACTTGTTACAATGTATAGAGACGAAAAGAAAGTATTCTTCTTCCTCCTTGCATTCTTCTTCTATATCGATGGTGTATATACAATCATTGATGAAGCTGTAGCAATTGGTACTGCATTAGGTCTTAACCAGATGGGATTATTAGTCATCTTGTTACTGACACAGGTCGTAGCATTCGCATTCGCTACTCTATTCGGTAAATTAAGTGAAAAGTACAGTTCTGTACAACTCATTACAGTTTGTATCTTAGGTTACTTCGCTGTAGCAATCTACGCATTATTCATGAAAGAATTATGGCAGTTTGGTATCATGGCATTTGTTGTTGGTATGTTCCAGGGCGCAATTCAGGCATTATCTCGTTCCTACTTTGCACAGATCATCCCAGCAAATGCAAGTGGTGAATACTTTGGTATCTATGATATTTGCGGTAAAGGTGCTGCATTTATGGGAACAACACTTGTTGGTATTACAGTTTCTATTACAAATTCTGTTAACGTTGCGGTCGCAACACTTACAGTCTTATTCATATTAGGTCTATTCTTCTTTAGAATCGCTACAAAGGAAGATAAGTAATGCAAATAAAAACTAAGCTCTTATGGAAACACATAAGAGCTTTTTTAAACGAAATGCTAGCGAAATGCTGGCGAAATTTCAGTGGATTCATTTCGTTTGAATGCAAATACTAAAGACAAAAATATATCGTGAAATATGCTAAGTGATAACTCAACCCGAAAACAATTGTGTAACGCAACAGATATTTCTCATACGAAAATACGATTACATATGATGACTACTCAAATGTTTTGAAACAAATCAGGCATACTTATCATGTGAAGCTTTTTTGATTATGCAAGATCTTCACCATTGGTTGCAATCACCTTCTTATACCAGTCAAACGACTTTTTCTTCAAGCGCTGGCGAGTGCCATTTCCATCATCATCCTGATCGACATAAATATACCCATATCGCTTGGAAATCTGTGAGGTAGATGCGCTGATCATATCAATGCAGCCCCAGCTTGTATAGCCAAACAGCTCTACGCCATCCTCAATTGCTTCTTTCATCTGTTCGATATGTTTGCGTAGATAGGCGATGCGGTAATCATCGTTAATGCTCCCATCCAATTCAACCTTGTCCACAGCTCCCAAACCATTTTCCGCAATGAACAGTGGCTTTTGATAACGGTCATAAAGCTGATTCAAAGCCACCCGAAGACCCTTAGGATCAATCTGCCAGCCCCATTCACTAGATTCCAGGTAAGGATTCACAACGCTATTGCCAAGCATATTTCCGACTGCATTAGCGTGGCGCTCTGGATGAGCACTAACTGCACTAGACATATAGTAGCTGAAAGAGATGAAATCCACCGGATACATCCGCATGATTTCCTCATCACCCTGCTGCACTTCCAGTTTTACGCCCTTTTTCTCAAAGAAGCGGGCAGCATAGCCAGGATAATAACCACGTGCCTGCACATCGGTAAAAAACAGACTCATGCGCTGTTCATCTACGGTTTTCTGAATATCATCTGGGTCACAGCTGTACGGAACCAGCAGTTGGTAACTGACCATGCAGCCAACTTTGGAATTTGGGATAATCTCATGACAATACTTCGTTGCCAGTGCGCTTGCCACAAACTGATGATGTGCCGACTGCCAGCGTTTCTGTTCAATGTTTTCACAGTTTTCTTCTACGATGCCGGCACTGACAAACAAGTGATGTTTGATACAGTTGATTTCATTGAAGGTCAACCAGTATTTCACTTTATCTTTATACCTTTTGAAGCAGGTAGTAGCAAATTTCACATAGAAATCGATGAGCTTGCGGTTTGCCCAGCCACCATACTCTACGCCTAATGTCAGCGGCATTTCATAGTGGGAAAGAGAAACCATTGGTTGAATACCATATTTAGCACATTCGTCAAATACACTGTCATAGAATGCCAACCCATCCTCATTAGGTTCTGCTTCATCGCCACGAGGAAAAATTCGTGTCCATGCAATGGACATCCGGTAACATTTAAATCCCATTTCTCCAAACAGACGGATATCTTCCTTGTAATGGTGATAGAAATCGTTACCCACACGCTTTGGATAATAGAATTTGGAATCTGGATTCATCGCTTCCTTGACCTGTCTATGGGTCATCATCAGCCACTGATCCAGCCATTTTTCCTTTGGGAGCGAGGAATCAAAGGTGTACACATCTGCGACCGAAAGACCTTTGCCGCCCTCGTTCCATCCGCCTTCCAGCTGGTTTGCTGCAGAAGCACCACCCCAGAGAAATCCTTTTGGGAATTGTTTTCTTACTGTAAAATCCATAAATACCTCCTATCAAACTTCTAAACTCGCACTACTTCATTTATCGTTGTCTTTCAACAGCTTTATTGTATAAATCAGCAAAAGGAAAAGCCATTCACAAAAATTCTCTTATAAAAGCGAACTTTTTCGAACGGCTTATATTCAAGCTATATGTTATTTTTGTAAAAAATCCGACGCTGCATGAAAAAAATCAATGATACCCTGTTGATCATCCTTGAATTTTAGAATGTTGATTGTACTGATTTCTCTGAAATCGTATAGGAAAGGCTTCTCGAGTGTGATAATTTCCACGCCGGTCTGCACGGTAGGTGTTGTACATATCACACACAGCGTATTGCGATTCAGTGCATAGGTCGTAATGGCAGCCGGATTTTCTTTCGGCAGAAGTATTTCAATTTTTTCTAAGTGTGAAAGTGTTTTATACTGGATGTTTCTTTCCATTCGTGCCATGCGTTGGATATGATTAGTTTTGCAACAATCATCCAGAATGCTTTTCAGTGTTTCGTGATTTTCATTTGTCATAATGACTGGAATCAAACGAAACTGATTGTTTTTCAATGCAATTTCAGGTTCTGTTGTCAGGAAAATCGTGTAATAATCGAGTTCTCGCGATAGTGAGCTGTTCCATGCGTAGACAGGCAGATAGTCCACACATTCAGGTGCAAGCGAAAGCATCTGACAGATATATTTCCGCAAATTTTCCATCAGATAAAAACTCTGATTGCCTACCAGAAGGATGTGTAAGGTAGATGGGGAATGGATCGTATCCAGATAGCTTCCAAGAAATGCTGCCATATTCAGAATTTCTGTCCGAGGAAGCTTTTTTGCAAATACATCCTGAAATGCCTGTTTGACAAGATGAATCTCAAGAGGATATTTTATCAGGATACTTTTATCGTAGTAGTTCACTCGGTGATACTGGCGTTCTAACATTGCATTCAGATTTTCAGCAACCAGCTCAGAGTCTTCAAAGTGGAAAGGCTGAGATAGTTTCAGCTTCTGATTAAAGTAGCTCTCCAGCATATGAAGGTTTTCCTTTTTTGCATCAGGATAACTTTTAGTGGCAAGAATCGTTGCTTCCTGAATCATTTTATTGATTTCTATCTGCTCAGATGCTGAAAACGAATATCCAAGTTTTCTCGACAGCGTTTCATAAAAGGCTGGATATGCAGTCGGTTTACCACTCATTTCTGGAAGATCGTATCCCAAACTGGAACGCAGTCGACTCATCGCAATGTAGCGGAGAATGAAAGAATATTCTTCCCCTGAAATGAAACGTCCGGTATCAATCAACAGCTGCTGCAATGGCTCTGCTGCCTGTTCCATAGATTTCTGATAACACTGCACTGCATCTGGATCAATTTTTGTCATTTGCAGAACATGGAGTGGTCCCCATGCAGTGCACGCATACCTTTTATCCTTTTCTTCTCCATGGATATAGATGCCTCGCTGCTTTGAAACTTCCAGTTGAATATCATTGTTTCGACCAAACCAGCGTCGCATCTGACGGATTTCTTCGAACACAACAGATTTCGACAAATAGTAATCCTCTGCCAGCTGATCCATTGAAATATATTGTCGACGAAAAAGCAAATCCATACTCAGGATAATGCGCCGTTCATCCAAATTAAAATATACTTCATTATAAAAAGTGTCCTTCAATATTTCGCTGCGAAAACGTTCGCTGATTCGGCAAACTCGATAGCCCTTGTTCTTTTGTGTTTCGATGCATCCCTCTTTGCCTACGTCTTCGATGAGCCATTTCATATTTTGCTGAACTTTTTTCTTGTTCCATTCCAGCATCCTTGAAAGTTCTTCGCTAGTGATCCAATCTCCCTTGCGTAACATACAAAACAAAAGATCTCGTGCTTCTTTTCGCAGTTTCATTATGATGTCCTCAACTTCCAGATTTTTATTTAACCTGATTTTTCAAGTATTTCATCTTTTTTCAGAAAAGTCAACGAGGCTACACAAACGGTTACCATCTTGCATGAACAGGACCATCTAGTGAGTTTTGCTTTTTAATAATCTTTGTTATCTAATTTATATTTCACCATGTTGTGCATTTTAACTCAAAAAAAGCCTTGCAGAATTTGCAAGACTTCTTATTTATATTACTTATTTGCAGCAGCGTTCTTACCTGCGATACGTCCGAATACTGTGATATCGGAGATAGCGCATGTTCCTACACGATTGTTTCCGTGTACACTACCAGTAACTTCACCGGCAGCGAATAATCCTTCAATTACCTTACCCTTAGTATTTAATACTTCAGCGTTTTCGTTAATTTCTACACCACCCATTGTATGATGAACAGAAACTACACCCTTAAGAATGAACCATGGACCTTCTTCCATAGTAACCATACTTGTTGTACGACCGAATTCATCGTTATTGTTCTTGATGCCTTCGTTATACTTGTCCATAGTCTTCACTAAGTTCTTAGCATTGATTCCGAAGTAATCAGCAACTTCTTCTAATGTATCAGCCTTGTAGAATACTCCACCTTCTAAGCAGCGCGCATATTCATCAGCAAATTCTTCTTCAAGATTTAATCTATCAGCAACAGCCTGATTGTAGATTGCATAAGCTTCTCCACCCTGTGCTAAGATACCTTCAGCTCTCACGTCACGCATAGCAACTTCGTTTACGAAACGGTTACCATCCTTGTTAACGTAGATCAAGCCTTCACCAGACCAGCTTGGTGCTTCAATTCCATAGAATACACCTGTCATTGGGTTATTGAATGGATATAATTGAATATGTTCCATGTTGATTAAGTTAGCGCCAATCTTTTCAGCCATAACCTGGCCTTCACCAACGATAGCTGGAGAGTTTGTTGTAGCTACAGATTCATCAAGAGTTTCCCAACGTGTGTTGTATTTTTCTCTCATTTCAACGTTAGCACCAAAACCACCAGTCGCAAGAACAACACCGTTTGTAGCTGTGAAAGTTGCCTTCTTATCATCAGAAGAAACTTCTACACCAGTAACACGACCATCCTTGTCAACAACAAATTCATCAGCCTTTGTGTTCAAGAAAATTTCAACACCATGTTCCTTAGCATAGTCAAGCATTGGATTGATCATACCAGGTCCCTTCTTGACTGGTTCAACAGCACGAGCAACGCTGTGTCCGCCTTCCCAAACTAAGTAATCCTGATATTCAACACCGATTTCATCCTTTAACCATTCAGCAGCAGCTAAAGCGTTGTTAGCAACGATGTCAACCATCTTCTTGTCAGCAACCTTTCCGCCGCCTTCCCACATTTCCTTCGCCATAAGTTCAGGAGAATCTTCGATTCCCTTTTCCTTCTGGATCCAGTTATTTGGACAAGCTAATTCAGCATAAGATAGAATTGTATTACCACCAGCATATGGCATCTTTTCAACAACAGCTACATTTGCACCTGCATTCTTAGCTTCGATTGCCGCAGCAAGACCTGCACCACCAGCACCAAGTACAACGACATCATAAGTAGCGTCCTTGAGTTCAACAGCTGCAGCTTCACTTTCAACCTTCTTGTTCTTGAATGCTTCAACATCAGCACCTGCTTGTGTTAATGCATCTTCAACAGCAGCTAAAATACCCTTAGAAGAGTTTGTAGCACCTGAACATGTATCAACTGCTAATGACTGTGATTCAACGATTGCTTCAGGAATCTTAGCAATTGCTTCATCAGAAATACCAGCTGTTTCCTTATGTTCAAGAACGTCAACCTTCTCAATCTTTCCATCGCTGTATGTTACTTCAACAACGATATCTCCGTTATTACCCTGGCCTGTACCCTTAAATGTACCGCCTGTTGCTGTATTAGAGCTACATGCTGTTAATGTAAAAGCAAGTAATCCAGCAACCAATGAATGAAATAATTTTTTCATAATTCCCTCCTGTATGTCGAAAGTATACTAAAATATCATTTACACAAGAATGGATTATTGTTGTGAAAACATGGAAATTTGTTAAAATCTTAACAGAGACATAGGGATAATAATGAAATATAAAAGTATTCGAAAGAAAATCATTAACACGATTAGCTTTATCTGTATTCTCGTGTTCGTATTTAGTTTTAGCTACCTCTTCTTTGTAGTACGACCGGCAAATGAAAAGAATGTCATTTATCTGATTCGCCAGAATGTGGAAACAAAGGCACAGGAAGTGAACCAGTGGATTGAAAAAAGAGTTGTAGAATATCGTACATTGGCAGCAATTCCCGCAATCAGAAGTATGGATGTCAGAGAAATCACACCAATCATTAACGAAGTCAACAATCGCTATACATTTAATGATCAGACAATGGAAACTTTCTCATTCATTGGAAAAAATGGATTCTGCTGGATCAACGCAGCCGCAACAGAAGATTTAATTCGTTATGACGATTACATCAATATCTATTCCAGTGATCAGGAATTCCTGATTAGCAATCCCGTCATTGACTCACAAAATCGCCCTGTTGTTGTATTCTATTACTCCATTACTGGCTATACAGATAAAAAAGAAAGTCTGATTGCTTCTGCTGTTCCTCTCACACGTATTGAAGAAACAATCAATACAATTCAGCTGTTTAACAGTAAAACATGGTTAATAAATAAAGATCATGAAATTCTTTCCACAGATGTAGATTATTTAAATACAAAATATATTAATACAGATATCTTAAACGACATTGATATTTCCAGTATTACAACTTCAACAATTTTAGATGTCGATGCAAATAAAGGAAAATCAAAACTCATCATCACACCAATCAGCAGCTATTCTGATTGGGCTATCATGACACTTGTTTCTTTGAGTGATATTAACAAGACAATCGATGACATTTTATTTTCATCATGCATTATCTTTATTTTATTGATTCTATTAATTCTGTATCTTGGAAACTACTTAAGTAAATCCATTATGATTCCTATGCAGACGTTGCGTTCCTGTATGTTAAAGGCACAGCAAGGTGATCTAAAGAGTTATTACCCTGTTAGTGAGATCAAAGATGAAATCAGTGAAGTTGGCAGTGCATATAACACCATGCTGGATGACCTATCTGATTCCTTTGATAAGATCATATATGAACAACAAAAGAAAAATGAAGCGGAAATGAATATCCTGCAAGAACAGATCAAACCACACTTCTTGTATAACACATTGGAAAATATTCGCTGGATGGCAAAAAAATATAATGCCGATGATGTAGAAGGTGCAATTACAACACTTTCTCAATACTTTAGACTTTCTCTCAACCATGGAGAACAGGAAGTATCCCTCAAGCAGGAATTCCAGCATACAAAAAGCTATCTGGATATTCAAAAAATCCGCTACAAAGAAAAACTTAGCTATATGATTGAATTAGATCCAGAAATTGAAGATTTTAAAATCTGTAAGATCACAATTCAGCCACTTGTAGAAAATGCAATCAAGCACGGCATCAAAAACAAGAATATGAATGGCACCGTTACAATCAGTGGGAAATGCGTTGATAATACGATCATTATTGAAGTAGAAGACGATGGTGTTGGTATGAATCAAAAGACACTGCAGGAAATTAAAAATAATCTTACAGATGATAATTCTTCTCATTATGGTCTTAGAAATGTGTATCGTCGTTTACAACATTACTATGGTGATATAGTCAGTATGGATATTGAAAGTTTCAAAACAATCGGTACATTTATCACAATTAAAATAGAAAGGCAGCAACATGTATAGAGCAATTATTGCAGACGACGAAATCAATATCCTGGAAGGCATCAGTAAAGTTGTTGCACACTCTAATCTAGGAATTGAAATCGTTGGAACAGCACAGGATGGTCAAAAAACACTAGAACTATTTGAAAAGTATCTTCCTGATTTAATCATTATTGATATCAATATGCCAAAATTAAGCGGGCTGGAATGTATTGAACAAATCAAAAAACTAAACAAAGATGTCATTATCATCATTATTTCAAGCTATGATTCCTTTCATTTTGCGCAGCAGGCAATCTCTCTAAAAGTAAATTCATATATATTAAAACCAATCAACGAAGAAAATCTCATACGAGAAATCAAACGAACATTATATCCAGAAGCCCCTGTCAACAATGATAACATTGCGATCAACATTACAAATTATATTAACAAAAACTTTGCGAATACAGATTTAAGCAGTGAAATGATTGAAAAAGAATTTGGATTAAGTAGAACATCAATCTTTAAAATCATGAAAGAAGTCACAGATAAAAGTCTGATTGAATATATCACAATGATACGCATCAGAAAAGCTATTTCTTTCATTCGACAAAATCCAAAGATTACGCTCAAAGAAATCGCAAATGCATGTGGATATCAAGATCCATTCTATTTTTCAAAAGTATTCAAAAAACAGACAGGCCAATCCTTTGTTGACTACAAGAAAATCATAGGTGGTCACCATGATTAAAAAAATATGTATTTGTTTATTAGCATTTGTATTAGCTTCCTGTTCGATTACCCCAAATAACTCTTCCCTCATTGAAGGCAGTGCGGAAGGAAAGAATGGTCCAATTAAAGTAGAACTATTTATCAAAGATAACACAATCAAACACATTGAATTAATTGAACATCAGGAAACTGTTGGTTTTGATAAAACAATGATCAGTATTATTTCTCAAGTACTTTCTTCACAAAGCTTAGATGTTGATGTTGTCAGTGGTGCAACTGAAAGCAGTATTGGCGTATTGAATGCAATCAAAGATGCCTTAGATAAAACAGATATCACCCTTTCCAACCGTTTACCTCAAAAAAGCAATCAGGTACATAGTGAAGTATTAATTATCGGTGCTGGAAGCGCAGGGATTACAAGTGCGATTGAAGCTGTCAATCAGGGCTATACAGATGTTCGTGTCATTGAAAAAATGCCTTTTGGTGGTGGAAATACAAGAATGTCTGGTGGTGAGTATGCATGTCCAAACAATTACCTGCAGATGCAGCAAGGTATCAATGATTCCAAAGAATTATTTTTCAACGATATTTATGAAGGTGGTGGAAAGCTTGGAAAAAAAGAATTGATCCAGACCATTGTAGATCATATCGATACGAATCTTGAGTGGCTCATGAACTATATCCATGTAGAATACAAAGATACGCTTTCATGGTATGGCGGTCATACCGTCGCAAGAACACTATGGCCAGTTGGAGATGGTGCTGCCTATATTGATAAACTCATTAATAAAGCATTAGATCTAGGCGTCAAGATTGACTACAATACCCATGCAGATTGCTTTATCACTGATAACGACAATAAAGTCATTGGCGTAAAAACAACCTACAACAATGAAACCATTAACTACTATGCAACAGATGGTGTCATATTAGCGACGGGCGGATTTGGCGCAAATGTTGAAATGCGTCAGAAATACGATACAACTTGGCTTTCTTTAGACGAAAATATTCCAACAACAAACTCCCCTGCCGCTACAGGAGATGGCCTACGCATGGCTATGGATATTGGCGCAAACTTAGTTGGTATGGAATATATCCAGCTGTATCCAATCAATAATCCAGCTACAGGAAACTACTACTATATGGACTATGCACGTATCATCAGTAATGCGATTCTAGTCAATCAGGATGGCGAGCGTTTTGTGGATGAAAAGGAAACTCGTGACAATATTGCGAAAGCAATCATTTCACAGCCATCACATGTTGCCTATGAATTCATTTCTGAAAAAGTCATTGATGAATTAAAGCTCAACCAAGATTATAAAGATGAATTACTGCGTGGCATTGATCAAAAAGTAATTGTGATTGGTTCTCTAGAACAGTGTGCTGCGCACTTCAATATTCCAGTCAGTACATTACGCAAAACCATTGAAAACTACGATGCAATGGCTAAAAATAATAAAGATACAGAGTTTGGACGTACGCAAAAACTGGAAGAAATTGGTGATGGTCCTTATGTAATGTTCTCATCGATTGTTTCTGTACACTACACAATGGGTGGTGTAGAAATCAATGAAAAAGCTCAGGTATTAAATATGGCTGGCAATCATATTGAGAATTTATACGCTGCAGGAGAAGTCACGGGTGGTGTACATGGCAATAACCGTCTTGGTACACTATCTATCCCTGATACGGTAACGTTTGGAAGAATTGCCGCACAGACTTGCTGGAAAGAAAACCATTAAAAAAGAAGCATATGGATGATCAACATCACATATACTTCTTTTGCATTAGAATTCTTTTGCGTCTCCATGAACTCTTTCACGTTCATCTACGCTTTCCTCTTCTTTTACATTAATTTTCTTTTCGAATTGTGATTTTTCTTGAGAAACAGGAATTGGTGCAGGATATTTTTCAGTAAAGCATCCAACACAGAATTCACATTGTGGATTCTTTGCCATTTCCTTTGCACCTTCAACAGATAAATATCCTAAGGAATCAGCACCAATCTGTTCTTTGATTTCCTGCTGTGTATATTTGCAGGCAATCAGATTCTTCTTAGAATCGATATCTGTACCATAGTAACAAGGAGAAATAAATGGTGGCGCAGAAATACGTACATGTACTTCTTTTGCACCAGCTGCCTTAATTAAAGCAACAATACGAGCACTTGTTGTACCACGAACAATAGAGTCATCTACCATAACAACTCTCTTGTCTTTTACAACAGAAGCAATCACATTCAACTTCAAGCGTACAGAGTTTTCTCTTTGAGACTGTGCTGGCTGAATAAATGTTCTTGCGATATATTTATTCTTTGAAAAACCAGTTTCATATGGAATTCCACTTGCTTCCGCAAAACCTAAAGCAGCATCTAATCCAGAATCAGGAACACCAATAACAACATCTGCATCTACTGGATGTTCTTTCCAAAGGATTCTACCTGCTTGCTTACGTGCTTCATGAACACTGATACCTTCCATAACTGAATCAGGTCTAGCAAAATAGATATATTCAAACACGCACATATGCTTGATAGGCTTTACATGACTTGTAATAGAACGAACGCCATTCTTATCTACAACAACGATTTCACCTGCCGCGAGGTCTTTAACATATTTTGCGCCAAGAGAATCCAATGCACATGTTTCAGAAGCAAACACGATTTCTCCATTTGGAAGTTTACCCATAACAAGTGGTCTAAAGCCTGTCATATCACGTGCCGCAACAAGCTTTTCAGGAGACATGACAACAAGTGAATATGCACCTTCTAATACATCAAGAACGTTTTCAATGGCTTCTTCAATAGAAGATGTTTTAAGTCTTTCCTGAATGATTTCATACGCAATGATTTCAGAGTCATTTGTTGTATGGAAAATTGCACCCTGTAATTCAAGCTTTTCTCTGAGTTCTGGTGCATTTGTCAAATTACCGTTATGAACAACAGCCATCTGTCCTTTGACGTGTCTAACAACGAGTGGCTGTGCATTTGTCTGGTTAACTGTACCAAATGTTGAGTAACGTGTATGACCAACCGCAATCTGTCCTTTTCCCAGTTTTTCTAAACATTCCTTAGAAAACACATCACGAACAAGACCGACATCTTTGTGATATGTGATTACACCTCTATCATTGACCGCAATTCCGCAAGATTCCTGCCCTCTATGCTGCAAGGCAAATAATCCGTAGTAAGTACTTGAGGCAACATCGTTTGTGCCACTTGGATCGTAAATTCCAAAAATACCGCATTCTTCGTGAATTAAATTTTCCATATGTTTTCCTTTTTCTTACTATATCCTAACTTTGTTAAGATTTTTCTAGTATACACTGTTTTTCGCTGAACAAAAAGATGAAATAAATTGTTTTAGTGATTGAATGCATCTGGCAAATCATTTTCTAATAGAATTGTGTCTGCTATAGATGCATGCGTATAAATGTATGTAAATGCTTCTTTTACTTTATCTAAGACGATGACTTGATCCATATCAAAGCCTGATTTCTTTAAACCATCATAGATTGGCTTTGTCTGGTTCTTGCCAACAAGGATAACAATATCTGCTTTTCCCTTCATCAATGTACCAAAGTGTTCATTGATTTCATTTTGTTTTTCTCCAAGATCAATCATACCTGGAGTAACAATGATTCTCTTTCCTGGCATCATAGCTAATACTTCTAATGCCATGCTGGAACCTGTAGGATTTGCATTAAACGCATCATCAATGAATCGATATCCATTGATTTTCTTTAATTCTAAGCGATGCTCTACTTGCTTCATCTGCTTTACAGCTCTTTGAATGACACTCCACTCTACACCTAAGTGTCTTGCCACTGCAACTGCAGAAAGAATATTCAGGATATTCAATTCACCTAACAGTTTTGTCTCCATAGGAATTCTTTCATCTTTATAGCATACGACAAAGCTGCTTCCTGTCTGTGTATAATGAATATCTTCTACGGTATAATCTGTATCTTTACTTTTTACACCATATGTAACGGTTTGAATAGAATGTTTGATCTTATAGTTACGAATGAATGGATTATCATAGTTTAATACACCAAATCCATCCTCTGGCAACATTTCAATCATCTTCATTTTTTCATTCACAATATTCTCTTGTGAACCAAATGTATTAAGATGCTGAGGCCCAATAGAAGTAACAACACCAATCGATGGATGTACGAAGTTCATTAATTCTTCAATATCTCCAACGTGATCAGCACCCATTTCACACACAAATACCTGGTGAATTGGTTTCAGCATTTCACGAATCGTTCTTGTAATACCCATTGGTGTATTATAAGAAGCAGGTGTCATCAAGGAATTAAACTGTTCCGATACCATTGCCTGCATGATGTTCTTTGTTGTTGTTTTACCAAAGGAACCTGTAATACCAATCTTGATCAAATTTCCATGAGATGCGAGAATTTTCTTTGCATCATTCATAAATGACTGACGAATCATTGCTTCCATTGGAGAAGTTATCAAACTCATTGGATATAACAAGATCCAAGGCAAGAAATATGCAACGATACACATACAAGGATCTAGATCATTCAATAAGAATACAACAACCACAACAAGTGATAAAATTGCCATTACAACACATTGACGAATCACACGTGGTGTAAAAACAAGTGGCTTGATATAGTTCTGTTTCTTTTCATTTGAATATAGAACAATTGACAAGATCACAAGCATACAGATCTGTACAATCGATCCACCTTCATTTTTCAGTACGATGGATAACACACATGCCACAATGCAGATGATGATAGATATCAAACTATGTTTGACATTGAATGCAAAGTTTTCTTTGATCCATTCATTCAATCGTTTTATTTCATAACGATTCTGCTGGAAAATATGCAATGCATGTTTTGTTGGTATTATAAGTGCACAAACACTACACACCAATAAAAGAATTTTTAATATACTCATGCTTCATCCCCTTTAAAAAATATGTCTAATACCGCATTGAAACGATCTGGCTGATGCCAGTACGCCCAATGGTCATCATTCTCAAAAATGGCTAAACCTGCATCAGGCATCTCCTTTTCCATCTGTTTTCCCATCCAAAGCGGTGCTGCTGTATCAAATTCACCCCATACAAGAAGTGTTGAACATTTCACATCTTTTAATATGTCAGAAACATCATCATTCACAACTTTAACAAAAGTAGGCTTCATAATACCTTTCGCATTGCGATAATCTTCACTGCCAGCATTCTTTTGCATTTCTTCAAGTTTTTCTGTCTGATTTGTCACCTTCAAAAACCATTTTCCAGTTTTGTATGCCTTTGTCTTGATCTGCCAGTCCAGACCATGTTTTGGACGAATACCTGCAGCCCCTGTCAAACACATTTTTCTGACATTCTCAGGATTTTTCGCAGCGTAACGAATCGCAACACGACATCCAAATGAATGCGCAACAATGAGTGGCTTAACAATATGATTCTTTCGAATAAAATCTTCTAGAAAAAGCTCATAATCTTCAACGCCCCACGCTGAAGGAGGATCTTCACTTTCTCCAAACCCAGGGAAGTCAATTGCCCATACATGAAATCGATCTTTGAGATGTTCATAGACCAAAGACATCATTTCTTTATTTTGTCCCCATCCATGCAGAAGCAAAACATCATTTCCATTTCCTTCATCCATAAATGAAGTATGTACACCATATATTTCTTTATTTTCTATCATAGCCCCTATATTCTACAAAAAAAAAGAGATTCCGTTAAGACTTGAACCTCTTTTTACGGTAAATTTATGCTTTATGATACCATTCTTTTTTCACTGGCTCTTTCCAGATTCTAAAACAAGCACCTTCTCTTAGATTTTCTGCTTCCACATGGTAACCATATGTTGTACATACACGATGCACAATGGATAAGCCTAAACCAAATTGACCATCTGTACCTTTTTCATATGGGTGAAACAATGTAGGAATACGATCTTCTTCAATACGTTTTCCATCATTGATGACACGTAATTCATTGTTTTTTAATTCAACAGTAACTTTTGTACTTGCATAGCGTAATGCATTATCAATCAGATTCTCTACTGCGATACGCCATGGTTCTTCTTCTCCATGAAATAATACATTGTCTTCACAATAAGAAATAATTTCAATTTCTGGTCGAACAACTTTTAATGAAAGGATAACTTTAGCAATGACCTCATTCATATTAAGATGATTGCCTTCTTCACATTTATCTAACAGGTATCCCATCTTGTTCAAAATAATCAAACTTTTTACTTTCTTTTCCAGACGCGTTGCATGTTCAATAATAACATCAATGGATTTCTCTAATGTATCATATGGATAAATACCATCTTTGATTGCTTCTGAATACGACTTGATTGTCGCAATTGGTGTCTTTAAATCATGAGAAATATTCTGAATCATTTCTTCTTTTTCACGATTCTGCTTTTGTAATGCTTTTTCCATCTCTGTCAAAGCTTCCGCAACTTCACCAATTTCATCATTTCTTTTCACATTCAATGTTGCTGGTTCATCATTTTTAATCTTTTGAATATAATTCTTAATCTGCTGCAAAGGATAGATAAACGTTCCAACCCAGAATAACAACAGAGCAAGCAATACACTCACCACAAGAATATTCATCATGACAACGCCTGAAATCAAAGATTTTCGAATGGAAACACGATATGTATCTGCAATCACAGAAATCAATTCTCTACCGTCTTTTAAAAGCGTAATGGAATATAAGTATTTTTCACCTGGCTGCTCTTTTGCATCTGTCTCCAGCGAATAATCCTGTGTGCCTGACTTTGCATTTCTTGCTTCTATTTTAATTTGATCTAATACATTCTCAGAAAGCACATCATTGCGTAAGATATCAATCTGATCATCTTTTGGATCATACATTAACTGAATGATAGAATCATCCAGTCCATAAGCAACTTCTTCTTCACTAGGATGTTCATTGATATAGTCAATGATAGGACTTTGTGAAGCATGCAGCTGTTCAAAGATTTCCGTTTCAGAGAAACGATCAATTGCGGGAGTAATAAAGAAAAACAGAAATCCCACAAATATCGCAACAAACATGAAGATAATACATAAGATCTGCTGCAGCAGGGATAGTTCACGCACCCATAATCGAAAACGTTTCATCCAAGTCTATACCCAAAACCATAGATTGTTTGAATGGATAGATCAGGCATCTTCTTTCTCAAACGTCTTAGCGTATCATCAACAACACGGTCACTTCCAAAATAATTTGCTTCCCATACTTTAGATAAAATTGCTTCACGAGGGAAAGCAGTACCACGATTATTCACAAACAACATTAATAAATCAAATTCCTTTGTTGTTAAATCAATCTTTTCTTTATCATGGAATACCATTCTTTGTGTTTCATCAATTTCATACCCATCAATACTGATTTTAGTATCTTCTTCTCGATATACTCTACGAATCAGATTATTGACACGCAGCACCAGTTCTTTAGGAGAAAATGGTTTCGTAATATAATCATCACTTCCCTTTTCTAAACCAATGATACGATCAAATTCTTTATCTCTTGCAGACATAAAAATAACAGGAACCTGTGAATCATTCTGACGAATTTCTTCAATTAAATCAAAACCACTCTTGTCTCCTAACATAATATCTAATATCCAAAGATGAACATCATCATCATTTGTATGTTGAGAAGCTTCATCGTATGTCAAATAGGAACGTACTTCATACCCTTCTCTTTCTAAATATCTTTTCACTAATTCATTTAGATCTTTTTCATCTTCAACAATTGTAATAACTTTTTTCATATTGATCACCTTAAGCATATTTTAACACTTGCTTTCCTTTGAATAAAGCGAAGAATCTTAGGATTAACAAAAAGCAGGTACATAAAAGCACCTGCAGCAACTGCTATGAATGATTCACAAGTTTTGATACAATGCGAATCAGAAGTTTCATATTGATTGGTTTTGCGATATGTTCATTCATACCAGCTTCTTCTGCTTTGATCTTATCTTCAGAAAATGCATTCGCTGTCATTGCGATGATTGGAATTGTTTTTGCATCTTCTCTGGAAAGTGCTCGGATTGTCTTGGTTGCTTCATACCCATCCATGACTGGCATCATTACATCCATTAAGATTACATCAAAATCACCAATTGAACTTGCCTGAAAGATTTCTACAGCTTCCTGACCATTCCATGCTTTCGTAATCTTTGCACCAGCATTTTGAAGGCTGAATTCTGCAATTTCCATATTCAATTCATTATCTTCCACAAGCAGAATATTGAAGCCATCGAGTGCATGCAAAGATAATTCCTGTGTATCTTCACACTGCTCAATTTCTGAATTGATTTTAAAAGGAATTGTGATAACAAAAGTAGTACCAACTCCAGATTCACTTTCAAATGTGATATTCCCACCCATTTTTTCAACAAGTTTTTTTGTGATTGGCATACCTAATCCAGTACCGCCAAATTTTGAAGCTCCAAATTTTTCTTCCTGGGTAAATGGTTCATAAATATGTTTCTGGAAATCTTCACTCATACCAATACCACTGTCTTTACATGTAAATTCAAAAACAGCTGTTTCTGTTTGCGCAGATAGAAGTTCTCGACAACTTAAATGAATTGAACCATGATCTTTGTTATATTTCACCGCATTGCTCAATACATTCATTAATAAACGCTTTAGATGCATTGCACTGCCAACTAGATTCATATGTTGTATTGGACCAAGATCCATATCCACCTGAATTTCTCTTTCCTCTGCAAGTCGTTCTACAACATCACAGACTTCCTGAATCACTTCATCAAGACGGAATGATTTTTCTTCCAGAAAGACTTCACCAGACTCTAATTTACTCATATCTAGAACTTCATTGACAAGCTCTAAAAGAATATTTGATGCTTCCCTAATCTTTTTTCTACATTCAGACTGCTTTTCTAGATCATCATCATAATAATCTCCAACATCAACCATTCCGCGAATACCATTAATTGGTGTTCTGATATCATGAGACATTCTCTGCAGAAATTCTGTTTTTGCCTGATTTGCAGCCTCTGCTTTTTTGGCGGCTTCTAATAGATTTCTTTGATAATCCTGTTCTTTTTCTCTTTCAATGCGAAGACTGTTTTCTTTTGATTTTCTCAAAGAAAGCCACATTAAAGATATTGCAATAACATATAGAAGAAACGTTGCCATTACATTTTGTAGAAGTGCTGAAAATACCACTTTTTCCGGTACATATATATAAATGTAATAACTACTCTGTTTTTTCATCATTCCATAACTGTGAGTTCCATTTACAGTTAAATGCGCCATTTTTTCATGAATGTCATGTTGTTTTAAAGATTGAATCGCTTCATTCTTTGTAATATTTTGACCAATCATGGATTCATCATTAGATGCAATGATAACACCTTCATCTGCCACAATGATCGTTCCATCATTCTCATTTTGATATCCATTCAATAAACTTTGAATCGTTAATGTATAATTCTTTGCATATTCTGCAGGTGTCAGATAATACGTAATAACTACACCAGGTTCATCTTCTCTAGCACATGCCGCAAAAGCAACATGAGAACCATCATTATGGTTGATTTGCTGAGAATATACTTTTTCATCTTCATATGCTGAATTCAGAATATTATCCTGTTGAACCAATGACTTTATTTCTAAAGAAATCGATTCATCAGGACTGTATTCACATACAATATTCCCATTTGTATCCAGCACCATAATCCCGCTCAACCATAATTGATTCGTACTATTTTCTAATAATTTCTCATTGAGCTGTTTACCTGTTTCAATTTCCAACGCAATATTTTCACTGACTTGTCGCGTACTTTCTATCATTCGCAGTAAACTTTTTGATTCAGATGCCTCATTATAATGTGTATAGGTCGAACATTGTACTTTGACATAGTTCATAGTATTTTTTAATCTGTCTTCCATTCGCTGCTTATCCGAATGATAAAAATAAGTGATAGAAATACATAATATACACAATCCTGCAACAACACTGAAAATCCAGAATTTTTTTCCCATTCTGGCAGGATTCTTACTATTCTTCAAGTTGACCCACCTCCAGATACTTTTCAGGGTTTTCTAAATACTTTCCAATGATTTTTTCTGATGTTCCATCATTTCTCATTTCTTCAAGAACCTGATTTAATTCTTCTGCCAGGCCTCTTGTATCATTTTTCGCAAAAGCAACACCGATTCCAACTGTCATTAATGGTTCTTCCAAGATTCGAAACTCAGAATCATAATCTTTCATATTTTGAATAATGGAAGTTTCATGTGCTGCGATTGCATCTGCATATCCTTTTCCAAGAAACGTAAAAATCAATTCTCTATGTTCCAGGCAAATCAGATTTCCAAGCTTTGGAATCCGTTCATCTTCTCTTTTTAAAAATATTTCTTCAGGTTTCGTTGTTGTCTGTACTGCCAGATTCTTTCCTTCAAGATCCTGCAATGTATAAATATCACTACTTTCATTCACTGCTACAACCTGATTGCTTACCATATATGGACCAGCCCATTGGTAATCCTCAATTCTGCCTTTCATGGAAAAACAGTCCCAGATACAATCAATTTGGCCACTTTCTACAAGATCTTTCTTCTTTTCCCATTCAATATAGTTGATTTCAACATCATATCCCATTCTTCCAAATGCTTCTGTCGCAAGATCCATATCAATTCCTTCAGGAATACCATCTTCATTTAAATAATTGAACGGTGGGAATTGGTCACATCCAATCTTAATGACTGGACGATTGTTTTTTTCTGATGTCTGTTTTGTTCTTTCACAGCCACTTAATGTTGTTATGACCGCAAACAGTGATAAAGTGACAGTAATGAATCTCCTGATTTTTCCCATAAAAATTTTCCCCGCTCAGCAATGATATCACTGCTAAGTAAACTTAAGCAAATCATTACTTTCAGAAGAAAAGAAGAATCATTATGACTCTTCTTCTACTCCATATTTACTCTGAATGAGTCTAGCAATCTTGCCAACGACACGATCACAGATTTCATCTGTTTCTGCTTCTGCCATGACTCTCAGTAATGGTTCTGTTCCACTTGGTCTGACAAGGACTCTTCCATTACCATGCAGTTGTTTTTCCACAGATGCAATTGCCGCATTGATCTCTTCATCATGCAAAACCTGTGTCTTATCTACAACCTTGACATTCACTAATAGCTGTGGATAGATCGTCAACCCTTCACAAAGTTCATCAATTGTATTGCCTGTTCTCTTCATGACTTTCAGAATAGACAAGGCTGTCATTAAGCCATCTCCTGTTGTTGCGTGATGCTTCAGGATAATATGTCCTGACTGTTCTCCACCAACAATATAGCCATGTTTGCACATCTGTTCGTAGACATACTTGTCACCAACCTGTGTCTTTTCAACGTTGATGCCGTCTCTTTCCATTGCTTTCCACAAGCCAAGATTTGCCATAACAGTTGTAACGATTGTATTGCCTGTCAATGTATTCTGATCTTTGTAGTATCTGCCCAGAATATAAAGCATGTAGTCACCATCTACAAGTTCTCCATTTGGACGAACAAGAATCTGACGGTCTGCGTCTCCATCAAATGTCAATCCAAGATCATATTCACCTTCATGTTCTCTCATATACTGCTGGAATAACTGTGGGTGTGTTGACCCTGCCTGTGTATTGATATTGATACCATTTGGTTCATTATGCATTGCATATACATTTGCCCCAAGCATCTTGAGTGCTCTTTCTGCCGTTACACTTGCAGAACCATTGGCACAGTCCATTGCGATATTCACACCATGCAGATCAATATCAAACTCTTCACAGACAAAGTTCAAGTAGTTTTCAATGCCTCTTTCATATGGAATAATTTTTCCAATTGCTTCTCCTGTAGCGTAATCCAATGTAACTTTACCATCAATGTAGTCTTCAATCAGATCTTCTACATCACTCGTCAGCTTAATACCATCCTTAGAGAACACCTTGATTCCATTATCATAGAATGGATTATGAGATGCAGAAATCATTGCACCACATTCAAAATCTTCATTATGTGTCAGATAGCAGATTGCTGGTGTTGGACAGTATCCAACAAGATATGCATCACATCCTTGTGAAGCAATACCAGCTGCCAATGCATTTTCAAGCATGTCACTGGAAAGTCTTGTATCCTTTCCAATGACGATTTTTTTCTTGCCTTCTTTTGAATAATAGTAGCCTAGATATCTGCCTACCTGAAATGCTCTATCCGCTGTCAAAGTTTCATTTGCTTTTCCACGAATTCCATCTGTTCCGAAATATTTAGTCATTATTAACATTTCCCCCTTCGCTCTGGTCTGCGTCACTTGTTTCACCTAAAACATTTAATTCATATTCTGATTCATTCAATGTATATACAACAAATCCATCCTTTGGTTGTTCAATCTGCAATGCAAATTTCTGCAAGCCAGGCTGAACATCTTTCATATCAATATATACGTTGATATCATCTGCAGCTAATTTATCAATATTATTCTTTGTACCTTTTACAGTTACAGATGTTGTTGTCTTATTATCTGGCTGAGATGCCTTGTAATGCTTGTTATTGTTAATAACATTGATTGGAATATCATCAATTGTTTTTTCTTCCGCATCAGCAAGCGTAATATTCATTGTTACTTGTGTATTTGTCGCACTTGTTACACCAGCAGGTAAAACAATTGGACGTAATACAGTAGAATCCTTTGTCAATGTACCTGCATCTAATGTAACTACGACCTGATCAATATTCGCAAGTGTTGTTTCTGAACCATAGATTGTTACTGTCTGCTGATCCATTGTAATAGAATCAATTGCCTTTCCATCTGGAACTTCACCACTGACCTGTACTTGAATATTGACAGATTTATTTGGAGAAGTCACAGGAACTTTCACATGTACTGTATTTGGAACAATATCAGCATTCACTGGTTTACCACTGGAATCATATGCAACAAGTACTGCATCCTGTTCAAAATCTGCAGATTGTCCACTGACATCAATCAATGCCTTAACAAACGCAATCGAATCTAATGTATCCTTGGAAGCACGTACATTGATCTTTGTATATTCAAATTCAGGTGTACCTGCAGAATAGATCTGTTCCATCTTATCTTGATTGATAAAGTCATAGGAAATATCAAACTGACGCGTTGTCTTCTTCTTCATCACAACATTAACATTTGTAGGATTCACCACAACATTGACATTATTGCCATATCCTTCTGTTGTCAGTTTAATTTCATGTTCTCCTTCTGTTAATCCATCAAGATCACAGATAACTGTACCATTTTCTGCATTTGCGGCAGAAGTTACATTTGCGGCATCACCCGTCAAAATAACATCTACCTTTTCAGGCAATCCTGAAATTTCAAAAGTATCAGAGTTATATTTTGCTAGAACCGTTACATCAGATAACGTTTTAGAATAACGTAATGATGACTGGAAGGAAGTAGATAATGCATTGTAGTTAACAATTGCATATAACAGAACCGCAAGAACCAATGAAACTACCTTACTATATTTTTCATTGAAGAGAACTTTATCAAGAAATGTTGAGAAAGCACGTAATACTCTAAATAGAAAATCTTCCATTTTTTCATATGTTCTTTTCACTTTTTTAGATTGTTCTGCAATACGATTTGCACGCTCTGTTTTATTTTCTAAATTTGTATTCTTTTTACTCATTCTCGATCACCTCCTTTAGAATCATTCTTGGATGTGTTGTCGAGCTTTTCAACCATTTTAAATTCTTTTTCCAATTCATGATTAAAACCAACGATCTTAGAAATGTCTAATTTGCTTGTATCAAATTGACGATCTTCTTCATTTAAGATTGGTGTAATCTTTGTTTCTTTTTGAACCTTATACTGGTTATATGCATTCTCACGTGCTGCTTTGACTTCTTCAGGTGTCATTTTCGCAACTGGCTGTACTTTTGCTTGTGTTGTTACCTGTTGAGGAACTATCTTTCTTTCCTGTGCTGGATAAGATGGTGCTGGGCGATTTTTCTTATGTGGCAGTTTAATTTCTGCTGCCTTAGCTTCTTCGTCTGCTAACTGATGAATCATCTGTACATCTTTCTGTACTTCATCATGAATGATATCTTCACGTACATTTTCTTGAGGTGCAGACTGCTTCTTTACTTTCAACATAGAAAGAATGCCACGTGTATCTTCTTCATCACCATTTGGTTTCTTTGGTGATTTATCATTGTTACTGGAAACAATTGCTTTATATAAGTATTCCCTTAGTGATTTTCTATCCTTGATAGGAATAATCTTTCCACCCTCTGTGATGGATACTGCACCTGTTTCTTCTGAAACAACGATTGTTACCGCATCTGTAACTTCAGAAAAACCAATGGCAGCTCTATGACGCGCACCAAAGCGTGAAGGAAGATCTGCATTTGTTGGTGGGAAATATGCAGAAGCACAAGCAATCTTATCCCCCTGGATAATGACTGCACCATCATGCAATGGTGTACTTGTAACAAAGAGAGATGTTAATAATTCTGCCGTTACATCAGAATTCAGTTTTGTTCCTGTCGCAACATATGCATCCAGTGACTGACTTTCTTCAATGGAAATCAAAGCACCTGTCTGATCCTTGCTTAAAAGCATAACTGCAGTAACGATCTGATCTACAAGATTTTCCTTTTCATTTCCTGTCAATGTTGTCATACGAGAAAAAATATTGGATTGCCCAATCTTTTCAAGCAATGAACGAATTTCTGGCTGAAAGATAATAATAATTGCCAGAAATCCATAGTTGATAAACATATCTGCCAGGTATTCCAGTGATTTTAATCCAAGCAGTTTCGCTAATGCATCGATGACAATGACAAGGATAATACCTTTAAAGATCTGAATCGTTCTTTGATTTGAACGAACAATTTTCAATGCATAGAAAAAAATAAACCACATCACAAAGATGTCTAGCAGCATTACGATGAATGAACGAATATTTGAAAATGTTAAACCAAATGAATATATAGACAAGAGGATCACGCTCCTTTTTTAATTTCTTGCATTATTATAACATACGTATAAACGCACTTACAGATACTACATGAACGCTTCTATCTGTAAGAATTTTATTTTTCACTGATAAAATACAACATTTTCAAGAAATATCTTTTTTCTTAAAAATGATTAAAAAATAGACACTGTTAACTTTACAATGTCTATTTCTTCTTTTGAATGCGATGAAATTGTGGCTGAATAATGATTTCCTTTGCGACAATTCCATTTCTTTGCGAGAGAATCTGTTCAACAACATTGGCAATATCCATCGGATACAGACAGCATCCACCATTCTCATCTGCTTTAAAATCCGCATTTCGATATAGATTTGTTTCCGTCATATCTGGAATCAAACACGTTACCTTGACACCATGTTTTCGATTTTCTTCAAATATAGAATTTGAAAAGGAAATCAAAGCTGCTTTTGTACTCGCATAGCACGCAGCATGCGGTGACGGATGTGTTCCTGTTATACTTGCAACATTAATCATCATCCCTTGTCTAAGACGCAATGCTCTAATATAGTGCTGACTCATTCTTTCTGGAATCTCCAGATTCAGTTTGATCATCTCATGAATTTTAACGTCACTCATTGTTTCATGCATTCCATAATATGCACATCCTGCATTATTCACCAGTACATCAATTTCTTTCGGTAATGAGAGCATCATTGCCTGATACTGCTTTTCATCTAATAAGTCGCATACAATTGCATGAAATCTTACATCTTCTGTAAAGCTTCTTCCAATGCCATATACTTCATACCCGTTTTTTACAAGTACTTCCGCAATGGCTTTTCCAATACCTGAAGATGCACCTGTTACGATTGCTGTTTTCATTTATTGACACTCCCATTGATAAATCTTATCTTTGACTTCATCTAGTGCATCTAAGACCGTATGTTCAACTTTTTTTTGAATGTCATCTCTTAGATGATAAAATCCATGATCACAAACATATGGATACTGCAAAACACTGCTGTCTGGATATTGCTTTCGCATATCCTTTAAGTAATTCTTAGAAATTCTAAATGATCCAATACTGATGTCTTTTACTTTTTTTAGATCAATGCTTTCTTTTACAAGTCGTACCATTTCTAAATATTCTTTTTCGTATCCATGAAAAACAATAATCGGATCAAAACATAAACGTACAGGATATCCAATCTTCATTGCTTCCTGGATCATTGCAATTCTCTTTATTAATGGTGGTGTTCCATGTTCATAGTGAGATATGACATATTCTGGAGAAAGCGTAAAAGCTAAAATCACACGCTCATTTACACATACATTCTTCCAGTCTTGCGAATATGTTCCTTTTGTTCGTATTTCAATACAAAGAGAAGGATGTTTTTCTGTAAATTCACTCAAGATTTTTGCATATTGTGTGATTGGTTCTAATGCAAGCATATCCGTATCATAAGATACACATAAATATATGGAATGTTGTTTCAAACGATTTCCGATTTCATTCAGAAAATCTTCAATATTCACAAATATCACTAAATTTCCAGAAGGATACATCCCTTTCAAGAAGCAGTATTCACAATCGTAAATACAATTCATCATTGTTGTTGTGTAATAGAAATTTGCATAATCAAACGATTGACATACTGGAGAAGCTGGATATAGAAAATCATTCTTTTTTTTAGCAAGAATCAGATTCTGTGAAGATTTCTGATGTGCATGTGACTGCTTCCTGCGATTAAATACATCACGATAATCATGAATGATAATTTTTGAAGCATGCGGAAAAAACGATGCTATCTTTTTTGTCATCGCATTATCTTTCATCTCTTCTTCAATATAAATATGTGAGAATTTATTCACCACAACATCTTCTTTGAAATGCATTCAATACTCTCTTTCCATCTTCTTTTTCTTGAATATCCTGTTTTAAAAGTTCATGAAGAATCGATACATAATCAATCCCTGCACTCATACAATACATAACGATCTGATCAATCTGATTTACCTGCGTTGTTGAGGCATGAATCTTGTCTTTGAACTGTTGTACCACCACATCCATTTCTTTTTTTTCTTCTTCATGAAATACAAAAATCTTTTGGATGATTTGTTCTAAAACTGGAATATTTTCTTTTGATCTTCTATACACTTCATCTGCATGAATACTTCTTGCATCCTGATCCGTTGTATAGCGAAGAAACATCATTTCATGAGGTCCCACAAAGCGGTTCGCACTTTGATAGACTGCACTGGATTCCATGTCATATAAATAATAGGATGGATATTTACAATGCATGTTTTCTAAATATACTTTTAAATCAAATGGCACAGGTAATGTACTTCTTGGATTGATATCATCCTGCAGTAATTGACTCCCTGTAAAAAAGCCACATTCTTTACAATCTGTTGCAATCAATAGATCAGGATAATACGCAATTCCCGTATCAATATCACAGATTGAACACGCCTGAAATAAACCTGTTTCTTCTTGATCTAAATACGCACTGCATCCATAGGATAGAACAAATGGATGCGAAGAATGCATTAATGTCATTGTTACCGCAGCAGTTGCATTTTCTTTTCCAACACCTGTTAATGTACAGCGTATTGTATGATCTTCATTACTGAATTGATCAAATACAGTATTCCTTTCTTTCTTTAGATGAAACGTTTCAATCAATGGCTTTGCTTCTGGATATATTGCACAAAATATTTCTAACATGTTTCCATTATAAAGCAAAACTGCACGAAATTCGTGCAGTTATTCTTCTCCAATTGCATTTCCAGTATACAACTGATAATATCTACCCTTCTTTGCAATCAATTCATCATGATTGCCTCTTTCAATGATTCTTCCATTTTCAAGTACCATAATACAGTCAGAGTTCTGAACAGTAGATAATCGATGGGCAATCACAAATGTTGTTCTTCCATTCATCAAAGCATCCATACCCTTCTGTACAAGAGATTCTGTTCTTGTATCGATGGATGAAGTTGCTTCATCTAGAATCATTGCTGGAGCATCTGCTACTGCAGCTCTAGCAATAGATAACAACTGTCTTTCCCCTTGAGAAAGAGTACCACCATCAGAATTGATTTCTGTCTGATATCCATTTGGAAGTCTTCTGATAAAGCCATCTGCATTTGCAAGTTTCGCTGCCGCAATACATTCTTCATCCGTTGCATCGAGTCTTCCATAACGGATATTATCCATGATTGTTCCTGTAAACAGATGCGTATCCTGTAAAACAATACCCAAAGATCTTCTAAGAGAAGATTTCTTGATCTTGTTGATATTGATATCATCATATCTGATTTTTCCATCTTCAATATCATAGAAACGGTTGATCAGATTTGTAATTGTTGTTTTACCAGCACCAGTAGATCCAACAAAGGCAATCTTTTCACCAGGCATTCCATACAGCGTTACATTATGAAGTACTGTTTTCTTTCCATCATATGAGAAATCAACATCATCCATTGTAATCTTTCCTTCAAGCTTTCGATATGTAATCGTTCCATCTGCTTTATGCGGATGCTTCCAAGCCCATACACCTGTTCTGTGATCTGTTTCATGCAGTGTTCCATCTGCATCTTCAACTGCATTGACAAGCGTCACATATCCATCATCATCTTCACTCTTTTCATCTAACAGATCAAAGATTCTTTCTGCACCTGCCATTGCTGCAGCAACCGCATTAACCTGTTGGGAAATCTGTGTGACTGGCATTGTAAAGTTTTTATTCAATGTCAGGAATGATACAAGTGTACCAAGTGTCAATCCTGTGAATCCACTCAAAGATAACCCGGCACCAACGACCGCAATCAATACATAGGAAATATTACCTAGATTTCCCATAATAGGCATCATGATATTCGCAAACTTGTTTGCATTATTTGCGCTAACTCTTAATTGTTCATTGTTCTTTTCAAATCCTTCCACAGATTCTTTTTCATGACAGAATACTTTAACTACCTTAACACCCTGGATCATTTCTTCTACATATCCATTCAGCTGTCCTAAGGATTTCTGCTGTTCCATGAAGTATTTAGAAGATTTTCCGCCAATTTTCATTACTACGATCATCATCAATCCAATCATCATTAATGAAACAAGTGTCAGTGGGATGGATAAAAGAATCATAGATACAAAAGAAGAAACGATTGTAATGGATGAAGAAATGACATTTGGAATTGTCTGTGAAATGACTTGTCGCATTGTATCAACATCGTTTGTATAAACAGACATGATATCTCCATGAGAATGTGTATCAAAATAACGAATTGGTAAAGTTTCCATATGTGAGAAGATTTCTTCACGCATCTTTTCCATTGTTCCCTGTGATACAGTTACCATGATTCTGTTATAGAAGAAACTAGCTAAAATACCAACAGATAGAATTCCAATCAGTTTCAGAATTGCAGAAGCAAGTGGTGTAAAATCTGTAGAACCACTCTTCAGCATTGGAAGAATATAGGAGTCAATCAATGTCTTCTGAAATAACGTTCCTTGTAACGTACAGAATACAGAAATAAAGATACAGGCAACAACTAAGATCATCTGTGGCATGTAATCTTGGAACATGTATTTAACAACACGAGTAAAAGTACCCTTTTTCACTTTTTTTACAGGTCTCATTTGTCCTCTTGGCATACCATTTCACCTCCTAGTCCATCTGTGGCTTATCAAAATCGCCACCAGCTTTATTCTGTGCTTCTTCAATTTCACGGTAGATTGTATTTGTCTTCAATAAGTTTTCATGAGAATCAAATCCAGAAATCTTACCATTATCAATCACAATAATACGATCAGTATTTTTCACAGAAGAAATTCTTTGAGAAATAATGATCTTTGTTGTATCAGGAATTTCTGTCTGGAATGCATTTTGAATTTTTGCATCCGTTGCGGTATCAACAGCACTTGTAGAGTCATCAAGAATCAATACCTTTGGTGATTTCAACAATGCTCTAGCAATACATAAACGCTGCTTCTGTCCACCTGAGAAGTTATTGCCGCCTTGTTCAACACGTGCCTGCAATCCATCTGGATTCTTTTTCAAGAATTCATCCGCACATGCAAGTTCACATGCCTTCCAGCATTCTTCTTCACTGGCATTTTCATTTCCCCATCTCAAGTTTTCTAAGACAGTACCAGAAAATAGAACGTTCTTTTGAAGAACAACAGATACTTCATTACGCAGTGTATCGATATCATAGTCTTTCACATTGACGCCGCCAACCTTGACATCACCTTTCGTAACATCATACAAACGAGAAATCAAAGAAACAAATGTACTCTTGCCAGAACCTGTTCCACCGATGATACCAATCGTTTCACCAGAATGAATATGTAAATCGATATCATTCAACACATTTTCTCCACTGCCAGAAGCATAAGAGAAATTCACATGATCAAAATCAATGGAACCATCTGCAACTTTCATTACAGGCTGTTCAGGATTTTGAATATCAGCTACTTCATTGATTACCGCATCAATTCTCTTTGCGGAAGCAAATGACATTGTAATCATAACGATGACCATACTTAACATCATCAATGACATTAAGATTGCCATGATATAAGAGAACATAGATGTCAATTGACCCGTCGTTAATGTTCCACCAACAATCTGATGTGCACCAAACCAGCTCAATGCTACAATACAGCCATACACAGCCAGATTCATGATTGGGCTGACAAGTGCCATCATACCTTCTGCCTTTTCAAATAATTTTCTAAGCGTATTCGCAGCTTTAGAGAATTTCTGCTTTTCATACTCTTCACGCACATAGGATTTTACAACTCTGATTCCTGTAACGTTTTCCTGTACTTCTGCGTTTAAATCATCATATTTTGAAAATGTTTCTGAGAACACTTTATTAACACGTGGAAGAATAGAAATAATCATCGTTGCTAAAAAAACAATTGCGACTAAGAATACCATAGAAAGTGATGGTGAAATTGATAAACACATGATAATTGACATTGTCAGCATCAGTGGTGGTCGAATTGCCATACGAATGATCATCATAAATGCATTCTGTACATTTGTTACGTCTGTTGTTAGTCTTGTAACAAGTCCAGCTGTTGAGAATTTATCGATATTTGAGAATGAGTATGTTTGAATATTCTTGTACATCTTTTCTCTTAGATTTGCCGCAAATCCTGTAGAAGCTTCTGCAGAATACTTTCCACTCATGAATCCACAAAATAAAGAAACAAATGCTAATGAAAGCATAATGAGTCCATATTTGATAACAGCTGACATATCTCCACTATTAATTCCTTTATCAATTAATGAAGCTGTAATAAAAGGAATCAATACTTCCATCAATACTTCTAATGAAGTAAAGATTGGTGTTAAGATCGTTGCTTTTTTGTATTGTCCAATACAAGCTTTGAATGTCTTTAACATTATTTTTCCTCCTGATTCAATTGTTCTAATAGACGATCGAGATAGATATCAAACTGCTCCATCTCTTCTTCTGAATACAAAGAACGCATTTTCATTTCACTCTTCTGCATCAAGGTTCTGCTTTTCTGACAAATCTCTTCCCCTTTTTCTGTCAGCACAACCATCTTGACACGTTTATCATTTTCTGAAGTAAATGCATCGACCAGCTTCTTTTCTTCTAATCGTTTTACAATCCCTGCCATTGTTGCCTGTGAAACATGAAAATGATGTTCCATATTCTTCAATGACGATATCTGATTTTTCTGATGATGCAAATAAACAAGTGTATGGTGTTGTGAAAATGTCACGCCCATCTTCTGCATTGTTTCATCTGCTTTCTTACAAAGTAAATCATTGATTTTTTTGATACGAAATCCAATATCTACGATTTTTGTCATAACCACCTCGCTATATTTTTATAGCATTTCAATAGCACACTGTCAATAGCATGCTATTGATTTAAATATATAGAAACTAAATAAAAGGCATAATAAAAAGAGCATCTTGCCCTTTCATTATTTTTGTAAAATATTAACTTCCGCTTCTTTCACCCATGCATCCATATGTGAAGCAATAGATTGAAATCCTAGCTTCATTGATGGTAAAGATGGTGCCTGATAGACATGTTGTCTTCTTGCTTTTCTGACTCTTGGCTTACTCAATGCTTTTAAAGACAAACGTGCCTGATGATGCTTCTTGTCAAAATCAATGATTTTCACTTTGACATGATCTCCAACCTGTACATATTTACTGATATCTTTGACAAAGCCATCACTAATTTCAGAAATATGAATCAAACCGGCATTTTGACTATCTAAATTCACAAATGCACCATATGGCTGAATGCCAGTTACTTTTCCTTCAACAATCATTCCTGTTTTATACTTCATATGTTTCTCCACGGTTAAGTATAGCACATTCAAAATCATATCAGTTGCATGCCACTCATAATTTGGTAAACTATTCTCTGAAAAGAGGCATAAACATGAGTGAAGAAGAAAGAATCAACAAGCAAATCGAAGACAATATCAAAGGTCATGAGATTCCAGCTCCTGAAAATAACTCTACAGAAGTAAGCGAAGAAAACAAGGAAGCAATGTTAAATGCTGAAACACCCGCAAGAGAAGATCTCATTCGTCGTATCAATCATACACTTAATAAGATTCGTCCTTATTTACAGGCTGATGGTGGTGATGTTGAATTTGTAGATTTCCAGGATGGTGTCGTTACTGTCACAATGACAGGTGCATGTGCTGGATGTTTAATGGCTAGTGCAGATATTTCAGAAGGTGTTCAGGCAATCTTGATTGATGAAGTTGAAGAAGTTAGATCAGTAAAATTACTTGAATCTACACCATTCGGTTACGAAA
>ERZ1034973.81-NODE-81-length-59019-cov-22.258439_pt1 | contig 59019 bp, 104 predicted proteins | sample MGYA00520686_ERZ1034973 | MGnify/ENA primary metagenome ERZ1034973 (study PRJEB33766, sample SAMN09781775) | gut metagenome | biome: gut microbiome | host: Homo sapiens | place: Madagascar | study: EMG produced TPA metagenomics assembly of the PRJNA485056 data set...
ATTGATTAAAAATTTCATAAAAAGCTACCAATGAAGTGTGCTAAGTGTTATAATACGGACAAAACATTATAACAAAAAAAGGAGTTGAACTCCCACCTACCAAGTAAAAAGTTCAACTCCAAGCACCGCAAAGGGTACGGTATTATTATAACACGATACCCTCCCTTTGTGTACCCAAAAGGAGGGCTTTTTTATGGAAAATTTCGCAACTGAGTTTATGACGAAACTGGATGGGAAGCTGACACCGGAGCAGATGAAAACCGTGCTGATGGAGTTGGAAATGTTTTCAGCAAATTTTGACATTGAGAAGAAATCCACAGAAATCGCGCCGTATCAAGACTGCATACCGGAATGCTACAAGGTGTATCTGGTGTCAAAGAAGATAGAGGGCATGTCCCCACAGTCGCTTCGGACGTACAAGTGCAACCTTGATGATTTCTTCCAGACGGTCAGCAAGCCACTGAACCAGATAACCACGAACGATATCCGTGTGTACCTGTTCGGACTGTCGGCAAAAGGCAACACCAACCGGACGATTGACGGAAAAAGACTTATCATTCACACGTTTCTGGACTGGTGCGTCAAGGAAGAGTATCTGACCAAAAACGTTTGTAGCCGCATAAATCCGATTAAATTTGAAGCAAAACCACGTGAGCCGCTGTCTGATATCGAACTGGAATTAGTCCGTGACGCTTGCAAGGACTATCGGGAAAAAGCCCTTGTGGAGTTATTCTACAGCACCGGATGCCGTGTTTCGGAAATGGTGATTCTGAAGAAAGCCGACATTGACTTTCGCACAAAGGAAGTCCACCTGTTCGGAAAAGGCAGTAAGCACCGGATATCGTACATTAATGCCAGAGCAGAAGTGGCTCTGAAGAAATACTGGATCAGCCGCAAAGGTGATTCTGACAGCGTGATATCCACCGTCCGTCAGCCGTATCGGGGCATCACAAAGACACAGATTGAGCAGATAGTCCGGCAAATTGGCGAACGTTCCGGTATCGGCAGAAACTTATACCCACATCTGATAAGGCACACAACAGCGAGCATGGCGCTCGAGCGGGGAATGAACGTCACCGACCTACAAAAGATGCTCGGACACGAAAAGCTTGACACCACTATGATTTACGCAAAAGTAGCACAGGAATCTGTACGCTACAGCCACCATAAATATGTTTCATAAAGGAGTTGATAGAATTGGAGATTAAAGGAATCGACGCATCATCTAATCAGGGGAAACCAGACTGGGCGAAAGTTGCTAAATCCGGTATTAAATTCGCAATCCTGAGAGTGCATCAGAGGGCCGGTATTGACAGTTCATTCGAGTACAACTACAAGGGATGCAAGAGCAACGGAATCCTTATCGGCGGATACAAGTATTCATACGCTTTGACACCGGCACAGGCCATTGACGAGGCGGAGGATGTGATTGCGGCGCTAAACGGACGTGGACTGGACTTTCCAGTGTTCTATGACCTTGAATGGTCTAATCAGCGGAAACTCGGCAAGCAGGCAGTCGAAAACATTGCAGTTGCATTTCTGACAAGGATGAAAAAAGCTGGTTACAAGGTCGGAATCTATTGTAATCTCGACTGGTACAACAACGTCCTGACTGACGCACTCAGGAAGTATGAGTGCTGGATTGCTCGTTATCCAGCAAATGATAACGGAACCGTCCAGACACGGCTGAAGCCGCCGGTTGGTGTAGGCTGGCAGTATTCCAGCAAAGGAAAAGTATCCGGAATCAGCGGAAATATTGATATGGATGTATTCTACAAGGACTATAGAGGAACGACACAGAAAGGAGAAACAAAAATGGTAAAAATCAGCAACTGCGGACATGACGAAAACGGAAGATATGCAGGTGGAAAAGCAGGAGATCAGACAGGGACGGAGTATCAGATCATGAACTGGTACAGCAGACCGTGGCTCTGTGTCCTGAGATTTGAAGATTCCAAAATCGCAGCCATGATTGCAGACATGGCAACAAAAGCAGCACAAAACAATCTTATCGGTTACGATCAGGGGACAGCCGGAAACAGTAATGACCGATACACATTCTGGCAGCACTTAAAGGCAAGCAACTATGATCCGGCGCAGATCACGGTAGCCTGTGAATCTGATTGCAGCGCAAGTACAGCCGCTATCGTAAAAGGTGCCGGATATCGTCTGAATAACGCAAAGCTCAAAGCAGTCAGCATCTATCTGACTACACGGAACATGAGGGCCGCAATGAAGGCTGCCGGCGCAAAAGTTCTGACAGATAGCAAGTATCTGACATCCGGCGACTATCTAAAGGCAGGAGATATCCTCCTGAATGATAATCACCATGTAGCTATCGCCGTTACCACCGGTGCAAAAGTAAGTACACCTTCAACCATACTTACCGGTATAGTCCAGGCAAGATTTCCGATTCTGCGAAAAGGCAGTTCCGGTACAGCCGTATCCATGCTTCAGGCGATGCTGGGCGTAGAAGTTGACGGGCAGTTCGGGAATGATACATATAATTCCCTCAAAGTTTTCCAGAAAAATGTTAAAGTGCCGGCAAACGGAACATGCGGTATTGATACCTGGAAGAAAGTGATTGAGCATATGAAAGCCAACACTAAGTGACAATTTAAGCCCCTTGGAGTTAATCCTTGGGGCTTTTTTCTTTTGACCAAATTTATGTTCTGATTGATTTATCCTTCAAAACAGGTTATACTACCAATAGTCGCACAGAGATTGAACTTATGATGTATAATATCCTGTGTGGCTACGCACAAGTGAAGAGTGCAGACTGGTCTGCCGTGCATTGATGAAAGAGCTGTATGTTTCCAGTGGGAACTGTTAGCAGCGGCACGAGTGGACAGGCAAAGAAGGAGTTGGGCGTAAAGACCCGACTTCTTTATTTTTTTGTATACTTTCTGGTTCTACTGGGGTATAATGTAACTATCTTACCAAATGGGAGGAAAAGAAAAAAATGGGTAAAGAAAAAGAAAATGAAACAAAACTCTGCAAGTATTGCAAAACGGAAATCCCAAAGGGTGCAAAGGTGTGCCCACATTGTCGCAAAAAACAGGGTGGAAAAGCTAAATGGGTTGTCATTGTATTGGCAGTCTTTTTTGCTTTTATCATGATTGTTGGCGGGCAGGACGACAGCAGTTCTTCCGGGAGAAACACTCAGAGCAACGCAGAATCTACAGAAACAGTCAGCAACGACAGCAATACAAAATCAGAAAGCGAAACTGAAACAGGAGACGGCACAATCACCGCAGGGCAGTCATTTGAAGCAAATGGCCTTTCAGTAACAGTAAATGAAGTCAGCGCAGATTTTACCGATTACAACAATGATTACGGCATGAATGACCCGGGAGACGGAATGAAGTACGTCATGGCATCTTTTACTTTTGAAAACAAAGGAAAATCAGATGCTTATGTAAGCATTTCGGACTTCACCTGCTATGCAGATGATCAAAAATGCGAACAGGCATACGGACTTGATGATAATGACTTTATTAATGTAAATTTATCATCCGGACGAAATGTGTCGTTCAAATCTTATTACAAAGTTCCAGTGGATGCACAGTCTATCGAGCTTGAGTACACTTCTAATTTTTGGACAAGTAAGAAAGTAATTATAAAAATCCAGTAACACATCAAAAACTGAATATTGTTAATAAAAGGGCTGGGGAAAAATCCTCAGCCTTTTTGCTGTTAGCTTATATATTTTTCATACATTTCTTTAATTTCTTTTACCCTTTTTTGCCTTATCCGAACAACATCCCCGGAATCCATAATGAAATTATTACCTGCCGACTGAACGTGATCCATGTTTACCAGATAGCTCTGATGACAACGCAAGAATCGCTTATCAGATAACTTTTCTTCCAGATCATTCAGTTTACAGGCAGTCACGAAGCATCGGTTATTTGTCGCAAAGATATGACAAGTTCTTGCCCGGCTTTCGATATATTCGATTTCGCCATATTTAAGCCGATTAATCTGCCCACGAAATTTGAAAGTTAGTGTTTCATCTTTCATCTGCGATAAAATTTCGTCAATAGCCCGGTATATTCTACCGTATTCCTTTCCTTTTACTGCATATTGCATAGCACCAACATCGAATGCTTCTTGTAGATAATTATTATTACCCGACCAGAATATAATATTTCCGTTATATCCGACATCACGGAGCCTGCTTGCAATTTCCAGACCATTTTCTTTTTCCAGAATCATATCTAATACGATTACATCATACCATTTTCCTTCTTTTACGTCCTCAATCAATGGATAACCTGCCGAATATTCGCTGATTTCGTGGCGATAGTCACCTTTGCTTCGTAAAAATCTCGATATGCGGTCTTTAAACAGATTAATATCAAGTTGACAGTCATCACATATAGCTATTCTCATACGCACTTTCCCCTTTCTTGCCTTATTTTGCCAAAATACGGAATGTTTTTGACAGCATGCACACATTGACTTCCATTTATGTTATATTTATTTAATTCAAAGTTTATCACGATAAATTAGCAGTGTAAAGCATTAGAACTAGACATAATTCGCAAAATTGGTTTCTATGTCCGGGAGGATGTGTGGATAGAGAGACTACCTGTAAGAGCGGCGGAAAAAGAGAAAGAGTTGATAGCAGTGAAGAAAAACAGATGTAGAATAATTGTATTTATCCTGATATTTTACGAAATATTCTGTGCAACGTATATACCGTCACACGATATGGTAAAACACCGCTACAGAGATATACAGATCACAAAGGGAGCTGCGAAACAAACTTTTTCCGTCCGGATGCAGGAGTTAAGCGAGAACAAGGAAATTTGCAATGTCAAATGTTATGTTCGAAAAAGCATAGTTTTCTTTGAGATTGCGAAGTTTACCTACGAAATAACAAAAGTCCATGTGCATATTTGGCAGTTGCCAAGGGGGAATATCGGTGGTATAATAGGAAAAGCGAACATATGTTTGATTCTATTTCTCACAAGTCGGACATATACTGTTATCATAAATCATTGATCGGGAGGCGTGCTTTATGGATTATAAGAAAGAAATTATTGAGATGATACAGAAGATACACAATGAATCAATGATAAAATTCATCTACGGATGCGTGAAACGTGCGTATGACGAAGAAAGGGTAAGGAAATAATCCTTACCCTTGGTGCATTAAAAAATAAACTTTTCAAAAAAATCACATAGCAAATCTTTTTTATCGGGCGGCAGATTATCGTATTCAAGAATAATTCTTTTGAAACGAGGGTCTGACTGCTCGATTTTTGTAATTACATCTCCGAATTCAATGTCAGGATCTTGCTTCTCTTTCAAATCTGTTAAGTCTGACATTCCTATACGGAAATAATCTGCCAAAGCCCTGATCTTTCCGGTGCCCGGCATAGAATTGCCTTTACACCACATGTTAAATGTAGATGCGTTTGCGCCGATGGCTTCGGCAACTTCTTTTTGCTGTTTTCCACTTTTCAAAATATACCTATTAAGGTTGTTTGAAAATATCCTCTTTTGTTCTCCATCTGTCATGATTATCTCATCCTCCTTACGCTTAGTATTTTACACCATAATTAAATTGAATTCAATAGTAAATTCAATTATTTTGAATTTTGGTGTTGACAATTCAATTAGAATGAATTATAATGAGCCCAGAAATTAAGAAAGGAGATGAGCAAATGCCAAAAATTTCATTAGAAGCAGTTCGGGTTAACGCTGGGTGCAACCAGAAAGAATGGGCTGAAATATTCGGTATTTCCAATGCTACAGTGGTTAACTGGGAGAAAGGAAAAACTGAGCCTACATTATCTCAGCTTAGAAAAATGAGTGAACTTTCTGGAATCCCTATGGATTTTATTTTTGTGCCTAATAAATTCAATTAAAATGAATTAGAAAGGAGACATATGAACGAATTACAGATTTTCAATTCAGAGGAGTTCGGAGATATTCGAACAGTAACAATTGACAATGAACCTTGGTTTGTTGGAAAGGATGTAGCAACAGCATTGGGATATAAAAATACCGCTGATGCTATTGGAAAGCATATAGATACTGACGATAAGCTGACATCGCAAATCGCGATTGCAGGTCAGAGAAGAGACGTAGTAGTAATCAACGAATCCGGATTATACGCTTTAATCCTCGGGAGCAAACTTGAATCAGCTAAGAGATTCAAACGTTGGGTAACAAGTGAGGTTCTTCCAGCAATCCGTAAGACAGGTTCTTATCAGAAACCAATGACGCTTGCCGAACAAATTCAGTTACTTGCACGTGGCAACGAAAATCATGAAGAGAGAATCGAGAAGCTTGAGAATACTATGACCATTGACTATGGTCAGCAGAAGCATCTTGGCGATCTGGTGTCACAGGTTGTTATTGAAATCCTTGGCGGCAAGAAGTCAAATGCCTATGTAGAGATTGGCAAGAAAGTTTTTGCAGAGTGCAACCGTGATATCAAAACATACTTCGATGTAAATGCCAGAAATAATATCCCGAAACTGAAATATATGGAGGCAGTTGACTACATCAAAGAGTGGGAACCGTGTATGAACACGAAAATAATGATTCGTGACTGTAATGCACAGGTGACAATGTAGGGAGGACGAGGCAGTGGCAGAACAGTTTTCTACATTCAAAGAGGATTTAGAGAATATCGGCATCCACATTACGGACGAACAGTATTCAGACCTCTGTGAGATTAACCTGTTTATGAAAGGGATGCCAGATATTCCGGTTTACAACATCCTACTGATACTCAAAACGCTTGGATTAATTCCAACCAAAATGCCAGATAAGGAAAGCGGTCAGAAGCGTGACTCCAATACCAAGGGATGTTTTGATAATGAATTTGAGAGAAAGTTTGGAAAAATCAAAAAGTGATTTCTTTGCTTTGTCTTGTTTGGAAACATAGGAGTTTTTCCCTAAATCAGTCAAGTATATATTGGCTAAGTCAGTATTTACAAGACTTCGAGATTTAAGAGATTTCACGTAGTAGTTGTACGTCTGGTGATCGAGACCAGATAACTGTAATAGGTCGTATTGATTCATGAAATCGTTGATAGCATTTTGAATCAAAAGACCAAGCAGGTCATTTTCATTTTGAATTAGCAAGCGTTTATCTCCTTTCATTTACTCGGCATGGCGGTGCCTGTAAGAACATTATAGGTAGATAAGGGAGAAAGCTCAATGACTCAACGCAAAATTGCGTTCAGTGTTTTACGAAAGGGAAAAAACATGAAAACATCTAAAATTGAAATTCGTCAGGTAGACGGCGAAAAAGGAATCTTCACAGAAATCCTTGTAGACGGTCACAAACTTGAGGGAGTAAGAAGCTTCGAACTGAAGCAGGAGGTTGGGAACTCAATACCGACACTTTCCATTGATTTGAACGCTTTAGATTTATCAACAGATTTAAAACTGTTACAGGTGAACCAGAAAGGCATTGGAGAAATCGAAAGTATCAAATTCAAAGGACAGGAAATGCCAGTTGAGTTTGACACAAAAGAATAGGCTCCCATATTTCAGAGAGCCGTGAGGATTACTTACTGAGATTTTGCAGAATTGAACAATCGCTGGCACGATTACAACAACCTGTAAAACCGGCATATTTACATTTTAATCTTCCGTTAATAGATTTTGGACTCTTATCTTCTAAAGAAGAAACGGAAATTTGAGTAAATTCGACAAAATAATCCTTGTTCTGTTTTACACAAAAACCAGAATACACCATTAAACAAACACCTCCTTTCCATAAGGAGAGTATACCACAGAAAGGAGTAGTATGAGCGAACTAATACCAATTAATTACAGCGGCGAAGAACCGACTGTATCAGCTAGAGAGTTACATAAATCTCTTGAAATCAGCAAACGATTTTCAGCATGGTTTGAGACAAATTCTCAGGGATTTATTGAGAATGAGGATTACACCAGCGTACTTATAGGTACGGAGGTTCAGAACAACGGTGGAGTGCAGATTAGAGAATTGCAAGACTATTCCTTATCAGTAGATATGGCGAAACACATTTGCCTTATGAGTAGAACTGAAAAAGGAAAAGAATGCCGACAGTATCTCATCGACCTCGAAAAAGCCTGGAACACGCCGGAACAGGTATTTGCCAGAGCATTGAAGATGGCAGACCAGACGATTGCGAAGTTGAAAGATTCAGTCAAGTCATTGTCGACAGAAGTCAATATGAAAAATCAGATCATCGGAGAATTAAAACCGAAAGCTGACTACTACGATGAAATCTTGAATAATCCGGGACTTGTAACCATTACCCAGATTGCAAAAGATTATGGAATGTCCGGTAAAAGGATGAATGAAATCCTCCATAATCTGGGAATCCAGTATAAGCAAAGTGACCAGTGGCTGTTATACAGCAAATATCACGGAATGGGATATACACATTCCAATACAGTTGACATTGTGAGATCAGATGGCAGACCGGATGTGAAGATGAATACCAAGTGGTCACAGAAAGGAAGAATTTTTCTTTACGAAACATTGAAAGAGAACGGAATTCTTCCGGTGATTGAGCAGGAAAATACACATACAAAAATACAGGAGGGTAAATAAGTGATTAATGAATCAAAAGATATGACATTAGAGGAAAAGAAAAGCAAGCTTATTGAAATGATTCGTGAGATTCCAGATGAATCCCCGATTCACAAAGAACTGTATGAAATTTTTAAAGAAGCAACGCACACGGGAAAGTTTGATGAGAAAACAATTTCCGAATGCGTTGCAAGCGGAGTTAATTCCGCTGTTCAGAACTCCATTCGTGATATTGACGAAGAAGATTAATTGTAAAGGAGCGAATTTTATGAGTAAAAAAAAGAAAAAGAAAAAGGCTTCCAAGATGGTACGAACATCAAAGAAACCTATTTCCTTAACATGTTTGATTAATAAGAAACCTATTTGCCAGATGGATATTTTTCGTTGAATGCTTCTAACGCAGATTCATAAGCGTTCATGTATTCTTCGAAATAATCGACAGTGACATGGACTTTGCCTGAATCAATTTGAGCTTGACGTTTTAAATGGCACGCGTCAATACAAACTGCAACGGCTAAATCATGTGCACGTTTTTCATTATCGGTCATTTTTACACCTCCCTTCGGAGAATATTATATCACATCGCAAAAAGGAAATGGCAAACTAAAAAAGAAACAATCAGGAGGTAAAAATCAGATGATTAAATGCGACAAAGGAAACGTATCAATCAACGGTGCGGGAAATGAAGTCATCCATGATCTTTCGGAAATCATATCTCGTACCTATAGTTCCTTTTCCAAAGCGTTCGGAGAGGAAAAAACAAAGCAGATGATTTTTAAGGCGGTAAACGCCGGGATGGGAGCGAACAAATGACAAAAGCAGAGAAATTTAACCTTTATGCTGATACCTTATACGGAATGTGCCGGAAAGCACAGGACACAGTTCCAGAAGCGTGTGTGTGCTTTGAATGTAAGGCTTTCAGCAGTGAAAAGTTGGGGACGTACCGTTCAGTATGCGTTGGCATCACGACATCTGAGGGAAGTAGAAAATATTACGATGTGTGCGAAGCGCTAAGCGACATGGAAGTAAACTTTGTATCCGTAAAAGCAGTGCTGAATAACTTGTTACTTGATGCTCCGTGTCCATACTGCGAAAAGGAGGAAGAAGATTGATAGCTGTAGAAAAAGAAAGCTCCGTGGATTTTACCCCGGAGACCGTTGAAGAAGAATATGCCCTGCTGGCAGGCAGACTGAAAGCTGTCGAAGCTTTTCTTGATGCTTTAGACAGTGATTACGTAGACAAAAACGTTCTGGCTGCCATGTTAGGCATTTAGGTTGTAAGGTAGCCCCGGCGGTGCAGGAACACCAACCGGAGCATGTATCTAACTTAGCTTGAGTAAGTTAAATACAGGTTGATTATATCATACCTTCCTGTATTTGACAAATAAAAACACAGGAGGGCATTTTTAATGTCAAAAATCACAAAGGAAACTGGTAAAACACTTGCTTCTGAAATCATCGAAGACCTTGAGAAGGAAGCAAGAAACAAAGATCTGGCGATCATCGCTTTACTGACTACGGTGCTGGCGATGGGGCTGCTGGGGAAAGGAAAATAATGAGAGCTTATTTAGAAGGGCTTGCAGTGTTCGGAGTTTCCGGCCTGGCAATCGTGTTCTTCGCAGTGTGCTGGGCCGTGACTGATTTGGACGCACTCACGATTCTGGCATTGGATTACATCTTAATGAGTACAGTCGGGCTGGCAGTGATGCTTAAAATCAATGACTTCGTACACGACATTAAAAGGAAGGAAAAAGAAAACAAAAATGCAGGATTTAAACAGAGCGGCATTAACCGGATTCGTAACTGATTCGGAGAATGTCAAATTTAAGCCAAGAAAGGGAAAAAGCTTTTTAGTCGTCAGAAGTGACCGCTTCAGTGGAACCCCAGACGATATCATTGTTGAGATCCCGAAGAGGCTCGAAGGTACATTCCATGAATGGAACTGGATAAGGGTTTCGGGAAGAATCCGTTCCAAATGGGTCAGAGCTGATCGTCAAGAGAAAAAGTATATGTATCTGGAAGCATATGATGTCAGCACGGAAGGAACGCTTCTTGTGAATACGGTAGAAATGACTGCAAACATTTGCAAGAAGCCGGTGCTGAGAAAAACGCCATTAGGAAAAACAATCTGCGAAGCTTGTGTGGCAATCAATGGATACAGGCGGTCAGAATACATCTCCTGTATTTGCTGGAGAGACTTGGCGGTGAAAGCTTCTGAATGGAAAGTAGGGACAAAAGTTAGATTGAAGGGGCGTATGCAGAGCCGTGACTATTGGAAAAAGCAGTCAGATGGTTCTTATGTCAGAAAAACAGCATACGAAGTTTCAGTAATAGAGATGGAGGAGATCAAAGATGAAAAAGGTAACTTTGAAAAAACTGAGCGTTGAAAACTATAAGAAATTTGAATCAAGAGAATTTGATTTCTCAGGAAGAACAGAAGTTTCCGGGAAAAACAGACAGGGTAAAACTTCTTTGATGGACGCATATTTTGATGTTCTGACCGGAAAGCTGGCAGACGGAACACTCCCAAACAACATCCGCCGGAAGGTTGACGGTGAAGAAGTTGACGATCCGGTAGTGAGAGAACTGGTTATTGATGTTGACGGAACGGAGTACGTTATCCAGAAAAAGACCAAGAAAGGAAAATCATCCAATACGGTTGAATATTACGTCAATGGAATTAAGCGGAACAAAACCGAGTATATGGAGATTCTTAAGAGGATTGCCGATCCGGACACGATTGCCATGTGCAGCAACGCCAGAGTGTTTTTGAACGAGATCCAGAAAGCAACAGCAAAAGCAAGGGAAACACTGGGAGGAATAGCTGGATTCAGCGAAACGCAGTTCAGGGCAGAGCATCCGGAATACGAATGGATAAAGAACGAAGGCGTGGAAGGAGATTCTATCGAGGAAATCTTGAAGGCTCGCAGAAGAGAACTGAGAAAAGCTAAGTCAGATGTTGACGATATTGCAAAGCAAATCAGAAAAGAGCAGGGTCGACAGGTTGAGTGTGATGAAACACTTCCGGCACAGAGGGACGACCTTCTTGATTTATTGAAAGAAAACGAGAAGCAGGAGAAAGTACTCTGTGATGCTTCAAGGGAATACGACCGAATTTCTATTGAGCTGGCAGGGCTGAAACGTTCACGGGACGCATTGGTTGAGAAAGTCGGTAAATCAATCAAAGAGAATCATGACAGAATAACTTCCTTATTATATACGCTGAAATCCGACAAAAAAAACGCCGAGAACAAATTAAGACTTGCCGAAATGGATTTAGAGCACGCAAACAAAGGAATCGAACGTCACAAGGCAGCACTGGCGCAGGCTAAAAAGAAATATACAGAAGCATTAAAAGAGAAGTGGGACGGCGATACCGAACTTACTGCAATCCGTGGAGGAGAATTTGATCCGGCATCAGCTGTTTGCCCGACTTGCGGACAGGCACTTCCGGAAGAACAGGTAGAAACTGCAAAGCGCAAGTTTAAGTTCAACAAGCAGTCCAGAATCGCCAAAAAATTAGAAGAAAAAGAGAAGTTCGAGAAAGATAAACGAGCCAAACTGGAACAGATCACTGAGGATGGCAACGAAGCTTCTGAGGGATTGAAAACAGCGAATAAAGCCAAGAAAGAAGCCGAAGTAGCTATTGAAGCTACCAAGAAAGAAATCACATCTCTGGCACTTGAAATCGCAGAAACGGAAAAGGAAGCAGAGAAACCGATTCCAGAACCGGATATGTCTGGCAATGAAGAATACAAGGCTGTTTGCGACAAAATTTCAGCGCTGGAAGAAAGTATCAACGGAATCGGAAATGGCGAAAATGACAGGATTTTATTAAGCAACAACCGTCATTCTCTGGAAGCAAAACTCAGAGATGTTGAAGCAAAGATTAAGACTCAGACCGCAAGGCTTGAGGAAAAAGCCAACAACCTTGAAGCATTGCAGGAAGAGCAGAAGAAGCTTTCACAGAAACAGGCAAATATTCAGCAGAAAGTAGATCAGCTGACCGAGTATTCCATTGAGAAGAATAAGGCACTGGCAGCAGTGATTAATCCGCATTTCAAGCACTTCCAGTTCCAGTTCCTTGACTACACGCAGGATGGTGAACCGTTAGAAACTTGCCGGATGATTTGCAACGGTATTGATTACGCAAACGGTCTGAACCATAGCGACCGGATTCTTTGCGACATTGACCTTGTGATGGGCTTACAGGAGATGAACGACTTACGGCTTCCGGTTTGGGTTGATGATACCGAAAGTATAAATTCGGACAGGATTCCAGAATTGGATACACAGATGATTCTGCTGAAAGTTTCGGATGGAGAATTGAAGGTAAAAGGGATTTGAAAATTAAGAAAAGAAGGAGAAGAAAATGCAGTTAGCCACATGGGGAACATACAGATTCAAAGCCGATGCACAGAAGTGCGCAGATGAAATCATGGAAATTTGTGAAGAATTGGAATCGGCTACACCACAGCAGATTCTCGAAAAAGCTAGAGATGGGAATACTGAACTTCATAAGTGCTTTACGTGGGATGACACCGAAGCAGCAGAGAAATGGAGAATCACAGAAGCCAGATCAGTTGTAAGAAATCTCAAGATTGTTGAGGTGAAGCCGGATAAAGAACCAGAGCCGACAACAATTAGAGTTTTCTACAAAACCGATAATTCCGGTGGGTATAAGCCAACAAAGCTGATTTTAAAGAAACCAGACGAATACAAAGCGCTTGTAGAACGTTGCCGGAGTGAACTTCTGGCAGTGAAACAGAAATTCCAGAACGTATCAGAATACGAAGAAATATGGGAAATGATTAATTAAATATCGAAGCCGTTACTGCGCTGATATGCCTACAAGAGTGGGAATAACAGAACACGACACAACATTACAGAATACGATAGCGCAACACACGACAGAACACCGCAAAACAAAATTAAATGTATAGACTTATTCTTGTAGGTTTATGAGTGCAGTAGCGGCAAACTTCCTACGTTGATATGCCTGTAAGATAGGCAGGAAAATAGTGAAATATATTAAACGATATAACAGCACAGGACAAAACACTATAACACTTATTTTACAGGTTTATGAGCGTAGGAAACCACAGCATTTATCAGTCTGCATAAGCAGAAAGAAAGGATAACTCACAACAAAACAAAATAAAATAATTCAGTATAGTGCAGTACATCTTTACCTTGTGCAGAGTGATAAGTGTTGTGAAATGCTTAAATAAGTACATCAAATAAAAAAATAGGACAGCATAAGAATATACAGCAAATTATAACATACAACACTTCAACGGAGGACTGTTTTACAGGCGGTATAACCGTCTATTAAAGAATAAAAAATGAAATTGCAGTATAGAACAGAACAATGCAAAATAGTTAAATTTGGATGATTATATTGTTTGAAAAGCAGTTCTCCGAAAATTGAATTTTGGGTAGGTGGCATGAAAACACCGAGTAAACAATAACGCAAAATAAAACAAGACATGCAAGGATAGCATATTATAGGACAATTCATGTTACCTACCGAGCGTTCAACACAGATGTATTTAACTGGCAGTAGAAACTGTCATAACAGGAAAGCATAAAACCTTATATGTGAGAACAAAATAATATAGTGAACAATAGCATAGCACAAGACACGATTTCTATTGTCAGCTAAGTACATCTGGAATTTGCGTAAAGATTCAAGCGGATTAACCGCAATATAGGATGAGACACTATAGAACAACACATAATAAAACAGAATAATATACTACAAAAAATATTTATTGTGAATTAATCTGCTTGAATGTTTGCGCAAACAGAAACTATAAAACAAATCATAAAATTTCGGAGGGAAAACATTATGGCAAAATCAAAAGTATTTACAATCGAACCTTTAAAGGAAACAACATTAAGACTGGAACTTATCGGTGATACAGACCTGATTCTTCACAAGAGAAGCAGATATTACGAGCAGGCTGAATGTTGGAAACAGGCTCACGATAAAGGAACAAAAATGCCGGAAATCTACAATCAGGGTAAAAATATCTGGGAAGGACTTATCACAGGCATTCACTGGGAGAAACCAATTACTTTCCACGATGAAGATATTTCTCTTTATACACAGGAGGAATGGGAATCATATATGAAGGACAATCGCCCTTGCATTCTTACTCAGGCATTTAAGAAAGCGTTTACGGAAACATTTATTACTTTCTTCAAAGATTCCACAGGTAAGAAAGGAACAGATATTAAGCGTTCTCTTTCAATGACAGGATCAATTTGTCCAGTAGACTTTGAGAGCGTTGAAGTGGTAAACAACATTGTTCCTACATCCGGAATCAGCGCAAGCCCGGTTCTTTGCAGTAGCAATGTATTTCATAATTGGAGAACTACTATTGAAGTATCTTGCCCGGATATTGTATTTCCACATGAGACAGTTTTGCAGCTAATCGAAACTAGCGGAAAATATATCGGAATTGGAACACAGAGAGCCAATGGAAACGGAAGATATCATATCAACCCAGAGAATGTAACAATCATTTAAATAACAACAGTTCGGTGGTATATGAATCCGGGTGAATGCCCGGAAATCACAACAGGATATAAAATTCCAATAAAGCAAATAATAGCACAGGACACAATATTTCATCCTGTTTCATATGCCACTGAGCATAACCCTCAGGTACATTCACGGTGGATTGAGATTCTATCAAAATAGGACACTGCATAATAACACAACAAAGATTAGAACAGCGTAGCATAGATTTCTATTTTGAATTTCGATTCACTATGTATGTGCCTGAGAGGAAGATAAAAAACAGAAAAGGAGAATTAAAATGGCAGAAAACACACAGGTAGCAAATTTCAACACACAGCTTTCCTACTACACAAATCGTTATGTCGATTTAATGGAAAGAGATTTAACTTCAAGAGGAATGGAGTTTGATTCCTACTCAAAAGATTGCGTAGTGGCAGCAATGGGATCTATTTTCCAGATGGTGCACGAGAGCGGCGTCAATTTTGACGCAATCAACGGTTCTAATCTTAAATTCATTCTGAGCAAGGTAGCAGCATTAAAGCTGAACGCAAACGCACAGCCCAGAGAATGCTATTTCCAGATTAGAAATGTGAATGTAGCAGCGAAAGGACAGAAACCTCAGTGGGAGAAGAAAATCGAGTTCAATATTGAGGGCGATGGAAACGATAGTCTTGTAAGTAGATATGGCGTCAATGTGGCTAAAGTGTTTCCGTACTGGAAAGTTAGAGAGGGTGACAAATATACACCACCAAGACATAAAGGCGTGGAAATTACACCGCCAGAATGGGAAGAATCTGGTGTAGGCAAAGTAGTTCGTGTTGTATATCCAATCCAGTACAAGGACGGACATATTGAATATCATTCTTGCGAAAGAGCAGATGTACTGAGGAACCTTGCAGCGCACATCAAGAATAATCTCCAGAACGAAACTTTTGGAATTTGCGCAGATAGATATAAAGCTACGGATGCGCAGAAAGCACAGATCGAAGCAAAGAAAAAAGAAATTATGAAAAAGGTTGCTGATATTGGAGAACTGGAAGCAATTATTGATTGCGAGGAATTAAGACCGTATATTTCACCGTCTTATTACGAAACACAGTCCAAGGAATCTATGATTATTCGCAAAATGCGTAACAATATTATGAAGTCTATTACTAAGAAATGGGATAATCCAGTGCAGGCTTATGAATATAACATGCTGGACGCTACGTACAAAGAAGTACAGGAAGATATCGAGCAGAACGCCAACAAAGAGGAATTTGTTCCAGAACCAATGGCAATCGAAGAACAGTCGAAGCAGCCAACGGTCGCAGAAACTGTCCAGACGATAGAGAAAGAACCGGTACCGGCAGCAGTTGTGGAACCAGAAATCCCGGAGTTCATGAAGCAGGAGGAAATGTAACTTGTTGATTACGTTTACAACAAAATAGGGAGATATCAGAAATGAACAATAACGAAATTTTAAAGAAAGCAAGGGAACTTGTTGAACTTCTGGAGAAACAGGAAAAAGCCGGAAAGGTTGCACTGTCAAGTATGAGCCCTGGTGATGTGTTCCAGACTACAGGGAAACACAAATACAAAGTATTAGAGCAGTATGGCGATACAACGAAAATTATTTCTCTTGATCTGATGAAGAAAAACGTGAAATTTGGCGAAAGCACAGATTATAAGGAATCAAACGTAAAGAAACTGTGCGACATTGAAATTTTGAAAGATTTTGAAGAAGAATTCGGAGCAGAAAATATTGAAACACATACAGCAGATATTATTACGGTAGATGGACAGAAGATCGGAACTGTTGATTGTAAAATTCGACCTATTACATTTGATGAAGCGCGTGAATATACAGATATCATACCGAATCAATATTTGGATGATTGGTATTGGACATTATCACCATGGTCAACGAAAGAACGTGGATGGGGAAGAAGTGTTGCCGTTGTTTCGCCTTCCGGCGGTATCGGCAGCAATAACTGCGGCGGCGGTGACGGTGTTCGCCCAGTTTGTATCTTAAAATCTAATCTCTTTGTATCTAAAGTGGAGGAATGAAAATGAAGAAAAATCTGAAGTATTTTGAAAATGAATTAAACCGGATCAACAAAGAATTTGCTGAATACAAAAAGCAGCATATGGAAAAACCAGAAATTGGTAAAACGGTAGAAATCGCAGGAATGGAATGGATGATTCTGGATAAGACAGAAAAAGGATATTTTGCCATTTTGAACAGCTTCGACGGGGGAAACAGAAAATTTGATTCAGATTCAAACAATTGGATTGAAAGTGATCTTAGAAAAGAATTAAACGATTCTTTTCTTAAGAAAATCACAGAAGAGTTGGGGGAAGATGCAGTTGTTGAATTTGATCGCGATTTACTTTCACTGGACGGCCAGACAGAATACGGGCATTGTGAAGATAAGATTTCACTTTTGACCGTGGATGAATACCGGAAATATCGTAAATTACTGCCGAATACGAAGAACTGGTGGTGGTTGATTACGCCATGGAGCACACCAGTAAATGATTACAATTCAACGCTTGCCGTTGTTTCGCCTTCCGGCTATATCGGCGGCGATTTCTACGACTGCAGTGACGGTGTTCGCCCAGTTTGTATCTTTTCTTCTTCAATCTTTGAATCAGGAAGTGACGATTAATGGCAGACGAAGATTTAAAGGTAATAGCAAAGGCTAAACAGCTTGCAAAGCATACATTAGTAGTTACCAGCAATCGTTAGACATATTTTGGAAATACACGAAATGCAAAAAATAAATGACTTGACAGGAAAAAGGTTTGGAAGATTAACAGTGTTATACCCTACACCCAATAGATATCAAGGGAAAGTGATATGGGTATGTAAATGTGACTGTGGAACAACAAAAAACATCATAGGCGCAAATCTTATGAGCGGGAGCACTGTAAGCTGTGGTTGCAAATCCAAACAAGTTTTACGCGAATCAAGAGAAAAACATGGAAAAAGCAATACAAGAATTTACAATATTTATATTTGCATGAAAGAGAGGTGCTATAATCCAAATTCACCATCTTATAAAAATTATGGCAGCAGAGGAATTGAAGTTTGCGAAGAATGGGCAAACAATTTTGAAGCTTTTTATGAGTGGTCAATAGAAAACGGATATCAAGATAGTTTGACAATTGATCGAATTAATAATGATGACGATTATAGTCCAACTAATTGCAGATGGGTTGGTAGATTTACTCAGGCAAATAATACAAGAAAAAATCGTTTTATTGAATATCATGGCGAAATCCATACAGTATCGGAATGGAGCAGAATAACCGGTATACCACGAGGTACTATTAATGCGAGATTAAACCGTGGATTAAAAGCTGAAGATATTATGAAAAGGAGAATGAGATGAGATTAATTAGTCAGACAGGAGATATTGATATTCCTTACGAAAATGCTTCATTAAGCAGAACTAAAAATATCATAAGAGCATACATTCCAGAGACCGGTGAAAAAGGAACAATTATGGCTGCTTACTCAACAGAAGAACAGGCGAAAGAAGCAATGAGTATGGTTATGTATGCACATATTTCAAACAAGCCAATATTCATTCTTCCAAAAGAAGGAAAAACAAAATTGGAATCGACTTTCTTAGGAAGATACGAATTAAAACTTCTTAGAGAAAATCTTCCGAATGTAATAGATTTAAAAAATGAAAATGGAGACTACGTTCTTCCACGAAAAATAAGAGATAGCATCAAAGAAATTGCCGCAGCTTTAAATGTATCGGGATTATAAAATAATCGGTATTAATTTTATAGAAAGAAAAAGAGGTGATTCCAGTGTTCATGCGAGTAATTTCAACAGGAAGTACCAAAGGAAACTGTTACGCTTTGCAGTCAAGTACAGGCGAGATTGTTCTTCTTGACTGCGGATGCAACTACAAGAAAATCCTCAGAGGGATTGACTACCAGATAAGCAATGTTTCCGGTGTACTTCTTTCACATGAACATGGCGATCACACCGAAGCTATTTATGAAATCATGAACGCAGGAATCATGGTCTATACCGGGCAAGAAACAATCAATAACTTAGGCATAACAGACGGAACTATGAAGGCTGTTGCCGAAAAGAAATACTTCAAAATCGGCTCGTTCAGCGCAGTTCCGTTCAATCTGCCGCATACATCTGCAAATAAAGAGCCATGTCCGAACTTCGGATATCTAGTGGAACATGAAGAAATGGGAAAGCTTCTTTACCTGACGGACTTTGAGTATTGCCGGTATAAGCTCAAGCCAATGGAAATTAATCACTTGGTTATTGGTTGTAATTACTGCGAGGAGCTGATAGACAGAAACAACCCGAAGTGGAAACACCAGATCACCGGGCATTGTTCTTTGTCAACTTGTAAGCAATTCATTAAGGAAAACCTCACAGAATCGCTCAAAACGATAACACTGGTACATTTGAGCGGCGATGCTTCGGATACTGGAAAAATGCTTAAAGAAGTCAAAGAAGTTGTTGGTGATGATGTTCTAGTTCAGATTGGACGAGCTGGACTGGAAGTTGATTTAAATTTGTTTCCATTTTGAAAGGAGAAGGGGATATGGAAATGACAGATTGTAGCAAATGCAGATTTCGTTATTGCTGTACATTAGCCTGGGATTACGGCTCACTGTACTGCAATGATTATGAGGAGGAATAAAATTGAAAGAATGGACAGAAGAGCTTTTATTGGCGGATGGATATAAACTTCAAAACGCTGAAATTACAAATGTGTCATTAAATTTCAGAGATCACGGAGTACTTTCACTTGACCTTACGCTGAACGGTGGCGGATGGGGAGTAGTTTACGGCGGATATGTTCTTGGACATGGATATTTGGGAGCTAAAGAATTTAAAGGTTCTGATTCTGGAATGGAAGCAATCATGCGAATTATGGATGTAGTTGGCGTTGAAGATCTTGTAGATTTAAAAGGAAAACATGTTCGGGTCGCAACAAAGGGATGGGGAAGCTCAGTGAAAATCATCGGACATTTTATCAAAGACCAGTGGTTTGATTACGTGAGTTTTTACGAAGACAAAAAGGAGTGACAGGATGCAGATTTTAATTAAGGTTATGGACAAAATCAAAAAGGAAATCTCTCCAACATCCAGTCTGTACGACAGAGGATGGAACGATGCACTGGAAAAGGCGAAGGAACTTCTTACATCTTACAATCCAGTAATTGAGTGGATTCCAACAGAATTAATGTTGCCACCGGAGCCGGACGAAGATGTTGATATCGAGGAACTGCCGCAGTACACAGTAACAATCAAAGGTGCTGAATGGCCAACATCTCTAAGATACATTGGAAACGGCGAATGGGCAGATGTTGGAGTTGGAAGAGAGATAAAATATACGGTTTCAGCGTGGATGCCGATGCCGGAAGCTTATAAGGAGAAATAACATGAACAAAGTAATTTTGATCGGTCGATTAGTGAAAGACCCGGACATACGGACCGGAACTAACAACATAACCATTGCCAGATACACTCTTGCAGTAGAAAGACAGTATCGTAAAGACAATGAACGGAAAGCAGATTTCATAAATTGCGTTGCACTTGGAAGAAACGGAGAGTTTGCTGAAAAGTATCTGCATAAAGGAATGAAGATAGCAGTCATTGGCAGCTGGCAGACTGGAAACTATACGGACACTGACGGAAAGAAGATTTACACAAATGACTGTTTGGTAGAAACCCATGAGTTTGTGGAAAGTAAGGGAAGAAGCAATCAGTCTGAAAACACCGGTGCAGTTCCACCGTCAGCACCGGAAAGCGACACATTTGTTGAACCGGCTTACGATCCGGATTTACCGTTTAGCTAAAGGAGTGATTATATGAAACCAGTTTTAGAAAAAAGATTCAACTACAAAGGGCATCCATGTGTAGTCTTATTCATGCCCGGAGCATACCGATGCGGATATGTCGGAATCCCGAAAACACATAAGTTAGCCAAGTACGGAGCTGATTTAGATTCAATCAGCTGCCACGGTGGAATCACCTATTCTGAATCAACTTTACATTGTTGCGATGACAAGGACATATGGTGGATTGGATTTGACTGTGCGCATTTCTGTGACGGATACGATATCGAAACCGCAAAGCAGTATTTCGGAGATGACCCGGAATTCAAATGGAACTTTGCAATAATGAAAGACCTGTGGGAAAGCACAAATGAAGAACGCAAATTCCAGTCATTAAAAGACGTGCAGGACGGATGCAAGGAAATTGTAGATCAGCTTGAAAGGATGTAGCTTCGGTTGGATTACAAGAAATTCAGACAGGCGAAAGCCATTGAAGCGAGCAATAAGAAGAAACTTCTGAAAGTAAATCCGAAACTAGATGAAGGAACCGGAATATATATACTCTGGCGCACCGAAACCCATGGATATATCGGGCAGTCAGTAAAACTTCTTACTAGACTGGCACAACACATGTCAGGATACGAACAGCATATTGATCGTTCTATGAAAGCGCATGGGCTGTATTCGGAAGAAAATAAGTGTGGATACAAGATTGACTTCTTTCACTGTCCGGTATCGCAACTTGATGAAAAAGAACGAGAATACATTCAGAAAGCCATTGATGCCGGATGGATCGTGAAAAACAAGACTGGCGGTGGACAGGATGAGGGAAAAGAAAAGATTGCTGATTACCGACCGGCGAAAGGATATCGCGATGGTATTCAGCAAGGGAAGAAAACTCTGGCCCGTGACCTGTCACACATCATCGACACTCACCTTCAGATATCTTTGAAACCGGAAAAGCAAAACAACAAAACTTCAATCAAAGCTTTCGAGAAATTCAAAGAAATGCTTGATGAAAGGAACTACGAGAAATGACCATACGTGAAATAAAGAGCAGAAAGCACATGGAATACAAACAGAATCGTAAAGATATTTATTATTTCATCGTAAAATACGAAAAGCACAAAGGCGAAATGCCACAGGTCAAAACGATAGCTGAAGAATTGGATTTGAGCACCAGCGCAGTGCAGCGACATTTACGCCAGTTTGCGGATGATGGATTGATTGAATTTTCGGGGAGTAATTCTCATAGAAAATACCGGTTGGTAAGAAAGAGTGAAAGATGAAACTTTACGATCTGTACACCTTAGACGGGACGTTCGTAGATACTCTTACCCGGAAAGAAGCCGTTGAAAGGTTCAATCTTTCCGGGTGGAGCTTCAAATCAAAAATAGACTACAGAGAACCTATCAATGGTGAATATTACCTGGATGATTCGGAAGACGATATCACTGTTAGAAAGCACAAGGACAAAGACATGCTTGCACAGTTTGACTTACTCACATCGAAGTTGAGAAGAATATTAAAAACGGAGGAAAGATAATGGCAGAGAATTGCAATGAATGTAGTATCGCATGGATACGTGGAAGTGATTATGCGGAGGTATCGGCGTACAACGGAAGTACTTTAAAGAACCGAACACTTAAACTGAAGGAAGAGAATCCTGAAGACGTGAAGATTATCGCAATCAACAAAGACGGCTCGATTTTCGCTCACGTTCCGAGAAAATACGTCCCAAATTTACGAGCTCCGAGAAAGTTGACAGAAGAGCAGCGGGCAGAACTGATTAAACGAGGAAAGAACATGTCGAAATGGAAAGTAACTGATGTAGAAGAAACGCCAGATTTCGATTTTGACGATGAAGATGAGGAAATGTTCGATGTTTAATGAAAGAATGGGAATTAATGTTGAAAATGGTAAAAGTAGGATTTGCCCTAAATGCGGGAATCGTTTTCATGTTTTCGCAGATTATAACCGGCATTGTGGAGGAGATTTATATTGGTGCGAATGTACAGAATGTAAAACCATTACAAAAATACATCACAGTAAGGAAGCTGCAATAGTGGCTTTTAAGGAAGGATTGGTACACAAAAATGAACAAAGTGAACATATATGGGCTTAAAGCATATATAAGTAAAACGTTTGATTTGCATGTTGGCAAAAGAATCAAATACGCAGAACGTGGTGGGGAAGAAAAAGAGCATATCTATGAGGTAAAACAGCTTTTTTCACATTGTGTTTTACTGGAAGATATTTTCGATCATACAAAGATTTGCCCTTGTTACAGCAAATTAAGCTTGATGTTAAGGGGAATTAAATAAGAATCTGGTTAGGAAGATGGGAGTTTAGCGTGCCAGTTGCTTACATGGGGAAAGTGAGGATGGAAAATGATTGAGTTATTCAAAGGTGAAAATGGTATATAAAGAAATTTGTTAGAAAATTTGGAGCGTGATGTTATGAAAGCATGTTGGTTTTCAACAGGAATAAGCAGTTTTGTAGCGTGCTATCTGGCAAAGGATGTTGACGAGATTATATATACTCATGTGTCGAATCAGCATCCTGACAGCCTGAGATTCTTGCATGATTGCGAGAAGTTATTGGGAAGAAAGATAACGATAATTCAGTCAGATAGGTTTAGCTCAGTGGATGACGTGATGGAGTTCACGCACACAATGAATACTCCATTCGGCTCTCCATGTACGAGATACTTAAAAAAAGAAGTAAGAAAAAAATGGGAATCTGAACATCCAGATCACCACATCTATGTATGGGGGTTCGATGTAAATGAAAGAAGCAGGGCAGAGAATACCTGCAAAGCATTGAGCGATTACGACCACGAGTTTCCGTTAATTGAACATGGACTTACAAAGCAGGAAGCACATGGAATAGCAGACAGGTTAGGATTAAAACGTCCAGTTATGTACGATTTAGGCTATCCAAACAATAATTGCATTGGATGTGTCAAAGGTGGCATGGGCTACTGGAATAAAATTAGATTGGACTTCCCAGAAGTATTTCAAAGGCGTGCAGAGCAGGAGCGTAGATTTGGAAGGAGTTGTATAAACGGCGTGTTCTTGGATGAATTAGAGCCAAACAGAGGAAACATAAATACAGAAATCATGGAGGACTGCACAATAGCGTGCCAGTTGCTTACATGGGGAAAGTGAGGAAAATGAAAAAGATATTAGATGCATGTCGTGGAAGCCGAATGTTTTGGTTCGACAAAGAGAATCCAGATGTGTTGTTTACAGATAATCGAGAGGTTCGTACAGTACTGTGTGACGGAAGAGAACTTTTGATAAAGCCTGATATAAACATGGATTTCAGAAATATGCCGTTTGACGACGAAACATTCAAAATTGTAGTTTTTGACCCACCACATTTGATTAATGCAGGAAGCAGTTCATGGCTTGCTCAGAAATACGGAAAATTGCCAAAAGACAGTTGGAAAGAATATTTAAAAGCCGGTTTTGACGAATGCATGAGAGTGTTAGAAACTGATGGAATTTTAGTTTTTAAATGGAGTGATGAACAGCTTTTATTTTCAGAAGTATTGAAATGTTTTGGCACTAAACCGCTATTAGGAGATAAACGTGGAAAGACCAGATGGGTAATTTTATTAAGTAGGAGGATAGAATGAAAAATAATAATTACACTTCATTTTTCAAAGCGAAACCAAAGAAAGTAGAGAGATACATTCGTTGCAGAAAATGCGGCGGAAACATGGAATGGGTTGAATACTATCCGCCAGAAATCAAATGCCCGAAGTGCGGATATACTGTATATCCTAAACCTTATGAGCCTAACTGCAATGAGATTGAAAATTATAAGGAGGACACAAAATGTTAATCAGAAGTCAGAATAAAGAAGTCTTAGCTGTATTTGAAAATTTACTCGATGTCGAAGTTTCAGGTGGAGTGATAAACGCAAGAAAAGATAATGGATGGTATTGCTTGCTCGGAGAATATTCCACCAGAGAAAAAGCCATGAAGGTACTGGATATGATTCAGGAAGCCTATGCAGATTTTGAAGCATCAAAAATCACCAACGCAGGATTGGCAACGGCGGCATATACAGGAAGCTACGATACACCTGAGAGTGTAGCTCACGGAATTAAAGTGTTAAAAGGTTATGCGGAAATGATAAGAGAATCAGTGGTCTTTCAGATACCAGAAGATGGGAGCGTGGAAGTATGATTACATTCTTATTGGTTTTCGTACTTGGAACCATATTCGGCGTGACTGGACTTGTATGCGTTGCGATCATGTACGATAAGCACCACCCAGACGATTAGAAAGGAGCAACGGTATGCTGACAAGGAACAAAAAGCTGAAGGACTACGGCATTCCGGCAGAGGACATAGAAAAACTGAATACGATGCTGAAAGACTTCCCGGCAGAGTACGAATACCTGCTTTCCAGTGCCGCCTTGTCAGCTTGCCCTAAGAACACGGTGATAGCGGATATGGTGATCGAGAATATCCTACACCGGAAGAGTTACAGGAAAATCAGCAGAGAAAAATATATCCCGATGAATCCGAAGGACTTTTACGGATACAGGCGCAAGACCGTCGCTGTACTGTATGAGAGAATGCGGTTGTTGGGAGTGTGGGAGGATGAAAACGATGAGTAAATATTTTTCATTAGTTTTAGGCGTTGCGAACGCTGTATGCATTGTCGTGAATATAGCCAATCAGAAATGGGGTGTTCTGGTATTTAATATTATTGCATGTATATTGTGTCTCTCCGATTTCACGGCGAATAGTTGAAAAGAGGGATAGAACATGACAGAGAATTCTAGTTACGATCCAGACTACTGCTATGAATGCAGTGGCTATGGTGACAATTATTATGAGGATGAAGACGGAGAGTTAGTTTGCAGATGTCCGGAATGTCCGTTTAGCGAATTTTGGGAGGACGAATAAATGAAATTAATTGATCTAATAGCAGCAATTGGCAGAGATCCCGAAAGCAACATAAAAATCCAGATATGCCATCCGGGTAGAGACTGGGAGGATTACGATACATTCAACACCGGTTCAGGACTGTTGAAACCATTTTACGATTTGAAAGTAAATTGTCTTTCAGCAATAGAAACGGATGTGATCAGAGTTGATTTGGCTTTTGATGAGAAAGAGGGTTGTGATTAAATGAGCAGATTAATTGATGCTGATGAATTAATTGAATACATTAAAGCTTTTGAAATTGGCACAAGTATTAGTTCTGACCAGAAAGAGTTTATTGATTGTGTCAACAGGCAGTTGACAGTTTTTGATGTGGACAAGGTTCTAGAGCAGATCAAATCCATCAAAGAAAAGGAATACACAGCTTGCTCAGAACAAGCATGCGGATATTGTAGATATCTTAGCACCTGCTCCTGCGGAGACAAGGCAGATAAGCTTGCATTAGACAGAGCAATCGAAATCGTGAAGGAGGGCGGAGTTGAATGAGAGAAATTCTTTTCAAGGCAAAGACAATAAGTGAAAACTAGGTCAATGGACTTTTAGCAAATAAAAATGATAAATGGTACATCAGCAATAAGGCAGGCAGCCCGTTTGCGTACGAGGTTCGTCCAGAAACCCTCTGCCAGTTCACAGGACTAACTGATAAGAATGGAAATAAAATTTAGGAGAATGACATCGTTAACCATAACGGAGAATATGCCTCGGTAAAATTCGGAAGGTATTGTTCGTGCTTTGACTACGGAAACTATAATTTTGGATTTTATGTTGACTTTCCAGAAGAAACATTTTACCGAAAAGAATTGGGATATTGGTGCAGAAAGGTTAAAGTTGCCGGAAACGTGTTTGACAACAAAGAATTATTACGGGAGGAGTCAAATGAGTAAATCAGTATTAGTGATGAAAACGCCAGAAAATTGTGATTCATGTAGATTTGGAGAAAAGAAAAAAGTTCCAGCAGGCGAATTTATTCTTTGCAAATTGAGCCACACACTAAACGATATTGGAATGAAAAATATACCGGAATGGTGCTATCTAACTTTGCTACCAGAAAAACTCACTTATGAAGATAGTTACAAATATGCAAACGATTATTACCGTGACGGTTGGAACGATTGTATTGATGAGATTACAGGAGGGGAAAAATGAAAATAACAGCAATCGCAAGAGAAGATTTAAGCAATATATGTAACGGATTACTTTCAAATGAAATTCACTTAGAACTTAGAGGACAGATTGTGCCAGACAGCTACGGTGAAAGAATCGGTCAGTATGACATAGAAAAAGAAAGTTATACATCTTACTTCAAGAAAGACAAGGAAGCCGGTAATACAGACTGTTTTGACGCTTACAGAAATAGTGGTTGTGTCAAAGAAAGAAGACACCAGATATATACTCGGGACGAAATCAAAGATGTAATTGATTATTATGTGATGTATGACATCAAAGAAAGCAGCAAGAATGAGCCGACTGAGATTGAGGATTATATTAGTCGTGGAATCTATATAAATGGATATCATAAATGTAGATATGAGCTTTTGTTTGCAGATGATGGAATGATTTCAAGAGTAGTTGTTGAATATAAGACCAATAATATCCCTATGTATGATTTTATAAAAGAAATGGAAGATGATATAACTGACGCACTGGAAGATGATTCTGATGAGGAAAATATTTTCTATGGAATTATAAAGAATCATGAAATCATGATGTTTGATGAGTATGGATGTGGAAATAATATTGAAATTAATGATGCAGATGATCTTACCGCAATGTTAGCATCGGTGAGAATGCTTAGTTGTGAATTCATCGAAAATGATTCTAAGTGAGGTGAAGTAAATGGAGAGATTAACACTTGATGAGGCTATTAAGTACACAAAAGAAATAGCAAGAGCAAATCGAGTTGAAGCGGAAAACTATATTCCGACTACAGGGCCATATTATAACGCTAATTTAGAGTGCGCAAATCAATATGAGCAATTTTCCATGTAGCTTAAAGAATTAAAATCTTATAAAGACTTAGAAGAACAGGGCTTGCTTGTGGGATTGCCAGTTGCAGCAGGAACTAATGTGTATGTAGCAGCATCATTTCTTGATTGCATTTATGATTACGAACATTGTAAAGCCACTCAAAAATGGAAATGTGAAGAAGATATTCCATGCGAGTATGAAAAGAAGAAATATCATGTGAAAGAAATTGAATTTAATCTATCTTTGAAGGATGCTATCGGTAAAACAGTATTCCTCACCCGTGAAGAAGCTGAGAAGAAGTTGGAGGAGATGAAGAAATGAATAAATGTTGCGCTAGTCAAGACGGTATATGTAGAAACGCTATTCTATTCGGAACTAAATGTGACGGGTACAAAGAAAGATGCACGCTGAGGTCGGCTTATAGTACTCTTGAACGAACAGTGAAAAATTATCAGCATAGTTTAAGAAATTTTTTTGGAGCGGATGATTAACCATGGAAGTGGATTGAGAAGAAATAAGTGAGAGAAGCAGAAAGGATGGAAAAGAATGAATAAGAAAGAAATCGCAGAAATTAAGAAACAGTTTACTCCAGCCAATTGCACAATCACACGCATTTGTGGTTGTTATGTGGACGCAGAAAAGAACAAGAAAACCAAAATTAAAGAAGCATTCCTGTCTCTTCCAGAGGAAGAAATGTTTAAGTATTTTGACATTTTCAAGAAAACCATGTCTGGCAGACTTGGAAAAAATCTTATGAACCTTGATTTCCCATTATCACAGGAAAAAGAGGGCGGAACACAGGAATTTCTTATGCGGATAAGAGCAAGTAAGCTTAAAAATGATGAGCTTTTGGACGAGTTCTACGACAAAGTGATTGAAAATTACGATTATCACGAAAATTACTACATAGTTCTCATTCATGCAGTATATGACGTTCCAGGAAAAGCTTCTGATGGAACCGAAATGCACGATGCATCAGAAGAAATTTATGAACACATTCTGTGCAGCATTTGTCCAGTAAATCTTTCAAAGGCTGGGCTTAGCTATGATGTGGCTGAAAATAACATCAAAGACAGAATTCGTGATTGGGTAGTCTCAAGACCAGAAACAGGATTTTTATTCCCTGTATTCAATGACAGAAGCACTGATATTCATGGAACCTTGTATTTCAGCAAAAACATAAAGAATATTCATCCCGACTTCATTGAAAATGTTCTTGGCGCACCAATTCCCCGTATACCCGGCAACGAGATCAATGTCTTTTCAGATTTTATCATGGACAATTTCGAAGAAAATACAACATTCAATTTCGCGGAAAGTCTGGTTGAATCTTTGCAGGAAGTAAAAGAACAGAAGAAAGACAGCCCGGAGATGGTAACCGTGTCATGTGATGAAATGGAACAGATTTTTGGATATTGCGGAGTTCCAGACGAGAAGTTGTCGGATTTCAAAGAAAACTGGGAAATGTATTTCAGCAATGAGCCTGTTGCTCTTGACAATATTCATAATTCAAAAACTGCAAAAATTGTAACACCAGATGCAACAATCTGCATCCAGCCAGATAAAATTGCTCTGATTGAACTGAAAGAAATAAACGGCGTTCCATCTCTTATAATTCCGGTAAATGGAGAACTAAAAATCAATGGAATTGAAGTTGAATTAAAATAAACACTTTTGAAAAACCAGGAATTGGAGAAAGGAATTTTAGAATTGGCACAGAAACGAATGTTTACGATGAAAATTGTTGACAGTGACGCATTCTTGGATATGCCGGCAACAACGCAATGCTTATACTTTCATTTGAATATGAGGGCTGACGATGATGGATTCATTGGAAATCCAAAAAGGATAATGAAAATCACAGGAGCAAGTGAAGATGACCTGCGATTATTGATTGCAAAAAGGTTTGTTCTTACATTTGAGGACGGCGTGATTGTAATTAAGCATTGGAGAATGCACAACACTTTGTCAAGAGATCGGTATGCTGAAACATCATATACTGACGAAAAGAAAATGCTGCTTTTAAAGGACAATGGTAGTTACTCTTTGACGGGCGGAAATCCGATTGATGATACTCGGCTAATAGAACGATCAGGACGGCAGACGCAACAAAGACGCAACAAAGACGCAACAAAGACGCTCTCAGATATAGATAAAGGTTTAGATATAGATATAGAATTAGATAAAGATAAAGAGAAAGATAATAATTTAATAGTATCTAAAGATACTATTCGTCAGACGGATGTCCGACGTGTTATTGAGGAATGGAACAAATTACAGGATGTTGGCATTGCTCCTATCAGGGATATCAAACCAACATCAAAAAGATGCCAGTTACTTAAAGGCCGAATAAGAGAATACGGCATGGACGATATCTTAAAAGCTATGGACAACATCCGCCACAGCGATTTCCTGAGAGGCGATAACAAAAACGGATGGATGATTACTTTTGACTGGTTTGTAAAACCAAATAACTTCTTAAAGGTTTTGGAGGGGAACTACAATGGGGACAGAAAACACGGATCTGGTGCAAAAACTCAAAGAAAAGTCGAGCCACTTATCCCGTTCGGAACGCTCAGTGATGACAGAGACTCAGACACACTGCCATTTATGTGATGATTCCGGATGGGTCTGGAGCCGTGATCAATACGGGGTTCCGTACTGTCAGGAGTGTTCCTGTGGTATCCGCAAAAAAATGATTCATAAAAATCAGCTTAAATTTGCAGAAATTCCAGGCATCTATAAGGACGCAATGTTTAATAACTTCCGGTCGGCAGTATACCAGCTGCCGGAGAGCCGGGAAACAATAAAACAAGCTGCGAAAGCTGTTCGATACTGGGTAGAGAATATCGATGACATGCAGAAACAAGGAATTGGACTGTATTTTTACTCTGGCACGAAAGGCTCTGGGAAAACCCGGATGGTATGCAGCTTGGCGAATGAACTGATTGAAAAGCATCAGAAACAGGTGAAATTCTCGACATCCATGAAAATCCTTGACGAGATCAAGTCCACATGGGGAAAAAGATACAGTCCGGATAAAACAGAAGAGCAGTTGATTGACGAACTGGCCAGAGCGGATATTCTTATCATTGATGACTTTGGTACAGAGACCGAAAAAGACTGGGTAAATGAGAAATACTATGAAATTATCGACGGACGCTATACAAGCCGAAAAATTACGATTTTCACAAGTAATTACTGTATTTCTCGACTTAATTATGACGAGCGTATTACCAACCGGATTCTGGAGCGGTCGCTTGAGATCCCATTTCCGGAAGAATCTGTCCGGGAACACATAGCGGAAACGATGAAACAACAAATGATAGCAGGTATCATGGGAGGGGCAAAATGAACAGCACGGTGTTAAAAAGAAAATTCACAGGGAAACCGGCAACTATGCCTTATTCGGCTGCGAAGATTGAAAGAATGCAGCGGATGTTTGATGAATCCAGAGAGAAAGTCCTGGCAGCCAGAAACGAAGAGATTGAGAAAGCGTACCAGAAGGGCAAGGAAGACGGGATCAGTAGAACCGTGAGTGCCTTGAACAAAGTTGTAGAAAACGCAAGGGCGGAAGAACGTGAGAAAAGTTACAAAGACGGATGTGAAAAAGGTTTTGAAGATGGTCAAAATTGGGCTAACATCGAGAACAGCATAACTTTTCTTTTGGCATTGCATGATACGTATGAATTTGGCCCAGAGGAAATAATGACAGTTGTCAGAAAAGGAAATGAATATATTCATCAGGCTAACAAGGGAAATCCGACTATTGGTCAATTGGCACGCAGGCTCAATGAACAATGCGAAATACAATTAGCTAAAGACGACGTGGAACTTTTGAGAAAATTCAGCATATTTGAAGAGGGCGATCCGTATGATTAAGATAAGCGCAATGTACAAAGATTCAGGCGGGACAAATCCGTATCACAGATGCGATGAATGTTTGCGGTACCGGTCTGGAAAGCATCCGAGATGTCTGAACTACAATGGAGATGTGGACTGGAAACCAAACTACATTGCCTGCAAATTCTTCACAGATGAAAAGGAAGATGAAATCAAAGGACAGATGGATATATTTGATTTGCTGTGAAATAAAGTAGTTGATTGACTAAAAAACGCCAGAATCCATTTTGTGTGAATTTACGTAGAAATATATACCTATAGTGTTTTGAAAGGTTTTTGAACCATTTTGATAAAGGAAGGGGTGTAACATGAACAAAGCGTTACTGTTGGCATTGAACGAACACATATACCTCCAGGGACTAATCAGCAAAGAAATGAAAGAGAAAATTGACATAGAAATTCTCTCTGAAAATTAGCTTAAACTATTGAGCGGAGATGAGATTGACGTTATAATAATCTTATCTCTGCTCTTCCAAACAGAAGGGAGAACGGGGCATGAACGTTTATCGCACTAGAGAAATACTGAAAACTTGCAGTATTTTCGATCTGAAATTAAAAGTGGCGTTTTACGCAAGAGTAAGCACAGAATCAGAAGACCAACAGGTTTCTATACATCACCAGGATGAATATTACAGAAACTTCATTGCTCAAAATAAAAACTGGGTATTTGTTGGTGCGTACATTGACAATGGAATATCGGGAATACGAACCGAAAAAAGGGACGAATTTCAACGCATGATGGCAGATGCTAAGACTGGTAAAATCGACATGATCGTGACGAAAGAAATTACCAGATTTGCGAGAAATACCTTAGACAGCATAAAATATACAAGAGAATTGCTGATGTATGGCGTGTGCGTATGGTTCCAGAATGACAACATCAATACGATTGACGAAGATAGTGAGTTACGACTTACCATAATGTCCGGAATTGCCCAAGATGAATCAAGAAAACTCTCCAATCGAATAAAATTCGGGCATGCGCAGTCAATAAAAAATGGTGTGGTTCTTGGATCCCGAATATACGGGTACATCAAGAAAGACGGAAAGCTTACAGTTGATCCCAAAACAGCTCCAATGATAAAAGAAATATTCGAAAAGTATTCTACAGGAGAATGGTCTACATCCACCATTGAGAAATACCTGTACAAAAAGGGATATCGGAATTACAAGGGTGGAAAACTCAGCCGAGATAATATCAAAAAAATAATCAAGAACCCGAAATACAAAGGTTATTATTGCGGCGGAAAAGTAAAAATCGTCGATATGTTCACTAAAAAGCAAGAATTTTTGCCTGAGGATGAATGGACGATGTACAAAGACGACGGGAACCATGTTCCCCAGATTGTAGATGAATCTGTATGGGAAAAAGCAAACGTTATTATGCAGACACGAAGCAATGCGATTAAATCCCACAGAACATCTTTTAAGCAAAACAATCTGTTCACTGGATATATCTTTTGTGGGAACGATGGAGCACCGTATTGGATGAAACAACGCACAGCAAGAGGACGTGAAGATGTAAGATGGGTATGCAGCTATCGCATAAAAAACGGAGCACAGAGCTGCAATTCTTTCGGAATACATGAGAAAGAATTAAGAATAATGCTTGCAGACCTTATCAACAAATCCGGGGATATCCAAACAGCTATTGAAAGATATATAGGTTTGGTTGAAAAGAACATAGACTTCAGCAACGACGGGGCGGAGATAAACCGACTCAAAAACATGATTTTTCAGATAGAGAAAAAGAAAGACAGGCTTCTCGACCTTAATCTGGACGGAATCATAACAAACTCCGAATATCTTGAAAAAAGCGAAAAATTCAAGGGCGAAATCCAGAATATAAACAACAAAATTTATGAGCTGGAATCGAAAGAAGAAGCCAACAAAGATTCCCATTTGAAATTAAAGGAAATCGGAAAAACACTAAATGACTTGCAAGGGATTGGCCCGGAAGATATCACCAAAGCTGTTCTGGGTGAGTTTTTGGACAAAATAATAGTGAACCCGAAGTGCCCGCAGGAGTGCGAAATTTTGTTCTTTTTAAAGACCGGAGATGTAAAAAAAAAGTCAATAATCGAGCGGGATAAACAGGGTTGTTCTGAATACTTTTTTTTAAATAAGTTCTCAGAACGACACGCCGTATTTTACAGGAAAATCAACTATGTGGATGGGTGCGAAAAGGAATTTAATTACACTTACGCATTTGCAATCTAAATAATATACAAAAGATGAACGGAAGAGCAGAGATGCAATTTTTTGACATTTAACTAAATATCTGATAGTATGAAAACATACTAATGACGACATCGGTTCCAATTCCCGGAACAGGATGTCTTTTTGCATTTTTAGGGAGTGATAAGCATGAATCATACTGCATACGATGTAATGAGAGAATATATGATCGAGGGAGCAGAATTGGATGGACCGTACCAGTTCCCCATGATGCCACGGTATACCGGCAGACCCGGGATAGACACCGTAGATTTCAAAGACAGCTTCGATCGACAGATAAAGAACCACAGGGACTTGACCGTCAATTTCTATATCCACGACAACGAATTTGAGAAAATCTGGAATTGCCCGGACAAATATATCGAGCATCTGAAATGCTTCAACAGCGTGATCGCACCGGATTTTAGCATGGCGGTCGGAGAAGGTGGTATGCCATTTGCTATGAACATCTGGCAGAAGTACCGCAACCATGCGATAGCACATTACCTACACATGAACGGAATCCGTGTGATTCCAAACGTGAACATACCGCCGGAATACTGCTACGATTGGATTTTTGACGGAATCCCAAAGAGAAGCACAGTTGCCTGCTGTACCAATGGGCGAGTGAAGTCAAAAGCATCACGATTGGAATTTTGCAAGGGTTTTCAAGAGATGGTCCGGAGATTGGAGCCACTGAGGGTGATCGTTGTCGGACGGATGCCACAGGAACTGCAAACAGATATAGAAATCATTAACTTCAAGAGCAGAAACCAGAAGATCAAGGACAGGGAGGGAAAATATGGGATTCTCAACTGAACGGTCAGCACACAATAAAGTTCGTAGGAAGAAAGAAAAGACGGAGCAGAAGGTGAAAGTCCGGAAACAACGGACTACGTACAAAACAAAGAATACCGCAAGGAGAAAGTCTGAGGGATTAAATAAATTAAATTGATTCGTGAATTTTCACAGCCCCACGAAAGATGCTATAGATTAATATATGCAAGATAGGCAAAATGGAAATCCAGAAATAAAGGTTATTTTCCAGCAGTTATTTTTTTGGCCGTTTTTCGGCATTTTTCTGTGTCTGAATATTGCAAATATTCAAGGACTTCCAGAAATATCGTCCGTTTCACAACCAGTATGACCAATTCTGTAAAAAGCTGCGGATCACCTGCGGACCGGTGCCGGGGATTTTCAGAAGGTCAATAACTGACGCTCTAATTTCGCCCACAACGCCCACAAAACTGGCAAGGCTATACTTCTTCGACCGGAATATAAACGGCCGTTAAAAAGCCAAATAGGGCGGTTGTACAGTGCGAGTAAAACAGAACATACTTTCGTTGCTGTTCGGGCACTGTGTCCCGATCGGTACCAGCTGCGCAGAGCAAGCACAACAAAAAGAACCGGAAACGGCTATATATAATCATAGTACCACCATACCGGGATTCCGTCAACCGTGAGTATTGATGGATAAAAGCGCACAAAAACGGCTTGAAAATCTGGCAGTGATAAAAGTATCAAAGAACGCCAAAAAGACGAAAAACGGCGAAAAAAGCAAATCAATAACCGTGTTTTCGGGCAAGTAAAACTGTTAAGATGTCAAGGTGCGGCAACTTGTAAGAAATCCTTACAAGTTCAAACCGCTCCCCAGGTCGTGAGCCTGGCGCCGGACTGAGTACCGGAGAGCAGCAGAAAAAGAGCAGCATTTTTCACTGCTCTAAAAAATTAACATCAACTGACCGTGGCAAGTCCCGGAAGAACTCCGAAAAACCGCAGTCAGAAACATTGTATTGCCGGTCAGAAGTCGGGATGATCTGTCCGTTCTTCAGCTCCATGTAAGACAGCTGCAAAAATCCGCCTTGTTTTGTTGACCGGTGCAGGGCGTACCGCATGACGGACACGGCCCCAGACTGACACCGCACCGGCGGCAGATCGTACCAGATCAGCGGCACAGAACTGGAAGCGACCGCAAGAAAAACGTTCCCCGCTTCCCGGCGTGCTGCATCTTCTATCTTTCCAACTTCTGAAAAATCACCGCTTTTTATAGCGGTGATAGTTTGCTTTTGCGTGGGCTTTCTGATTTTGATTGTTTTTTTCGTTCATCAATAGAACACCTCCCCAAACATAAATGAACCGTTATTTTTGAAACTTTCGTTCCAGCATGTTACAAGCTCGCCAGCTTCTTTTTTCGTGCTGCAAAGGTTCGCCGCTGTAATTCCTTTTATCGCCAGCTTTGAAAGCAAATTGTCGCTTTCGGAAACTTTCACGGCGTAAGCGTAGTTTTTCCCGCTCTCTGTCACCTGTACGGCGATATAGCTACTTTTCTTTTTCATGTCTTTTCTTTCTTCCCTGTACCCATGGGAGCCGGGGTATAAAAAGGGCGCTGCCGGGAATCGAACCCGGCCGGAACCGTTACGCCTGAGAGATAAGCGAGTTACTAACAAGAGCAGAAACAAAAAACTGCTTGATATATGCTTCGTCTGCGTCATAATTTGTTGAAATTATAACCATACAGTTTCCGCAAATATTGCTAAAACTAACATGGAATTTCATGAAAGTTTTTCCTTCCATTGCGTCTGTTATCTTTCTGCACTCGCTAACTGTGCGGAATCCTAATTCATTTAAAATATATTCTTTCATTTTATTTTCCTCCTGATTTTGTTTTTTAAAGGGCCGCCGGGGAAATGCTCCCCGGTACGCTTTCCGGCCTAACTACGCAGTTTTTAAAATATTTAAAATCTTTTCGCAAGCTACAATATATTTCTCGGTCAGCACTTCGTTTAAAAAATGATGACCAGCTGCGCGCCATTTCAAGTGCTTAACGACTTCGGCGCGGTCGTTTCTGAGATCGTCCAGGAACTCGTCAAATGAGAGCCAATCTTCATTTTTAATCAGTTCCGGGGCATATGTTGCCAGTGCGTAAACACTCGGAAAATCAGATTTCTTGTACCAGATGCAGCCATTCCACACTTTTTCAGCGGTTCCGCCACATTCTGCACAAAGCTTTTTACAGCCGTAGCACATCGGGTTATATTTCAGGCTTTCAAGCACCTGTTTACTGTTTTTCCTTCTCTGTTCCTGTTCTGGTGTTAATATCATGTCATAAGCCATAACTTTTTTTCTCCTTTTCTTTTTTTTGAAATCCGGCGGTTGCGTTGGGGCTACGGCTATACCGCCGCCGGAGGTGTTAAACTTCTACGCTGATCAGGGACGGATCCAGATCTCCGCGTCTATATTTAATTGGGAGATACAAGCCCACGCCGTAAGGATCAGCCAGTAGCTCCCCGAAATGGGAGTAATGATAGTCAATTCCCATTTCTTTGAATTTCTCTATTGCGGTGCTGTTGAGTGAACCTTTTTCCCATTTGATACTTGCTATTTTCATGTTCGCTTCCTCCTATAATGTTTTGTTTTCCTTTGATGGTTATATAATATCACTAATATTAGAGAAAGTCAATAACATTTTCACAAAAAATAGAGATTTTTTTCTTGACAATTAGGAATAAAAAAGTTACATTATATATAGAAGAAAACGACGGGAGGAAAGCAAATGTTAGAGTATAAAATCAATGTTATAGAAGAACTTGCAAAAGTTGGCGTAAATACTACAACCGCTAAGAATACAGGACTTTTTGGACAGGCTACAATGCAAAAATTCCGGAAAGGTGATACAACGATCTCGTTAGACAACCTTAACAGATTGTGTGCCGTCCTGGAGATGCAACCACGGGATATAATTAAGTATATAGAGACCGACGAAGATAGAAAAAAAATAATCTCTAAAATAAGTGAAAAAAGCATTGACAATCACTAAAAAAGGAGATATACTGAAGACAGTTAAAGAAGAACAGCACAAGCCCCCAGCGGGGCGGATCAGGAGGAAAGCATGAGTGAAAAATATAACAAAATTGAGAATTTAGAAAACCGGTTCAACTGGTTAAGAAGAAAAAAGCAAGACGTGGTTTATAGAATCACAGAGAGCCCGTCTTGGTATAACATCCGGATCGAATACGACGGGGACGGCGAACAGGTCGCCTATTATCAGACCGGTGACTGGTCTGAGATAGTGAGTTTTTGTGAAACTCATTGCAACCCGGGATATGATTATCTGCTTGGGCTTGGATGTACCGACCAGGAGCTTGTAGAAGCGACGGAAAGGTATATCCACAGTCTTGGGAAAAGAACCAGATACGAATAGAGGGATATACAGAAAATGCCCCGAAAATTGATGGGTTTAAAAACTAGTGGGAACTGGTAGAAATATAGGAGGATAAGAAATGCAGGAAATTTACAGGAGTTTTGAAGGGAAGTTAAATGTTGATTGTCAGGACGGATATATTATCCTCGAGTTGAAAGAAAGATACCAGATTGAATGGTTGAGTGTCTGGGGGAAAACGCAGAAAATACGAGTAAAAAAAGATCTGCTTTCGGTGGAAGATTTCGGAAACGAGAAAAGAATATCAGAACTTTTTATGGATATCGAACACGGATGTCTTGAAGGGTGCTCATATCGGTATAGAGGTACATGGTACAGTTATGAGAAAATACTGGAAATCCAGAGGAAAAACCAAAGTAACAACTGGCAGGCGTATGTATAAAACAAACGATTAATAGTCGAAGAATAATAGTTCCATTGTGGAAAAGAAAAAGCCCTTGGATAATCTCCAGGGGCTTAAACTCTGCTTTTTTTGTGGCGGCTAACGAGGGGAGAACAGACCCGCCGCCGAGATCTGTTAAATTATTCATAGCATACAAACGTTTGCTTTGTCAAGAAAAATATTTTTTGATTTTGGCTTGACAGGTTTTTATAAAATGTGCTATCGTGTCATCAACGAGGAACTCAGGAGGGGCGAGCTAATCGGAAATTAATAAAAAAATCATTTAGCCAGGTAACCGGATTAGATGCCGGAAACCTGGCTTTTTCTGTGCCAAAACGCCCATATAGTTATATTATATATACAATCCCCTATTAATTAATTCTATACAGTACCGTATTATAATTCTTTTAAGCCCCTCCTAGATTCTGAGTTGATTAATGTATACTTAGATATACTATATTATAATATATATATCTATAACGCTGTATTTTGAGCTATAACGGATTATTTTATTAAAAGGTCTTTTATGATACCTTGAAAAATAAAAATAAAATTATGCTTGCATTAAAGACTTATATGTGCTATTGTAAATGGCAGATAAGCAAATACATTTACGATTTTTAAACAAAGGACGATATAAAAACTGAAAAGCATTTACGGAACTTCCGGCGCTGGGTGTAGCTGCTGGGTGTGTTCTTCGATTGCTGGCCGGTTTGTTATCGTTCTTTTTTTTGTTTGATAAATTAACAGATTAACGTTGTAAAGTGAGGTGATACAGTGAAAGATAATGCTATCAAGACAGAGAAAGAAACAGAAGTATATTTGAGTAATATTAATATATATGCTGATGAATATATTAACACAGTATTATGTGTATCACCTGATAGTGAGAATTACAGAAAAGAAGTAGCTGATAGTTTTGTTGATATGATCTTTTATATTGCTGATCATATACAGAAACCTAGTAATGATGATATAGAATTATTAGATCATATGTTTAGCGTGTTTGTAAGGTTATGCAGTAAGTATCATGTTTTACCAACTCTGGAAGTATTTAGTTTTCTGGTAGGAATTAACCGCTCAACGTTTAGCGATTGGATGCGTGGAGACTATAGAACCGCCACAGCACATAGCAACACGGTGAAAAAATGGTTCGATATTTGCAAAAACTGCACGCTTAATAGATTGCATAACCAGCCCGGAACAAATGCAAACCTGATCTTTGTCGCAAAAGCTGCATACGGCATGGCAGAGACAGCACCGGTCCAGGCGGATCATGTGCAAGGCATCCCGCAGCAGTCAGCACAGCAGATTGCGGACAAGTACAAGGACGCGCTAGAACTACCGGAGATGGAACGGCCGAAGCTGTAAACTACCGCCCGGAAACGTCCACGGAGCACGGACAAAAGGTGGTATTTAAGGCAAGAACAGCAGTATTTATACAATGTGCATAGTTATAACGTCAGTGTTTGTGCATGTTGTATAGCGATCTATAAAGAAAACGAGAGTTTGTCGTATAGAAACACATGTTCGATACTGGATATTCCTTCTGGTTACTGTCGAAGGCCGAATGACAACAGCGTGATCCGGTGCAGCGGGTCCCATGGGGCGGTGGGCTGACCGGATAGCGTACGGATGAGACTGGGACCCCTTGGAGGGAAAGCCACCAGAAGCCAGGTGGGCCCCCGAAGCAAATAAAACAACAAAAAGGCCCTTTTCACATGGCAGAGATAGTGATTGCAACACGACAAGCCGTAAGCCTTAACGGTTTCTCTGCCAACACAAAAATAAGGCAATACCAAGAAAGGCAGGTATAAAGAATGAATGAAATGATGATTTTTAGCAATCCAGAGTTTGGAAACGTAAGAACGGTGACGATAGACGGAAATCCTTGGTTTGTCGGAAATGATGTAGCAAAAGCATTAGGATACGTAAAAGAACGAAACGCCATTGCTAATCATGTCGATAAAGAGGACGCCCTGAAATGCGGCCTCCCTTCAAACAGTGGAGTACAGGAAACGATCGTGATAAATGAGAGCGGTTTGTTTTCGCTTATACTATCAAGCAAACTCGATTCTGCAAAGAGATTTAAACACTGGGTAACAGCAGAAGTCCTTCCTTCTATCCGTAAAACCGGAAAGTATGAAGTTGGTCAGAAACAAGATTCTTACCAGATAGCTGATCCGATAGAGCGAGCTAAAAGATGGATTGAAGAACAACAGGAAAAGCAGTTGCTTGAACAGAAAGTGCAGGAACAGAAACCCAAAGCAGAATATTTTGATTCTCTTGTGGACAATAGGTTGCTCACAACCTTCCGGGATGCAGCTAAGGAATTTCACATGCCACCCAAGGCATTTACAAAATGGTTGTCAGATAACGGTTATATCTATCGAGACCGGCACAATATCATCAAGCCGTATGAACAGCACCGAAAATCAGGACTTTTCCAGATGAAAGATTTTTCAACGCCTTATGGGTATTCAAATGTTCAAACATATATCACTGTAAAAGGCAAAGAAACATTTCGACTGTTACTGCAAGGACAGGGAATTATTCCAGTATAAACGAGGGAGTGAGAAAAGATGGAGAAAATAGTAAACAACGACGGATATCTTCGGGCTGGGCTGATGGACATAGCAAAACAACTTTTGAATATCTGCAACGAAACGGGGAGCACGAATATTCAACTCATGACATCATCCTGGGAGAACGGAAAAGGAATTACACTTCTGGCAAAGGCTGATGATAAACCGGTTCTTTCGGTAAAGATGGATACTGCTTATGAAAAAGAATAATATTCAAGGTGAATCCATCCGCATCCGGTTGCCGTACCAACTGGAGCAAAAGCTTATAGCTGAAAAGAACCGAACCGGCAAGAGCGTGTCGCAGATCACTCGTGAAGCCCTGGCACAGTATTTCCGAAAAAGGTAGGTAAAAAGCGATGCTCGAAAAAATTTTTAAAAATAAAAAAGGCGATTCTCGTGAAGCAGACAATGATTTTTGGAGAAAGACTTTGAAAAAAGACAGGTCGTACGAGTATCACCACAAGAAAGCCGTTCTGGAAGACGGAAGACTGTATGATACGGAATCAGCGAAAAAGGTTTTTACGGACGAAGCAAGTTTGGAATACATCGCACTCGGAAGAGCAATGCAAAGAGCTTACTTCTTAACTCCGAACAGAAAATGGTTTTCGGCTAAAGAAGAAGTTGAGACCGAAAGCAAAATTACTGATGTCGGTGAATATCGTATACAGGTTACAAAAATCATTTACACATACAGTGAACTTCGGACGGAACAGGAATGCAAGGTCAAAGACCTGATTGGAAGAAATGACTATGAATTATACAAAGAATATTTCGGGGAGGTAGAAGAAGCATGAATGAAACAAAAGAAATCTATGAACTGTTACCATCAGAACCAGTTGACGTAGCAGCTATGCTGATAAAAGCTACGGTTGTTACGGACGCACCGGTATTCGCACCACTGTCCCCGATGTTTGAAGGCAAATTGGTTGCGATCCCGAAATACGATCCGGTTCAGCTTCAGGAAATCGCAGAGCACCTTCTGGTGTACTGTAACGCACAGGAAAGGGGATACGAAAATGTCTGTTGTGAAGATTGTAAATCCGAATCCGTATAACTGGATGGGGACACAGTGCTTTATTGACGAACATAAAGTACCGAGGGTAAAATCGGTTGATTTTCATGTTGCGGTCGATGAAGTACCGACGTTTAACTTTGAAATGATGGGAAGACCGGATATTGAAATGGAGTGCCTGGCACAAATCAGTTTCACTTCTCAATCAATTACTGATGCAATTTCAGTTTTAAGGCACGAATTGCTTCAACACGGAGAAATATACCAAGGATTCAAATCGAGCCTAAAATCGGCTCTGGAAATCCATTCTACATGTGGGCTTCCATTTGAACCGGAAGAAGAGACAGCAGAGAAGATTCTTGATTTCATGATTGGGGAAGAACGATGAGAACGATATTCACAATAATCGCACTTGTTATCAATGTTCTGATGTTCGTTTCGGCGAGCTCCGAGATCGTGACAAATAACAACAAAGACAAATGGGAATCCGCCGCTTGTTCGATGATTCTTGTTGGAACTGGAATAAGCGTGATTTTATTTTTGACATCCCTGTGAGGTGGAATAAATGTTACTGGCATTTCCAATGGTTTTACTTCCGCTGATATTGGTAGAGCGGATTAAAATAATAAAAGCAAAGGTAAAGCCCTCGCCGCATGGTCTTGGAGGAAGGTTCATCACGGACAGGACGAGGCATGAGATCCCTAGATAGCCTGTATCAGCACGGATTTATAGTAATGAAATAGATATCCAAAACCAAAATTTCCTCCAAATGAGTTACGGCTGATACGGGCGTTCCGGAAAAAACATAAATATATCAATGGTGTTTTTGAAGTATATCACGTGCGGCAGGGTTGAGCGACTGCCGCAACATAGCGCATTGGCGAAGCGGTAACGCACCGGACTTTGACTCCGGTATGCGTGGGTTCGAATCCCACATGCGCCGCTCTGCATCAGTTTTGCCTTTCCTCTGATGCAGATTGGATTTTCTTTTTCCCTTTTTTTAATGAAATACCCTTTAACCACCTATCGCAACGGCGATGACTAAAGGAACGGTCAAATGTTCCGGGTGGTTTCAACCTTTGTTGCAGCTGGTGGTCAAGAACTGCAACAGTAGTAAAAAGACAGATATCACATCGACCCTGTATCTTTTTGCTACTCAGGAAGTTTAGCTCAGTTGGTCAGAGTAACCGGCTCATAACCGGTCGGTCCTGGGTTCGAATCCCAGAGCTTCCATTTCTCCCTATGCTGTCCATCCGTTTAATGGGCAGAAAAAACTGCCGAATGAGTGTACGTGGGTTGCTTTTCAGAAAGTGCGTAACGGCGTAGCTGGATTGAAAAAGCAACTTCCCGTTCGGTTCTGTCTCTGAGTTAGATATGTCGCCAATGAGTGCACGTTGACGACAGGGAGTTTTCAAGAGGCATTTCAGGAATAATCCTCCGAAACAACTCCGTGGGACTGGCACGGATGAAAACAGTCTAGTGGAAAGCATAACACGATAAACCTATTGCTAACCCGGTACAATCCGGGTTAAGGCAGGATGGAGAAGCGGAATCTCACAAGGCTCATATCCTTGAGAACGGCGGTTCGAATCCGCCTCCTGCGATTAATTCGTTCGTTCTATGCTATCAGTGCACGGACAGTCTATGGTTCAAGCGGATTAAACCCATGGGAAAAGGTTGATGTTTATCCTGATGACTGCTGGGCAGTACGAAAAGCATACCATTTATATGTTGTGCGAAAATGGAAATTATCTCATTTTATACCGAGGTGATTGGCCGCGGTAAGCGGTATGGAATGTAGCTCAGTGGTAGAGCAATGACTTACAAGTCATGTGTCGCAGGTTCGAATCCTGCCTTTCCGATTCCTACGAATTGCCATCGTAGGAATAAATTACTCCTAAGGTATAGTTTGGTTTCCAGTACTCCACGTTGGGTGGCTAGTTACGGTTCAAGTCCGTGTACTGGAATTTTTGTTTAAGGAGGTAAGAATGAAAAACAACTTTAGTTTATATCAAGGTAATTGCTTGGAATTGATGAAAAATATTCCAGATAAAAGTATAGATATGGTCTTATGTGATTTGCCATATGGAACAACAAAATGTAAATGGGATACAATATTAGATTTTAAAAAAATGTGGGCTCATTATACAAGAATTATAAAAGACAATGGTGCAATTTTGCTTTTTTCTAGTCAACCATTTACAACGAAATTAATTCAAAGCAATATGAAAATGTTTCGATACGAAATAATTTGGGAAAAAACACTTCCGTCGGGATTTCTGAATGCGAAAAAGATGCCGTTAAAAATACATGAAAATATACTTGTTTTTTATAAGCATCTACCTACATATAATCCTATAATGACAAAAGTAGAAAGAAGTGATATTGGACGAATTAGGACAAATGGAGGCAAAGCAGAACAATATAATGAATTCCGAAAAAAAGACTGGAAATATGTTGAAACAGGCGAAAGGTATCCGACAGATATCATTCGATGCAGTAACTGGAATCATGCACTGTTTGGAAAAACAGAGATGGCGACTAAGCATCCAACACAGAAACCAGTTCCGCTTCTCGAATACTTAATTAAAACATATACAAATGAGGGCGAAGTTGTATTGGATAACTGTATGGGTTCAGGCTCAACAGGTGTAGCTTGCGTAAATACGCATCGCAAATTTATCGGCATGGAACTCAATGAAGAATATTTCAATATCGCAAAAAAACGAATAGGCAAGGCGTGATACATGGAAGAAAAAGATTATTGTTGCACATGTAAATGGTACGCAACATACGAAGGTGTCTGCTGTAATGGCGACAGTGAACATTGTGCAGATTTTAGATACCTTGATGACAGTTGTGAATGTTGGGAGGGTATTGAAAATGAGTAAAATATCAGTGCTGTATATGGCGATTGATTATGAAGATGCAGATCATTTTCTGATAAAATTATTTAATAAAATACATAACAAAACATCGATAATGCAGTTCAATAGGAGATCGCTTATTCTGGAAACGGAAATGTGTACTGTGGGGGTTTTTATTATTAAGTCACCTTATAGAACAAAAACACTTCGTGGTGCAGCCAGTTACTTCTTGCAAAGCGACAAGCCGTTTAAGGTGCTGATAAGTGGAATTAATGAACTATATGATTCTTTACAATATAAAAATTTATGGCTTGGAATTAATGCGGAGAAAATTACAGAAGAACAGCTTATTAAACTGCTGATATACGGAGACGTGTAATGAAAGTATTCGGTAAAGAAATCAAAGACGAATGTTCCAGATGTGGAAATATCCTTGAGTGTGAATTGTTCCGGCAAGGGCATGGGATTAAATGTGAAAGATGCAACATAGTAGAAATGTTGAAATGTCAAATGAAACATAAAGAGGGGAGAATGAAGAATGAATGAACTGAAGGTATTAAATGAGCAGGAAGTGTTAGGAAAACAGTTTAAGGTTTATGGAACAGCAGAGGAACCGTTATTTGTGGCCAATGATGTAGCTGATTGGATTGAACATAGTAATGTGACGGAAATGCTCAGAGGAATTGATGATGATGAAAAGCTGGTCTCAACAATCCTTAGGGCAGGTCAGAACAGACAAATGAATATGCTTACCGAGAACGGACTTTACGAAGTCTTGATGCAGTCCAGAAAGCCGACCGCAAAGCAGTTCAAGAAAGAAGTCAAAGAGATTCTGAAGACTATCCGTAAGCATGGCATATATGCTACGGACAATGTGATTGATAACATCCTAAACAATCCAGATTTTGGTATCGAACTTCTGACAAAACTCAAAGAGGAACGTGCTGCAAGGGTAGAAGCTGAGAGAAATAATGCTATCCTGATGCACGTCAACAAGACATATACCATTACTGAGATCGCAAAAGAACTGGGACTGAAATCAGCAATGCAGCTAAACCGGATTTTGGCAGAGAAAAAGATACAGTATCAGGTAAACGGTACGTGGCTGATGTATTCCAATTACAGCGACTGTGGATACGAGGAAATCAAACAGGAAGTTCTGGATTCCGGAAAGGTAATCTACCATAGACGGATTACACAGATGGGTCGGGAGTTTATACTTGGTCTGTTCGAGAAAACAGCTTGATTGCGAAAGGAGGAAACCATGAGAATTGAAGATTTGAAAAACTGGACGGTAGATCAGCTGAAAGAAGAAGTGGTTCGATTGGCTGACGAATGCGAGAAGAAACAACATGAAATTCTGGACAAAAATGAGAAAATCAATGAACTTCAGACTGAACTGGATAAAATGTGCGATTATAACGAAGAATTAAAGAAACAAATAAATTCCGAATTAGATCCAGCGTTTTGCGATGCAGTTAAAGATGTTGATAATTACCTTAAAGAATTTCAGGACAATTGCATTACGATCAATCAGTTAGGCACAGCACTTGATGTAATTATTGACCGGTATGCAAATCTGAGAAAGATTCATGGGGTGAGTTGATATGGGAGAGAAAGATGAAAACTGTATTTTCTTAAAAAAACCAGATGGTAAGAACTGTCTGCTCACCGGAATAGTAGAAATTCCAGAAAGCATTGAATCTAATCAGAATGATAATTTGCCAGATTTCAGCGATACTGAGTCAGTCACTATAAATTTTAAATTAAACTCAAACACCAAGAAAAGATTATTCTGGATAATAGTTGCACCGGATAAAATAGGCAAAAATAATTTCAGAAAGAATCACGGAATCCCAAAGATACGTAGAGTTGCAGGACGAAAGGGAGTGAGAAAACATAAATGAGTATCAAATCAGCGTTTGAATTCGAGGGAATAGATTTCTCACAAATCATGAACCCGCCGGAGCTATGGGACGGACAGGCGTTAATAAAGAACATAAAAGGAAGTGTATGGGCGTGCTGCCCGTTTTGTCAGAAAAAGGCACTTCCAATTAGTCCAGATACCAAAATTCAGCATCTTAAATTGAAGTGTAAGGGAAGCAACTGCAAGAAAGAGTTTGAGGTGAATGTATGAAGCTCCCAGAATTTGAAAAATGTAAATGCTGTAAAATACGTAAACTTAATAACGGAGATATTCGTTTATGCTGTGAACCGCCATTTTGGGAATACTTCCATACTACGTGTGAAGAAAGAAGAACAGAACACCCAGAACAATGCAAAGAAATATTCGAAAAAATCGAAGGCAACAAAGTATATACAGCAGAATACACTAACGTTCCAATAACAATTATGAAACCATACGAATCAGCAACATCTTCGTTTCTTGTTATGGTAGAACAAGAAACAGAATATGCCAGCTTTGTAGCTGATGTAATTGGTAGATTAGACTATGACGAAACACTTATGGTGAAAGTAGGAGAAAGCGAGATTCCATTTAAGGTAATCCACATTGGAATTTCCGATAATATTTTTCCAATACGCTTTAATCTTATGGCGAAACAGGTTGGAACATTTTCAACTGGAAGATGGGAAAAGATATTGAGAGGTATTTTGAATGAAAATAAGTCTTAAACGAATTAAATGTATTCTGACAGGCGGTTGTAAATTCCGGGATGCAGCTATTTCAGAGTGTGACGATAAAGAAAAGACCTGTACCATTACGGAAACTTGCTGTAAATGTGGAAAAAAAGTACAGGACTGTATTTACTTACAAGCAATTAGGAATTCCAGACTGAGGTGAGTGTATGAAATGGGATGAAGAAATATCTTTTGATGGGTTCCAAAAGAAAATTGACGAGTGGTACAAGGATAAAGATTTTGAACTGTGTGACCCACCCATCAGTGCTCAGTTTGCTTTAGACTTAATTTTCAAGACATTGGTAGACGATAAAGAAGATTATCCGTATCTCACAACTATGTCAGAAAGTACAGAACAAACGAATAGCATTATGCTTGATTTGATTCTTCGGAAATACAGTCGCAAATACAGAAAGTATCTGCAAAAACAAAAAAGAAGAAAGAATAAATAATCAGTCAGAGAGCCACATGAGAGCCAGACTAAATCCTAAAAGAAAGGAGGTCTGGCTCTATTTTTATGCAGAAATTTACAGAAGGCTCATTTGAGTGGTATCGGGCGATCTTAAATCAGATCATCATCGGAGATATGTCGATATACCAGAATCAGAAAGATTGCCTTGATCTGCTGTTAAACATGAACATTGATTTACCATTTGCAGAGAATCTGGAATCGCAGCAAATGGCAATAAAAGTAAGTAAGTATGCTCACAATGTAGCTGCAAGGCAAGCCGCACGGACCGGAAGCGGTAATTTTGACGATATCTACTGGCAGTATTTGTTACTGGAAGCCCCATGGTTGTTTGAGAGCTATCTGTACTACATGGAAAAGAACAGGCAGCCACGAAGAAAATTCTACGAACCAAGAAAAAAGACACTGAATATTCTTGTACAGGATTTACAGGACTTAGAGGACGGAAAGATTGAGTTTCTTGGCGTTTCCATGCCACCCCGAACCGCAAAGTCAACCACCTGTATATTTTTCCTGTCCTGGATAATGGGAAAGCGACCGAACAGCCACAATGCTATGAGCGGTCACAGCGGCATCCTTGCTGACGGCTTTTACGGTGAGATACAGAATCTTATTTCAACACCAGAATATACTTTCAATGAAATCTTTCCGTCCGCAACCCTTGAAAAGAAGTCGGCAGAGAAGAAAGAAATCAACCTTGGTGCACCAGACCGATTTTCAACACTGACTTGCCGTGGTATTGACGGAACATGGACCGGATCTGTCGATATATCTTCAGACGGCTACTTATATGTCGATGACCTTGTACGTGACAGAACAGAATCATTAAGTCCAACACGTCTGGAAAACCGATATCAGGATTATCTGAACGTTCTGGTTGACCGTAAAAATGACGGAGCGAGGGAACTCATGGTCGGAACCCGATGGAATGTCATGGATCCATTGGGAAGAGTGGAGACTGAAAAGAAAAATAATCCACGGTACCGATTCAGAAAGATTCCGGCATTGAATGAAAATGGAGAATCTAACTTTGATTACGACTACGGAGTAGGATTTTCTACAAAATACTATGTGGATATGAAGTCAAGACTGGATGCTAACGAGTGGCAAGCTAAGTATCAGCAGAATCCATTTATCCGTGAAGGAATCCTGTTTCCGGGAGATGGGCTTCGGTACTACAACGGAACACTTCCGGAAGGTGACAGTCGTGTTGTTACTGCCTGTGACGTTGCATGGGGAGGCGGAGACAGTCTTTCAATGCCTATTGGACGAGAATACGAAAATGGAGATGTCTATATTTTTGACTGGGTATTCAACAAAGGGACAAAAGAAGTCACTCTCCCACTTGTTGTTGGGAAAATCATCGGAAATGAAATCCGGCAGATCAATTTCGAGGCAAATAACGGTGGCGATATGTACAAGATGTACGTAGACGAAAAACTCAAAGAACAGAAGTATAAATGCAGCTGTACATCTAGCCGTGCACCGGGAAATATGGAGAAAATGTCTAAGATTATCGCATATTCAGACGATATAAAAAGAAACTTTATTTTTCTGGATGAAGAACATCGGAGTAAAGAGTACCAGGCTGCTATGGACGAACTTACTTTCTTTGTTCAGCTCGGAAAAAACGTGCATGATGATGCACCGGACGGTCTTACTCAGCTTCAGATGTTTATAGAAAAAGGGAATGTAGGTACAGTGACAGCTATGCGCAATCCATTATGGGGAGGGAGAATGAGATGAATACACGACAATATCTTGAGCAAGTACAGGATTCTGATAGAAAAATACAGAACAAAATACAGGAAGAATACCGCTTAAGGCTTTTGGCAACCAGTATATCCTCTTTTTCAAACGGAGATAAAGTGCAGACTTCTGGTGGAAAAGACCGTGTTGGTGATGCTGTGACCAGAATCGTTGAGTTGCAGCAGGAGATAGCATCTGACGTCAAAGGGCTGGCGGAACTGCAAATGAAAGTTTCCAGAGATATCAATGACATGGAAAACTCCATGTATTCATCCTTACTCCATAAGAGATACATAGAATTTAAAAATCTGGTCACGGTTGCAGACGAGATGGGATATTCCGTGCAGCATATCCGTTCCTGTCACGGAAAAGCTATTGAAGCCCTGCGGAAACAAAAGCATTTTAAAAGTTAATATGTTTTAATATGGAATCATATGTTCTGCATATAATATAATGTAACCTGTAAAACGAGCATCGGAGAATAATCCGGTGCTTTTTTAATGCCCAAAAATGGGAGGTGTAGGCAGTGGGCAGAAATAAAATGAATTTCATTGACTTATGCCGGGGCGAGTTTGGTCGCAAAATTGCCTATACCGGTGTGAGCCAGATTACAACAGCAAACGTCAGAAAAGTTGTTTCTGATACAATCGGCACGCATAACCGGAACAGAGTATTGATTGACTATCTGTACCGGTACTACAAAGGAGATCAACCGATTCTCTATAGGGAAAAAGTGGTGCGACCGGAGATTAACAACCGTGTATGCGAAAATCATGCACTAGAAGTTGTCCGTTTCAAAGCATCACAGACATACGGCGAACCCATCCAGTATGTGTGCAAAAAGAAAAAAGCAACAAAAGAAGCAAATGAGCAGGTAGATTTATTCAATGACTATTTGGATGAAGCAAACGCAGAAGCCAGAAACATTGAATTAGGCACTTACCAAAGTGCTGTAGGAACTGCATATAAGGCGATTCTGAAAGAAGATGACTGGACAAAAGACAGTGAGTTACCGCCATTCCGGATTTTCATACCATATCCGGGGGATTGCTACATTGTTTATTCTCGAAAAAACGGAAAGCCGATGCTCTCGGTTCAGATTCTCAAGGATGAAAATGAACAGCAGTATTATTTATGCTTTTCGGCAAAGCAATATTTTGAGATTCAGAATGGACAGATTACAAAAACCGGCATCAATGGCTTTGGTGGAATCCCGGTAGTTGAATATCCGAACAATCACGACCGCCTTTCCGATATCGAGATTGCGATAACCATGTTTGACACTATGAACAACATGCAGTCAAACAGAATGGACGGCGTGGAGCAGTTCGTACAAGCTCTTATGAAGTTTAAGAATTGCGAGATTGACGAAAGTGAATTTCTGAAAATGATTAAGCTCGGTGCTATTTCCGTAAAAGATACCGGAAATGGCTGCCAGTCGGATGTTGATCTAATGACCGCTGAACTGAATCAGACAGAAAGCCAAGTTGCAAAGGACGATATCTACAGTAACATGCTCATTGTTGAAGGTATGCCGGATAGACAGCAACAGTCCTCTGGTGATACCGGTCAAGCTGTATATCTCAGAAATGGATGGGACTTTGCAGAACGCAGAGCAAAACTGGATGAACCATTTATCCGGGAAGCTGAGAAAGCAACTGCCAGAATCATTCTGAACATCATTCGGCAGACAACAAAGGACATTTCAATCTCAACGAGAGATTTCGATGTAAAGATAACCAGAAACCCAACAGATAACATGCTTGTCAAAGCACAGGCTCTTGACTATCTGTTTAAGAATAAAATTCATCCGCTGATTGCATTGATTACCTGCGGACTTTTCAGTGATCCACAAAAGGTATATGAAATGAGTTTGCCTTATCTGGGAACGGTGTATCCCGAACTGGTAGACCCAGACGCAGAAATGCAAAAAGCGCAACAATTGATTGGTAAAAACGGTCAGAATCCGGCTGAAATTGATTCAGTGGTAAATTCTTCAACCGTCAGTCAAAACTCGTAAATTCAATTATCAAAGGAACCAAGGAATAACATCCAAGGTTCCTTTTTTAATACACAAAAATAATGCAATAGCCCGTGAGCGTAAATCGGGTACAGATCATGTGCGGAGCGAACCGTGTGAAAAAGTGTGATGGTCTGAAAGAAAGGAGATTTCTATGACAAGAGAACAGGCAAAACAGGTACTTATCGGTTTTGGAATCGAAGAGCCATCTGAAGAGCAGGTGACTAAATATCTTGATTCTGTTGAAACAGAGACAAAGAAAGTGAAGGAAAAAAACACTTCTCTGAAAGAAAAAGCTGATAAGGCAGACGATCTGCAAAAGGAACTGGATGATTTGAAAGCCCAGAACATGACGGATGCTGAAAGACAGGAAGCAGAGCGGCAGAAAGAAAAAGCTGAGAATGAAAAGAGAATTTCTGATCTGGAAAAAGCACTTGCTGAATCCAACAGGAAAGCACTTTCCAGTGAAATTACATCTGCTTTCGCTAATGCGGGCCTTTCCACAGAAACATACGCAAGCGCTATCAAAGCATTTTCCTCTATGCCGGCAGATAAGTCTGAAGACGTAATGAAAGAGGTCAAAACTTTTGTTGACGGAATTTCCGAAGCAAATAAAGCAGCTCTGGATAACGCTAAATCCGAATGGGAAAAATCAGTTCTCGATAATACTCCGAATCCGGGCGGCGGAAATTCAGACAAGGGACAGAAAAAAGACGACAACGATAGTCCAGCAGCTAAGTATGCGAAAGCTTACTCAGCACGCATGAACCCTAAAACCGAACCGGCGAACGACAACGCACCGGTTAATTTTTAATCAAGTAAAGGAGATTTAGATTATGGCTTTTATGAAAACAAAGCAGTACGAGTCCACTCCAAACATTCTCGAATCTGAGGTTGGACTTGTTCTTAAGACTTACACCGCAGACGCAACAAACGCAACAGCAGTAAATGATAAGAAAATCATCAAAGCAGGTTCCGTGTATCCGACAAATGCGACTGGTGCAAAAGGAATCGTATTTGAAGATGTTGATATGACAGACGATGCTAAAAGACCAATTTCCGTGATCGTAGCAGGACGTGTCCTTGAGAAGAGACTTCCAGTTACAGTCGACGAAACTGCAAAAACAGAGCTTACCGCACAGGGAATTGTTTTTGTAACCACTACAGACCCAGTATTTTAAGGAGGTATAACTAATATGCCATATAATGTATTAGAAACTATCACAGCAGAAGAAAGATTAAATTTCGCTCAGAACTTTTCTGTAGCGAGGCCTGGTATCCTTGATACCATTTTCCCGGATGTAAAAACACCGTATTGGAAAGCTGAGTATTACAGACTTATGGCTGGACAGCGACTGCCAGAGGTAGCATTTGTTCATGCTCTTGATACTGAGGCAGAAATCGGCTCCAGACCGGGATTTGAGAAAGTTCTGACTGAGAAACTCTTTATCAAGAGGAAAATCAATCAGTCCGAGCGTCTCCAGGAGGCTATTGAAAATGGCGTTCCGGATAATGAAACTCTCACAAACTTTGTTTTTGATGATGCCACAAACCTGTTTGAGGGCGTTGTTGGAAGGGCAAACATCATGAAAGGCCAGTTCCTTTCAACTGGTATTGTGAAAATTGATGAAAACAATGTAAAAATGAATATCGATTATGGCGTTCCAAGTTCTGCAAAGGTTACTCTTACCGACTGGTCTAAAGCAGATGCAGATATCATGGGCGATATCCAGAAGATGGTAACTGTAGCCGAGGATTCCGGCTATGTAGTAACAAATGCAGTCACATCTCTGAAGATGATCAACTACATGAGAAACAACACAGCTATGCAGACAGCGGTTCTGGGAGCTGCAAACAAGCGTCTTCTTACCAGACAGGAGCTTGCGAATCTGCTCATGCAGGAGTACGGAATCACTGTTGGCCGTTGCGACGAGAAATTCCGTTACAGAAAAGCAGACGGAACTCTGTCAACCGGAAGATACTTCAAAGAGGATGTATTCACTCTTTACGAAGCTGATGCAGGCGGTTCTTTCGGTACTGGACTTTGGGGACCAACACCGGAGGAGAATGAGTACAGACAGTTCATCCAGGAAGAGAATCGTTCTTTCGTTACTCTTTCCATGTGGGCTACACAGGATCCAGTTGCCGTATGGACAAAAGCATCCGGTATGTTCATCCCGGTAGCACCGAAAGCCAACGGCGGTATCGTTATCGGTACAAAGGGGGAATAAGCGGGCATAGCCTTGATGAAAACAGCCAGTCACCCTCTGTAGCTAGTGTTACACATAAGTATACAGAAAGCGAGCTGTCCAGTATGACAGTGGCTCAACTGAGACAGCTTGCAAGTGACAATGGTTATGCCCTGACTTCCACAAACAAGGCTGGTATCATATCAGAGATTATAGCGCAGCAAGGGTAGGTGAAACGGCATGGACGAACAGCTTACAAGCGATCTGACAACATATCTGGAAGGTGATGAACTGACCGCAAGGATGATTCCCTTAGCAGTCAAAAGAGCTATTCGGTCATTCCAGAAAAAACGCAATTATCCTGAGAGTTATACGGAAGAAAACATCAATAAAGATATGGACAAATGCTATGATTGCATTTTCGATTTGGCTCTTTATTTTCTCGTGAAACAAGGAGTTGAGTTTGAATCATCTCATTCGGAAAATTCTGTAAATGCAGGATGGAACTCCGAAACAGAGATTTTTGTCAATCATGGCGTTTTTCCTTTTGCCAGAGGAATCTGACAGAAGAAGTAGGTTGAGAACGTGACGCATTTCCTCCCAGGCGTTGCTGGGGTGTTTCATTATGAGGTGGGAAGAAACACAAAAAAATGTAATGGGAGCGAAGGAGAGTAGCGATGGGATGTGAACAGAATTGCTTTAACGAACACCGCTTAGAAGAATTGGAAAAAGTTGTTCACGAAATGAAAGAGAAGCACTCTAAACGTGACGGAATTTTTTTTGAACGTATCAATGCGCTTGAGACCAAAATTGTTCTTTACAACAATGATCTCGGGCACATAAAAGATACGGTGGATGAAATGAATGATAATTTAAAATCCCTCATGGAAGCCCCGGGAAAACGCTACGATACGATTGTTGTTTGCGTTATCACAGCCGTGATCGGGGCTATTGTAGGGTTTGCGTTAAGCGGTATTTTTCCGGCATAATAAGCAATTCCACTTGTAAGGGAGGCGGTGGGATTATGAATTATACAGACTTTTCAGAAGATGAAAGAAAGTTTTATCTAAGCGAATCCGGGTTTGATTCCCGAGAAAAAGAATTTTTTCGGTTAAGAGTTTATGAAGAAAAAACGTTGTTTGAAACGGCGGAGATTATGGGGTATAGTCCACGAACCATAGACCGCATAAGCCGAAAAGTAAAAAAGAAGATTGTTAAAGTTGCCCCGATGTACTATCGGGGCTTTTCTTTGTATCATGGCGAAAATATGGCGAAATAGTGTCGTTTAAATACTTAAGCCTGTCTTATATAATGTAAGTATAGAGAAGAGTTATACTTACAGAGATGGGAGGAACACACTATGGCATTTTATCCATATTATCCACAACCATTGAATCCATATCCGCAAGCACCGGTACAACCGTATCAAGATAGATTAGCACAGTTGCAGAACAACTACCAACAGACGATTCCTTGCGGACAGGTGCAGATGCAGCAACCAGTGCAACAGATGCCACAGATTGCCATGCTTCCGGGACAGATGGTTGATGGTATTGATACTGTAAAAGCGAAAGATGTGGATATGACCGGGAATCCTGTCTATTATCCAAAAACAGATGGTACAGAAATATACAAAAAGCAACTACAGGCAGACGGAAAAAGCAGAATTTTTGTTTACCGGATTATGGATCCAGACGAACAGCAGCAACCAAAGCCCGAAGAAAAGCCGATTGACATAGAAGCTATGTTTAATCAGCTTCGGAACGATGTTTGTTCTGAGATTTCTGAAATAAAGAGCATGTTCCCGGCACAAATGTCGGAAACATCGGAACCTAAGCAGAATGGAGGTAAGCAGAAATGAATTTCAATCCAAATGCCATGATGAAAATGCAAGTTGAAAAAATGATTTCTCAGAGGTTCGGAAGTGTTGATAACATGATGAACGACATGAGTAAGTTTGCAGGAAATAATCCAACATTGAAGAATGCTTTGGATTTGTACAAAAAAGGTGATGCAGACCAATTGCATCAAATTCAGCAAAATGTATTTAACGAAAAGCACTTATCTCCAGATGGAATTATCCAGAAATTCCTGGGATTATAACACTTCCCCATAATTGGGTGATTTAGAATCGCTACAATTTGGGATGACAGCCGCGGATGTCTCCTATTGTAAATAAAATTTAAGGAGACTAAAAACATGATGAATGGTTCTAATTACAGTCTTAGCGACATTGCAGCTGCTACAGGCTCTAATAACCGTGCCAATGACATGTGGGGCGGCGATGGTTTTTCACTTATTTGGCTCGTACTGATCTTCGCAATCTTCGGATGGGGAGGTTTCGGCGGCTGGGGCGGTGGCTTCGGCGGTAATGGTGGAAATGGTGCTAATGGTGCTGGTTTCCAAGGATGGGCCACCCGTTCAGATATTAATGAGGAATTCGCCCTTAATGATATTCAGAATGGTATCAGAGGTATTCAGCAGGGTATCTGTGACAGCACATATTCTCTTAACAATACCATGCAGAGTGGCTTTAATGGTATGAATGTCGGAATGCTTCAAGGCTTCAACGGCGTTCAGCAAGCAATCAATGCTGATACTGTAGCCGGTATGCAGAATACTAATGCATTACAGTCTCAGTTATCAAACTGCTGTTGCGAAACCAGGGAAGCTATCCAGGGCATCAATTACAACCTGGCTACCAACACTTGTGCTCTTCAGAACACAATGAACAACAACACCAGAGATCTTCTGGAAAACCAGAACAGCAACACAAGAGCAATCCTTGATTTCCTGACAAATGATAAGATTGCAACATTACAGGCAGAGAACTCTGATCTGAAACGTGCTGCATCTCAGGATCGCCAGAGTGCACTGCTTACAACTGCAATGGCTTCTCAGACACAGCAGTTAATCAACGCAATCAATCCGGCGGCTATCCCGGCATACGTTGTTCCGAATCCAAACACCTACTACGGTGGATGCAACGGATACAACAACGGTTGCTGCTAAGTAACTCACCCTTAGAGGTTGACTAATTCTAAGAGGTGGGTTCCGGCTCACCTCTTATTTGATTGAGAGGTAGAAGTATGAGTTGTAAAAATGTTTGTAAGCTCTGTTCGAAACTGATTCTGTCAACGGCTGTTGCGTTTACTGGTGGTAATCTTGTGATTACACTTCCGGCAGGCAGCTATAACAACGGAGAAAAATATTGCATTGTGATCGCACAGAGCATACCAGAAGCCACTACGATCAACGCCCCGGTAGTGATTCAGATAGGAGCGGGAACAACCCTATATCCATTACAGAATCGTTGCTGTGCACAGGTTACGGCTTGCGGCGTAAGAACCAGAACGAAGTACGCAACCAGAGTAGCCACAAATGCAACCGGCGGAGTATTCAAGATGTTAGGGAATCCGGCTTGTAGTCCGAGTAACAATTTGACAGCAATTAATGGTACAGCCCCAACGACAGCAGCAGAAGCACCTGTTACACAGGCTGTTAGAAAGGGGGCACTGTAATGCATAAAGTTGCGATGGAAATGGGAAAATGGGCTATGGAAAAAGCCAAGACATGTGGTTTTGACAACCTTACTCCGCAGGACTGGGACGATCTGAAGGATTGCATGGAAGCTGTAAAGTATGCAGTTTGTGCAGATAAAGACTACAGAATCGTAGAAGCTATGGACGAATGCGAACAGGAAGAAAAGTATCTTGGGCGTATGGGTTACGACCACTATCGTTATTCCAATGGCAGATTTGCTCCAAAGGGCAGAGGAAGCCGCATGGGGTATAAGCCATACCTGTACATGGAAGATGATGACTGGATGGACGAGTATCTGAATAATCCGAATGCATACCGCATGGGTTATCATCCGGACCGTAGCGACATGAGGATGGATGGGATGAACCGTCAGCAATCCAGATACGGTGAAACCTACGACAGATACAGCGAGAATCGCAGACATTACCATGATTCCAAAGACGCAGATTCAAAACAGAAGATGGACAGTTCAATGAAAGAGTACACGCAGGATGTTATTCGCACCATGTCTGAGATGTGGTCGGATGCAGATGCAACCCTTAGACAGCAGATGAAAACTGATTTGACTAAGCTTCTTCAACAGATGAACTAAAAACAAGGCCCTTGCTACAGAAATGTGGTAGGGGCTTTTTAGCTATGAGGATTGATTATGGAGAAATGCAAAATAAATGTTCTTGGAACGAATTATAAAATCATTCCGAAAGAATTAAAAAATGCAGATGTTGATGGTTATACAGACAACACGTCAAAAGAAATTGTTATCAGAATAGACAATGCGAATAACGTTGGAGATTTTGATTTCTTACAGAAAAAACAGTTGAGACATGAAATTATTCATGCGTTCTTGTCGGAAAGTGGATTGCAGTGTAATTGGCAACATATGGAACAGTTCGGACATGACGAAACTACTGTTGACTGGTTCGCAATTCAATCTCCAAAGATTTTTGAAGTATTCCAAGAACTTGATTTGATTTGAAAAGGATGGTGAGAAACCATGCTAAAGCAATTTTACATGAACGGACAAAGATGGAGAGTCCGGTTCACTTATCCGGAGAATCCGGTACTGATTGACCGTACCGGCACTATGACTTGTGCTGTGACGGACGGAAATACAAGAACTGTTTGGGTTTCTGACGCTATTTCGGGCGAATTTCTCACAAGGGTAGTTTTACATGAGCTGAGTCATGCAATGATGTTTTCGAGCGGATTTCTTAAAGAACTGCACAGGCTTGTACCACGTGAGAATTGGGTAGAAGTAGAAGAATTGATTGCGAATCTGATTGCTGACAAAGCAAGACAGATTTTCGAAGTCGCATATGAGATTGTAGGAGATGAAGCAATACATTTTGTTCCGTATTTACTGGAACAGGTGGCGTAAAATAGATACTTTCTTAATGAAC
>ERZ1034973.85-NODE-85-length-58682-cov-42.990090_pt1 | contig 58682 bp, 46 predicted proteins | sample MGYA00520686_ERZ1034973 | MGnify/ENA primary metagenome ERZ1034973 (study PRJEB33766, sample SAMN09781775) | gut metagenome | biome: gut microbiome | host: Homo sapiens | place: Madagascar | study: EMG produced TPA metagenomics assembly of the PRJNA485056 data set...
TAAAATAAAATTTTAAAGTTTAACATAATTTTTCATCATAACCATAAGCACCTTGAATGTGTTTAGCTTTTTCAATAGCTTCACCACGTTTTGAGTAATAATATAAATTATATTCTTCAAGAGCTCGAGAAAGTCTGCAATAATTTTCTTCAAAATCCTTGTATCTATCAAGTTCTTCATAAGTCAACCTATCAGATGTTGGCGGTATATCCGGAAACATGGAAGACGTGAGAAGAATGTCAGATAAAGAAATATTATCATGCCTTAAATAATATACATTTTCCCAAGTGTCAACATTCCAAAAATCATTACCGAATTTATAGTAATACTGTCTAAGTTGAGTATATGAAAACTGCTTAAGAAGACAATGCCACAAGGCTTGATTTTTGAAGTCTGAACGAATAAACAACGAAGACAAACCGAACTTCTTTGGTGTGAAATCCGTAAGTTTGCTATGAGATACCAAAAGCATACGTTCATAAATCTTCTGTGTAACACGTTCAACACGTGCTTTGAAATTGAACCAAAGCCACTTTGCACCGAAATTTGATAACACACGCTCATACACCTTTTTGCGTGTCTTGATGCTATACAAACCAAAGTGCATGTTATCATACATAAGGCGATTAACGGCACTATCCCATAACTTTACATACTTTTGCTGCAAAGGACTCCAAACACCTTTAGTAATAAGGTCTTCAATGTCCTTTTGTGTACCATTAGCAACAATTCTTGCTACAGGAGCGAAGCCGATATTATTAGACTTGTAAGACTTAGGGCAGCAGTTACGAAATTCGGGGTATTTCTCATAAAAATAAGTAACATCATCGTTTTTCATGTACGCCAAATCTTTACAAATATACTTACATACGTACTTTGCGCCTGCTTTCTGCGAGCGAAAACGAGGATCTTTATTACGTCCTTTGTCATCAACGTAAACGTCAAATTTACCGAGTTTGGGGAACATAAAACCAAGGCTACAAGACGGTTTGTAATGTCCGTTCTTGTCACGTTCGTAGAGCCAACACCAACATTCACGGCACATTTCTACAAATTCCTTATATCGCTTTTCGTCACGAATTAAAAAGATAGTATGATAATGTGGGCGTTGAGTATTTTTGCCGTATTCCGAGCACACGAAATGGCGGTAAAAATCATTACCAAAAGCACGGCGAGAGCGTGTTTTAACTCTATCAAGAAAAGCTAAAATATCAGACGATGAAAAACAAGGTACAGAAATTCCTTCACGTTCAAAGTGGGGAAGACAAGCATTATTATAAGTGAAAGTGAGCATTAAGCCTATACCACCATTCTTGTACCATTCGGCAACCTCAAGGCAAAGACGGTCTTCCCATGTGCTTTTGCGTGCGTCACGGCAGGAAGCGCAACGACCGCAAGGCACAATGTTTTCAGCGGAAGAGACGAAAGGCACAAAATAACGTGCGTTACTTTGAATGGTGATAGGGCTTAAACACATATTATTTAATCTTTATTGAAAGTGTACCGTTATGGTGAATGTACGTAGTATCTACCGTGTAAATACTTGTACGTCCGTACGAATTGCTATCGTAGCGAGCAGCAGCGCACGAAGTGAAGAAAGCCACAATGGCTGAACAGATAGCCACAAGAATGGCAATAAGTAATTGTTTCAATGTTTTATTCATACTTAGATATTTTTTTAAATTTAACAAATGAATATAATTTTTCACGCAAGGGAATATCAAGGTCGCTATTAGTAAAACACCTGGCAATATCACGAAGTACGCCATTTTGCGTGCTCATACAAAGTTTGCTAACTTCTGCAAGAGGAATGAAAGACTCAAGATGTTGAAAAGGCACATCAACACCGCCAATATGATGAACTTCAACATCGGAAGAACACAAAGGGCACACATTTGCAAGAATGTACTTGAATACAAGGAGATGTTTTTTACTCATTCCTTTTAAGGACACACTATAAGTGTGTGTGTCCTTATCATAGGTAATTTTACGTTTTATCATATTATATGTTTTTTTGTTTTGACAATGCAAAAATAAAGTAAATAATATTACATAATGGACATTATGATAAATAATCAATTGTTTGTATTACAATTGAAAACTACCGCCTAATCAAAAGAATACTCCATCTTTAAATTTCGACTTTGTTTTCATTTTGCTGTTGATATATCATTTTTGATTAGAAAGGCATACCAACAGCAAAATGGAAAGTCATATCATTCCAGTGTGGATTTGTTATTGGAAAGTGTTCTTTGCGTGTATCATAAGCTGGATTTACGGCTTTCATACCGAAGTCGATACGCATAATGAAGTAATCGAGATTTAGGCGCAAACCTAAACCATATCCAACTGCGATTTGTTTGTAGAACTCGTTGAATCTGAATTGACCTCCAGGTTGATCTTTGTAATCCTTTAGAGTCCATATATTGCCAGCGTCCACAAAGAATGCACAGTTGAACTTCCAAAATAGAAATGTACGCAATTCCATATTCATATCAAGTTTCATATCACCAGTCTGATTAATGAAATCAATACGTCCATCCTTTCCTTTGAATTTTCCAGGGCCAAGAGCTCGAACATTCCAACCTCTTACAGAATTTGCACCTCCAGAGAAGTAGCGTTTTTCAAATGGAAGAATAGTACTATTTCCATATGGATACGCAATACCAAGACCAAAATGTAATGCAAGTGTATTCTTTGTATCGATTTTTACAAGACGAGTATAATCGAAATCGCCTTTAACATACTGTGCATAAGCAATTTTGAAAAGCGTATATTGGTTTTGAGCATTACGTTTTTCTCCAAACAAATTTGAGATGGCATATAGTAAGTTGCCACCAACCTCTATGTTTGATCTCAATGCATTCTTTGAATCACTAAACGAGTAATTCAAACCAGTACGTAGAATGAATATATCCTCGTAATTATACCGAAGTATAGCATTTCTATTTGAAACGTCATCGAGATACTCCTTCTTAAATGTTGCAGATATCCAAGGCATGTATACATAGTTGATGTCTAAGAAATCGTATCTGAATGATGATTTCTTTTTGCTCATACTCCAATGGTATCGCCATGCTGCAGTAAGGACGCGCCGATGAAATTCGGGTCTATTCTGTAGATTATAGCTAAATAACAGCTCTGATTTCATGCGATTTCTTTTACGAAATCCATCTGAAAGAAATGGCGCAATAATGCGTGGAAAAGCCAGTTTGGTTTCAACATTATACTCTATATAATTTTCATTTTGATAGCCTTCGAGTCCCTTGATTGCTTCATAGGCACCGCGCAACTGCACACTGAACGTTTCACTTCCTCGAAACAGATTGTTATTAGTGTATGTTAACGAAGCTGCTGCACCAAAATCACCGGCTGTATTTGTTCCTTCTGGTTGAAATGATATAGAGTTGGGTTTTCTTGTACTAATTTGTATATTACAATCCAACAAGTTTGTATCGGGTAATTCTTCGAAGTGAATATTTGTGAAACGCACGGCCTGAAGACGTGCAAAATTATTGTAAGTATTTTGAACATCTTCTGAGCAAAACTGCGAATTTGAGGTTATTGCTACATTATTAATAAGTACACGACTGCGCAATGGCAATTTCTTGCCATCTCCAGAGCGAAAATAAATATTATTTATACTATAGTGTTTATGTGGTGTTTCTGGACTATTGTTAGAACTTCGATACTTTATAAGGTGAAGTTCCACGTCTACCCTATTGCTTTTCCCTATTGTATCAACCACATAGTGTATGAAATCCTTATTGAACTTATAATAGCCACTATTAAGAAGGTATTGGGCGATGCGCTTGCGTTCAGCATCAAGATTTGATGTTGAAAATGGCAAACCTTTCTTTAACATTTTTCCTTTTATTGCTTTTGATTCTAATAAAGGTAAAAGTGTCTCATCTTCAATCACATACTTGACAGAATCTATAAAATATAATGTACCCGGATTTACTTCATAGTTAACTATTGCTCTTTTATTTTTTTTCGCAACTGTATAAGATGCATTGGCTTTTAAGTAGCCCATTGATTTCATTGCAGAAATCATATTATCGCAAGACTTTTTTGTTTTTACTGAGTCAAAAACAACAGGTTCCTCTCCTATTCTTCTTAATGTACGGTTTATCCACTTTGTTGAATCACGTCCAGACATATTATATATTCCCAACGGAAGTTTCATCAGAGAAAACCATTTAGAGTTTGGACGTTGCGCGTAATATGATTCGAGTGATTTTGTATTGAAAGACTGGTCCTCACAATTAATTGCGCAACTTTTCAAAAGACAATTGTCTTCAGTAATAAATTTCGTTGATGAACATGACGAGATAAGGGCCAATACACACACCATCCCAAATGTTAGTAAAACGAACTTATACTTTACCTTAGACAACATCTTTATTAATAGTACTTAATTAATACACAATATGCTTGAAAAACCTTGCAAAGGTACAAAAAAAACGATAAATATTACTACCTTTGCAAGGTCTTTTACTCAAAGATAGAATTCATAACGTATTTTGATAGTTTTAATTAAGAAGATGTTAAGTAAAAATAAAATTAAATATTTACATTCGCTTAATACAAAGAAATCTCGTGACGTAGAAGGTGTCTTTGTTGCCGAAGGTCCAAAGGTTGTTGGTGACATTTTTGCAAGCCATCCGTCCAATTTGACATTACTCGTTGCAACATCCGAATGGCTCAATGGTGATGGCAAGAAAGTGTCTGCATCTGCAAATTGTGAGATTGTCGAAGTTACTACCGAAGAGCTCGCTAAAGCAAGCTTCTTATGTCATCCGCAACAAGTATTAGGCGTTTTTAAGAAACTCAAGACTCCTGTTGATACAACCATGCTTACAAGTAAACTAACTATTGCGCTTGATGGAGTGCAGGATCCTGGCAATCTTGGAACTATTATTCGTATTGCCGATTGGTTCGGCATTGAAAATATAATCTGCAGCCGCGACACCGCAGATGTTTACAACCCCAAAGTTGTCCAGGCAACAATGGGTAGCATAGCGCGTGTGAATGTAGCATATATGTATCTTTCAGAGTTGTTCAATTCACTCCCTGCCAACTTCCCCATATATGGGACCCTTCTTGAAGGCGAAAATCTCTACGAACAGGAGCTTTCTGACACCGGTTTGATTGTAATGGGAAATGAAGGAAAAGGCATTTCGCCAGCCATTCGCCAACTTATAAATCGCGCTTTGCGCATACCGAATTATCCTAAAGGTCGTGAGACGGCAGACAGTTTGAATGTAGCAATAGCCACATCTATTGTCTGCGCAGAATTTAGAAGACGCTTATAATATGCACAAAATAATATTATCAGTAGGCACAAATTTTAACTACGAGCAGAACGCGAAACTCGTGAAAGAAAAACTTACAGAGGAAATAAACGAAATACAGTTCTCAGAAAATCTGCTTACCGAACCCATAGGAGAAATCAAAAGCAATGGAAAATTTCTCAACTTCCTTGTTTATGGTTCCACTGAGAAGAGAGTCGAACAACTTGTTTCTATATTAAAGCTGATAGAAACCCAATGTGGCAACACAAAGTTCTTACGCAACGAGGGAAAAATAGCGATGGACATAGATTTACTGAAGTATGACAATAAACGTTTTCATGAAAGCGATTGGACAAGAGATTACATCGTAAAGCTAATGAAACATTTTGACAAATAGGTTTAAAACAATATGAATTGAATATGACGAACATGTTTAGACTAATAATATTCATGATTTGCATGTGTGCTATTACATCAAGCAAGGCACAAAACAAGTCGGTAGACTTTAATGAACATTTCTGCGATAGTACATTACGCATTGATTATATATTCTCCGGAAACGCTCAATCGCAGCAAATTTCACTTGACAAGTGCAACTTAATGCCTCGTTGGTATGGCAAAAAGAACAATTTAAATATTCTTCCAGTCCAAGGAAATGGACAGATTACCGTGCGGGACCATCACACAAAGGAAATTATATACATCAACTCTTTCTCAACATTGTTCCAAGAATGGTTGACATACGATGATGCGAAGACTACGAACAAGTCGTTTGAGAATGTTTTTCTTGTACCAATGCCGAAAGACATTGTAGATGTAACTGTCGATTTACGCAATAATCGTCACGAAATAGTCACATCTATGACACATATTGTAGACCCGAATGACATTTTAATTCGTCATATAGGCTTTAGCTATGTAACGCCTTACACCACACTACAGACAGCTGAGGATACTACAAAATGTATTCATATCGCATACGTTGCCGAAGGATATACAGCAGAGGAAATGCCTATGTTCTTAGAGGATGCTCGCATCGCAACAGAAGCCCTTTTCGAGCATGAACCATTCAAGACAAAGCGTAACCGCTTTAATATCATTGCTGTAAAGTCGGTATCAATGGATACTGGAACAAGCATACCTTCGCAAGGAGTATGGAAGAAGACGGTTTTAGGCAGTCATTTTGACACATTCTACTCCAATCGCTATCTAACAACCCTCAATCAGAAGAATTTACACGATGTGCTTGCCGGAACTCCATACGAACACATCATTGTGCTGGTAAACACTTCGGAATACGGAGGCGGTGGCATACTGAATTCTTACAACCTTAGCATGACGCATCACCCGCTTTACAAGCAGGTCGTTGTACATGAGTTCGGTCATAGCTTCGCAGGACTGGCAGACGAATATGCTTACGAGCAAGAATCCCTACCGATGTATCCGCATGACGTAGAGCCTTGGGAAAAGAATATTACCACACTCGTTAATTTCCACAATAAATGGGAAAGCCTTATTGCGCCAACAACTCCTATCCCTACCCCAACAGACTTGGGCAAAAAGACAAATAATAAAAAGAACAAGAAGGGTGTCAATGCACATACTATAGGTGTGTATGAAGGTGCAGGTTATAGCCTCAAAGGTGTATATCGCCCTTCGTTCGATTGTCGTATGCGAAGCAATGCCAATCCCAACTTCTGTGCTGCTTGTCAAAAAGCAATCAACGAACTGATTGATTTCTATACAGAATAACTCATAACATGAATATATCAAAAAGAATCACGTTTTTTTTATTGGTATGTTTCATCTTTCTCCCATGTATTGCTCACAGACATAGTGGCGCATATGCCGCTATTTTAGAGAATACATCAGATTATACAGATGCTGAAAAACTTTCAAGAGCTGTTGAATACTTCCAAAGCGGCAAGTATCATGAGGCACTGATATGGTTCTCTAAACTTGATAAGAAATACAAGCTTAACCCTCGCTTTCAAGCATACATGGGAGTATGTTGTTATTATGATGGCGAATACGAACGTGCTATAGAGGCTTTAGAACCTATTCTTCCTAAGCTCAAAGCCTTTGCCCCGCACGAATTGGCTGTATATTATTATAGTGTCGCTGATAGCTATTTTCGCCTGAACAAATACATCGACGCAGTTCCATTTTATGAGAAGCACACATTGCTTTGTTACAACAACGAGAAAGGCGATTCGCTTTTTCGTATAGGCATTTGCTATAGATGCTTAGGCGACATCGAAATCGCTCAAGAGTATTTTGTTGAAGCCTTGGCTTACTTCCGTCGTTATAATGATACAGACCGATTAAAATATATAGAACGAGAGTTAGAACGCAGTACCGATAATTAATGGCATGTATTTTGCATATACAATATTGCCTACATATAAGGCATGAAGTAATATTAATGAACATAATTTATCAAGGATAATATAAATGACAAATTCGTTTTCACTAAGAGTTTCTGAAAACCTATCTTTCAGCAGAGAGGAAGCAATAAGGCTATCTTCTGGCGTAATACGTCCCGAACATATTGTGCTTGGTATGTTGAGAGACAAACATAGCCCATTGAAAGCACTTCTCATGGGTGCTAATATTGATGTTGAAAAAGTAAAATTGCAACTTGAGCAGAATGCTCAGGCTGACAACACAACAATGGCAGAGCCAAACAATGGTAGCATCTCACTCGATGAACATGCTAATAATATTCTCAAACTATCAATACTTGAAGCCCGACTTCAACATTCAAAGGAGGTAGACGTGGAGCACATAATTCTTGCTATTTTGCATGACAAAATGGCAAGTGGTGCAAAGAATGTACTTTTAGAGAATGGTTTAACTTACGAGAAGGCTATGAATTTTCTTATGCAAACAAATTCAAACATAAAGAATGGCGTTGGATTGTCCGAAGATGATGACAACTTAATGTCGCAGGACAATTTTGCTTCTCGTAATAGCGGGAAGAGTAAAAATTCCACTTCTGATACTACAAGCAAACCGATGGGTGGCGGAACAGACAAGACACCCGTACTTGACAAGTTCTCCACCGACCTTACCCTTGCAGCAGCACAAGGTAAACTTGACCTTGTTATCGGACGCAACAAGGAGATACAGCGTGTCACCGAAATTCTGTGTCGCCGAAAGAAGAACAACCCTATTCTTATAGGCGAACCAGGCGTAGGCAAGAGTGCTATTGCTGAAGGACTTGCGCAGCTTATCGCTCGCCGTCGCACTTCGCCTCTGTTGTTCAACAAGCGCATTTTTAGGCTTGATATGACCGCTATAGTTGCTGGCACTAAATATCGTGGTCAGTTTGAGGAGCGCATCCAAGCCCTATTGCATGAGTTGGAGCAGAACCCAGACATAATCGTATTCATTGACGAGATACATACCATAATAGGTGCTGGTAGTACACCAGGCTCAATGGATGCTGCCAATATAATGAAGCCTGCACTTGCCCGTGGATTGGTTCAGTGCATCGGTGCAACAACTCTTGATGAGTATCGCAACTCTATTGAGAAAGACGGAGCACTTGAGCGCCGTTTCCAGCGTGTCATGATAGAACCATCCACCGAAGCAGAAACGCTTGACATTCTGAAGAATATAAAGGAGCGCTATGAAGACTACCACCATGTTCGTTATACCGACGAAGCACTGGAGGCATGTGTAAAACTTACAAGCAGATATGTTTCTGAGCGTGCATTCCCCGATAAGGCCATTGATGCAATGGACGAGGTCGGAGCAAAAGTACATTTGCAACATGCCGAGATACCTCCTTCAATCATAGAAAAGGAAAAAGAACTGTCCAACATACATCAGTTGAAGATTGCAGCAGCAGGCGACCAGAACTTTGAACTTGCAGCCACCTATCGCGACCGTGAGACACAACTTGAAGGCGAACTGAAAGAACTCAACGACAAGTGGGTGGCTTCTGACGACGGACATCGTGAGACAATCACTGAGGCTAATGTAGCTAATGTTGTATCAATAATGTCGGGCATACCTGTACAGCGCATATCCGAATCGGAAGGTTGTGTACTAAAGAACCTTGGCAACAGACTAAAATCTGTTGTTGTGGCTCAAGACGATGCCATCGACAAAATCGTTCGTAGCATACAGCGCAACCGACTTGGCTTGAAGGATCCAAATCGCCCTATCGGAGTGTTCATGTTCCTTGGATCTACGGGTGTAGGTAAGACATATTTGGCACAGACATTGGCAGAACTGATGTTTGGTACAAAGGATGCCCTCATACGTATAGATATGAGCGAATACTCTGAGAAGTTCAACACCTCACGACTCGTTGGAGCACCTCCGGGATACGTTGGTTACGGTGAAGGTGGACAGCTAACGGAGAAAGTGCGCCGTCACCCCTACTCTATTGTATTGCTTGACGAGGTGGAAAAAGCGCACGGCGACGTGTTCAACCTCCTGCTGCAGGTGCTTGACGAAGGACGTATGACCGATGGTAATGGCAGAATGGTCGACTTCCGCAATACAATCATCATTATGACATCCAACACGGGCACACGCCAGTTGGTTGACTTCGGAAATGGCATAGGTTTCAATGCTTCACTGATAAGTTCTTCAAGCGCGAAAGCAAAGGAACATGCACGCTCTGTCATACAGAAAAGTCTGTCACATCAGTTTGCTCCAGAATTCCTCAACCGTCTCGACGAGATAATCACGTTCGACCAACTTGACAATACTGCAATACGTAAGATTGTAGACATCGAGTTGTCGCGTTTGTTCAAACGTATAAACGATATGGGCTATGCGGTTGAGATTAGTGAAGAAGCCAAGGAGATGCTCGCACAGAAGGGCTATAGTCCGCAGTATGGAGCACGCCCACTGAAACGCGCCATACAAACATACATCGAGGATGTACTATGCGAACTGCTGCTCGACGACGAGAAAAAGCTAAGCAGCACCATTACAATAGATGTTGATGAGGGCGACAAACTAAAGGTCACTTTTAAAGACTCATCCTCTGAAACAAAATAATTTGGAATAGAAAATGAGCAATAATAACAATCATCAACTTGGCGAGGCACCTTGGTTGCACGTCGTTATATCAACCGGATTCGGTGTTGGTTTTTGGCCTTGGGGGTCAGGAACACTTGGAGGTTTCGTTGCGTTACTTATCTGGATAGCACTCTACTTCACCCTCTCACCCTTATGGCTTGCAGTTGCCACAGTGCTGCTGGTTCTGACAACACTCCTTGTAGGTGTATGGACAGATAATGTGATGGAACGGTATTGGGGTGAAGACCCTCGCACCGTTATTATAGACGAGTATTTCGGCACATGGGTGGCTACGCTTGCAGCCTTGTTCGTTGACGGCCCGTCATATGTAGCAATATCGCTTGCTACAATTGGATTTGTCCTCTTCCGTATCATCGACATCACCAAGCCGCTTGGTTGCCGTTGGGTAGACCGACATATACACGGAGGCTGGGGGTGTATGCTCGACGATGCGTTGGCTGGTTTCTATGCGCTTTGCTTGACATTGATTATCAGATACGCATGTTTGGTAGAATCGGTTCACGACTTGCTTTCCTAAAAGGTTATGCTTTTGGGCATAACAACATTGTATAAGTAATCTGCGTCGATTGGTACGAATGTTCGTATCAGTCGACGCGGATTTTGTTTTTAAGCAAAACCAAAGCGGATGGCGGACGGCATCTGAACGGATGGCGAACGCAATCTAATCGGATCGCGGACGCCGTCTATTCAGATTGCGTTCGCCGCACGATAACATTTTTAAGCCTTTTAGCCTCTTTTATACCAACGATTTGCTGGCACAACGAGGTCTCTACTGATTAATATTCGTGCTTTGGGCAGCGTCTTAACGCAAAAGACAAGATTATCATAGGCATCTTGTATGTAAGTGCTACCAAACAGACTGTCACAATATGCACAACCGAAGGACATATAAGCACCATGATGGAACTTACTATAACGTGGTTTTATCTCCCCCATTTTTATATTTAGGTCCGAATTAACATTAAGATATTGCTTTACGCCATTAACTATTTCTGGATAAAAACTATCTATTCCGCTTTCAATCTCAATACCTTCTGTAGAAATCAACTTATTAATAAGGTATATATGATTCTTTTCATGGCACTTCCAACATATCTTCTGATAAAAACACACTTCAACATACTTCACTTTCATTGTCTCTGTATAACGTATGTTGCCTAAAATCATAGAGTGAATAAAGTCGTCGAGCGGAAGCGAATGTTCTTCTTCTCTAATCTTGTGAAGAAGGACATTTACTTCGCCACGAATATCTTGAATGTAAAAACAAGGAAGTTTGCTTAACACAATCTTTCTAAACGAAGGCAATAGCATCCAACAACCACACACTCGTTCTTGACGCATTGCTAAGTACACATCTTCAACATTACGTGGTAAGTTGCACACATTGAAAGCTATTTTGTAAGTAGCACAATCCACTACGACATCAGCCTTCCATTTATCTGTCTTCACCTTTGTTGTGAATGGAAAGCCGATACTTTTGCAAATTGACAAAATGGAGTCTATAACGAATGTTTTCTCCATAGGTTAGAAGTTTATACTATTGACATGGCTTATATTGCGACATCATGTTGCGTATCTCGTTAGCTCTCTGAGCTGACAACGCAGGCGTGTCCATCAACTTGTATTTCTCGCCAAGCTTTTCGTATTTATATGTGCCTAATGTATGGTAAGGTAAAATCTCTATCTTTTCTACACAATTATAATGCGCCACATGATTACCAAGTTTATGCAACCACTTGTCGTTGTCTGTGATTTCGGGCACAACCACATGTCGAATCCAAGTATTGATGCCTCGCTCTTCGAGAATATCCAGGAAGGCAAGGTTATTATTCTGGTTCACACCTGTGAGACGTGGATAGAGTTCTGCATCCATTGTCTTTATATCCAATAATACGAGATCGGTATTGTCTAACACGCTCAGAACCTTATCTGTAATTATCGCACCGCTTGTATCTAACGCGGTGTGTAATCCTTCTTCATGGCATAGTCGGAAATATTCTGCCACAAACTCAGCTTGCATAAGTGGCTCACCACCAGACACAGTGATACCGCCACTCTTTATGAATGAACGATACTTCAAAGCTTCGTCTCTCAATTGCTCTGGTGTCATCTCGTACTGACACTTTCTGTTAATATCCCATGTGTCGGGGTTGTGACAGAACAAACATCTTAAAGGGCATCCCTGCATGAAAGAAACGAAACGCACACCTGGCCCATCCACAGTACCAAACGACTCAAAAGAATGTATTCGCCCTATCATTTATCCTAAAAGCTTTTCTAAGAATAAATTCAAGTCGGAGTCGAGTCCTTCCATAAGATCCTTCCCAATAATCACAGTATCATCGTCAGCGATGTATAACTCTGCTATAGTGTCTTTGTCGTCATTCTCAAGAACAAAGCTATAGGGCTTAAGTATGCCCAAACTATCAGCGATGGTAGACAATGCTGAGAATGTAGATATGAGGGTCTGCTCTACGCCATTATAAAAGTCCTCGTCGTTATTGTTTATCCATTGTTCTACGACACAACGTGTCACTTCATTATCATCATCGTCAAACGCCAACATTTCTCCACTACCTTGAGAGACACGCACATGAATATCTGTCACGATTGAAGTATCTTCACGTGGAGGGAATTTCTGCGCAATCTTTTTTAGAAAGCGTTCAATTTGCTGTGTTGTTTGTTCGGTTGCTTTTTCCATTTCGCTTTTGTTTAGATTATTATTCATTGATAATGCAGTTGGAATTAAATGAAGTTAGTTTCACTTTACGATGTGCATTCAATCATCTGCAAATATACACCTTTTTATTAACAACGCAAACAAATTACTGAAAAATATCTGTGTTTTATTTGCCATTACGAATTATAATATTAATTTTGTAGTAATATAAAGTGTTCTACATGCTTTTTATACGAATATTATAATTAATAGGCTATAAAACTTATCTTAGTATTATGAAACAAACAATTTTGGTAACTGGCGGTACTGGCTTTATCGGTTCGCATACAACAGTAGAGCTCATTGAAGCAGGTTACAAAGTAGTAATTGTTGACGACCTCTCCAATTCAAAGATTGAGGTTCTTGACGGCATTGAGAAGATAACTGGCGTTCGCCCTGCATTCGAGCAGGTAGACCTTCGCGACAAGGCGGCTACAGAAGCTGTATTCGAGAAATATCCGGACATCCAGGGTATCATCCACTTCGCTGCTTCTAAGGCTGTTGGTGAAAGCGTACAGAAACCTTTGCTATACTATCGCAACAATATCGTGTCGCTCGTTAATCTACTCGAACTTATGCCCAAACACAACGTGAAGGGCATCATCTTCTCTTCAAGCTGTACTGTATATGGTCAGCCGAAGCCTGAGAACCTTCCCGTTACTGAGGATGCGCCTCACCAGAAGGCTACATCGCCTTATGGCAATACAAAAGAAATAAACGAGCAGATTATTGCTGACTATATCCATAGTGGTGCTGCTATCAAGAGCATCATTCTCAGATACTTCAACCCGATAGGTGCTCACCCATCTGCAGAAATCGGCGAATTGCCGAATGGTGTTCCAAACAACCTGATTCCTTTCGTAACTCAGACAGCTATCGGTATCCGTAAGGAACTTACCATATTTGGCAACGATTATAATACTCCTGACGGCACTTGCATTCGCGACTATATTTATGTAGTAGATCTCGCTAAGGCTCACGTTGCAGCTATGGCTCGTGTGCTTGATAAGGAGACTGAACCAATCGAATACTTCAACATCGGCACAGGCAATGGCAACTCGACACTCGAAATCGTAGAGACATTTGAGAAGGCTACTGGCGTGAAGCTGAACTGGAAGTACGGTCCACGCCGCGAAGGTGATATCGAGAAGATTTGGGGCGACTGTTCAAAAGCAAACAAGGTATTGGGCTGGAAGGCAGAATCAAACCTCAGCGAAGTGCTCGCTTCAGCATGGAAGTGGCAGCTAAAGCTTCGCGAAGATGGCATAATGTAAAAAAGAATAGGAGATTACAGTATCAGCTATAATCTCCTATTATATTTAATATCACTATCGACTTTAATACTCTGAACCATCAGACTTTATAACACTTGGTCCATCAATCACTTCAAGATTGTTTGCACCTCGCTTTATGTCATTGTATACTCTTCGTAAGTCTTCGTAACGAATGCTTATGTCTCTATTTACCGGGCGTTCTCTGTCAAGCAGACTATGCGAGAATAGCCATTCATAAGTCTTTCGCAGATAGAACAGACGTGCAGGTGCTCCATGGTTTGCTCCCTGCCACCAATCGTAAAGCAGACGAGTGTCGTTGCCACTATTCTTTAGTTTTTCTACGACAACCTTCGATTGCTTCACGGGTACGGCACGGTCAGCAGTACCGTGTATTATCCAAAAAGGCAGTTCCCCCAATCCGCTGACATCTTTTAATGTTGTGCCACCACATAATGCCATTCCGGCAGCAATGCGATCCGGATAAGTGCCACAAACATCCATTGTGCCATAACCACCAAGACTCATACCAAGTACATATACACGGGTTGTGTCACACGGATAGTTGCGTTTCACCCAGTCGAACACGTCCATAACCTTCTTCGGATTCCATGCACCACCAGGGTTTTGTGGCACAATTGTAAGCGCATCGATATCGCGACCTTTCACTATTGCATCGAGCGGACCATAACGACGTACCCTGTCAAGATTACGACCACAGAGACTTGCTCCATGTAAGAATATGATTACTGGAGTTTGCTCCTGCGTATAGAAATAATCGACAGGGGTGTAAACCCAAAAATTATAGCCATTGGGAATGGAATCTTTCACGGGGCGAAGGAAATCATAAGCCGACATGTGCAATGTCGAAAACACTAAAAACAGAGTAAAAAGTATCTTTTTCATAAATAAAATTCGTTTTCAGGACTTGAATAGATTGAAGCGAAATTACCATTTATATTTCTAATAGAGAAATTTCCCAAGCATCTTTACCACACATTAATAGGCTTTTACCTTTTTTAGTAAGCAATTTATGATGATAAGCCACGCCATAAATAAAAAAATATGTACCTTTGCAAAAACAATAACACTGATATGGAAGTAATTAAAACCGATATTGAAGGAGTGGTTATTATTGAGCCACGTATTTTCAAAGATGCTCGAGGATATTTCTTTGAGAGTTTTTCGCAGCGAGAATTTGACGAGAAGATAGGACACATAGAGTTCTGCCAGGACAACGAAAGTATGTCATCATATGGCGTAATGCGTGGTCTTCACTTCCAACGTCCGCCTTACACACAAAGCAAACTCGTAAGATGCGTTAAAGGCGCTGTTCTTGATGTTGCTGTAGACATTAGAAAGGGTTCGCCGACATATGGTAAACATGTGGCTGTAGAACTGACAGAAGACAACCATCGTCAGTTCTTTATACCCAAAGGTTTTGCGCACGGCTTCGCAGTATTGAGTGAGACTGCTGTATTCCAATACAAATGCGATAATTTCTACCATCCAGAGACCGATGGTGGCATATCTATTCTCGACAAATCGTTGGGTATCGATTGGCGAATACCTACCGACAAAGCTATCTTAAGCGAGAAGGACACAAAGCATGCGCTATTAAAAGACTTCGATTCTCCATTTACTTTTTAAACATCCAAAAGTATGAACATATTAGTAACTGGTGCCAACGGACAACTTGGACACGAAATGCAGCGTGTGGCACTTGGTAGCAATCATCATTATGTCTTCACAGATGTGGCAGATGGCTACGAGCAACTCGACATCACCAATCTTGACGCCATCCGTGCGATGGTAAAGGAACGCAGCGTAAGCGTTATTGTCAACTGTGCAGCCTATACCAACGTAGACAAAGCCGAAAGCGACTACGACTTTGCCAATCTGCTTAACAATACGGCTGCAGGCAATCTTGCCACTGCTATGAAGGAAGTAGACGGCACGCTTATACACGTGAGCACCGACTATGTATTCCAAGGCGACCGTAATGTGCCGTGCCGTGAGGATTGGGAGACAAATCCGCTCGGCGTTTATGGCAAGACAAAGCTCGCAGGCGAGAAGTCGATAGAGGCCACAGGATGCAACCATATCATCATACGTACAGCATGGCTTTATTCGCAGTGGGGCAAGAACTTCGTGAAGACGATGCAAATGCTCACTTCTACAAAGGACTCTCTTAAGGTCGTGTTCGACCAGGTAGGTACTCCGACATTTGCGGGAGACCTTGCCGACATCATCTCACATATAATCGAAACAGAACAACTTGATAAGACAGGCATCTACCACTTCTCTAACGAAGGCGTATGCTCATGGTTCGACTTTGCGAAGGTTATATGCGAACTTTCTGGCAACACTTGCGACATCCAGCCTTGCTACAGCGAGGAGTTCCCGAGTCCGGTAAAGCGTCCGCACTTCTCTGTGCTCGACAAGTCTAAGCTCAAAGCTACATTCGGTGTAAAGGTTCCCTACTGGACCGATTCACTGAAAGTGTGCATCAAGCAGCTTGCAGAGGTTAATAACAACTAAATATTACACTAATAAATTAGTATATATTATGAAGAATATAATTATCACTGGTGGTGCCGGGTTTATCGGTTCACATGTTGTTCGACTTTTTGTCAACAAGTATCCAGAGTATAACATAATAAACCTTGACAAACTTACATATGCTGGCAATCTTGCCAACCTGAAGGACATCGAGGACAAGGAGAATTACACATTCGTTAAGGGCGACATCTGCGACTTCGAGATGGTTCTCGAACTCATGAAGAAGCACAAGGTTGACGGCATTATCCACCTCGCTGCAGAGAGCCACGTAGACCGCTCTATTAAGGATCCGTTCACCTTCGCACGCACTAACGTGATGGGCACATTGTCGTTGCTTCAGGCTGCGAAGATATACTGGGAGAGCCTTCCAGAGAAGTACGAGGGCAAGCGCTTCTATCACATCTCTACAGATGAGGTATATGGCGCGCTCGAACTAACAAACCCAGAAGGTATTGAGTCGCCGTTCACAACAAAAGCATCTTCTGCTCACCACCATGCTTACGGCACAGAGTTCTTCCTTGAGACAACCAAGTATAACCCCCACTCGCCCTACTCTGCCGCAAAGGCAAGCAGCGACCACTTTGTACGCGCTTTCCACGACACATACGGAATGCCGACCATCGTGACCAACTGCTCCAACAACTACGGTCCGTACCAGTTCCCAGAGAAACTCATCCCGCTCTTCATCAACAACATCCGTCATCGCAAGCCGCTGCCGGTATACGGCGAGGGTCTGAACGTACGCGACTGGTTGTACGTAGAAGACCACGCTCGCGCTATCGACCTTATCTTCCATAAGGGCAAGGTGGCTGACACATATAATATCGGCGGTTTCAACGAGTGGAAGAACATCGACATCATCCACGTCCTCATCAACACCGTCGACCGTCTGCTCGGTCGTAAGGAAGGTGAAGACCTCAACCTTATCACTCATGTTACCGACCGTATGGGTCACGATATGCGCTACGCTATCGACTCTCGCAAATTGCAGAAGGAACTCGGTTGGGAGCCGAGCTTGCAGTTTGAGGAAGGCATTGAGAAGACCGTGCGCTGGTATCTTGACAATCAGGAGTGGATGGACAACGTGACGTCTGGCGATTATCAGAACTATTACGAGTCAATGTATAAGAATAGATAAGCAATTATGAACATCGGATTTGATAACGAGAAGTATCAGAACATTCAGTCGGAGCACATCAAGGAGAGAATTTCGCAGTTTGATGGAAAATTGTACCTCGAACTTGGTGGCAAACTTTTCGACGACCATCATGCAAGCCGCGTGCTGCCGGGTTTTCAGCCCGACAGCAAGTTGCGCATGTTTCAGAAGATAAGTGACAGCATAGAGATAGTGATTGTCATTAGTGCTGCCGACATTGAGAAGAACAAGAAGCGCGCCGACCTTGGCATCACCTACGACGAGGATGTGCTACGTTTGCGCAGCGAGTTCCAGAACCGTGGCTTTATGGTCGGTTCGGTTGTCATCACTCATTACAACGGACAGCCCGCCGCAATCGCCTTCAAGCAGCGTCTTGAGCGCAGCAACATCAAGACCTACTGCCACTACCTCATTGAGGGCTACCCGCATGATGTCAAGCTCATCGCTTCAGACAACGGCTTCGGAAAGAACGACTACGTACAGACCGAGCGTCCGCTGGTTATCGTGACCGCACCGGGCCCGGGCAGCGGCAAGATGGCTGTATGTCTTAGCCAGCTCTATAACGAGCACAAGCACGGCGTAAGAGCGGGCTATGCGAAGTTTGAGACATTCCCGGTTTGGAACCTTCCATTGAAGCATCCGGTGAACATCGCATACGAGGCAGCAACGGCAGACCTTAACGACGTCAACATGATTGACCCATTCCATCTTGAGGCTTACAACAAGATTGCGGTGAACTATAACCGCGACATCGAGATTTTCCCCGTATTGAACGCTCTCTTCGAAGGCATCTACGGCGAGAATCCATACAAGTCGCCGACAGACATGGGCGTGAACATGGTAGGCTTCTGCATCAGCGACGACAAGGTTTGCTGCGAGGCATCGAAGAACGAGATTATTCGCCGTTACTATGAGGCTACAAATAAGCTGGCTCTCGGCGCATGCAACGAAGGAGAAATCAGCAAGATACAGATGCTGTTCAACCAGGCGAAGATAACAACCGACTTCCGTCGCACCACCGTTGCAGCACGCGAGTGCCTGAAGCGTACAGGACACACATCGTCAGCTATCGAACTTGAGGACGGCACAATCATCACTGGCAATTCAAGCCCGCTGTTGGGCTGTAGCGCCGCTCTTCTGCTTAACGTGACGAAGCATCTTGCCGGAATCGACCACACAACAAAGCTCATTCCGCAGTCGATGATCGAACCGATACAGTACACCAAGACCAATTATCTTGGCGGTCACAACCCGCGTCTGCATACCGATGAGGTGCTCGTGGCGCTCTCTGTACTCTCTGAGAACGACGAGAACTGTCGCAAGGCATTGGAACAATTGCCTAAGCTGCGTGGCTGTCAGGTTCATTGCACGGTTATGCTTAGCGAAGTGGACAGAAAGATTTTCAAGAAATTGGGCATTGGACTTACATGTGAACCTGTGCAAAAGAAGCAGGTTCAATAGATATTTAGATTTATATACAACTACGTCCGGTTTGTAATATTCTCCCAATTACAAACCGGACGTTTCTATTCAACAACAAATTTTAGTTCTACTGGCAACTTTAACCATTTACGATTGACGACAATTTTCATGCGACTACCACTCTTTTGCTTTAGTACATAAGAACCGTCTTTGGGGTTAAATATAAGTGTGGCAGTCAAATCTTCAGAACCATAGTCGTTTGTTATCTCAAGCGTGGCAGTATGTTTGTCCTCTATCTTTGCAGAAGTAATTAACCATTTGCGTGGATCGCGCATAGCACCAAAGTAGCCAGGTGTTTCACCAAAAAGTTCTTGGCCTGGTACAATAATGTTATTTTGATAGAGATTTATATGCATATATACTTGATATTCGTCATTACAGATACGAGCATTGAACACTTTGTCTGTTTGTGACATTATTTTTAGAGATACAAGAAAGAAGAAGAGAAGAAAGGGTACTTTTTTCATATTATCTAAGTATTAGTTATATCATTATGTTCTTTGTATGACAACTTATTATGCTGTAATGTCCATGCAAAAATAGGAATTTACATCAAGAATAAGGCTATTTTACGAAAAAAAATGTGTCAACAATCGTTTATTTACCTTTTAAATATTATTTTTGCACGCAACATTAAACTTTTTATGAAAAGAGACATTTTATTTCCAGACTATATTTTTGAATCAAGTTGGGAGGTTTGTAATAAAGTAGGAGGTATATACACGGTACTTTCTACGAGAGCTAAGACGCTTGTAGAGCAGCTTGGCGACAAACTTATTTTCATAGGTCCTGACTGTTGGGGAGAAAAAAACAACCTATACTTCACAGAAGACAACAAACTCTTCGCTACATGGAGAAAGAAAGCTGAAGCAGAAGGCTTAAAAATAAAGATAGGTAGATGGAACGTACCAGGCACCCCCGTAGCTATTCTTGTTGACTTCAACCCTTATTTCGCAGAAAAGGATATGATTTATGGTCAACTTTGGGAGAAATACCATGTTGATAGTCTTCATGCATACGGCGATTACGACGAAGCTTCGATGTTCTCATACGCAGCAGCACTTGTTGTAGAGAGTTTCTATAATAGCGAGATAAGAGGCAATAAAAAGTCTGCAAAGGTAATTTACCATGCCAATGAATGGATGACAGGTCTCGGTGCACTCTATATCAACGACCATCTGCCACAGATAGCAACGATTTTTACAACACATGCAACAAGTATCGGACGCAGTATTGCAGGCAACAACAAACCTCTCTATGAATACTTGGAAGCTTATAATGGTGATCAAATGGCAGCCGAGCTCAATATGGAGAGCAAACACTCGATAGAGAAACAGACTGCATTGCATGTAGATTGCTTCACAACTGTGAGCGATATCACAGCCACAGAGTGCAAGGAACTTATGGACAAACCAGTAGACGTAGTGCTGCCGAATGGCTTCGAAGACGACATTGTGCCACAGGACAAGACTTTCGACAAGAAGCGTGCCGCAGCCCGCAAGCGTCTGCTCGACATAGCACGTGCTCTCTCTGGCGACGAGATTGAAGACGACGCAATCATCATCTCTACAAGCGGACGCTACGAATGGCGCAATAAGGGTATTGATGTCTTCATCGATGCTATGAATCGTCTGCGCACCAACGCAGAGAGCCTTAAGAAGGACATCGTTGCCTTTATCGAAGTGCCAGCATGGGTAAATCGTGCACGCGAAGACTTGGCAGAGCGTTTGGCTGCTATGGCGAAAGGTGAGAAATTCGACACTCCGCTCCCTACCCCAGTCATCACTCATTGGTTGAACGAGCAACAGAACGACCGTGCATTGGGCATGATGAACTGGCTCGGCATGCACAACGCCAAGGGCGAACGCGTAAAGCTGGTGTTCATTCCGTGCTATCTCACAGGCGAGGACGGCATTGTGAACCTTTCTTATTATGATACCATCCTGGGCAACGACCTCTGCATCTACCCGTCTTACTACGAGCCGTGGGGCTACACTCCGCTGGAGGCTACGGCGTTCAAGGTGCCGTGTATCACAACTGATCTTGCAGGCTTCGGCCTTTGGGCAAACACCGTTATTGGCAAGGAAGGCACCATCGAGGATGGCGTGGAGGTAATCCACCGCACAGACTACAACTACAATGAGGTGGCAGACAGCATAAAGGCGGCTGTTGAGAAGTACGCCAATGCTACGAAGCAGAAGCAGGGACGCATACGCAACAAGGCACGCGCTCTGGCAGAACACGCATTGTGGAGCAAGTTTATCACCTATTACTATGAAGCATACGACATCGCGCTGCGCAAGGCGGAGGCAAGATGCTCGAAAGCTGGCGAGTAATTAAAAGGTAAGAAAAATACAACTAAATAAATAATAATTAATAACTTATGAAAATCAAAGCAGACTATGCTAATACTCCTCAGTGGAAGGAGGTAACCATCAAGTCTACACTTCCTTCAGAGTTGAAGTGTCTTGATGAACTCGCACACAACATGTGGTGGGCGTGGAACTACGAGGCTCGCAACATGTGGAAAAGCCTTGACAGCGATCTCTATGAAGAGGTTGGACACAACCCTGTAATGCTTCTCGACCGCCTTAGCTATGAGCGCAAGGAGGCTATCGTGAAGGATAAGGCAATCATGGAATCGGTAAAACAGGTATACAAGAAGTTCCGCGAGTATATGGATGTGAAGCCAGACGCAACACGTCCTTCTGTGGCTTATTTCTGTATGGAGTATGGTATCAATCAGGTTGTAAAGATTTACTCTGGTGGTCTTGGTATGCTCGCAGGTGACTATATGAAGGAGGCTTCTGACTCTAACGTAAATATGTGTGGTGTCGGCTTCCTTTATCGTTATGGCTACTTCAAGCAGACCCTCTCAATGGATGGTCAGCAGATTGCAAAGTACGATGCACAGAACTTCAACTCACTCCCAGTAGAGCGTGTGCTCGACGAGAATGGTCAGCCTATGGTTGTTGATGTTCCCTACATGAACTATCAGGTACATGCATATGTATGGGTAATGAACGTAGGTCGCATCAAGCTCTACTTACTCGATACAGACAACGATTTGAACTCAGAGTTCGACCGCCCTATCACACACGCTCTATATGGTGGTGATAACGAAAACCGCCTGAAGCAGGAGATTCTCCTCGGCATCGGTGGTATCCTCACACTCAAGAAGCTCGGTATTAAGAAAGATATCTATCATTGCAACGAGGGTCACGCAGCACTCTGCAACCTCCAGCGTCTTATTGACTACATCAAGGAAGGTCTGTCGTTCAACGAGGCTCTTGAACTCGTTCGTGCTTCTTCACTCTATACTGTTCATACTCCAGTACCGGCCGGTCACGACTACTTCGACGAATCACTCTTCGGCAAGTATATGGGCGGTTATCCTCAGATGCTCGGCATCACATGGGACGAGTTCATCGGCATGGGTCGCAACAATCCTGAGGATCACTCAGAGCGCTTCTGTATGTCTGTATTCGCTTGTAACACCTGTCAAGAGGTTAACGGCGTAAGTAAACTTCATGGTTGGGTAAGCCAACGCATGTTCGCTCCAATCTGGAAGGGTTACTATCCGGAGGAGAGCCACGTAGGCTACGTAACAAATGGTGTTCACTTCCCGACATGGACAGCTACAGAGTGGCGCAAAGTATACGCTAAATATTTCGACAAGAACTACATTTACGACCAGAGCAACGAGAGCCTGTGGCACGCTATCTACAATGTGCCTGACGCAGAAATCTGGGAGACACGTATGGCACTCAAGAAGAAGCTCGTCAACTATATCCGCGAGAAGTTCGCTGCTACATGGTTGAAGAACCAGGGCGATCCTTCACGTGTTGTTGCCCTTCTTGACAGTATCACACCGAACGCTCTTTACATCGGCTTCTGCCGTCGCTTTGCTACATACAAGCGTGCTCACCTCCTATTCACCGATTTGGAGCGTCTTTCTAAGATCGTGAACAACCCGGAGCGTCCGGTTAAGTTCATCTTCTCAGGTAAGGCACACCCGGCTGACGGTGCTGGCCAGGGCTTGATTAAGAAGATCTTCGAGATCAGCCAGCGTCCTGAGTTCCTCGGTAAGATCATCTTCCTCGAAGACTACGACATGCAACTCGCTCGTCGCCTCGTATCAGGCGTTGATATCTGGATGAACACTCCGACACGTCCGCTCGAGGCTTCTGGTACATCTGGCGAGAAGGCTGAGATGAACGGTGTTGTAAACCTCTCAGTTCTCGACGGCTGGTGGGTTGAAGGCTATCGCGAGGGTGCAGGTTGGGCTCTCAAGCAGGAGCGTACATACCAGAATCAGGGTTATCAGGATCAGCTCGACGCAGCTACCATCTACTCACTGCTTGAAAATGAGATTCTGCCGCTCTACTACAACCGCAACGAGCAGGGCTTCAGCGAGGGTTGGATAAAGACAATCAAGAACTCTATCGCAACTATCGCTCCTCACTATACAATGAAGCGTCAGCTTGACGACTACTATGAAAAGTTCTACAACAAGGAGGCTGCAAACTTCAAAAAGCTCGCTGCCGACAATAATCGCCTTGCCAAAGAGCTCGCTACTTGGAAGGAGACAGTTGCAGAGCGTTGGGACTCTATTCGCGTAGTAAGCAAGGATGATTCTATGCTCTATGCTGCCGAGACTGGCAAGAAGTACACTCTTCGCTACGTTATCGACGAGCAGGGTTTGAACGATGCTGTTGGTCTTGAGCTTGTTTCTATCAAGACAGACAAGAACGGAGAGGACCACATCTTCAGCAAGCGCGAATTCAAGATGGTAGGCCGTGATGGCAACAACTACACATTCGAGGCTACATTTGAGCCTGACGTAGCTGGTGCATTCAAGAGCTGCGTACGTATGTACCCGAAGAACGAGAACCTTGTTCATCGTGAGGACTTCTGCTACGTTAAGTGGCTTGACTAATTGATTAATATATTCAAGTTGACGAGTAGACTCGTTGACAAATAAATAAGAAGACGAGCAGACGAATAAACGTTTTCGTAGCGTTACTATGATGCTATACAAACCTTTATCTGTCTGCTCGTTTTGCATTTAATGACCCAATTTATAGAAAACTCCGTTAATTAGGCATTCGATCTGTTAAACTTTTTAAATTTTCCATCACCTAACACACTTAATAATATAAATAATTTGTACCTTTGCAGCCGATTTAGTCCGTAAAGGCTCAAAGAAGTTGCGGCACGATGCTTGCACGCCTTGCGGAAAAACCCGTTTATATAAATAAATAAATGTACGCAATCGTAGAGATTAACGGTCAGCAGTTCAAGGCTGAGCAGGGCAAGAAGCTCTTCGTTCACCACATCAAGGACGCTCAGGAAGGCCAGACTGTTGAATTCAACAAGGTACTGCTTGTTGACAATGAAGGTTCAGTACAGGTAGGTGCACCTGCCGTAGAAGGTGCAAAAGTTGTATGTGAGGTTGTTAACCCTCTCGTTAAGGGTGACAAGGTAATCGTCTTCAAGATGAAGCGCCGCAAGGACTATCGCAAGAAGAACGGTCACCGTGAGCAGTTCACAGAGATCACAATCAAGGAAGTAATCGCTTAAATTTTAGGAGGAACAAGAAATGGCACATAAAAAAGGTGTAGGTAGTTCTAAGAACGGACGTGAATCAGCTTCTCAAAGATTAGGCGTTAAAATCTGGGGTGGCCAGAAGTGCATCGCAGGCAACATCATCGTTCGCCAGCGCGGTACAAAGCACAACCCGGGCCTGAACGTAGGTATTGGTAAGGATGACACACTCTATGCATTGGTTGACGGCGTCGTTAACTTCCGCAAGGGTCGCAAGGACAAGAGCACTGTGTCTGTAATACCTGAAGCAGAGGCTTAAATTTAATAAAAAAACTATTCCAAACAAACATATTAATCCCAATCCTCATACACTTGAGGATTGGGATTAATGCTTTTTATACATTACTACCCTTCCGTACACTAATAAATTCTTCGTTTTTTATTAGTTTTTATGCCGTAAGAAATATTTTTTATGTAATTTTGTATCTCGAATAAGATAACGAAGAATTTTATAATTAATATTTCAGATATGCTTACACTTAAACTCATCAGTGAGGAAACAGAACGTGTTATCCGCGGTTTGAACAAGAAGCACTTCAAGGGTGCTGAGGAAGCCATTAACGAAGTGCTCGCAATCGACAAGCGTCGTCGCGAGACACAGCAGGAACTTGACTCGAACCTTGCAGAAGCAAAGAAGATGGCAGCCCAAATCGGTACTCTTATGAAACAGGGCAGCAAAGAAGAGGCTGAAGAAATAAAGAAAAAAGTAGCTTCTCTTAAAGAAGTGAACAAACAGCTTGAAGAAACAAAGGCACAGGCAGAGAAAGACCTCGTGGCTAAGCTTTGCACTATTCCTAACATTCCGAACGATGATGTTCCGGAAGGCAAGGACGCAAGCGACAATGTTGTCGTTAAGGAAGGTGGTGAAATGCCGAATCTCCCGGAGGACGCTATGTGCCACTGGGATCTTTGCAAAAAGTTCAATCTTATCGACTTTGATTTGGGCGTTAAGATTACAGGTGCCGGCTTCCCTATCTATGTAGGCAAGATGGCTCGCTTGCAGCGTGCTCTTGAGGCGTTCTTCCTTGATGAAGCTCGCAAGAGTGGCTACCTTGAGGTACAGCCTCCTTACGTTGTGAACGAGGCTTCTGGTTACGGTACCGGTCAGCTTCCTGATAAGGAGGCTCAGATGTACCAGTGCCAGCTCGACAACCTCTACCTTATCCCTACAGCCGAGGTGCCAGTAACAAACATCTTCCGCGACGAGATACTCGACGAGAAAGATCTGCCTATCAAGCGTTGCGCTTACTCAGCTTGCTTCCGTCGTGAGGCTGGATCTTACGGCAAGGACGTTCGCGGTCTGAACCGTCTGCATCAATTCGACAAGGTAGAGATTGTACGCATCGACAAGCCTGAGCATTCATACCAGTCGCTCAACGAGATGCTCGACCATGTAGAGGGCCTGCTTAAGAAGCTCGAACTCCCATACCACATCCTGCGTCTTTGCGGTGGTGACATGAGCTTCACATCTGCTATCTGCTACGACTTCGAGGTATGGAGCGCCGCACAGAAGCGTTGGCTTGAGGTTTCTTCCGTATCTAACTTCGAGAGCTATCAGGCAAATCGTCTTCATTGTCGCTATCGCAATTCGGAGACAAAGAAGACCGAGCTTTGCCACACTCTCAATGGTTCTGCACTTGCTTTGCCGCGTATAGTGGCTGCAATCATCGAGAACAACCAGACACCTGAAGGCATCCGTGTACCGAAAGTACTCGTACCATACTGCGGTTTCGAGATGCTCGACGATAAGAACTTTTAATTAATTACAACGGAGATTTGAGAGTTAAGATTTGCACGTTGCGAAAGCGTATGATATTTACACGTATAACAACAGGCAGTCGTAGCTCTCAAATTTTTGTTTTAATTCATCTACAAAGCAAACATCAACAAATCTAATCCGTTACTACCTATGAACAAAATTGTCCTTAAAAAGCAACTTTCTGAAAAGGTATTCCTTTTTGAAATCGAAGCGCCATTGATTGCCAAGAGCCGTAAGGCTGGTAACTTCATTATCGTCAGAGTTGGCGAGAATGGCGAGCGTGTGCCGCTTACTATTGCTGATGCAAGCATTGAGCGTGGCACTATCACTATTGTGGTGCAGAAAGTTGGATTGTCATCAACCAAGCTGTGCAATCTTAACGAGGGCGACTACATCACCGACGTTGTAGGACCGCTCGGCAATCCTACCCATATAGAAAACTTCGGAACTGTAGTATGTGCTGGTGGTGGCGTTGGCGTAGCTCCAATGCTTCCTATCATCCGTGCGTTGAAGGCTGCTGGCAACCGTGTGCTTTCGGTTATCGCAGGTCGTTCTAAAGAACTTGTTATTCTCGAAAACGAAGTTCGCCAGAGTTCTGACGAACTCATCATAATGACCGACGATGGTTCGTATGGCGAAAAGGGTGTTGTGACCGTAGGTATCGAGAAGTTCATCACTCAAGAGGAGCATGTGGACAAGGTGTTCGCAATTGGTCCTCCTATCATGATGAAGTTTTGCTGCCTCATGGCACAGAAGTATAACGTACCGGTTGAGGTATCGCTCAATACTATCATGGTTGACGGCACGGGCATGTGTGGTGCTTGCCGACTCTCTATTGGCGGCAAGACCAAGTTCGTATGTATCGACGGACCGGAGTTCGATGGTTCGCTTGTCGATTGGGACGAGATGTTCAAACGTATGGGCACTTTCCGCGATGCAGAACGCGAAGAGATGGAGCATTACGAAGAGCATTTGCGTGGCTTTGCAAAGCAAGAGGAACTTCACACTTGCGAGACTTGCATGGATGTAGAGCCTACAACCGAAACCATCGAAGAACTCACCAATCGCGATTCTGAATGGCGTAAGGAGCTTCGAGCTGCAATGAAGCCTGCAGAGCGCAAGGCTATAGAGCGTGTAACAATGCCTGAGCTTGACCAAGTATATCGTGCAACCACACGTACCGAGGAAGTAAACAAGGGTTTGACAAAGCAGATGGCTGTACGCGAGGCTCATCGTTGTCTCGACTGCGGAAAGCCAGCTTGTGTAGAAGGCTGCCCGGTTAACATCAATATTCCTTCATTCATCAAGAACATCGAACGCGGACAGTTCCTCGCTGCTGCCAAGGTTCTTAAGAGCACATCTGCTCTGCCTGCTGTCTGCGGTCGTGTATGTCCGCAGGAGAAGCAATGCGAGAGCAAGTGTATCCATCTGAAGATGAACGAACCGGCTGTAGCTATCGGCTACCTGGAGCGCTTCGCTGCCGACTTCGAGCGTGAGAGCGGCAACATCGCTCTGCCCGACCTTGCTCCGAAGAACGGCATAAAGGTGGCTGTAGTTGGTAGCGGTCCTTCAGGACTCAGCTTTGCTGGCGACATGGCTAAGAAGGGTTATGAAGTGCATGTGTTCGAGGCATTGCATGAGATTGGCGGCGTATTGAAATATGGCATCCCCGAGTTCCGTCTACCTAATCACATCGTTGATGTAGAGATAGAGAACCTCAAGAAGATGGGCGTTGAGTTCCAGACCGACTGCATCGTTGGAAAGACGATAACTATCAACCAGCTCGAGGCAGAAGGCTTCAAGGGTATCTTTGTCGGATCGGGTGCTGGTCTGCCTAACTTTATGAATATTAAGGGCGAGAATTCGCTCAACATCATGTCATCTAACGAGTATCTCACTCGCGTAAACCTCATGGATGCTGCCAATCCACTCGCCGACACACCTCTTAATATAGGTAAGCATGTGCTCGTTGTAGGCGGAGGCAACACCGCTATGGACTCTTGCCGTACTGCTAAGCGCTTGGGTGGCGACGTTACTCTTGTATATCGTCGTTCTGAGGCAGAGATGCCTGCACGTCTTGAGGAGGTGAAGCATGCAAAGGAGGAAGGTATCAATTTCCTCACATTGCACAACCCGATAGAATATATCGCCGACGAAAAGGGCGCAGTGAAGGCTGCCGTGCTTCAGGTTATGGAACTTGGAGAGCCTGACGCAAGCGGACGCCGCTCACCGGTGCCGGTTGAGGACAAGACCGTTACTCTCGATGTCGACCAGGTAATCGTTGCAGTTGGCGTATCTCCAAACCCACTTGTTCCAAAGTCGATCGAAGGTCTTGAGCTTGGCAGAAAAAACACTATCGCCGTTAACGACCAGATGCAGAGTTCGCGTCCGGAAATTTTCGCAGGTGGCGACATCGTTCGTGGCGGAGCTACCGTTATCCTTGCTATGGGCGACGGCAGAAGAGCTGCTGCGTCTATGGATGAGAAGCTCAGAGGATAAGACAATGAACGGATAACAAACAGATAACGAAAAATAACGAACGAAATAAAGGAGTCGGAAACAAGCAACCGGCTCCTTTATTTCTGACAAGAATGACAACTTACGATAATAACAATTGAAAGAAAACACAATGTCAGGATTCTACACAATAATACTTCTAATATTAAGTAACATCTTCATGACTTTAGCTTGGTACGGACATCTCAAGCTACAGCAGACTGGCACGTCGAGCCATTGGCCGCTTATAGGCGTCATCGTATTCTCGTGGATGATAGCATTCTTTGAATATTGCTGCCAGGTACCAGCCAATCGTATCGGCTTTCAAGGCAACGGCGGACCGTTCTCACTTGTGCAGCTGAAGGTTGTACAGGAATGCGTCAGCCTCATTGTCTTTGCCGTGATAGCCAACGTAATGTTCCAGGGCGAATCGCTCAGATGGAACCATCTGCTTGCCTTCGTGTTCCTCGTAGCGGCAGTTTATCTTGTTTTCAAATAATAAGCCATGCCGAAGACTCCCGAACAAATTCTATACCATACGCTATACAAGCGTTTTCAGAAAGCTCTAACAGACTTCTCTATGCTCTCTGACGGTGACCGCATACTTATCGGTCTCTCAGGCGGTAAAGATTCGCTCTGTCTGCTTGAGATGCTTGCACAGCGACAGCGCATTTACAAGCCACGGATAGAAGTAGAAGCCGTACATGTGCGCATGGCGAACGTGAGCTACGAATCAGACACATCTTATTTGGAGTCTTTTGCCAAAGAGCACGGCGTGAAGCTGCACATCGTGCAGACTGCATTCGACGATACCACTCCTTCTGACAAACCTGTTTGTTTCCTTTGTTCGTGGCACAGACGTAAGGCTTTGTTCCGCTTCGCACAAGAAAACGGCTTCAACAAGATTGCACTCGGACATCATCAAGACGATATTATTCACACTGCGATGCTCAACACTTTCTTCCAAGGCTCGTTCTCTACGATGCCAGCCGTGAAGCAAATGGACAAGATGCCTGTGACTATCATTCGTCCATTGTGTTTGGAACACGAAAGAGATATAGCACTGTATGCTCAACTCCGCCAATACGTAAAGCAGAAAAAGGCATGTCCGCACGAGCGTAACACCAACCGTACACAGATGAGACGCATATTTGAAGAAATAGAGAAAACGAACCCCGAAGCACGCTATTCCGTATGGCACGCCTTGCAGAAAGGCGGAAAACTCGTGGAATAACACGGTCAAATTACATTTCGGTTACAAATAGTTGGCTATAAAATTGCCTGTTTGATAGAAAATTCATACATTTGCACTAAATTAAGAATACGGACTATGAAGTTAGCAATAATGACTAAATCCACTTTCTTTGTGGAAGAAGACAAAATACTTGCAGCCCTCTTCGATGTTGGGTTAGACAATTTGCACCTTTATAAGCCAGAGACTTCGCCTATTTATTCAGAGCGACTATTGTCGTTGCTGCCTGATAAAGCCTACGAGAAGATATTCGTACACGGACATTACTACCTCAAGGATGAATATCGTCTTGCAGGAATACATCTTGATAATGCTGCGGAGCCAGTGCCTGAAGGCTATAAAGGCAAAGTCGGACGCACATGTCGCGACCTCACACAGCTTAAAGAACTCAAAAAACAATCAGCATACATTTTTCTTGGTAACGTTTTTAATAGCCAGTCAGAGCCATTAGAACCTTCTACGTTCACTATGAACGAATTGGAGGATGCTGCCGACAAAGGATTGATTGACAAGCGAGTGTACGCATTGGGTGGAATGAATGTTGATAACATACAAATAGCACGCGACCTTGGTTTCGGCGGAGTGGTTATCCGTGGCGACCTCTGGAACAAGTTCAACATCCACAATCAAATGGATTACAAAGAACTCATAAATTACTTTGAGAAATTAAGAAAGCTTATATATTAAAACCTAACAAATAACAACAATTAAAGATGAGTGAACAAAACTCTTTTTTGGTATTCTCAGGTACAAGCACGAGATACCTTGCAGAGAAGATCTGCGCAAGTTTGGGTTGTCCTTTAGGCAATTTGGTAGTAACCAGATTCTCTGACGGCGAGTTCGCAGTATCGTACGAGGAGTCTATCCGCGGTCGCGACGTATTCCTCGTTCAGAGCACATTCCCGAATTCAGATAATCTTATGGAATTGCTCCTTATGATTGACGCAGCGAAGCGCGCTTCTGCACGCCACATCATCGCCGTTATTCCTTATTTCGGCTGGGCTCGTCAGGACCGTAAGGACAAGCCACGTGTTAGCATCGGTGCGAAGCTTGTTGCCGACCTTCTGAGCGCTGCAGGTATCGATCGTCTTATCACAATGGACTTGCATGCTGACCAGATCCAGGGCTTCTTTGATGTACCGGTAGACCACCTTTACGCTTCTGGTGTTATTCTGCCTTATCTGCAGAGCCTGAACCTGAAGACTGACGAATTTGTTATCGCTTCGCCTGACGTTGGCGGTTCTAAGCGTGCTAACACTTACGCTAAGTACCTCGGTTGTCCGCTCGTGCTCTGCAACAAGACCCGCGCTCGTGCAAACGTTGTTGACACCATCCAGATTATCGGTGACGTTAAGGGCAAGCACGTGATTATCGTAGACGACATGGTAGACACAGCAGGTACAATCACAAAGGCAGCCGACGTAATGAAGGAGGCTGGTGCGCTGAGCGTTCGTGCTTGTGCTTCTCACTGTGTAATGTCTGGTCCTGCTTCTGAGCGTGTTCAGAACTCTGCATTGGAGGAGATTGTTTTCACCGACTCAATCCCTTACTCAAACCGTTGTGCTAAGGTTAAGCAGCTTTCTGTTGCAGACATGTTCGCAGAGACCATCCGCCGCGTTATCAGCAACGAGAGCATCAGCTCACAGTATCTCGTATAATAAACCGTAGATCGTAAGATTTCTATTAGATATTGAGATACGAGCAAAATATAAAGGGCAAAAGTAGATTCTTATTTTCTACTTTTGCCCTTTTTCCTGTATATATGCCAATTTATATGCTAGTAACAAGGATCACCCCAAAAGTTTAACGCATTAACATATTTTGCACCTGAAGCAAAGATCGTAGAATCATGTCTATAAACAGAATTGATACAAATACAAAAAAAATCGTACCTTTGCAAGAGACATTTCAGATAACAAGACATTAATAATTTAATTTTAGAAACGAATGATTTAAATAATAATATGCAGATACTATTAGCAAATGCCAAAATTATGTTTGGCAAGACAGACAGAAAGCCACTCTCAACACCACTCTTTCAGACCACAGCCGACATGCTGGCTGCAGAAATGGCAAAAATGGATATGGAGGATTTGGCTCGTCAACTTAATTGCAGTAAGAAGATTGCCACGGAAAACTGGATACGCTACCAGAACTTCGTGGTTGCCGAAAAGATGCCAGCCCTGCTTGCTTACAATGGTCAGGCATATAAGCATCTGCGTGCTGCCACCTTGAGCGAAGAGGCTTTAGAATACGCTCAGAAACATCTCTGGATTACATGCTTTCTCTACGGATTACTCCGTCCCATGGATGCCGTCGTACCCTATCGCATGGAACATTACGTCTCTCTCGAAACCACAAACGATAAACCCATCAACCATTTTTGGAGAGACAAACTGACAGATGTGCTTATCGCGAGCGTGCAAGCTGATGATGGCATTCTCCTGCATCTCTCTACCGAGGAATACGAGCATCTTTTCGATTGGAAAAGGGTATGCAAGGAAGTGACGGTTGTTCAGCCTCACTTCTACATACGACAAAAAAACGGCAGTTTGAAGACGCAGGCGGTATGGGCAAAATCATGTCGTGGAGCGATGGTACGCTTTATTCTGAACAATCGTCTCGTCACTCCAGAGGAACTTAGCGGATTCAGTTATGAGTGTTTTGAATTCGCTCCACAGTTAGGTGACACGACCGTTCCTCATTTTGTAAGAGAAGCATGACGAACATAAGCCATAAGAGTTGGGCGTTTAGGAGAATTTCACCTGCTCCACTTCTTTCACAAGCGAATCCTTTCCGTTGAGCAAGTAATATTTCACTCTTACTACGTTGTTTATCTCGGCGGATCCTTTCACTTTTATATGTAGAGTTTTGCCATACACGGTGGTGTCTCGGCGCGATGGGTAGGACACGAGTTGCAGGAATTGTTTGGTCGAACCGCTACCGATGTAGTACAATCCAACGCTATCTGCAACGATTGTCGTATCTGCCACCTTTGCTCGCGTCTTCTTGTTTATCAAACCCGTGTCGGCAGGTTCAAACACCGAAGACGCAACCGTATCACCCAACTTCGGCGAAGGAGCGAAACGACAGCTTGCAACAGCAAATCCCATAGCAACGATGCACGCAGCAATTAACAATATCGATTTCATCTTATACTTTTTTTAGAATATACCATTGTTTGAATATACATGTAAGGAAGGAGGCTAAAGCCTCCAACCTTCCTACTCCTTCATCGACAGCGATATACGCTGGCGCTTGCAATCCACTTCCGTCACACGCACTACCACATGCTGATGCAGCTTCACAACATCGTTCGGGTCCTTCACATATCGGTCAGCAAGCTGCGAGATATGTACCAGTCCGTCCTGATGCACACCTACATCTACGAAAGCCCCGAAGTTCGTGATGTTCGTCACGATGCCAGGCAGAAGCATACCCACCTGCAAATCGCCTGTCTCGTGCACACGTGGGTCGAACTCGAACACCTCAACCGCAGCACGCGGATCGCGTCCCGGTCGCTGCAGTTCAGTCATGATGTCGGTAAGCGTAGGCATACCGACGGTCGGTGTGACATAGGCATCGAGCTTTATGGTCTTCTGCAGGTTCTTGTCCTCAATCAGTTGGGCTACGGTACAGCCTTTATCCTCTGCCATGCGCTTGACGATGTCGTAGCTTTCGGGATGTACGGCACTGTTGTCAAGCGGATTCTTCGCATTCGGAATGCGCAGGAAGCCGGCACACTGCACGAACGTAGCCGGTCCGAGTCGCGGCACCTTCTTCAGCTCCGCACGTGACTTGAACGCTCCGTTCTTCTCTCTGTACTCTACAATGTTCTTAGCTGTCGTGGCGTTCAGACCGCTGACGTATGTTAGCAGATGGCGACTGGCGGTGTTGAGATTGACACCGACGGTATTCACACACGACTCTACAACCATATCAAGAGATTTCTTCAGCTCCGACTGGTCTACGTCGTGCTGATACTGTCCGACACCGATGCTCTTAGGGTCGATCTTCACGAGTTCAGCGAGCGGGTCCATGAGTCGGCGACCGATGGAGACGGCACCACGCACCGTGACATCCTCGTCGGGGAACTCCTCGCGTGCAGCCTCCGAAGCCGAATAAACCGAAGCACCATCCTCGCTCACCACGAAGACATGTATCTTTGGGTCAAGACCTATCTCCTTTAGGAAAGCCGACGTCTCTCTGCTTGCCGTACCGTTACCCACAGCAATCGCCTCTATACCATATTTCTCCACCATGCCCAACACCTGGCGTGCTGCGCCACGGGTGTCGCTCTTGGGCGGATGCGGATAGATAGCCTCGAAATGGAGCAGTGTGCCCTGTGCGTCGAGACAAACCACCTTGCAACCGGTGCGGAAACCAGGGTCTACACCCATGACACGCTTCTGTCCGAGCGGAGCAGCAAGAAGAAGTTGGCGCAAGTTTTCAGCGAATACGCTGATAGCCTCTTGATCGGCAGTCTGTTTGCTCGACACGGAGAACTCTGTCTCGATGGAAGGCTTGAGTAGTCGCTTGAAAGCATCGTCGGCAGCCTCGGCAACGAGTTTACTGCACTCGCCGTAGCCACGGACGTATTGCGCCTTTATCTTATCTTTGCATACCTCGTCATTAGCAGAGATGCTCACCTTCAAAAATCCCTCACGCTCACCACGACGCATTGCCAACAATCGATGCGACGAACAACGGCGGAGCGACTCTGAGAACTCAAAATAGTCGCGGTATTTCTGCGCCTCCTCCGTATCCGCTTTAGCCTTCACCACCTTCGAGGTGATGACGGCTTCGCGTCTGTACACACTTCTTACCGATTTGCGCACATTCTCGTTCTCGTTGACAGCTTCGGCTATAATGAACTTCGCACCCTCAAGAGCCTCTTCCATCGATTTCACTTCACCTTTCACAAAACGCTCAGCTGTACGGTTGATGTTCTTATCGAGTTGCAGCAGAATGGCGTTGGCAAGCGGTTCGAGTCCGTTCTGACGGGCAATGTCTGCCTTTGTACGGCGCTTCGGTTTGTATGGCAGATACATATCTTCAAGTTCGGACAGCGTCCAACAATCTTCAATACGCTTGCGCAACTCGTCGGTCAGCTTGCCCTGAGCCTCGATAGTAGAAAGTATTGTCTCCTTGCGCTTCGCAATGTCTGTGAGTTTCTCGCGCATCAGCGCAATGTCTGACACCTGCACCTCGTCCATGTTGCCGGTCATCTCCTTGCGGTAGCGACTAATAAACGGTATAGTACAGTTCTCGTCGAGCAACTGTAGCGTATTCTCCACTCCGCGCTGTGGCAAGCCAAGCGCATCAGATATTATTCGTGTAAATGTATTCATCTTGTTTGTTTTATACTACAAATTTAGTGGAAATAGAAGAGAATACAAAATAGAATACGACTTTTTTAGCCTATACTTCTAACTTCTAAAAGTTTAAAGTTGATGTTTTATTATCTGCAAGTGGCACTTAAGCATAGCAGATGTGGCACTTAAACATTGTAGAAGTGCCACTTAATCACAATATCTAAAGAACTAAAAGACAATATATAGGCTTTTTACAAAAGCCTGTCAAATGAAAAAAATGAGAACAGACCATTCGGAGTTGCCACAATCGTGCATTTCATAACATGAAACTCCGAACGGTCTGTTCTCAATTGTAATTAATTATGTCCACTTATCTTCTTTGTAACATAAGCATCAATCACAGCCACAGCCGTAATGTTCACTATGTCACGTACCGAACTCTCAAAGTCGGTAAAGTGGATTGGCTTATTCAAGCCCATCTGAATCGGGCCTATGATCTCGGCATCCGGGTCAAGTGCCTGCAACATTTTGTAGCTGCTCTGTGCACTGCTCATATTCGGGAAGACGAGCGTGTTGACGTCTTTGCCCTTAAGGCGTGTGAACGGATACTTGTCGTCGCGCAGCTGCTTGTTCAGGGCAAAGTTGACCTGCATCTCGCCATCGATACACAAGTCAGGGTAGCGTTGCTGCAAATCATCAACTGCCGCATGTACCTTAACCGGGCTACCTACCTCGTCGGTGCCGAAGTTAGAGTAGCTAATCATTGCTATGTTAGGTTCCTCGTTGAAGAAGCGTACGGTGTTAGCCGAGAGGCGTGCCACATCGGCAAGAATATGCTCGTCGGGATGGCGGTTGATGAGTGTGTCAGACACAAAGAATACGCCTTTTTTTGTATTAAGGATATGCATTGTTGCAAATGTGCTATACTCCTTACGAATACCAATCACCTCCTTCGCAACCTTGATCGTGTTAGAATACTTAGTGTAAAGACCGGTGATGAATGCATCGGCATCGCCCGTTTCTACCATCATCATACCGAAGTAGTTGCGCTCATACATCTTGTCGTATGCCTCCTCGAAGGTGTAGCCCTGACGTGCACGCTTCTTCGCGAGATGCTTAGCGTATGTGGCACGGCGTCCCTGCTCCTGATCGGCACGCATGTCTACGATGTCAATGCCCTCAAGACTTAGCTTCAGACGCTGGGCAAGTCGTTGCAGACGGTCGGGGTTGCCGAGAAGTACTGGATGGCAGATGCCCTCAAGGCGTGCCTGAACGGCAGCCTTCATCATAGACGGGTGACCGCCCTCGGCGAACACTACACGCTGCGGATGCAGACGGGCTGTGTCGTGGAGGTTGCGTGTGAGCTTTGTCTCCTGACCCAGCAGTTCCATAAGATTCTTCTTGTAGGCGTCCCAGTCGGTGATGGCTTTGCGTGCTACTCCACTCTCCATTGCAGCCTTGGCAACAGCCGCACTCACCTCTGTGATAAGACGAGGGTCGACGGGTTTCGGGATGAAGTATTTCGGACCGAACGTGAGATCGTTAACGTGATATACCTCATTCACGATATCTGGCACGGGCTGCTTCGCAAGGTCGGCAATGGCATGAACGGCAGCCATCTTCATCTCCTCGTTGATAGCCTTGGCGTGAACGTCGAGTGCTCCACGGAAGATGTACGGGAAACCGATTACGTTGTTAATTTGGTTGGGATAGTCGCTTCTGCCGGTAGACATGAGCACGTCGGGGCGACTTGCCATTGCGTCCTCGTAGCTAATCTCGGGCACGGGGTTAGCAAGGGCAAACACGATAGGCTGGTCTGCCATAGAGCGGATCATATCCTGCGAGAGCACGTTGCCCTTAGAGAGTCCGACGAACACGTCGGCGCCCTTCACGGCTTCCTCAAGGGTGTGTACATCCGTACGCTTTGTAGCGAACAGAGCCTTCTGCGGTGTGAGGTTCGGACGGTCGGCGGTGATAACACCCTTCGAGTCGAGCATCACGATATTCTCCACTCTTGCGCCAAGCGCTACGTACAACTTAGTGCAGCTGATGGCGGCTGCTCCTGCTCCGTTTACAACAATCTTTACGTCAGCGATGTTCTTGCCAGCTACCTCAAGCGCATTCTTCAAACCGGCTGCCGAGATGATGGCTGTGCCGTGCTGGTCGTCGTGCATCACGGGGATGTCGAGGGTCTTCTTCAGACGCTCTTCAATATAGAAGCACTCTGGTGCCTTAATATCCTCAAGGTTGATACCACCAAAGGTCGGTGCAATCTTCTCTACTGCCTCGCAGAACTTCTCCGGATCCTTTTCAGCAACCTCGATGTCGAATACATCGATGCCGCCATATATTTTAAAGAGCAGGCCTTTGCCTTCCATAACTGGTTTACCGCTCATTGCTCCAATGTCGCCAAGACCTAATACGGCGGTGCCGTTTGAAATGACGGCGACAAGATTGCCTTTGTCTGTGTACTTATACACATCGTCCGGATTCTGCTGAATCTCGAGACACGGGAAAGCTACACCAGGAGAATACGCCAAACTAAGGTCGGTCTGGGTGTGGTAAGGCTTGGTCGGCTTCACCTCAATTTTGCCAGGACGTCCACTTTCGTGATACTCCAATGCACTTTCTTTTGTGATTTTAACCATTGTATTAAATAATTATTAGATATAAAATTTCACCGCAAAGTTACTGAAAAAGCTTGGATTAAAAGCATTGCTTAAAAGATTGTTTCGCCCGTTTTATTTAAAATAACATAAAAACTCGCAACACTTTGAAAGTTTTTTTATACTTTTGTGAAAAATTATTGCGATATTCATCATATTATAAACAAAGATTTATGCACAAGGAAAGTTCTCAAACATGCTATAAGTTGGAATTGCGCAACAGAATACTAAAGGCTGCTATGACAGAATTTTTACACAAAGGCGTGAAGTCTGTAAAAATGGATGACATAGCAAATGCTCTTGCTATATCCAAACGCACGTTGTATGAGATTTACTCTAACAAAGAGGAGCTTCTGCTTGAGGCGGTGCGTATTCATGAGGAGGAGTTCAACGACCACATGGTGCAGTATAGCCAGAACAAGAATCATAGTGTGATGGATATCATTATCGAGTTTTACAAGAAGAAACTACTTGCTATTGCGGACGTATCTCCTTTATTCTTAGTTGAACTACGCAAGTACAAGCAGGTTGTAGCATATCTCGAACAGTTAAATGCTGAACGCCACAACAACGCCTTGCTATTCTTCAGACGTGGTGTAAGAGAGGGGTTCTTCCGTTCGGACATCAACTTCGACATTATTCTTAAAACAAGTTCTGCGTCTGCCAACTACGCTATGGAAACCCAAATGTATAAAGAATATAGCATAACTACAATCATGCACAACACCATTTTCCTTTATCTGCGCGGTATTTGCACCACGAAAGGCATAAAGGAACTTGACGCTGCAATCGCCGAATAAGCATCATATAAAAATTTAATAAAGCCTTAGTAAAACATTCATACACAAGAATGTACGTACATTTACCAAGGCTTTATTTTGTATATAAAAGAGTACAATTTTATCTTTACAAACGCGTCACAGACTTTACTCCCTTCACGGTGCGCAGCTTCTTCAATAATGCGTCGAGCTTCGACGTGTCGTCAATAAGCACGTTGAGATTGCCGCTGAACAGTCCGTCGTGACTGTCGATGTTTATCGACTTCATCACTATCTTTTGCTCCTTAGAGATGATGCTTGTGATGTTGTTCACGATGCCAAGGTCGTCGTTTCCTACAACGCGCAACGTTATGTTATACTGCGATGTTCCCTTGCCGCTCCATCTTGCTTTCACTATTCGATAGCCGAAGCGCTTGCGCAGTTCAGGAGCGTTCGGACAGTCCTGGCAATGTATCTTTATGCCGCCGTTCACGGTCACGAAGCCGAATATCTGGTCGCCATAGATAGGATGGCAGCATTGTGCCAGCGAGTAGTCTACGCCTTTAAGGTTGCGGTCGATAACCAGCTCGTCGTCTGACGACTTTGTGCGGAAGCTATTTGCGTTATTGTCTTTGTCAAGCACAAACTCTTCTGCCGAACGTATCGCAGCGCCCATCTTCTGGTTTGCGCCGTGTTCTTTCTCGGCTATGTATCCGTCCACAACATCGTTGATGTCTATCTTCTCGTCTACGAGTTGTCTGTAGAAGTCGGAAGTCTCCTTGAAGCCCATCTTCGAGATGAGATGGTAAAGCACGCTCTCCTCAAGCTCTATCTTTCGGTTCTTGAACTTGCGCTCGAGCATCTCTTTCGCAAACACTCCGTCCTTCACCTTCAGCTCCTTCAGCGCAAGGCGTATCTTCGACTTCGCACGCGAGCTTTGCACGATGTTCAGCCACTCCTGCTTCGGCGTCTGGTTGTTTTGCGTCAGAATCTCTATTGTGTCGCCCGAGTGAAGCACCTCTCTGAACGACACGTTTCTGCCGTTTATCTTGCCGCCGACGCACTTGTTGCCGACGCCTGAGTGTATGTGGTAGGCGAAATCGAGCACGGTCGATCCTTTCGGAAATTTCAGCAGATCGCCTTTCGGCGTGAATACGAACACCTCATCTTCGTACAGATCCATCTTGAACTGGTCCATAAGCTGCAAGCTGTCGCCTGCTTCGAGCGCTGCTCGTATGTTGTTGAGCCAATCGTCTATGCCCGAATCGCCCTTGATGCCCTTATAGCGCCAGTGCGCTGCCAGACCTTTCTCGGCTATCTCGTCCATGCGCTCGGTGCGTATCTGCACCTCCACCCACTTCTGCTCCGGACCGAGCACGGTTATGTGCAGACTCTCGTAGCCGTTCGACTTCGGCACCGAGAGCCAGTCGCGCAGACGCTTCGGGTTAGGCTGGTACATGTCGGTGATGAGCGAGTAGGTCTGCCAGCATTGCATCTTCTCTTCGCTCAGCGGCGAGTCGATGATGATGCGTATAGCGAAGAGGTCGTAGATGCCCTCAAAACCGCATTGCTGCTTCTTCATCTTCTGCCATATCGAGTGTATACTCTTCGTTCTGCCTTTTATATGACTCTTTATGCCCATGGCGTCGAGCTTCTCGGCGATAGGCTTTATGAACTTCTCTATATATGCGTCGCGAGAGCGCTTCGTCTCGTTGAGCTTTTCCTTTATCATATAGTAGGCATCGTGCTCAAGATACTTCAGGCTGAGGTCTTCCAACTCGCTCTTCAGCTTGTAGAGGCCCAGCTTGTGTGCCAGCGGAGCATACAGATAGCTCGCTTCTTCAGCCACTTTCTGCTGCGCCTCGTTGTTCTCCGTATCGCGGATATGGCGCATAAGCACCACGCGCTCAGATATCATAATCAGTACCACGCGCATGTCCTCGGCGAACGAAAGCAGAAGGTTGCGAAAGTTCTCGCTCTCTATCACCGGCGACTTGCGGTATAGCTCATGAATGCGTACAAGGCCTCGGATGATATGCGCTATGCTCGCACCGTATTCCTTCTCTACCTGCTCGATGGTGAGACTCTCGTTCGCCACACTATTGTATAGCAATATCGACAGCACGCAGTCGCGCTTCATTCCTATTTCTTCGAGCTCGAGCAGAGCCGTGCGAAAACTCATAAGTATAGGATTTAGCCCGAAAACATCTCTATTTATCTTATTCTCTTGGAGTTCTGATTCGATTTGGGCACGTACCTTGACAGCATCTTCTTCCGCATACTCGTCACCCATCAGCGACTTCAACTGCTCGGCTATCTCAAGGAGCGTCGTCCTTTCTTCGTCTGTAAATTTGAACTTTTCTTCCATAATTACTATGTTGTAAAAACATTTAATATGAAGACAAAGGTAAAAATAAAATCTGACAAACAATAGCTTTACACAATTGTTTATTCGTCATTCACAGAATTTATAATTAATTTTGCATATAAATACTAATCTCATATATAATAACAATGGCAAAGATAAAGATCGAGACACCGAAGGGCGACATCATCGTGCGCCTCTACGACGACACCCCGAAACATCGTGACAATATGCTGAAGCTCGTTGAAGAAGGCTTCTACAACGGAACGCTGTTCCATCGCGTCATCAAGGACTTCATGGTGCAGGGCGGCGACCCCGACAGCAAGAATGCGCCAAAGGGCAAGCAGCTTGGTGCAGGCGGCCCCGATTACACTATTGAGGCTGAGTTCACACCTACACACTTCCACAAGCGCGGCGCTCTTGCTGCAGCACGCTTAGGCGACGAGGTGAACCCAAACAAGGAGTCGAGCGGCAGCCAGTTCTACATCGTGCTCGGCGAGAAGTACAACCGGGGACAGCTCAAGCAGATGGAGAAGCATATGAAGCAGAACCAGGAGACCATCACATTCAACGACCTTGTGACCTACTACAAGAAGGAGATTATGGAGATGCGCAAGAACCGCGACCGCGCCGGACTGCAGGAGATGCAGGAGCGCCTTATGAAGGAGGCGAAGGAGATATGCAAGCAGAATCCCGTGGGCTTCAGCGCTGAGCAGATGGAGGCTTACACAACCATTGGCGGCACTCCGTTCCTCGATGGCGAGTACACCGTGTTCGGAGAGGTAGAGGAAGGACTGGACGTAGTTGACGCTATACAGAACGCCGACACCGACCGTGCCGACCGTCCTACTGAGGACATCGCCATGACTATCACACGTATTGACTAACAATCCATTATGACACCGACAGGAGAGAAAGCACTTACCGTATACAAAGCAAGTGCGGGTAGCGGAAAGACATTCACGCTATCCGTAGAATACATAAAGTTGCTCATCAAGAACCCGATGAGTTTCCGTTCGACACTCGCTGTTACGTTTACGAACAAAGCCACTGAGGAGATGAAGACACGTATCCTCAGTCAGCTTTATGGTATATGGAAGCAGCTCCCGAAGTCGAAGGATTATATAGAAAAGATAAAGAGCGAGCTTGGTGTGACCGAACAGTTTATGTCCGATCGCGCCAAGATCGCTCTTTTTAATATTGTACACAACTACAGCTACTTCCGCATCGAGACCATCGACTCGTTCTTCCAGAGCGTGCTGCGCAATATTGCACGCGAACTCGACCTCACGGCCAACCTGCGCATCGAGCTTAACGACCGACAGATTGAGAGCATCGCCGTCGACGAGATGATCGACGAACTGGGCGAAAAGGATGAGCTGCTGAAGTGGATTCTCGGTTATATAAAGGAGAACATCGACGACGACAAGAACTGGAACGTCATCGGCTACATAAAGTCGTTCGGCGAGAACATCTTCCGCGAGTTCTACAAGACAAAGAGCAAGGAGCTTAACACATTGCTGCACGAAAAGGGCTTCTTCGAGCAGTACACCAAGCGCATCAGAACCATACGCGACGAAGCAGAAGAGGAACTGAAAAGCGTTGCGGCGGAGTTCTTCGAGGCTCTCGAAACAGAAGGCGTTGACATCGCCGACCTCAGCTACGGCAAGTCTGGACCTGCCGGCTACTTCATCAAACTGCAGAACGGACAATACGACGAGAGCATTATCACGGGCAGAGTGCAGAAGGCGCTCGACGAAGGCTCAGCCGACTGTTGGACGAAGAAGAGTGCGCCGCAATCGCTGCGTCACTTCGCCGAGGAGACCATCGTGCCGCTGCTTGAGAGAGCGGAAGCAACACGCAAGAGCAACTGGAAGATGTACGAGTCGGCGGTGCTCACGTTGAAGCATCTCAACCAGCTGCGCCTGCTCAACAGCATTGAGCGGAAGGTGCGCGAGATGAACGTCGAGGCTAACCGCTTCCTGCTCAGCGACACCCACACCCTACTCCACTCGCTCATCAAGGACACCGACTCGCCGTTCATCTTCGAGAAGATAGGCTCGCATCTGGAGAACGTGATGATCGACGAGTTCCAGGACACGAGCACCGTGCAATGGCAGAACTTCAAGGTGCTGCTCGAGGAGTGCATGAGCCACAGCGAGGAGCACGGCAACCTGATTGTGGGCGACGTGAAGCAGAGCATCTACCGCTGGCGTTCGGGCGACTGGCGTATGCTGAACAACATCAAGGGCGAGTTTCCGCAGATGAGCGACATGCTCGACATACGCACGCTGACGCACAACTACCGTTCGTCGCGCCGTGTCATCAACTTCAACAACGCTTTCTTCGAGCGTGCCGCCGAGATAGAGTTCAACGACCTTAAGGAGTGCTGTGGCGAGGACGACATGCAGCTTGCCGAACAGCTGAAGAGTGCGTATGCCGACGTGTGCCAGCAGGTACCGGAGAAGCGTGAGGACACCGGATACGTACACATCGAACTGCTTCCGCAGGACGACTACACCGACATCACGCTCAACAAGACGGTCGAGACTGTAGACCATCTGATAGAACTCGGAGCCGACCCTTCGGACATAGCCATCATCGTGCGCTCCAACAACACCATACAGCAGATTGCGGAGCACTTCGCCTGTGTACGCCCCGAACTGAAGATTGTGTCCGACGAGGCTTTCCGTCTCGACAACTCTACGGCGCTGAACATCCTCGTAGCGGCGATGCACTCGCTGACGCACCAGGACGACAAACTGACAAGGGCGTACATCGCAAAGGCTTACCTCACGAAGGTTAAGGGCGTAGACCTCGAAGCTGCCAACCGCATGGTTTCTACCGAGGAGGGCGTAGAGGAAGCGTTGCCTGCCTGCTACCGCGACCACAACGACGAACTGCTCCAGATGCCTATCTACGAACTTGCCGAACGTCTTTACAAGATATTCAGTCTTGAGCGCATCTGCGGCGAGGACACCTACGTATACGCTTTCTTCGACTGCCTCACCAGTTTCCTCACCTCAAACACAGCCACGCTCGACGACTTCGTTGAGGAGTGGAACGAGAACTTCGCGTCGAACACCATCCAGGCACGCTCCATCGACGGCATACGCCTTATCACCATACACAAGAGTAAGGGCTTGGAGTTCAAGCACGTCATCATTCCGTTCTGCGACTGGCGCATGGAGAAGACCAACACTATATGGTGCGAGCCTACGGAGGCTCCGTTCAACGAGCTGCCGCTTGTGCCGGTAGACTTCAGCGCAAAGCAGATGATGGGCACTATATACGAGCGCGACTACATCGTGGAGCATCTGCAGAACTGCGTAGACAACCTCAACCTGCTCTACGTGGCGTTCACGCGCGCCGAGCGCAGCCTCATTGTTTTCGCACGCCGCGGCAACGCATCGCTACGTTCCTACGTGATAGAGCAAGCGATAAGCGACATGCAGCTGCCCGACTGCTCGCTCGAAGGCGACCTCAACACCTCAGGGGGTGCACTTAAAGGGGGTGCACTTGTCTCAAGTGCACCAACCAATCTCAGCACCTCACCATCTCAACACCTCTCAGGGGGTGCACTTGTCTCAAGTGCACCAACCAATCTCAACACCTCACCACCTCACCACCTCACCCTGACCTACGGCGAGATAGACACCACCAAGGAGAAGAAAAAGGCGGAGAAGCCGAACATCTTCACGCCGCACGTAGAGAACATCCTGCTGCCGATGAAGACCTACGCCTCTACCGTAGAGTTCAAGCAGAGCAACAAGAGTCGCGACTTCATCAACGACGAGGCTGACGACGAGCAGGCAGAGCAGCAGTCGTACATCAAGACGGGTCTGCTGCTCCACTATCTGTTCTCGAACATCGAGACAGCCGACGACGTAGACCGCTGTCTGCACGACATGGAGATGGAAGGTCTGTTCGACGAGAGCGTCATCACGCCGAACAAACTGAAGAACATGCTGCACAAGCGCTTCTCTAACCCAAAGGTGAAGGAGTGGTTCGGGGGCGGCTGGACGCTCTTCAACGAGTGTTCCATCCTAAGCTACGACCCACACACCGACAAGCTCACGGAGCATCGCCCCGACCGCGTGATGAAGCGCGGCGACGAGGTGCAGATCGTCGACTTCAAGTTCGGCAAGCCGCAGCCCGAACACACCGACCAGGTGCAGCGCTACATATCGCTCACACACGACATGGGCTACACCGACGTGAAGGGCTACCTCTGGTACGTCTATTCGGACAACATCGTTGAAGTATAACTATAAAAGAAAACAACATGAACAAGACATTCTTAGAATATGTCGCAGAAGATATAATCAGCAAGTACGGCACCGACCTCTCGCGCATCGCCGTGGTGTTCCCGAACAAGCGCGCCGCTCTCTTCCTCAACGAGCACCTTGCCCGCCTTGCGGGTCAGCCCGTATGGAGCCCTGCCTACATCACCATCAGCGACCTCTTCCGCCAGCATACCGACCTCAAGACCGCCGACCCTATAAAGCTCATCTGCGACATACACAAGTCGTTCACGAAGTGTACGGGCATCGACGAGACACTCGACCACTTCTACGGCTGGGGACAGCTGCTGCTTGCCGACTTCGACGACATCGACAAGAACATGGCAGACGCCGACAGCATATTCTGCAACCTTAAGGACATCCACGAGCTCGACGACATATCCTATCTCGACGACGAGCAGAAGGAGATGCTTGCGCGCTTCTTCGCCAACTTCAGCGACGACATCGACTCCGAACTGAAAAAGCGCTTCCTCAGTCTGTGGTCTCACTTCGGCGACATCTACCACGACTACAACCGCCGTCTCACCGAGCAGGGCATAGGCTACGAAGGCGCCATATATAGAAAAGTGGCAAGCGAGCAGACGCTCCACCTGAAGTACGACAAGTATCTGTTCGTAGGCTTCAACCTCCTGCAGAAAGTGGAGCGCGTGCTGTTCAGCCGACTGATGAAGGAGGACAAGGCGAAGTTCTACTGGGACTTCGACGAATACTACATGCCCTCACCATCTCACAACCTCACCACCTCACCATCTCACCACCTCTCAGGGGGTGCACTTGTCTCAAGTGCACCAACCAATCTCACCACCTCACCATCTCAACACCTCAACATCTCCGACTTCCCCAACGAGCTCGACAACACCGACCCCGACATCTACGCCAACATGCGCCGACCCAAACGCATACGCTTCATATCCTCGCCCACGGAGAATGCGCAGGCGCGCTTCGCGAGCAACTGGCTTCTTGAGAACGAGCGCTACAAGGCTGGCCGTAAGACAGCCATAGTGATGTGCGACGAGAGCATACTGCTGCCCCTGATGCACAGCCTGCCGCCCGAAGCCGACAAGGTGAACATCACGAGCGGCTTCCCCCTCGCCATGACGCCCGTAGCGTCGCTCGTGATGCTGCTCTTCGACCTCTACACGCTCGGCTTGCGCAAGAAGGGCACCACCCTCAACCCCCACTACCTTAAGAAGCTCATGGCGCACCCCTACGCACACCACCTCACCATCTCAACACCTCACCATCTCACCACCTCAACACCTCACCATCTCACCACCTCACCCATCCTTCACCACATCGCCACCCTCATAAAGCAGGTGGGCATAGCCACAAAGCCCGAGGGCGACCCACTCACCCAGGAGTCAGTCTTCCGCATGTACACCATACTCAACCGCCTCGCCACATTAGCCGACAGCGGCGACCTCCTCGTCGACAACACCACGCTGCGCCGACTCGTCTCCCAGCTCGTCAGCTCCTCCTCCATACCCTTCCACGGCGAGCCCGTTGTAGGCGTGCAGATAATGGGCGTGCTCGAGACGCGCAACATCGACTTCGACCACCTCCTCCTCCTCTCCTGCAACGAAGGCAACATGCCCAAAGGCATCAACGACTCCTCGTTCATACCCTACACCATACGCAAGGCACACCACCTCACCACCATCGACAACAAGGTAGCCCTCTACTCCTACTACTTCCACCGCCTCCTCCAGCGCGCCGACGACATCACCATCGCCTACAACAACTCTACCGACAACGGACACACCGGCGAGATGAGCCGCTTCATGCTCCAGCTCCTCGTGGAGAGCGGACAGAAGATCAACCACTACAGTCTGACGGCAAAGAACCAGCCGACGCCTCTGATGCCGAAACCCATCCAGAAAGACGAAGCCACCCTCAGCAAGCTCGAGGAGATGAGCCGCCTCTCGCCATCGGCTATCAACACGTACATACGCTGCAAGCTGGCGTTCTACTACCAGTACATAGCCCACATAAAGGAGCCTGACAGCGACCCCGAGACTATCGACAACCGCCTGTTCGGCAACATCTTCCACCGCGCAGCATACCTTATATATAAGGACATCAGCGACCATAGTCCGGTTATCGAGAAGGCTCACATACAGGCTTATCTCAGCAACCGCAAACTGCTGGCAAGTGTCGTAGACCGCGCCTTCGAGGAGGAAGAATGCAAGACCAACAACGGACTGCAGATCATCAACCGCGAGGTGATAATCGAGTATATCACCAAGCTCCTCAAGATAGACCAGCAGCTCTGCCCCTTCTCCATCCTCGCCATGGAAGAAGAAGCGAAAGTCTACACCTCCCTGTCCTTCACCACCTCACCATCTCACCACCTCACCACCTCACCATCTCACCACCATCTAACCATCGGCGGCATCATCGACCGCCTCGACATCCTCACCGACAAGCAGACCGGCAAGCGCCGCATACGCGTCGTCGACTACAAGACCGGCAACCAACCCTCCAGCCCGATCAAGAACATCGACGAAATCTTCGACCCCAACAACATCCGCAGCAAACACTCCAACTACTTCCTGCAGGCGATACTCTACTCGCTCATCGTGAGCCGTTCTAAGGAGTGGAACGCCGCTAACGACCCCGTCAGCCCAGCGCTACTCTTCATAAAGCAAGCCGCAACCAACGACTACGACCCGACGCTCTGCATCGACAAACACCCGATAAGCGACGTAACGGTCTACGAGGAGGAGTTCCTCACAAAACTGAAGGAGACCGTAGCCGACATGTATTCCCCCGACGCCGCCTTCACGCCCACTGACGACAGAAAGAAGTGCGAGCTTTGCCCCTACCGAATGCTCTGCGGACTATAGCAACTCTTTGCAAAAGTCATCGGCACCCGTACGCCGTCCGATCAGACCCCGAACGCAACCCGATTGGACGGCGAACGCAATCTGATCGGACGGCGGACGCAATCTGATCGGGCGGCGGACGCGAACGGTGACGTTTCGACGGAAATAATAATACTTAATCTGTGCGATTTGGAATTGAATGATAAGGCATTTGATCCTAAATATATTATTTCTACAGCGGAGATTAAGATTGCGAGAACAAGATGGTTGACTATACTCATGCTATTCTTAATTATTATTGCCTTATATCTTAGTGCTTATCTAAAGTTTTTTTGTAACTTTGCATAGGTTTGAAGAACTATGTTTCAAGCCCTAAAATCATATAAACACAGAAAAAACATGAAAGATGTTACTAACAAACATAATAAAGACTGTTTTGAAACGAACTTATTACTTTCACAATACGGATTTGTGGAAGAATATGAAACTGTCGTAAGAAATAATAAGCTTGAAAAACTCCGTTTTCTTTATCTACAACTTAAACCTACTATTGGTCTTCTTGTATATAATTTCTATCACACGGATACTAAAAGAAAGCTTCAAGGATTCGATATGTTCATGTATGATTCTAATAGTATTAAAGATGCAATATATCAATTTCATGGACATAATAAACATAAAAGACTTCCAGGATTTATGCTGTTATGCTTTCAAGACTATATAGAACGCACCCAATTGATATTAGACCAACTTCTGGAAGAAGATATTGACGATTTTCTTGCAGTTGAAACTAAGTACGAGAAAGTTTCTCGTGAATTATATAATAAAGAAAAAGAAAATCCAAATGCTATTCGTGAATTGCAGGAAACACCATAGTTTTACATAATATAGATATTATAATGGTTAATCCACCTTATAAGGGTAATTATTGAATATACATTTAAACATTAAAATATGAAACGACTTATAATATTTATCATTTCGTTTTTGTGCTTCACACAAACTTTTTCTGAGGAACATTTGAAGTTCCTTGGATTCCCTATAGATGGCACAGCCAACGAATATGCCTCAAAACTAATGTCAAAAGGCTTTTATATTTCTCCTGATAACGAATATGCCAGTAATGGACTTCGTGTTATGGAAGGTCTTTTCCTTGAATAGCTTTGGATTGACAAACTTAGAAGTGTGATAAAATGAATGATCCTTACAAGAAATCATATATATTGAAACGAATCCTAAAGGAGGGTAGTTTTGAAGATAACTATCCAGAAAGAGCATTAGATTGGGACTATGATGATGAAAGGAATCAACCATACAAACCATCTGATTTTCTATCTGGGTCAAATAAACTTATTTATTGGAAATGTCATGTGTGTGGCTATAAAAGTGAAACTCCGACAAGTATTCAAAGCCATGCTAAGAAAATGTTCCCATGTAAGAGATGTGCAATAAAAGGTAGAACTAATCAGCGATATGGAGAAGATCCTATAACAATAACAAATCCAGAATTGTTAAAGGAATGGGATTATGAGAAAAACGAACAAGAAGGCATATTCTCGGAGGATGTTACTAATCATGACACCAAGACACAAGTTCATTGGGTATGTAAACGTGGGCATCATTGGAAGAATAGTGTGTCTTACAGATTGCATAGAACGTCTGGTGAATGTCCTATTTGTCAGAGGGAGATGCATACATCATTTCCTGAGCAAGTGTTATATTTTTACTTTAACCAACATATAGAATGCATAAATGGATATAAATTAGAAAACAATTCTCATATAGATATATTTATTCCCTCAAAAATGATAGGAATTGAATATGATGGGCCAAAGCATAAAACACCTAAACAGAAGGCAAGAGACGAAAGAAAAGAAGTTCTTCTGCAAAAAATGGGAATAAAGTTATATAGAGTTATAGAGTCTGAATATTTTAGTGTGAAAAAAGATGCTGTTCATGTTATTTATGACAAAAATTACGCATATTTAAATTATGCTATAGAAAATCTTTGTTATTTGATAGGTATTCCATATGTTGCAATTGATGTAGAGAAAAACAAAGTTGCCATAAAGGAATCTTATCTCACAAGAAAGAAAGAGAATAGCATTGCAAGACTTTATCCTCATTTGCTTACTGAATGGGACTATGAAAAGAACGGAAATATAGACCCAGAATGTATTAGCCGTGGCTCAAGTTTAAAACTATATTGGAAGTGCAAGAATGGACATAGTTGGTATGCACCTTCTTCAAGCAGAACACAAGGCTATGGTTGTCCATATTGTGCCGGTGTAAAGTTACTGATTGGATTTAATGACTTTGCAACAAAAAGTCCTCAATTACTTGACGAATGGGATTACAAAGAGAATTGGAAACAGGGTATAATGCCAAACAATATATCCGCCGGTAATAGTAAACAAAAAGTATATTGGATTTGCAAGAATTTTCCTGAACATAAATGGACGGCAACTGTTGCTGATAGGATTCAAGGAACAGGATGCCCATATTGTGCAGAAGAGCTACGCAAAGTGACCAAACGCAAAACATATGTAAAAAAGAATGGATCTTTTGCTGAAAAATATCCAGAATTATTGAAAGATTGGTTTTATGAGAAAAATGAGACCTTGAATGTATTTCCTAACAAAATCCCGTCTCACTATTCGGAAGTCGTTTGGTGGAAATGCCATATCTGTGGTTATGTATGGACAGCGACACCAGATAATAGAGCAAATGGAAAAGGTTGTTCCCAATGTTATAAATATAATCATTCACAAATAATGAGAGAGGTTCTTTTAGCAAGACATGGGTCTTTATTACAAAAGAATCCAGAGATTGCTGTCTTTTGGGATATTGAAAATAATAAAGAAAAAACTGCTGATGATGTAACATCAATGTGTGATTATAAGGCAAGTTGGAAATGTCCAAAATGCGGGCATCAATGGATTAAACGAGTGAATAAAATGGTATTGTATCCATGTTGTCCTAAATGTAAGTACAGCCTTAATGAAAAGAAAAAAACAATAATCCAATTTGATTTAAAACTAAATGAAATTGCTAGATATGACTCTCCAAAGAAAGCAGCGATAGCGACAGGAATTGATAGACAATATATTTTATCTACAGCAAGACATGACTCAAAAAGTACGCATGGATACGTATTTCGATACGAAGATGATAATACTGATATAAATCAATTTACGCCTACACATCAACCAACTCCAAAGGCTGTATTACAATACACGAAAGAAGGAAAATTTGTTAAAGAGTGGAATAGCATAAGGAAAGCAGAAATAAAATATTCGATTGCAAATGGCAAAATATCTGCAGTATGTAAAGGACAAAGAAAATCTGCAGGTGGGTATATATGGAAATATAAAGATGTTGAATAGAATTGTAACTGGACCTTATACCGTTCATACATCTTTGAGCCATTCTCTTCAATAGAGCCTGATTTGCCTATATAAGCAATAAACTTATAGCTTTAATCATTTACCATTCTATATTGAAACGTGCGAATAGTCGTTATAAATTCGGATATTACGCTTATAAGTCCGTTAAAACTGGACTTCGGTAGGAAATTTATGCTCTTTGGAGTTTTAGCGGACAGCAATAATAAGGTTATTATAGTGGAGTTGATGATTTGCAGACGGGTGAGCCATGAGGAGACCTGCCGGTTTCGGCTGTCCGAGGAAAGTTCGTCATTGTATCTGACATACTGGCTGCGGTATGTGTCCTCATACATGGCTGCGGGCCTGCTGGCGTTGGCGTCCGACAATGTGCAGCTCCTTGGCATGGTCTTTATGCCAAGATGAGCGAGCTTACGTGCCTCGGGAAACATGAAGTCGGTAATTTTACGCAATGAGTTAAATCTCTTGATAACGGCGTAAAGCATTATAACCAGATGCTGGTAGGCATCAAAAAGCTTAACGTAGCGTTCTCCGTTATGTTCGCGACTGAATTTGAGAATTTCTTCCTTGCTGAGCAAATTTATTAGCTGTCCACACATCGGCTGTCCGCTAAAATGTGCACCTTTTTCATAGTTACTTGAATTAATATTTTCAAAAACAAAGGTAACAAGAAAGGCTGATACCTCGTGAGAAGTATCAGCCTTAATTTATTTTGTTTGAAAAGTTTTACCAGCTTCATATCTTTCACAAGATGTTAAATAAGATAATTCTTGTTAAACAAATCATATCTTACCTCTCATGTTTATACCTTTGCGGACAATTTGATAATCTAAAGGATAACATTGTTTAATAAAAAAGAGAAAAACATGAGAGAAGATACAGAAAAATCGGCAGTCTGCAACCATCATCGAATAAGCTTCTTGGGATTGCTCGTCACTTTAGGCATAGTGTTTGGCGACATCGGAACATCACCCCTATATGTGATGAAGGCCATACTGCACACAGGCGAGACCATCGACGAGAGCACCATACTGGGCGCATTATCCTGCATCATCTGGACACTCACTCTACAGACAACCATCAAATACGTATGCGTGGCTCTGCGAGCCGACAACAATGGCGAAGGAGGCATTCTCGCCCTTTACGCCCTGCTGCGCCGACTCAAGAGCAAGTGGATTTACATATTGGCCATCATAGGCGCCAGCACCTTGTTGGCAGACGGAATCATCACCCCTGCCATCACGATTACCACAGCCATCGAAGGACTCGAAAGCATCAGTCCTGATCTGCCGGTCATCCCAATTACACTTGCCATTATCACCATCATCTTCTTCGTACAGCGGTTTGGCACAGAGAGCATAGGCAAGTCGTTTGGAGTATTCATGCTGCTATGGTTTCTGCTGCTGGGCGTGGTGGGAGCCGTCAGCATCACGTCTTACCCCATGATACTGAAGGCTTTCAATCCCTATTACGCAGTTGTCCTGCTAACACAATCGCCTGAATGGTTCTTAATCCTTGGCGCCGTGTTTCTCTGTACTACCGGTGCCGAGGCTCTCTACTCCGACTTGGGACATTGTGGCAGAAAAAACATCACCATCAGTTGGGCATTTGTAAAGACCATGCTCATTCTCAACTATCTGGGACAGGGCGCTTGGGTGCTGAACCATGTGCCAACAGCCTTGTCCGTGAATCCGTTCTTTTCCATAATGCCGCAGAGCATGCTGTTCTTCGCCATCATCATGGCCACGGGTGCGGCTATCGTGGCAAGTCAGGCACTTATCAGCGGCACCTTCTCCATATTGAGCGAAGCCATGAACCTGCACTTCTGGCCGCGTATGCGAATCAAGCATCCTACCCATGTAAAGGGACAACTCTATATCCCGATGATCAACCTTGCCATGTACATCGGCGTGGTTCTCATCATCCTTCTCTTTCGCGACTCCTCACACATGGAGGCTGCGTACGGACTCGCCATCACTATCACCATGCTGATGACCACCCTGCTGCTCGGTTTCTACCTGCACAGCAAGGGCGTGGCACGAGTCTTCACGCTGCTGTTTATGGGCGCATACTGCACCATCGAAGCCATCTTTATGGCAGCTAACCTTTCAAAGTTTCTCGCAGGAGGATGGTGTACGATGCTCATTGGCGGAATCCTGTTTCTGATGATGTATGTATGGGTTAGAGCCATGAAGATACGACGCCATTATGTCTGCACCAAACCGCTGGATGACTATTATCAGATTATCTCCGACATCAAAGCCGACGAGAGCATCCCCAAGTACGCGTCCAACCTTGTCTATGTAAACCATGCCGACAAGGAAGGCGCCGTAGACGACAAACTGCTCTATTCCATCATCAACAAGCAGCCCAAGCGTGCCGATCATTACTGGTTTATAAATATGGAGTTTGTAGATACTCCAGACACGCTTGAGTACAGCTGCAAAACCCTGGTGCCAGACACTCTCTATAGTGTGACGATGCACATAGGTTTCCGCATTGAGCCTCGTGTGAGTCTATATCTGCGACAAGTGGTGGAAGACCTTGTGGCAAGCAAGAAGGTAGATTTAAAAAGCACCTATCCTTCGCTTCGTAAGAACGGAATACCTGGCGATTTCCGGTTCATCATCATTCATCGTGTATATTATCCAGAGAGTTCCGCCAACCGTCAGCAGAACTTGTTGATGAGTTTCTACGCTCTTATCAGCAAGATAGGCATCGACGAGCCAAAGGCATTGGGGCTCGACACTTCTATGGTGGTCGTAGAACGTGTGCCGCTCATCATCAACCAACGTAACAGAAGCATCAGGCGCATCACGCAGATTGTGGACAAAAAGGAAGAACAGAAAGAAAAAGCCTGTTTGTAATAAACCTTCGCGAACGATTTGCGTCTAATCGAATATATCGTATTTATAAATCTTTAATTTGTAGCTTATGAAAAGAATTATGAGAATTTTGATGATTGCCGTTTGTTGCATGATGTCATTCAATATCGTAGCAAATGCCAGCAACGACAAACCTATCAATGTTAAAGAACTCCCTGCCAAGGCCCAGACCCTGCTCAGCAAACACTTCAAGGGTCAGAAGGTCATGCTTGCCACGATTGAGTCCGGCGTTCTCAGCAGAAGCTATGACGTCGTTCTGCGGAATGGCACAAAGCTGGAGTTCGACAGGAAAGGCAACCTTACTGAGATTGACTGCAAGCAAGGCATCGTGCCCAGCCAGCTCATCCCGCAACCCATCAAGAACTACCTGAAGGAGAACTATAAAGGAGCAACTGTGAGAAAGATAGAGCTGAACACGAAGGAATACGAAGTGGAACTGACAAACGGAATTGACCTCACCTTCAACCGCCGCTTCCAACTCATTGATATCGACTGATCGGCAGGCCGTGTGTCACGGCCCCGTTTGAAAATATAAAATATGGGCATGGTCAACCGTCACGGTTGTTCATGCCCATTAACGTCCATTATGATTTATTCAATAATTAATCACGTCTATTTTAGCTTCTTGTAACCGTAAGCAGCGTTATCCCCCAACTGCTCCTCGATACGGATAAGCTGGTTGTACTTTGCCATACGGTCAGTACGGCTCATCGAACCGGTCTTGATCTGACCCGAGTTTGTTGCCACAGCGATATCAGCGATAGTCGTATCCTCAGTTTCACCAGAACGGTGCGATGTAACAGTTGTGTAGCCATGGCGATGAGCCATCTCTATCGCATCCAAAGTCTCGGTAAGCGAGCCAATCTGGTTCACCTTGATAAGGATAGAGTTGGCAGCACCCATTTTGATGCCCTTCTCCAAGAACTTCACATTCGTAACAAAGAGGTCGTCACCAACCAGCTGGCAACGGTCGCCGATGGCAGCCGTAAGCTTCACCCAGTTGTCCCAATCATTCTCGTCAAGACCGTCCTCGATGGAATCAATAGGATATTTGCTGATCAGTTCTTCCAAGAACCTTATCTGCTCTGCAGCCGTGAGCTTCTTGCCGTTGGGATCCTTCTTCTTGCCGTCCTTCAGCTGGCGATAATCGTAATACCATTCACCGTTCTCCTGAACAGCAAACTCGCTGGCAGCGCAGTCCATTGCTATCTTCACATCCTTTCCCGGCTCATAGCCGGCATCCTTGATTGCCTGACAGATGCTCTCAAGCGCATCCTCTATACCATTGAGTGCAGGAGCGAAACCACCCTCGTCGCCGACAGCAGTAGAAAGTCCGCGACTCTTCAGGAGCTTGGCCAAGGCATGGAACACCTCAGCACCCATACGGATGGCCTCTCTCTCATTAGGAGCACCCACAGGACGGATCATAAACTCCTGGAAAGCGATTGGCGCATCAGAGTGAGCACCGCCATTGATGATGTTCATCATAGGAACGGGAAGGCTGTAAGTATTGCAACCGCCGATATAGCGATACAACGGGATGTGGAGATACTCCGCAGCAGCATGAGCCACTGCAAGCGATACGCCAAGAATAGCATTGGCTCCCAGGTTTGACTTGGTCTTGGTGCCGTCCAACTCCAACATCTTATGGTCGATAGCACGCTGCTCCAAGGCAGAGAAACCGACCAAAGCCGGTGCAATCACGTTATTCACATTCTCTACAGCCTTTAATACTCCCTTGCCACAATAGCGGCTCTTGTCGCCATCACGCAGTTCCAAAGCCTCATTCTCACCTGTTGAGGCACCAGACGGGACTGATGCGCGACCAACGATGCCAGACTTTAATGACACCTCAACCTCTACTGTTGGATTGCCACGAGAATCCAAGATCTCTCTTGCATGAACATTTTCGATAATCATAATACAATAACCTTTATAATTATAAAACTTTTATATAAACCGCATGAACACAACTATCGGTCGTGTAAATACGATTCTTTTCCGAGTGCAAAAATAGTAATCATAAGAGAAACCACCAAATTCGGAGCGTCATCAAAAATAGGTATTTCAAAAAAATACCCAAATGTAGATATGGCATATTCTCTGTATTATGCCAACAATGGTGCTTGATGGAGTGATAGGGTAAAAGAAATATACTAACAAAACAGAAATTCCACGGCATTTAGTTAAAGAATACCAACATCCGACATCAAAGGAATAAAAATACCCACAAAATAGATATCTTTGTGCAGTAAATGACACACCGATTATACATACACCATAACGCCCTTCGTTTATAGTAAGTAGTCCAAACACCCCTTTTGCAGACAACTTATTATTAACGAATCAAATATTTCATGGGCCTAATCATATTATATTTCTTAAGTGCTCTGTCACTATCCTTTTTATGTTCCGTCCTCGAGGCGGTACTCCTATCCACTCCTATGTCGTTCATCTCGATGAAGGAGAGTCAAGGCAGCAAGACAGCCTCCTTGATGAAACAGTACAAGAACAACGTGGACCGTCCCGTAGGCGCAATCCTTTCGCTCAATACCATTGCCCACACCATCGGTTCGGCAGGTGTCGGCGCCGAGTCGATGAAGCTCTTCGGCGAAGAATACTTCGGACTGATATCAGCCATTCTCACGCTGTTGATTCTTGTGCTTTCCGAAATCATCCCCAAGACCATCGGAGCATCCTACTGGCGTTCGCTCGCCATGCCTTCCACCAAGATAATCCGCGTGCTCATCTTCATCACCTACCCTCTCGTTCTGCTCTCAGAGCTAATCACAAAGGTGTTCACCCCGAAGGCGCATCAAGCTTCCGTGAGCCGCGAAGAAGTGTCGGCGATGGTTGACGTAGGCACCACGGAGGGCATCTTCCGCGAGTCAGAAAGCAAGATTATCAAAAGCTGCATCCGTCTGGCTGCCGTTAAGGCACGCGAGGTGATGACACCATCCATTGTGGTAGAATCTGCCAACGTGAACCTTACCATCAAGGAGTTCTACGAGCAGCAGACATGGAATTTCTCACGCATACCCGTCTACGACAAGAGTAAGGAATACATCATCGGCTACGTGCTGAAAGACATGGTGCTGAAGAAGTTGTCGGACGACAAATTTGAAACAAAACTCTCCGACCTCATGCGCCCGATACTTTCCTTCAACGAAGACGATTCGGTATATCAAATATGGGAGAAGATGCTGGAGAAGCGCGAGCACATTTCCATCATCCTCGACGAATACGGCTGCCTACGTGGCGTGGTCTCAATGGAAGACATCATAGAAACCATGACCGGCGTAGAGATTGTGGACGAGGATGACGTGGCTGTGGACATGCAGGCTTTCGCAAAAGAGAAGTCGCGTAAGATGTTGCAAAAAGGGAAATAGCAAGAATCCATGCCACAAGTAAACCTCCAACATTAAGAGCGCAAAGAGTTTGCTCATCTCAGATTGAATACATATCTTTGCAACATAAAACAAAAATAAAAACAAA
>ERZ1034973.86-NODE-86-length-58552-cov-41.124912_pt1 | contig 58552 bp, 42 predicted proteins | sample MGYA00520686_ERZ1034973 | MGnify/ENA primary metagenome ERZ1034973 (study PRJEB33766, sample SAMN09781775) | gut metagenome | biome: gut microbiome | host: Homo sapiens | place: Madagascar | study: EMG produced TPA metagenomics assembly of the PRJNA485056 data set...
AAGTAAAAAGGGGCTGTGAAGAAATGAGGATTCATTTCTTCACAGCCCCTTTTTATGTTGGGGTGCAGGTTCATCGTACGCTGCTCGCGTTTAGATTCTTCGGCTCATCCCCCATGCGTTCCGCGCACCAGCGGTCTCACATTCTCCGTTTTCCTCCGCTCAGAATGACGGTACGGGAAAATACCGCTATTTTGCATTTCTAATTAGAAGGCATATCGCGCTGTCAGCGTGAAGGTGCGGCCATCACCGATGTAGTAGTGGTTCGTAGAAATATCTTCATCGAAATATTCGCGATCGAGGACATTCTCGATGGCAAACTGCATGGAGAAATTCTTGTTGAACTGGTAGTTTGTATTGAGATTCAAGAGGAAGTACGCATCGCGTGCTTTGAAGTGACCGCTCTTCATTCCCGCTTCCGTGCGGTCCGAGATGAACATGCCGTCGACGTTCACCGTCCATGGATCCTTGTGGAAGGTCGTGCCGAGATGGAGCAGGTGACGCGGGATATCGTAGTTCTTATCGCCATCGATCTTGCCCGTCTGCCAAGTGTAATTGATGTAGGAGGTCCAGTTGTCGCTGTGCTTCTGGTTCACCGCGATTTCGAAGCCGTGCGTCTTAGATTCACCGATGTTCTGGTACTGCTTTTTATTATGCGGCTTATCGATATATACGGAAGTGATCGCATCCTTGGTCTTCGCGTAGAATGCATCTACATGAAGATCCGTCTTGCCGCTCAACTTCTTCTTCATCCCGAGCTCCCAAGTATCCGTTGTTTCTGGTTCCAGCATCGGATTCGGATAGGTTTTGACTGAGCCCATTGTCGAGTAGCGATAAAGCTGGTACAGAATCGGTGTGTTGAATGATTTACCATAAGAGAGATACAGATTCGTATCATCATTCCAGGCATAGTCTAAGGATAGTTTGGGAGAGAACTGCGAATAGGATTTCGACTGATTGATATTTGCCACCATGTTTTTGCTATCGTAGCCATCGTACTTGGTATAATGATCATAGCGCCCGCCAAGGTACGCTGTCCATTTCTCTGTGAGTTTCCATTTATCCTGTGCATAAAGAGCCCAGTACTTATCCTTCCCACCAGCTGTTTGGGTCACTGTGCCCTTGCTGTTCCAGGATTTCCAATCATTCACACTAAAAGCGGTCAGATCGAAGCGATCCTTCCCATAAGAAAGACCCGCAAGCACGGTGTGATCGCCCAAGTTCCAGCGTTTGTTGATATCAAAATCCCAAGACTTGGACGGATACGAGCTCTTCGTGCCAGCTCCATTGAAGTCATTATTCGGATTAACTCTTGTACCGGCCGATGTATATCCGTCTTTGGTGTAGTCCGTCATGCCAAAGTGCGCATGCACTTTGTTCTTCTGGTCGTTATAGGTCAGAGAATGCATGTTGTATGTACGCCAGCCATCAGTCCCCATGAAATCCTTAGCCTTATATGTCTTTCTTCCTACACTACCAGACCATTCACCTGTATAAGAAATAGGATCCTTATACCACCAGTCATAAATTGCATGGGTATATTTATAGGTAATCTTCTGGTCATCGTTAAACGCATAGCCGAGATTGAATCCGTAGTTTTCTGACAGGACGTTCTTTTTACCACGCTGCCCTAAAATAGCGTTTCCATCCGCATCAGTATCCAGGCCGTTTACTGCACCACTACCCTTGACTGAAACGTCGTAGTCACGCCAGCCGTTCGTCTGTTTGCTCTCATAGAATGTCCCCCAAGACAGCTTGTCCTTCTTCCCATGCACGGCATACGCCTGCTTCACGGTGCCGTGGCTGCCGTAGCTGACGACCGCAGAGCCGTGGACACCGTCACGCTTCTCGCTCTTTGTCATGATATTGATGACACCGCCGACCGCACGACCGCCGTAGAGGGCAGACTGACCGCCGGAAACGACCTCGATCTTGCGGATATTCTCGACAGGGATCATGTTCCAGTCGACATCACCGTTCCATGCGGTATTCATCTGCTGTCCGTCGACGAGAACGAGGATGTTCTTCGAGCTATAACCGCGAAGGTTCACCGTGCCTTCGACAGAATTCGAAGCAGAGACGCCGGTCGCCATCGCAACGGCATCAGAGGCAGTCTGTACATTGCGCAGCTTGATATCCTTCTCGGTGATGACCTGTACATTCGCCGGTACATCCTTGAGGCTTTCTGCCTGACGGGTCGCAGTGACGGTGATGCCCTTCAGGGCATACATCGGAGCGGCCTCTGCCGCACTTGCGCTGCCCACGCCGAGAAGCGCCATAGCCGCCAGAAGAGCCGCTGTTTTTTTCATGTCTTTCATGTTCAATTCCCCTTTTCTGATTCTTTCCTCTCTCTAAAAGAAAAGATATCACTCATTACTTTTTGGTAGAAAACAGATATTTCTATGGAAAGTCTGAGCCACATGTATGTATTACCATATCATATTTTAAGTCATTTGTTAAGGGAAGAAAGGCAAGGACGCATCCGGCAGCTCCGCCGGATACGAAGGCGGATGGAGGGGCTTTGATGCAGGTGAAAAGCTATGCCACTCTCCCTCCCGGAAAAGCGGCCTCCATGCGGCGCCCTGTCATGATGTCCCCTGCTCGTCCTCGCCCTCCCGGACAGACTCTACTCTTCTTCTCTCATCATCTCATAGAGCCGAGCGAGAGGAAGGCCGACGACATTGTCATAGGAGCCTTCTATACGAGAAACCAGGATCGCGCCCTTGCCCTGGATGCCGTACGCGCCGGCTTTATCCATCGGCTCACCGGTGGCGACGTAGCGATCGATCTCCAAAGCCGAGAGCTTTCTGAAATAGACGCGCGTCGTCTCGACATGAAGATGGACATGGCCCTTATGATAGACAGAAAGCCCGGTCTTGACTTCGTGCGCCCGTCCGGAGAGGCGGCGAAGCATGCGGCGCGCCTCCTCCTCATCTTTGGGCTTGCCAAGGATATCCTCATCCAGCACCACAACGGTATCGGCTGCAACGATCGCTGTCTCTGCCCCCTTTGCCTCAAAGATGCTCTTTGCCTTCCCGCAGGCATTGAAAAGCGTCACAAGATCCGCCCCCTTTTTGCTGGAAAGGATCTGCTGTACGCTCTCGGGAAATTCAAAAATACGTGTCTTCGCCTCTTCCGGCGTTTCTGCTTCTAGAAAGGAGGAGGGCAGGACGTCTTCCGTCCAGCCGATCTGATGGATGAGCTCGCGCCGACGCGGCGAAGCAGAAGCTAAAATGATGTGCATAGTGAATGCTCCTTTTCTGAAAAATTCGTAGTCTAACGGTTCAGGGGATAAGAGTGACTGGTGACTGGGATTATCCCATATCGTCATCCCGAGCGTAGCCCTCGATCTTTATTGCACACCGGTAAGCAGTAATTGCAAGATAACAGAAAAACGCAGCACCAAGACATCGTTTCTAGGGAAACACTGATAAATCGTTGTCAGATTTTACTCTTGAATTTTTATACATGACGAGGAATAGCCTGACGCGAATAGCAAGCTATTTAAGGAAGGCTATGACGAAGTCATGTATAAAAATTCTTGTGGAATCTGACTCTGCGATTTAATCAGCATTTCCCTAGAATAGCGCATACGTGCTGATTTCCGTACTGCAATAGAGATCGAGGGCTTCGCTCGAAATGACAACGGCGCAAATCGCTATCAAAATTGCGGCGAAGCCGCCACCCGCCTCCCTCAATCCTCATTTTTTCCCCCCGGACCTTTACCTATCTTACCACACCTTGCCTAACGCTCTCCCCTTTGCTATGATACGGATAGAGGTGATAATCGTGAATAACAAGAATGGCATTTTCAAAATGATCCTGCTCGCACTTTTGGGCGCATTCCTTGCCAAGGGGCTGCATGCAAGGCAGGAGGCATATACACCGACAAAGAAAGAGGCAGAAGGCTGGCAGGCACTGGCTCCCATCAAGAAGGCCTTCTGGCTCCTGCACCCCATGCGGGCTTTCCATTTCTTCCTGCTCCAGCAGTCGCTGGCTCTGACATGGAAGCTCGGGAAGAAATATCTGAAATAGACAGCGGATGCACGGCATGGCAGGAGGAGTCACTGACCCCTGCGGCCGATATGCGCTCCCCCTTCTCATCCCGGGCAATAAAAAATGGGCTGTGAAGAAATGAATCCCCATTTCTTCACAGCCCATTTTTACTTTGCTTTCATTTGGTTCAGGGTTCAGGGGTGAAGTGGCGGCTTCACCGCCTTTTTTAAAAGATGGTATTCTCGTATCGCAGCCTTCCCCTCTAGGGTACCCGCAGGGGCGGATAGGGTGACTATGGCATGAAAGACAGCTGGGATAAGGTTTCCCGGTCACTCCTATGAAAGCTGCAAGTCCCCCGTGGCAGATGGAACGCGAAAATGAGATGATCGTTATTTCACATCGCCTTTTTTATTGCCCTTCACCGGAAAACAGATGCGGTAAGCGCCGGAAGGCGCATCCCTTTTCATGACTCTCAGCTGCCCTCTACGAATCCCATTTCCTTCGCATTTTTGTGAAGCTCTGCAAATCCTGCCCCGGTGCCTGCTTCTTCTGCGATACTGACGCAGTTGTCAGCGATACGGCTCAGGTTGTAGAGAAGGTCGGAGAAGTACGGTGTCATATGGGCATGGCACTCGCCTTCCTTCACACGCTTCAGATGTGCCTTATTGCAGCGTCTCTCCGAGCGGCGCATCTGATCCGTGTCCCTGAATATATCGTTCACCATCTCTTTGGAGCCTGTTTTCACGGCTTCGACAGAGCGCGAGAGAAGCGACTGGGCAAGTGTGATGCACTTCACGATTTCTTCATTGGCTGCCGAGGAGAACACACGGTTCTGCGCGACCACCTGCCGGCAGATCTCATCCATATCCCTGCATCGCTCTCCCATGCGCTGGATATTATTCGTGACGAAGAGAAGCCTCGCCGTTTCCTCCGACTGCTGCTCGGTCAGATAGCCGCCGGAAAGCAGCTTGGTGATGTACTCGGTGACTCGTCCCTGCAGCTGTTCCAGGATCATCAGATCCTCTTGAAAGGCCTCATAATCCTTGGCGGTTCGCTGGCTGTCAAGGACGAGCTTCAGCTGGTTCAGCGTCCGGTCAGCCAGTCCGACCAAGCGCTCAAGCTCCAAAGAGACGAGGTACATGGCAGCGGCCGGCTTATCGAGCAGATTGTTATCCAGATATTGCGGCTCATAGGCGGCCTTGAGGTTCTTGTCTTCCCCGCGGATGATGGCTTTGACGATCTTGACCATGACAGGGATGAATGGCAGCCATGCCAGCGTACATACGACATTGAAAGTCGTATGTGCATTGGCGATCTGACGGGAAATGACATCGATCTCATGGCCGTTCGGCGAGATGTACTGCACGAACTGTGTAAAGAGCGGAATGATGCACAGGCAGACCAGACTGCCGCTGATATTGAAAATGCTGTGCGCGATCGCGGTGCGCTGCGCATTTTTCGTCTGCCCGATCGATGCCAGAATGGCTGTGATCGTCGTACCGATGTTATCACCAAGAAGGATCGGGATCGCACCGGTAAGACCGATGACACTGCTGACGCCATCAGCTGCCGGCTGGGCCGCAAAATTCTGCAGCACGGCGATCGTAGCCGAGCTGCTCTGTACTACCAGCGTCATCACGCCGCCGAGGAGTACGCCCAAGACCGGTGTCGAAGAGACTTCTGCCATCAGGTCGACAAAGACGCTGCTGCCTGCGAGCGGCTTCATCACATGTCCCATGATCTCGATCCCTTCAAAGAGCAGTCCGAAAGAGAAGATGACCATGCCGATATTCTTCAGCTTCTCTGTCTTGCCGACAAACTGCAGCATGAAGCCGATGAAAATGATGGGATAAATGTAGTCGCTGAGCTTGAATGCCAGTAGCTGTGCTGTCATCGTGGTCCCGATGTTCGCACCGAAGATGACGGAGATCGCCTGCGGCAGTGTCATCAGTCCGGCACTGACGAAGCCAATCGCCATGACGGTGGTCGCCGAGCTGCTCTGCAGGACTGCCGTCACCAGCGCTCCGGCGAGCGCCCCCATGATTGGATTCTTTGTCAAAAAGCTGAGGATCTTTTTCATGCGCTCCCCGGCAGTTTTCTGCAGGGCATCACTCATCGTATTCATGCCGTACAGGAAAAGCGCCAGGCCGCCGATCAGGCCAAAGCAGATCTTGACTGTTTCATTCATTCCGTGCTCCTCCCAAGGAAACACGGACTCCATCGTCTTGCGCTGCAATCAGCGTTTCCTTCACTATATGAACCTTGGGAAACGCTGATTAAATCGCAGAGTCGAATTTCATATGGATTTTTATACATAGCTTCGTCATCATCCTCCTTAAATAGCTCGCTATTCGCGTCAGATGATTCCTTACTCTGTATAAAAATCCAAGAATGAAATCAGACAACGATTGAATCAGTGTTTCCCTTGATAGACATACGAACCCCTTGCGAAATGAGTCCTGTTTATAAATAAATTATATAGAAAAATCGGTAATCCATCTATCATCGCACAGTAAAGTTTGTAAAGAGAATGTAAGCAAGCAAAAAGCCATGAGAATCGCCGTTTCTCATGGCTTTTTGCTTACTCTTTATTTTCACTCATTATCCCACAAAATCAAACCGTTTTGTCCTTCAAAAGCTCTTTCGCCATGTGTCTTGCGCGGTCCATCGCGGGAAGGAGCGCCTCTTCCACCCCCGCTGCATAGAGCGTGATCCCCAGATAAAAAGCCATCTCATGGTAGGGTGTCCATTCGTTCTCTTCGGGAAATGCAAGGTCAGACAGGGAAAGCCGCTCCGCAGAAAGCTTCCCGCCATGCACGGCGGCCAGAAAGCGCATCCCATCCTGCATGCAGATCGCCGCGCCTTCGAAGCCGCAAGCCCTGATGGCAAGTGCCATACGCCCCATGGCGACCATGTCCATGGTCAGTGCAAGGATCGTAAGAGGCTTCACGGTTCTCTTTCGGATCTCCTCTACCGCCCAGCAAAGAGCTGTCACTCCCTCCCCCTTCACGGAGCCCACAGGAAGAAAACAGATCCCTTTCCCCTCGGCAGCGGCCAAGGAAAGACGCCGGGTCAACACATCGAGCGTGTCATTTTCATTATACTTCATGCCAGCCTCCGGGAAGCTCTCGAAATGGTATGCGGTGCAGCGCTTAAGGAAGCCTCTTCCGGGAGATCCCCGGTCAGCAGCTCCTCAGCCGCGCCCTTCCATCTGTGCGATCCGGCGCTTTCGCTCCTCCAGATCTGTCTCACGAAGGCTCTGCACCGTGGTGCCGTAGATGAGTGCGACAGAGATGATATTCATGATGAGCGAGGACCCGCCATAAGAAATGAAGGGCAGCGGGATGCCGGTGACCGGAAAGCAGCCGATGACCATCGCGATATTGACGATGCCCTGCACGGAGATCAGCATGGTGAGTCCGTAGACGAGAAGAGCCGCATAGGTCTCCTTCAGCTTTCTGGCTGCGGAGAATCCCGCAAGAAGAAAAACGAGGTAGAGAATGAGGACGAAAACAGAGCCTATGAAGCCAAATTCCTGACTGAAAACGGCGTAGGCAAAGTCGGTGTACTGCTCGGGAAGGTAGAGAAATTTCGACATGCCTTCACCGATGCTCTGCCCGAAGAAGCCGCCGGAGCCGACCGCGATGAGGCTCTGCACCGTCTGATAGCCGAGATTTCTTGCATACATGAAAGGATCCCACAGCACGATCACACGATTCATGCGATAGGGCTCTGCAATGACGAGAAGGACAAAAGTGAATACAGCGACACCCACGCCTAAGAAGAGCTCGAAAAGCGGAAGCCCTGCCAAAACGTAGAGGAGCAGCGGAAAGAGCACGATCATCCCCGCTGTCCCCATATCCGGCTGTTTCAGGACGAAAAGTGCCATCACGAGCGGCCCATAGAGCGGCAGAAAGTACCAAATCATGGAGCGGAAGGTATTCTCCTTTTTCTTCCGATCCGCGAAATGGAAGACCGGACGAAAGAAGCGTTTGACGAGCGTGATTTCCTCTCCTTTCCGTATGCGCTTGGCCAGAAAGGATGCCGCCCAGATCAAGCCGGTCACTTTCGCGACTTCAGACGGCTGAAGAGAGAAGCCCGCGAGCATGATCCAGCGCGTCGCGCCATTCGCCCGATGCCCGGCTACAACAACGAGGAGGAGCAGCACCAGGGTGAATCCGACCCATATGACAGCCCCACCGCGGATGAAGCCCTTCGGCAGCCAAGCCACGACGACGCCGATGGCCAGACTGAGCGCCAAGACCCCGACATGCTTCAAAAAGTGGGTATACGGTCCATCGCCTGCCGCCATATTCATATAGTAGGTGGCATTATAGACATTCATCGCCCCGATGGCGATCAGTATGGCGGCCGCGATGAGCATCCATTTCAGACACTCGGGCACATACTTCGTATCCTTCAGGGACGTCTCGCTACGAGACGACATATGAGGTTCCCCTTTCTGGAAAACTTCTCTTCATATTCTGTCTCCACATCCCCGGGGACGGGAGCGGCATGAAGATCATAGGTCACGTCCGAAAGCCGCCAGCCCATGGCCTCAAATTCTTCGACGGAGAAATCAAAAAGGTCCTTGTTATCCGTCTTGAAGCGGATCTCACCGCCCTCTTTTAAAATGACGGCGTAGCGTTTCAGGAAATCACGATAGGTGAGGCGGCGCTTGGCGTGGCGCTTCTTCGGCCAGGGGTCGCTGAAGTTGAGGTAGATCACATCGACTTCGCCTTCGTCAAAAATATTCAGGATCTCGCTCACATCGCCTAAGATGAGACGGACATTGTCTACCGACGGATCCTTCTCCGCGGTCTTCTGTGCGGCATAGTAGATGACGCCTTCCTGCACCTCCATGCCGATGTAGTTCACATCAGGATGGAGCGCGGCCATGCCGGAAATGAACTGGCCTTTGCCGGTGCCGAATTCCACATGGAGCGGCTGCTCCGGACGGGGAAACTGTGTCTCCCACTTGCCTTTCATGTCGGTCGGTTCCTCCAGAAAGAGGATGGAGGTGTAATTTTTGATGGCTTCTTCGATCCAGGGTTTACGTCTGAGTCGCATGGGAGACTCCTTTCGGGGATAAAGTAAAGTAAAGTGACTAGAGATTAGGGATTATGAGTGACTGGTGACTGGAGATTAGACTAAAAGACTGGGAGACATTAGACATCTGACGTCTGGCATCTGGCATCTCCAGCGGGCATCGCCCTATTTATATTCTGCGGCGTTTCATTATTTTTTGCGCCGCACCACCATTTCGCATTTCTCATTTCTAATTTCTCATTCAAGTGAAGCTTTCAAGCGGAATCAAAGGGCGAACCCTCAAAACCTATTTCTACTGCCCTGCTCCCGCATTCGGTACATCGGGGATCTCTTCTCCCGCGATCTTGACGGGCTGATACCGGCTCCAGTCGAAAGACGGAGCGAAGAGGCGGCGGCGATGGATATCATTGTTCCAGCGCTCGTCCTCTGCCTCCTTGCTGCTTCCGAGCTGCTCGGTATCGTTTCTGACCATGACATTGCCGTACATGGTCATGAGCGTCGTCACGTCTTTATCAAAGTCAGGGGAAAGGATGTCGGACTTTTCATCGTAGCGAGTCGCCGTAAGTCCCATGAGACCCATGAAGGTATCGTAGAGCATGTCATTGGTGAATGGCATATTTCTTCTATCCCACATGGTCTTCATGGTACGCGGGTGGCTCCTCTGGTAGTCATCCGAGGTGTAGATCCAGAAGGGAATGTGTACCATCGTGTAGTCGAACTGGTCTGCATTATGCCCCGGACGCTCAGTGACCTGCTCGCCATGGTCGGAGAAGTAGAGGACACTGTCCGCTTTCATGTAGTTCACGGCTTCGTTCATGATGCTTTCGACCACGTAGTCGTTAAAGAGGACGGAGTTGTCATACTCATCATTCATGACGTCAGCCGTCGAGCGTTCCTTTCCCATGCTCTCCGGCCAGTGATAGAACTCGGACGGGTAGCGGTCCCAGTAGCTGACGTGGCTGCCCATGAGGTGGACGACGACGAGCTGGCGGCGGTTCTTCGGATCGACCTTCCGCAGATAGGGGATGAGGGCGGTATCGAAGTCCTTCGTCACGACATCTGTGCCGACATACTGGTTGATCCAGTACTGATCATCACAGGCGCTTCCGATCGCACCGATCGGCGTATCCCAGACACCATAGCGGGACTGGTTTGAGATCCATGTGGTATGGAAGCCGGCCTGCCTTGCCATGTCGATGATGGAGTAGGCATCGACCAGCTCCATATCATTGTACTGGTTCTTCTCCGTCAGGGCTTCGGTCAGGACCTGGACGGTCTGTGTATAGCAGGAATAGGCATGATTGAAGAAGGTATAGTGAGAGTCGGCGGCGGCCTCTGTCTGGAAAGGCGTGGTATTTCTGTGATAGCCATAGACACCCATGTGATCGCGCGTCAGAGACTCGCCGATGATGAGAACGTAGACACCGTCCGGCGCCGCTTTGAGCTGCGCGGCAAGGACGCGATCCTTGATCGACATGTGGCGGCGCTTCTCCACCATCGTCTGGAAATCGGAGAAGCTGGAAAGCGTCTCGTAGGTCTCATAATACACATGCGCAAGTCGCGTCGCCCCGATGGACAGACAGCAGAGACCGACATTCACAAGGAAGAGCAATGCCATCGCCCACCACGCCTTTCGGGAAACGGGAAGGCGGCCATTGAAGGAGAAACGGCTGCTGTGGAAGATGAGCCACGCGAGGATGAGGATCGCAAGCGTCCCCAGGATAAGCTCGGCATACGGGATATTCACATCGATATACTCCTTCGTCTCGGCAAGATTCGTCTGCGCGAGCGCCAGCAGCATATTGATGGAGATCAGAGAATGCGTGATGAAGTAGTAGCCCACATACGTGAACTGGATGCCCACATAAAGGAGCATCAGGGCGACGCACGCGATGCGCGCGATCATGCGCCATTTCCCCGGCAGGATCCATGCCGCAGAGAGGCAGGAGATGAACAGATAGAGCGGCGCAGAGAGTTCACCTGACATATCCGACATGTCGAGCACCACGTCCGTCTGCGTCGAAAGGTACGGCACGATGAGTGAGAGCAGCCACAAAAAGCCGATGGTGATCCACAGATGCACGGCTGCCCGCGTCAAGCGGTGCCGGATAAAATAGGCCGTCACAAAACCGACCTGCAGGAAGAGCAGGAAGACCTTCACCTGCGAAGAAAGCTCAAATCCGCCCGGCGCGCCGAAATACCAGGAAAGAAAAAATGAAAAGCCAAAAGGCACCAGCGTCGCGATCGCCCACCAGATCTTCCAGTGGCCGGGACTATCTGTCTGCTTTATGTCTTTGGATGATTTTGTATCTGTCTGTTTCATTCTAATGACCCTTGTAAAATATTCATGAACAAGAAAATAACTACATTATTTTATCATATATATTGGTCTCTTTACTACACGTATTTCAAAAGAAAAAAACACTGCCGGTAAGGCAGCAGTGTTTCTTGCAAGTGCCGATCGCTATTCCCGTGCATAGAGCCGTACTTTTCTCAATCAGCAATGGTTCCTTTCCCGTTATAAGGGATCTTTTCCACCTTGACCGCTTCCAAATGATAGAAGGGCGCAGTGATGTCTTTGGAAATATGTCCCATTCCCTCACGAAGGATCCCATAGAGCCGGATCCATGTATCTCCATGAATATAGCCTGTGAAATCCTGTCGGGAATTGAATTCAAAATCCACATACCCGCCTGTGCAGTAAGGACAGGTCGGTCCATTGCGTCCGATGAAATAATGCCCATTGATCGTCAGAAAATACCCTTCGATCACCACGGTTTTGTCATGATAATTGTTAAAATGCATGTACCAGTCGTTGATCTGCGTCATATAGTGAGCATCGCCCACCACAATGTCCGGATGGTCATATGGAAATGTCTTCTCATCCTTTGCGATATCATACTTCATTTCAAAATAAGGGTAAATGATATTTCCCTGGCTGTCCTTCTCCATGCCTTTGGATAAGACCGACGGCTCCACGGGTACAGGCTGTACTTCCTGAGGTGCTTTGCCTTGCGCCGCCTGTACCGTTTTGTGCGTGAGTATCATATTGTCTGCTACCTGCTCTCTGCCGCAGCCTCCCAGTACGGGAAGCATGCCCAGCAGCAGATAGAAAGCCCATCGTTTCAAGCGCAGCGCCCTCTTTCTCTCCATTTTCGCAGACAGATAACCGCAAAAAGAACGATCAGATTCATCAAGACAATGCAGGGCCCGGTGGGAATGGACAATGCATACGAAAGGGTGATCCCCAGCAGAAAACAGCCAAGTCCCACCAGCGTGGATGCCTCGATGGTGGTCAGATACCGATGGCAGATCTGCATCGCCGTGATGGCAGGAAATACGATCAGACTGGAAATCAAAAGCGCGCCCATCATACGCATGCCGAGCACGATCGTGACTGCCGTCATGAGTGCCAGGACCAGATGATAGAAATGGCTCCGCACCCCGGAAGCGGTCGCAAAAGATTCATCGAACGTCACGGCAAATAAAGGATGATAAAAGAGAATGTACAGAAGAATGATGAGGCTTCCCGCAGCTACAGTGAGCCAGACATCCGCGCTGCTCATTGCAAGGATGCTGCCAAACATGTAATTGCACACATCCGTATTCATCCCTCTGGTGAGAGAAATGACCAAAACCCCCACAGCCAAAGCACTGCTGCAAAGAAGTGCCGTCGCCGCGTCCCCTTTGATGCGCATGCTTTCCTTCAATTCCAAAAGAAGAAAAGCCGCTCCCATCGTGACGGGGATGGAAACCACCAGCGGGTCAAGGTAAAAGGCATAAGATACCGCCAATGCCGCAAAGCCCACATGCGACAAGCTGTCACCGATCATGGAGTACCTTTTGAGTACCAGACTGGTTCCTAAAAGCGAAGCGCAGATCGAAATCAGGACCCCCACCACCAGCGCACGCACCATAAATGGATACTGCAGCATTTCCAGAACAACAGACATCACAGGATCCCTCCTTGCCGTATGACTTCGGGATGCTCTTTGAGAAAATCTTTTGTCTCACCGAAAAACATCTGCTTCCCTTTCGCCAGATACAAAACCTGATGAACCTCATGAAACACGCGGGGCAGATCGTGGGATACCATCATGATGGTCAGTCCCAACTCGTGAATGCATCGTTCCAGCATGGCATACATCTCTTCCGTGATGCGAGGATCCAGCCCGGTCACCGGTTCATCCAGTACCAGCACCTGACTGCCCGCCGCCAGTGCCCGCGCCAGAAGCACTCTCTGCTGCTGTCCGCCCGACAATTCGCGGAATGCATGATTCTTCAAAGAGGAAAGGGATAGAAACTGCAGCATATGCTCTGCGTATTCCCGATCTACTTTTCTGTATCTATAAGGAAAGGAAAGCTGACTCAGCCTGCCGGACAATACGACCTCCCACACACTGGCAGGAAAATCCTTTTTCATGGTCTGCTGCTGCGGCAGGTAGCCCATCCCCTTCTGCGCGTCCGGCAAATGAAGACGGATCTCACCTGACGCCTGTTTTTTGAGTCCCAGGATCCCTTTGATGAGAGTACTTTTACCGGAGCCATTTTCACCGATGATGCCCAAATAGCTCCCTTTTTCTAAAGAAAAATTCACATGCGACAGCACCGGCCTTCCTTCATAGGCAAAAGAAAGATCCCGACAATCCAATACGCTCATTTAGTTCAATGCCTCCTTCAAGGTCTTGACATTCTGTCTCATCAGATCCACATAGGTGACGCCGGCATCAAAATCCTTCTGCGTAACGTTATGAATGGAATTGAGCTGTCTCTCTTTGGCTCCTGTCGCCTCTGCAATGGAGCGGCTCATCTGCTGATTGGACAATTCGATATGGAAGATCACAGGGATCTGATCTGCCTTGACCTTATCGATCAAAAAGGCAATGGTCTTCGGATCGGCTTCCGTATCCTTGGCGCATCCCGGGAAAGCCGCATAATATGTCAAACCGTACTCCTTGATAAAGTACAGGAAGGGGAAGCGATCTCCCACGATGATCTCTTTTCTGGCTGCATGATCGATCACATCACGGAAGCTCTGATCCAGATCGGTGATCTCTTTCATATATGCCTCTGCATTCTTCTGATACTCCTCCGCATGCGCACCATCCAGCTTGGAAATAGAAGCATTCAATTTTTTGACGATCTCACTGGCATTGGCAGGAGCAGTCCATACATGCTCGTCCATTTCCGGGCCCGCCTCTTTCTCTGCTTCCTCTTCAGGCTGCATGCCTTCCGGATGCTCTTCTTCTGACAACTTCACGGCATCCATCATCCGAAATACGTTCCCGGGCTTCTTGCCGGTCGCATCCAGTATCTTCCCTAGCCATTCATCAGAGTCACCGCCCGTACAAATGAGAAGGTCACTGTCAGCCACCGCTTTCAGGTCCTTCGGCGAGGGAGAAAAGCTATGGACATCCGTACCGGGTTTCACCAGCATGGTGACTTCGCCATGATCCTTTACGATATGCCTTGCAAAATCATAACCGGGAAAATTGGTGCAAACGATCTGAATCTTCTTTGCCGTGGAGAGAGGCGTCTCTTCCTTCTTCTCTGCCATGCAGCCTGCCAAAGCGGCCGCCACCATCAGGCAGGCTGCAAGCAGCACCAGAATGCGGCCTGTTCTTCTCATAGTAAGAGCTCCTTTCCGTTGGAACGCAGGGGTTGGATGTGACCAGGGACTAGTGACTAGTGACTGGTGACTAGGGACTAGGGATTAGGGACTCGGTAAACACTGTCCCCTGCGTATCATTGAGATTTTACTCGAATTTGCGACGTTCTCGCAAATTCAGACTTCATTATACGCATCAGCCTCTTCGCAGTCAACAGATTTGCGAAAATATCGCAAATTAAAAGAAGATTCCTCAAACGGAATCTTCTTTTACAGATATGGTTTTCGCCGGGGATACGCACGGGAACCCATGCGAATCATTTATTCTGGCAATTTTTACATAACCCGTAAATCGTGGTCTGTCCCAGATTCATCTGAAACGCATCATTCCCCGCCAAGGCCTGTGCGAAAGAGAGCGCAGTCGCATGATCCACATGGGTCGTCTGCCCGCAGGAAAGGCAGGTCATATGAAGCTCGTCCCGGCAGGCATCCGCCCCGACGAACCTATACAATGTCTCCTGCCCATCACTCGCCGCCGATTTCAAGATCAGCCCAGCCTCCGCCAAAGAAGACAGATTGCGATACACCGCACTGAGACTGATCGCAGACGCTTCTGACCGATTCAGCAGAGCCTGTATGTCTCTGGCGGAGAAGGAAGCATCCGGATGATCGTTGAAGAATTGAAAAAGACGCTTGCGCTGTGCTGTCATGTACATACCAATCACCTCATTTGTCCTTCATCTTATAGCAGAGACGTGAAAAAAGCAAATGCAGGCAGAAGACCACCTGCCAAAGCCATATTTCGCAAGCGCCTCGCCTGTGATATGATTGTTTCCATGAAGCAGCAGCCTGCGTGAAAGGCGGCAGGCTATTCATTATAAAAAGAGGATCCTATGACCGGAATCAATCTTACCCAAGGGCCTTTGCTCCCTCAGATGATGGCTTTCGCCATCCCTTACCTCATCGCCTGCTTCCTGCAGACCTTCTACGGCATGGCCGACCTCTTTATCACGGGGCTCTTCAATGGCGCCGCGCCGATCACGGCCGTCTCCATCGGAAGCCAGCTGATGCATATGCTGACTGTCATCATCGTCGGGCTCGCCATGGGGACGACCGTCTCCATCAGCCGCGCGGTGGGCAGTGGAAATCAAAAGGAAGCCTCCTGCTGCATCGGAAACTCGGTACTGCTCTTTGCCCTCTTCAGCCTCATCGGCACCGTACTCCTCTTCCTTGCCATCGATCCCATTCTTTCCCTGCTGAAAACTCCCGCCAAAGCCTTTGAGGATACGAAGGCATACCTTCTCATCTGCTTTGCAGGCATCCCCTTCATCGTCGCCTATAATGTCCTTGCCAGCATCTTCCGCGGACTAGGCGATACAAGGACGCCGATGTACTTCGTCGCCCTCGCCGGTTTCATCAATCTCCTGCTCGACTATATCTTCATCGGCCCCTTGGCGATGGGAGCCGCCGGAGCGGCCGCAGCCACCATTCTTTCCGAAGCTGCCTCTGTCCTGCTCTGCCTTCTCTATCTTAGCCGCATAAATCTGGGCCTTTCCCTCACAAGAAAGGACTTCTCCTTCGATGCTCTCCGCACGAAAACGCTCCTTGCCATCGGCCTTCCGATCTCCTGCCAGGATGGGCTCATCCAGATCTCCTTCCTCATCATCACCGCCATTGCAAACAGCCGCGGCGTTGAAGTCGCCGCCGCAGTCGGCATCGTGGAGAAAATCATCAGCTTCCTCTTCCTCGTCCCCTCTGCCATGCTCTCGACCGTCGCCGCCTTCGCCGCGCAGAATCGAGGCGCCGGAAACGATGAGCGCGGGCGGCAGGCGCTCCGCTACGGCATCCGTGTATGCATCATCTTCGGCCTTCTTGCGACCCTGATCGTCCACTTTTGCGCCGAGTGGGTCATCTCACTCTTCGTCAGCCATGAGCCGGAAGTCATACGCCTTGGCGGTGAATACTTCCGTACCTATGTCATCGACTGCATCTTTGCCGGTATCCACTTCTGCTTCTCGGGATATTTCTCTGCCTATGGGAAATCAATCTACTCCTTCCTGCACAATATGATCTCGATCGTCACCGTCCGCGTCCCCGGCACCTACCTCGCCATCCTCCTCTTCCCCGAGACACTGTCTCCAATGGGCCTTGCTGCACCGATGGGCTCCCTTCTCTCCGCGTTGATCTGCGTCGGGCTGTATATGTGGAAATTCAGGAAATCCGAGAACTAGGAGCGCAGAGTGACTAGTGACTAGTGACTGGTGACTAGCGACTAGGAGACTGAGAGATAGAAGTCAGATATCTGACGTCAGAAGTCTGATATCTGATGTCTAAAGTCTCAAGCAGGCATCGCCCTATTTATACATCGCGGCGCTTTTGATTTCTACGCGACGCCCCACCATTTCTCATTCGAGAAAAACTTTCATTCACTATTAAGGAAATGCTGATTAAATCGTTGTCAGATTTAATCAGCATTTCCTTAAAGGGCGGCACGCCCCATGAGCTCCCCTTGCACCCTTTGACCCCAACAAAAAAGCACCAGCTTACGCCGGTGCTTTTTTGATTGCCATTTTTCTTAGTTTGTCAGACTGCGGAGCGGAGCGGGGATCTTGCCGCCTCTTGCTACGAATTCGTCTGCCTTGAACTTGCTGATCCCCATGACAGGTGCATAGCCCATGAGGCCGCCGAACTGGACCATGTCGCCCGGCTTCTTGCCCGGTACCGGGATGAGACGGGTGGCGGTGGTCTTGTTATTGATCATACCGATCGCTGCTTCATCGGCAAGGATCGCAGAGAGGGTGGAAGCGCTGGTATCCCCTGGGACAGCGATCATATCGAGGCCGACAGAGCAGACGCAGGTCATGGCTTCCAGCTTCTCTAAGCACAGGCTGCCTCTCTGGACAGCTTCGATCATGCCGAGGTCTTCACTGACTGGGATGAAAGCGCCGGAAAGTCCGCCGACACTCGAAGAGGCCATGAGGCCGCCCTTCTTGACAGCATCATTGAGGAGCGCAAGAGCCGCCGTGGTGCCGGGACCGCCGCAGCTCTCAAGGCCCATTTCTTCAAGGACTGCTGCGACACTGTCACCGACAGCCGAGGTCGGAGCCAGCGAAAGGTCGATGATGCCGAAAGGCGCATGGAGACGCTCTGTCGCTGCTTCTGCGACGAGCTGGCCAAGGCGCGTGATCATGAATGCCGTATTCTTGATCGTTTTGGCCACGACTTCGAAGGGGGCGCCCTTCACATCCTCGAGCGCACGCTTCACGACGCCCGGGCCGGAGACGCCGACATGGATCGCGGTATCTCCCTGCGTCACACCGTGAAAAGCGCCGGCCATGAAGGGATTATCTTCGACCGCATTACAGAATTCGACGAGCTTCGTACATCCATAGGCGTCCTGGTCCTTCGTGAGCTCTGCCGTTTCCTTCACGACCTCGCCCATGCGCTTCACCGCATCCATATTGATGCCAGCCTTGGTCGAACCGATAGCGACCGAGCTGCAGATGCTCTTTGTCGCAGCGAGTGCCTCCGGAATGGAGTCGATGAGCTTCTTGTCCGAAGCACTCATGCCGCGATCGACGAGTGCGGAAAAGCCGCCTAGGATGTCGACGCCGACAGCGTCAGCTGCGCGCTGCAGTGTCTCTGCGATCGGCACATAGCTGGCAGTCGTAAGCCCGCCCGCTACCAAAGAGATCGGCGTCACCGAGATACGGCGGTTGATGATCGGCACACCGTATTCTCTGGAAATGTCATGGGTAACCTCGGTGAGATGCTCTGCCTTCCGGCAGATGGTATCGTAGATCTTGTCGCAAAGGGTCTTCTCATCATCGGATACGCAGGAAAGGAGAGAGATCCCCATGGTAACGGTACGCACATCGAGCTTATTTTGGTCAAACATGCGCTCCGTTGCCAGAATGTCTTCTATATCAAGCATGGTGTCTCCTTTCAGATGCGGTGCATAGCATAGAAAATGTCAGCGAGCTGGACACGGATCTCCACCCCCAGCGCTTCGCCCTGTTTCCCCATATGATCCTGGATCTCCTTTAAGGAATATGCGGCGTCCTCCATATCGCACATCAGGATCATATCGAAGATCCCGTCCACGATGGTCTGGGAAATATCAAGAATATTCACATTCTCTTCCGCCAGCTGTTTGGCTACACCGGCGACGATGCCGACACGGTCAGCACCAATAACAGTCACAACAATTTTCTTCATCAGGTTTCATCCTTTCCTTCTTTGCTTGCAACAGCTGCCCACGTGGCATTGCCTTTATTATAGCATAAAAAGGGGGAGGGGTTCAGGGTTAGCCCGTGGGGCGTGCTGCCCTTTGATTCCGTGCGAAAGAGGTTCAGCGGGTTCAACAGGTTCAGAGGGTTCAACGGGGGTGGTGCGGCGCATAAAAAAGCGCCGCGGAGTATAGATGGTGACGATGCCCGAAGGTGGCATTTCAGTCACTAGTCACAAGTCACTAGTCACTCAAGGCTACTAATCCCTAGCTACTAATCCCTAGCTACAAATTTCTAATTTCTCATTCGAGCAAAGCTTTCATTCGCAATCCATGAGCGCCCCTGCCCCACAGGCTAACCCTAAACCCTCTTCCCATTGCCCGATAGTGTATAATGAAAGTAGTGTTATAAAATTTTTATCATTCCCACAAAGGAGACGACTATGGGAACACTGAAATATATTTCCTGGAACGTCAATGGTCTCAGAGCCTGCATGAAGAAAGGTTTCATGGACGCTTTCACAGCACTCGATGCAGACTGCGTGTGCCTGCAGGAGACGAAGCTGCAGCCGCACCAGATCGAGATGGTGCTTCCCGGCTACCACCAGTACTGGAACAGTGCCGTGAAGAAGGGCTACAGTGGTACTGCACTCTTCACGAAGCGGGAACCGCTTTCCGTCACCTATGGCCTTGGCATCGAGGAGCATGATCAGGAGGGGCGTATCATCACCGCCGACTTCGGCAGTCACTATCTCATCGTCTGCTACACGCCGAACAGCCAGCGCGGCCTCACGCGTCTTTCCTACCGCATGACATGGGAGGATGCGATGGCGGACTATATGACAAGACTCTCGGAGGAAAAGCCGGTCATCCTCTGCGGCGACCTCAATGTCGCCCATGAAGACATCGACCTTGCCAATCCCGCTTCGAACCATAAGAATGCAGGCTTCACAGATGAAGAGCGCGGAAAAATGAATGCCCTTCTGGGTAAAGGCTTCACCGATTCCTTCCGTTTCCTCCATCCGGATGAAAAGGGAGCCTACTCGTGGTGGAGCTACTTTGCAAAATCCCGCGAGCGGAACATAGGATGGAGGATCGACTACTTCATCGTCTCCGATGCCCTCCGTCCGACCATCCAAAGCGCCTCTATCCACCCGGAGATCCACGGCAGTGACCACTGTCCCGTAGAGCTCGTATTTGAGGATGAGTGACTAGTGACTAGGGATTAGGTATCAGGGATTAGACTAAAAGACTGGGAGACTGGGAAATAGACGTCAGATGTCTGATGTCTGATGTCTGATGTCTGATGTCTAAAGCGGGCATCGCCCTATTTATACTCCGCGGCGCTTCCATATTATTATGCGCCGCACCACCATTTCTCATTTTTCATTTCTCATTTTTCATTTCTAATTCAAGCGAGGCTTTCATTCGTAGCCAAGATTGCCCCCGCAGTCTCTCCTTCCCCATCGAGGCTTGTATGGAAAAGACCATCAAAGACGCCCTTCTTTTCGAGAAGACGAAGAACGGGCTGACGCAGCAGATGATGATGCAGATCCTTCTCTTCATCTGCGTCCCTGTCTTCTCCGCGCTGGTGCTGCTGCTTTTCTCTGCGACCTACTTTGCCGCAAATGACCCGCATCACTCGGTCGAAGTCTACGGTGCCTTTGCAGTGATCATGCTCCTCATCATCGCGCTCTCCGCCCGGATGAATTACCATTTCTACAACATGACCAGAAACAAGATGCTGATCCCGCTCCAGCAGCTGTCGATGGCTGCACGAGCGATCCAGCATGGCAATTTCAATGTCATCGTCGATCACTACAGCGATGACGAGCTCGGGCAGATGTGCGACACCTTCCGCACGATGCAGACCAATCTTAAAAGCAGTATCGCCGAGCGCGCGCATGCGAATACGAGCCGCAAGATCCTTTTCTCCGGCATCGCACATGACCTTCGGACCCCGCTCACAGCCATCATGGGCTACACCGAAGCGCTGCAGCTCGGACTCGGGCGGACGAAGGAAAAGCAGATGCAGTACCTGAACTCGATCGCCTCCTGCGCCGATGACCTCTCGCGCCTCATCGAAGAGCTTTCGCTTTACAACAAGCTCTCTACGAGCCGCATCATCTGTCATCCGCAGCCCCTCCCTTTCAGCCAGGTCATCCGCAGCTTCATCGCAGAAGACCAGGACTACCTCGACTCCCGAAAGGTGCATGTGACCTATGACATGGATGATTCGCTCATCGCAATGGTGGATGAAAAAGAATTTCAAAGAATTATTTTCAATTTACTAACAAATACGATAAAATATAGAGATAAGGATATTTCCGAAGTACGTATTTCCCTCCATGTCAAGGGGAAATACGCCGAATTCATGTATACCGATGATGGACCGGGCGTCCCGAAGGAGAAGTTGCCTCACATTTTCGAAGCCTTCTACCGCACGGACGAAGCCCGCAGCAAGACCAGCAACGGCAGCGGTCTGGGACTTGCCATCGTGGCTGAGATCATCACCGCACACAAAGGCCGCTACTCGGCGGTCAACAACAATGGCTTGCAATTAATTTTTGAGATCCCGCTGGCAGAAGGGAGTAACACACAATGATCAAAGTACTGGTTGTAGAAGATGAACCGAAAATCGCTGATATGGAGCGTGACTTTCTCGAAGGCTCCGGGTATCAGCCCTATGTCGCTTCCGATGGCAAAGAAGCCTTGAAAATCATGGATGAGGTCGAGATCGACGCCATCATCCTGGACGTCATGCTGCCGGGAGAAGACGGATTCTCTCTGTGCCGCAAAATGAGAGAACGCACGAATGCGCCCATCATTTTCGCCACCGCCCGCACCGAAGACGCTGACATCGTCCGTGGTCTCGGTCTCGGCGCAGATGACTACATCGTGAAACCGTTCCGCGGCACCGTGCTCATGGCGCACCTGCGCGCGCAGCTCGCCACCCACAAACGCCTCACCCAGACGGATACCATCCATCCGCAGGCAGAACAGGGCCTCTATGTCGGCGACCTCAATATCCGTCCGAAAGCCCGTCAGGTCTTCCTGAAGGGCAAGGAAGTACCGCTCACCGGCAAAGAATTCGACCTGCTCTTCTTCCTCGTGCAGCATCCGAATGAAGTCTTTTCAAAAGAACAGCTCTTTGAAAAGATCTGGAGCTTCGATCCCATCGGTGAACCCGCAACAGTCACTGTCCATATCAACCGTCTGCGTGACAAGCTGAAAAATGCCGCCGGTCATCCCTATGAACGCATTGAGACCGTCTGGGGCTCCGGATACCGTTTCCATTTGGACTGAGGATCGTTTTGGTTGCTTGGTTATTTGAAATCAAAAAGGCTCGTTGAACATTTTCGTTCAACGAGCTTTTTTTGGTGGGCAGGGTTAGACCGTGGGACGTGCCGTCCCTTGATTGCGGGTGAAAGCCTCGATTAAATGAGAAATTAGAAATGAGAAATGCGAAATGGTGGTGCGGCGCATAAAAATATGGAAGCGCCGCAGAGTATAATAGGGCGATGCCCGCTTGAAACGTTAGACGTTAGACGTTAGACATGAGACATCAGACTTCAGACTTCAGACTTCTGACATCTGGCATCTGACGTCTGACGTCTGACATCTCCCAGTCTCCCAGTCTCCAGTCTCCAGTCACCAGTCACTAGTCACTAGTCACTAGCTACCAGCTCCTCTATGACCTTCGCGACGCCGTCCTCTTCATTCGAAGCGCAGATGTGACCGGCCGCTTCTTTCGCGACCGCATCCGCATTGGCGACGGCGTAGGATACGCCTGCGTAGCGCAGCATCGGCACATCATTTTCCGTATTGCCGAAGGCCATGATCTCCTCCCGCCGGATGCCTCTCCTCTCGGCTAGAAAAGAGAGAGCCGATGCTTTATCGATGCCCTTTTTATGCACATCGACGAAATCATCCCCCGGATAGACGACGGTGATCTCCTCTCCGAAACGGCTCTCCAAAAAGGCACGGATGCGGCCTCGCTCCTCCTCGGAAGGATCCGCAAAGACCACACGCGTCACCGTCATCGGCGGATGATAGAAGGCCTCCCCCAGGTACTGCGGCTTCTGCGTGCGATACTTCTGGTACTTCGCCTCGCTGCCGTTCGGTCTCTCCATATAAATATGATTGTCCCAGAAGGCCGTCGCCTCCCAGCCCCTCTCCTTTGCGGCAAGCATCACGCGGCTCGCCAGATCGGCCGAGAGCCCATCCTGCAGGATCGGCTCGCCCGTCTCGCTCCACATGATCCATGCACCCGTGTAACAAATGACGGGGACATTGCCCAAGCGGAGCAGCGAAACCTTCGATCTCGCCGAATCCCACATACGTCCGGTGGCGACGACGATCTCATAGCCTTTCTGGATCGCCTTTTGGATCACCTCACGCGAATAGGCGGAAATCGTCATATCATCATGCAAGAGCGTGCCATCAAGATCGATGGCGATCATACGAATCGACATAGAAAGTCTCCTTTTTATGGTGCAGGGTTAGCCTTGGGGCGTGTCGTCCCTTGATTACGCTGGAAAGCCTCGTTTGAATGAGAAATTAGAAATTAGAAATGAGAAATGCGAAATGGTGGTGCGGCGCATAAAAATCAGAAGCGCCGCGGAAGTTTGAAATTAGCGACTTTCTCGTATCGCAAACCTAATCCCTAGCTACTAATTCCTAGTCACAAGTCACCAGTCACTAGTCACTCCTTATCCCTGACCACTAGCCACAAATCACCGGCTACTTCTTTTTTACAAGTCTGCTAAATCATCCGCAGCGCGCCCTCTCATCTGCTATAATATCTATTATACCAAATCCAAAGGAGAATACCATGAAATACCGCTTACTGCTGCTCTTGGCAGCACTCATCTGGGGCTTTGCCTTCGCCGCACAGGTGGTCGGAATGGAGTCCGTCGGGCCATATACATTTAACGGCGTCCGTTTTCTCTTAGGCTCGCTTGCGCTCGTCCCCATCATCCTTACGACGAAGGAAGAGGCACCGCCGCTTCCTAAGAATATGCCGCTCTCTGCCGCCTGCCTCATGGTAGGGCTTCCGCTCTTTGCCGGTGCGACACTTCAGCAGGTGGGGCTTCAGTACACCACTGCCTCGAAAGCCAGCTTCCTCACTGCGACCTACATCCTCATGGTGCCGATCATGGGGATCTTCCTCAAGGAAACGCTCCGCATAACGCACATCGCAGGCGCTCTCCTCGCCATGGCCGGCGTGTACTTCATGTCGATCACCGAAGACTTCTCTATCAGTGCCGGTGACCTCATGATGCTGCTCTGCGCACTGGGCTTCACCATACAGATCCACGCCATGACCTACCTCACACAGCGCTTCTCTCCCATCCTCCTCTCCTCGGGACAGTTCTTCGTCGCCGGCGTCCTGAATTTCATTCTTGCCTTTTTTTTCGAAACACCGACTCTCTCCGGCATCGGGGGCGCCCTGTGGCCGATCCTCTATACCGGTCTTCTCTCGACAGGCGTCGCCTACACGCTGCAGGCCGTCGGACAGAAATATCTCCCGCCCACCGAAGCCTCAATGATCCTCAGCATGGAAATGGTCTTTGGCGGCATGGCAGGTGTTTTCTTCCTCGATGAAAGCTTCACCGCCCGCCAGATGATCGGCGTCCTCTCCATGACCGCCGGTGTCTTCCTCTCCCAGCTGCCGGGGAGAGCGGTATTGTCTTTCAAAAAAGTAGCCAGGGATTAGGAGCTCCGAGCTCAGAGTGACTCGTGACTGGTGACTAAAATGCCTGTTGCGGGCATCGCCCATTATATATTCTGCGGCGCTTCTAATTTTTATGCGCCGCGCCTTCCCCGTAGAACCCACAGAACCCGCTGAACCTCTTTCACACGCAATCAAGGGGGCGGCATGCCCCTTGGGCTATTCCTCAATGAAAGGAGTCCTTCTCATGAAACACATCGTCATCGCACAGCCGCTCGCCATCAGCAGCGCCCTGCTTGACACATTGACGGCGGATCTCCAAAAAGACGGCTTCACCATCACCGCCTATGACAGCCTGCCGAAAGACCAGGATGAACTGGGCGATCGCCTTGCGGATGCTGACCTTGCCGTCATTGCCAATTATCCGCTTCGGAAGGAAGCGCTGGAAAAAGCCGCATCGCTCAAATACCTCTGCGTCGCATTCACCGGCGTCGACCATGTTGCCATTGATTACTGCAAAGAAAAGGGCATCGCCGTCTCAAACTGTGCCGGCTACTCGACCGAGTCCGTGGCCGAGCTTACTTCTCGCTCATTCTTGCCCTCTACCGCAAGCTGTCCGAAGGCGGATGCGCCGCCAGAAATGGCAAGACCAGTGCCGGCCTCATGGGCATCGAGATCGGCCATCGGAAATTCGGCATCATCGGTACCGGTGCCATCGGAAGACGTGTCGCAGACATCGCCTCCGCATTCGGCGCCGATGTCTATGGCTACAGCCGCTCTCGGAAGGCAGCAAGCATCACCTATACCGACCTGGACACCCTGCTTTCCACCTGCGACATCATCTCCATCCACCTGCCTCTTACGGGCGAGACGCGCGGCCTCCTCTCTCGGGAAAAGCTCTCTCTCATGAAGCCGGGAGCGATCCTCATCAATACCGCCCGCGGCGGAGTCATCGACAATGCCGCCCTCGCTGACCTCCTCCGGGAAGGAAAGATCGCAGGCGCCGGCATCGATGTTTTCGACGGCGAACCTCCGCTCGCCAAGGACGATCCTCTCCTCTCTGCGCCAAACACCGTCCTCACCCCGCACGTCGGCTTCTTCACTGAGGAAGCCATGGCCCGCCGTGCCGTCATCGTGATGGACAACCTCCGCGCATACCTGAAAGGGGAGCAGGAGAATGTGATCTGTTAGCCTACGCCACCACATCCGCCTTTTCTCACTTGGTTTCCGTGGAGAGTGAATGTGAGGTGCACAAATTTCAGAAGCGCCGACTCTTATATCATAAAAAGCGTATCAGGTTCAGAAATTTGAACTTGATACGCTTTTTGCATACTATAGAAACGCTGATTCAATCACAAAATCAGATTTCACAAGAATTTTTATGCATAGCTTCGTCATAAAGTTTGAAAGCAGGGATGAGTGGCTAGTGACTGGTGACTGGTGACTAGGAATTAGTAGCTAGGGATTAGTAGCCAGGGATTAGGTTTGCGATACGAGAAAGTCGCTAATTTCAAACTTCCGCGGCGCTTCTGTTTTTTATGCGCCGCACCACCATTCCTCATTCTTAATTCGTCTTCTCCCACCAGTAGATCACCGGGTACAGCACGAAGAGGAATGCGAGCGTCGTCGTGAGGAAGGAGGACTCTGCGAGATTGACATTGAGTCCATAAAGCTGCGAAGACGCCACAGCGAAGATGGCTGTCGGCGCCGCGGCTGCGAGTACCACGCAGGTCAGGATGGTCGCATCCGAGACGAATACACTCGTCAGGAAATACATCACCGCCGGAAGCAGGATGAATTTCACCGGGAAGATCGGCCAAAGCCTTCCCCCATATTCCTTGGCTGCCGAAAGGTTCAGATCATAGCCGACAGGCACCATTCCCATCCAAGCCCCCGCATGGATCAGGATCGTGAAAAGCGTCGTGACAGCCTGCGGCTTCTCCACCCCGAGCCCCGCAAGCGTCAGACCGATGACCACGCCGACGGCAGGGAGCTGATTCCACGTGCAGAGCAGACGCAGGAGATGGATCTCCATCTTTTTCCCCTCGCCGTGATTCGCCCACTTGTCATAGTAGTACTGGCTCATCGGAAAGCAGAAGAGTACGATGATCAGGATCTGCGGCACTGCGATGAGCTGTACATAGGCAAAGCCGACCGCGCCGAAGAGGACATACGCGCAGAGCCCCGCGAGTGTCCCGATATTTCCGAGCATCATGGAAATCAGGTAGCTCCCCTGCTCCCGCGCATCCGAGAAGCGGCGCCGCTCTAAGGCATAGAAGACCGCGACAGGCAGGAAGCAGATGGGCAGCGTAGAGATCGGAAGCCACAAAAGCTCCGCTGTCACCTGCACCGACCAGAAGGAAACAATGGAAAGAAACGTAGACACGCCCACCACATTCGCCTTGATGATCCAGTGAAGGATGTCCTTCGAAAGCCCCCACCGCCTAAGGCCCATGCCGCAGAGAAGAGGAAGCAGAATGTCTGCAAATACGATCAGAAATCTGGAGTCCGTAATTGATACACCTCGTGTTGTATGGAAGTTAAGAAAATACTGATGAAATCGTTGCCAGGGATTGGGGATTAGGAGTGACTAGTGACTAGGAATTAGTAGCTAGGGATTAGGTTTGCGATACGAGAAAGTCGCTAATTTCAAACTTCCGCGGCGCTTCTGTTTTTTATGCGCCGCACCTTCCCCACTGAACCCGTAGAACCCACAGAACCCGCTCCCCCTCTTTCTCAAAAAGTCAAAGGGCGGCACGCCCCACGGGCTAACCCTCACCGTTCCGTTTTCCGCTTTTCTCACCTGTCAAGCCATGCCGCCCCAAATGACAGACAGAGTCGAAATCGGTCGGCAAAGGCGCGGTGAATGTCTTGTCGGACAGATAGGCGAAATCATCCGTAAGCCCAGGAAAGGTGAGCGAGGCCGCATGAAGGAGCTGGCGGCGGATGTGGAGCGCCTCTGATGCGGCAAGGCTCTCGCGGCTGCCATATTTCCGATCGCCCAAAAGCGGATGACCAATGGAGGAAAAATGCAGGCGGATCTGGTGCGAGCGTCCTGTCACGAGCCTGACACGGACGAGGGAAAAGGTACAGCCATGGGCCGTTGTCGTTACAAGCGTCTCATAGTGCGTCTCGATGGGAAGCGCGCCCGGTTCTGCGCACGGGGTATAGCGCACCTGATTTCTTTCGTGATCCTTGACGAGGTACCCTTTCAAGATCCCCGAAGGCGGCGTCTTCCCGTAAACGAGAGCCTGATACACCTTCGTGAGGGAGCGTGCCTTGATGAGCGCATTCATTTCCTGCAGTCCTCGCACGGTCTTACCTGCCACAACGAGGCCGCTGGTATTCCTATCCAGCCGGTGGCAGATGGAGGGCTTGACGCTGCCTCCACTCTCCCGCGCGGCAAGAAGGGCTTCATTCAGGGACGGAGCGCCGGAAGTGTCCCCCTGCGAGAGAAGTCCTGCCGGTTTATTGAGGATGACGATGTTTTCATCTTCATACAGGACCCATGCTTCAAAGTCAGGGTAGTCACGCTTTGGCGATTCTTCTTTCTTTTTGCGAAATTTTTCGATCGTCTCATCGGAGAACCAGACCTTCACGCTGTCACCTGCGGCGATCTTTTCTCTTCCTTCGATCTTCTTTCCGTTGAGGACGATATTCTTCTTGCGCATGCTCTTACGGAGAAGCCCCATGGACGCCTCCGGCAAGAGCCGCGCCAGGTACTTCATCACCGTCTGCCCTGCTTCTTCCTTTTGTATGATAAATTCCTGCATCGTCAGAACTCCCTACTCTCTGTCACCGTCACTAAGCATCAGTCACCAGCCACCAGTCACCAGTCACTAGTCACTCATACAGCACACCGATCTCCCTTAGCGCATGGATCACCTGCGCCATCTCTTCTTCCGTCTTTGTCTCGACGAGATGGGTATGGATACCGCCGCTGATATCCGAGAGAAGGGGAGATCCGCTGTCCTGCATCGCACGCACAAAGGAAACGGCATCCTCTTCACTCTTGATCTCCAGCTGTCCGTGCAGTTCGCCGTAGATCTCATGCTCCACCCGCACGTCATGGATGATGCCGCCTGCTCTTACGATGGCAGTGAGCTCCTTTCCTGTCGCCTCCCGATCGTGACGACAGACGAGTATGCGAAGGCAGGCTTTTTTCTCTTTTTTCAGATAATATCCGCGCGGCGTAGAGATGATATCCATCCCCTCGGCGCGAAGGAGCGCCATGTCCCCCACGATGACCTGCCGGCTCACGCCGCACTCTTTCGCAAGATCCATCCCGCGCAGCCGGTGATCTGCCTGCTGCAGCTTTTCTTTGATATAGGCTCTGCGTCTCGTGTTATCCATTCTCATCCCTCCTTTTTTTCTATTGTATCAGATTCCGCCCAAAGAAAAAACGATAGAGTGCTCTCTATCGTTTTTTCTTTGGGGCGGATTATGTTTGAAAGCTTCGTTTGAATGAGAAATGAGAAATGGTGGTGCGGCGCATAAAAATATGGAAGCGCCGCAGAAGTTTGAAATTAGTGACTTTCTCGTATCGCAAACCTAATCCCTAGCTACTAATCCCTAGTCACTAGTCACCAGTCACTAGTCACTCATCCTTACTTTCAATCTTATATCTTACTGTGCCATGCCTGCCTTCAGTCCGCGGATATATGCGGTGAGCTTCTCGGAGGCATCGCTGCCATTCTTATTGATGATATCCACGACACCACTGCCGGTGATGACACCGTCAGCCAGCTTGGCCATCCTTCCGGCCTGCTCCGGAGTGTGGATGCCGAAGCCGATGGCCAGCGGGGTATCCGTCGTTTCACGCGCGATGCGGATGATCTCACGCAGGTCAGTCTGGATATGGCCGCGCATGCCGGTGACGCCCATGGAGGAAACGACATATACAAAGCCGGTCGCATGCCGCAAGCTCTCACGGATACGCTCTTCCGAGGTCGGAGCAACCATCTGGATGATATCGACGCCATTCGCATCCGCGAGCGGTCGGATCTCTCCCTGCTCTTCAAAAGGAAGATCCGGGATAATGACGCCGTCGATGCCGATCTCCTTCGCTTCCTCAAAGAAACGAGCCGATGGATAATTGAAGACCGGATTGTAATAGGTGAGGAGCACGATCGGGATCTGTGTCTTCGTGCGGAGCGTCTTCACCAGCTCCATGACCTGCGGCAGGTGGATATGGTTCTCCAGTGCCTTCACATCCGCTTCCATGATGACCGGCCCATCGGCGATGGGATCGGAGAACGGCACGCCGATCTCGATCAGGTCCACGCCTGCTTTTTCCAGATCGAGTACATATTTCACGGTATCTTCCATCGACGGGACACCTGCCGTCAGGAAAGCGATCATCGCCTTCCCCTTCTTGAATGCTTCACTTGTATGGCTCATAGATAGACTCCTTTTGCTGTATGTATAGGTTCGGGCTCAGCCCGTGGGGGCGGCTTCGCCCACTGATTATGAATGAAAGCTTTGCCCGAATGAGGAATTAGGAATGAGGAATTAGGAATGGTGGTGCGGCGCACAAAATTTGGAAGCGCCGCGAAGTATAAATTATGGCGATGCCCGAAGGTGGTATTTAGTCACCAGTCACGAGTCACCAGTCACTTCTAATCCCTAATCCCTAGCCACTAATCCCTAATCCCTGCTTTCAAACTTCAGGGTTCAGGGTTAGCCCGTGGGGCGTGCTGACCTTTGATTACGTTTGAAAGAGGGGGAGCGGGTTCTATAGGTTCAAGGGGTTCAAAGGGGCTGGTGCGGCGCATAAAAACCAGAAGCGCCGCAAAGTATAAATAATGGCGATGCCCGAAGGTCTCTTGATGACAGGCTTCCCGTTTTGGAATTTCCATACATCGACCACTGAGCCGCGAATGACAAAGATTTCTCACTTCGCTCGAAATGACGATACGGGAGTCTGATGTCTCCTGGTCTCCTAGTCTCTCGAAACTCCTAATCCCTAGCCACTAGTCCCTAGCTACCAGTCCCCTCAATCATGGATATCCTCTCCGCGGTATCTGGCGATGGCGGCGACGTCCTTGTCTCCGCGGCCGGAAAGGGTGATGACGACGATATCATTTTGATTCATCGTCCGGATCTCCTTCATCATGCCGGCGACGGCGTGAGCGGACTCGATGGCGCAGATGATGCCTTCCGTTTTGGCAAGGTATTCGAAGGCTTCAACGGCTTCTTCATCCGTGACAGCCACGTAGCGGGCGCGGCCGATGGAGTTCAGGTACGCATGCTCAGGGCTGACGCCCGGGTAGTCAAGACCGGCAGAAATGGAATAGACTTCGGTGATATTGCCGTCATCATCCTGGCAGAAGAGGGACTTCATGCCATGGAATACACCGATGCGGCCCCGATTCACAGTCGCTGCATGGTAGGGGGTATCGATGCCCTTGCCGCCTGCTTCACAGCCGATGAGCTCCACATCCTTGTCCTGCACGAAGGGATAGAAGGTGCCGGCTGCATTGCTGCCGCCGCCGACACAGGCATAGACCTTGGACGGAAGGCGGCCGGTACGCTCCAAGACCTGCGCTCTCGCTTCACGACCGATGCAGCTCTGGAAATAGCGGACCATTTCCGGAAACGGAGCCGGCCCTGTGGTCGAGCCGATGACGTAGTGCGTATCATCACAGCGGCGGCTCCATTCCTGCATCGCTGCATTCACGGCATCCTTCAGTACGCGGGAGCCTGTCTTGACGACATGTACCTTCGCCCCGAGGAGCTTCATGCGATAGACGTTCAGAGCCTGTCTTTCGGTGTCGATCTCTCCCATGAAGACCTCGCACTCCATACCGAAAAGCGCCGCAATGGTGGCTGCTGCCACGCCGTGCTGTCCCGCGCCTGTTTCTGCGATGATGCGTGTCTTGCCCATGCGCTTGGCCAGGAGCGCCTGCCCGATGCAGTTATTGATCTTGTGTGCGCCCGTGTGATTCAGATCCTCACGCTTCAGGAAAATGCGCGGCCCGCCCAAGTCCTTTTCCATGTTCAATGCTTCATAGAGCATCGACGGACGACCGGTGTAGTTCACATAGAGATCATGCAGCTCATCCTGGAAGCTTTTATCATTCTTGCATTCTTCGAATGCTTTCTGTACTCTCTGGACTTCATTCATCAGGACTTCCGGAATGTACTGTCCGCCAAATTCGCCAAATCTTGTATTCATAGTGGGTACCTCGCTTTGTTGATCGATCGTTGTTGGTTGTTTGTATGGGTTCAGGGTTAGCCCCTTGGGCGTGCTGCCCTTTGATTTCATTGGGAAAGAGGTTCAGAAGGTTCTATAGGTTCTGAGGGTTCAACGGGGAAGGTGCGGCGCATAAAATAATAAAAGCGCCGCGGAGTTTTGAAACTAGCGTTTTTCTCGTATCGCAAATCTAATCCCTAGCCACTAATCCCTAGCTACCAGTCACTAGTCACTAGCCACTCATCCCCGCTTTCAAACTTCAGGGTTAACCCACTATTGATTCTCTTCCCTCAAGGTTCGGATCACATTTCCTCTTCTCTCCCCCGCTCTCATCAGCATCTCGCCGATGAGGACGGCGTCGGCGCCGGCCTCCCGCATCTGTTTCACGATCGCCTCTGACATCATGCCGCTTTCCGAGACAAGGATACGGTCCTTGGGCACGAGCCTTGCCAGATGCTCGGTATTTTCCAGATGGATGGTGAAATCGCGAAGATCGCGGTTATTCACGCCGACGATGCGGGCCCCTGCGCCAAGCATCCGCTCCATTTCCTTCTCATCATGCGCTTCTGCCAGGACGCCAAGGCCGAGGCTCCTCGCGTAGGAGAGAAACTCTCTGATCTCCTCATCGGAAAGGATGGCGGCGATAAGGAGGATGGCCGAAGCCCCTGCGAGCGCCGCCTCTTCGATCTGGCAGCGGTCGATGATGAAGTCCTTGCGGAGCACGGGGATCTTCACCTCCTGCGCCACCTTCTTCAGGTAAGCGATATCGCCTTTGAACCATTTCGGCTCTGTCAGGCAAGAGATCGCAGAAGCCCCCGCCGCTTCATACTCTTTGGCGATCGCCGCAAAGGGGAAGTCCTCGCTGATCGTCCCCTTCGAAGGAGACGCTTTCTTGAGCTCGCAGATGAGGGAGAGCCCGTCACTTGCCAGATTTTTGTAAAACAGATCATCCGTCCGCGGCGTGAAGTGCTTCATGTCTTCATGCAGACGTCCATAGTAGCCGTCCGCTTTCAGCCGCTCGATCCGCCGCCTGGTCTCGGCAGCAATGTCGTCTAGTATCATGGAAATCATTACTCCGTTTATCGGTAGAATCAAATATCATTCAAACGGGATAGGGTTCAGGGTTCAGAGTTCGGGGTTGTGGTGGCGGCTTCGCCGCGAGTATGAATAGCCTTCCCCTCGAGGTAATGCTATTAAGTTAATCGGAAGAACGTTCTTGGCTCCCCATCGGGGGAGCTGCCCAAAGGGCTGAGGGGGCTACGTAGCGGTATTGCATGAAAGTGTTGGAATATCGATAGCATCGGACTATTCAACATAGCACGCTATACCGCTAGCATGCCCCTATTGCCTTCGGCACTTCCCCCGAAGGGGGAAGCAAGACGTTACGTAGCTAACGATTTCCTTAACTTAATAGCCTTCCCCTCGAGGGGAAGGTGCCCCAAAGGGGCGAATAGGGCACTGGCGGTATGAAAGAGGATGGAAAAATGCGTCTCAAGTCGACGATTTACGAAAGCACCCGAGCGCCGCTGGCGCGGTCCCCCTTCCCCATGCGGGGAAGGCTCAGGAAGAACGACGCTTCGCGTCGATTTTTATAAAAGGCGATGCCCGAAAGTGGTATGCAAATCACCAGTCACTTGAGGCTCCTAATCCCTAGCCACTCATACCTAGTCACCAGTCACTGATTTGACACCTTGACGTATTCCTTGAGTTTCTCATACGCTTTTCCGCTGTCGATCATCTCGGCCGCCTTTGCGATGCCCTCCTGCATGGTGGGGACCGCTTTGGCTGCGTAGAGAGCAAGACCGGCATTCATGAGTACTGCATTTCTCTTCGTCCCCCGGAGCTTCCCGGTCAGGATGTCCTTGGTGATCTCCGCATTTTCAGAGGCCGTACCGCCGACGAGCTCCTCCTTCTTGCCACGCGTGAGGCCGAAGTCCTCCGGGCAGATGGTCATCGTGCGGTAATAGCCATCCTTCAGCTCGCAGACCAGCGTCGGCGCAGAAGGCGAAACCTCATCCAAGTGGTCTTTACCGTAGACGACGAGCGCATTCCTCACGCTGAGCTTATCCAAGACCTTGGCGACCGGCTCTACCAAGTAGCCATCATAGACGCCAAGGAGGAAATAGTCTGGATTCGCCGGATTCGTCAAGGGACCCAGAATATTGAACACGGTGCGGAAGCCCAGCTCCTTCCGGATGCCGCCGACATACTTCATCGCTGCGTGATATTTCTGTGCGAAAAGGAAGCAGAAGCCGACCTTTTCCAGCATCTCGAGCGCTTTCTTCGGATCCTGCGCGATGTTCGCACCGAGGGCTTCCTGCACATCCGCCGTGCCGGACTTCGAGGATGCCGCACGGTTGCCGTGCTTGGCGACCTTCACGCCCGCCGCTGCAATGACAAAAGCAGCAGTGGTGGAAATGTTGAAGCTGTTCGAGCCATCACCGCCGGTACCTACGATCTCTAAGACCTTCATGCCCGGATGCGGGACTGGCGTCGCATGCTCTCTCATCGCTTCTGCACAGCCGGAAATCTCATCGATCGTCTCCGCCCGCGTGCTCTTCGTCGAGAGCGCCGCAAGAAAGGCCGCATTCTGCGTCGGTGTGGTCTTGCCGTCCATGATCTCATTCATCACGGTATAGGCTTCTTCATAGCTGAGGTCGCCTTTTCGTACAATTTTCTGGATCGCTTCTTTAATCATAATTGGGGCCTCCGTTTCTAGTTAGGGTTCAAGGTTCAAGGTTCAGGGTTCAGGGTTGTGGTGGCGGCTTCGCCGCAATTATTTATTGGGTGATCCCCCAAAGTGGTATGCAAGTCACCAGTCACTAGTCACTTTCCAAACCATCGCCGGTTCGTATTCATACGCTGCTCCTTCCCAGGGAGAAATAAAAAATCCGTCCCTGACAAAAACTTGTCAAGGACGGATACTATTCCGCGGTGCCACCTTGCTTCAGGGTATGACCCCTGCTCTTAGCGAGATACCAACATATCTCCGGCAACTGACGTATGCCCTACGTCGCAAGCTACTGGGGTCTCCCTTTTCACTGCGCCCTCAGCGGTCCATTTAACAATCTGCGTTCTGCCGGCTTCTCATTGCCCCGACTCCCTGTAAGTGCACGTACTGTTTTTATCTCCGCTTCAACGGTTTGTTTATGTTGTTGATGTAATCATAATCTCCCTTGGCATTTCTGTCAAGAGGAATGTTGAAATCAAATAGGGACTTGTGACTTGTGACTAGGGATTAGGCTTGTGGTGGCGGCTTCGCCGCAATATATCGGGCGATGCCCGATGGAGACGGGGAGACTTCAGACACCGGAGGGCAAGTGTCAGATAATTGACGCCTGCCCTCCAATGTCTGAAGTCTAATGTCTAATTTCTAATATCTGACATCCGACGTCTCCCTGTCCCTCAGTCTCCACATCTACTCCCGGCCCTTTGCCATCCGCCCGACACTCCGCGCGATAATCATCGTCACGAGGTAGAAGCACGGGATGAGGAAGACGCCGAAGAGGGTCGCGAAGCACATGCCGCCCACGACAGCGACGCCCATGCCGCAGCGAGCCGCTGCACCAGCGCCGGTCGCCAAAGCGAGCGGGAGACAGCCGATGATGGAGGTGAAGGCTGTCATGAGGATCGGGCGGAAACGGAGCTTTGCCGCTTCCTTGACAGCATCTACCGGGTCCATCCCATGATCCACACGCTCCTTCGCAAATTCCACGATGAGGATGGCATTCTTCGCAGCCAGCCCGATGATCATGATGATACCGATCTGCATATAGACGCTATTCTGGTAGCCGTCACTGGTCGAGCCCAGAAGAGCGGCCAGCTTGTTCACGACATACTCCGAGAATACCGCGCCGAAGATGCCCGTCGGCACCGTGAAGAGGACTGCGAGCGGCACAGACCAGCTCTCATAGAGCGCCGCAAGGCAGAGGAAAGCAAAGACCAGCGCCAGCCCTAAGACCTTCATCGTAGACGAGCCCGACTTCTGCTCCTCGCGGCTCTGACCGGACCACTCGATGGTGGTCCCCGCCGGAGCGATCTCCTTCACGACCGCTTCTGCCGCTGCCATGGCTTCGCCGGAGCTGTAGCCGCTCCCTGCGCTGCCCTGGATGGAGACGGAGCGCACGCCATTGAAACGGCTGATGGAGGACGGGCCGGTCGTGATGGACTTCGTGAGGATGGTATCGAGCGGGATCATGTCGCCCGCTTGGGATCTGACGGAAATAAATTTCAAGCTGTCCGCTTCCGAGCGGTAGCGGGTATCTGCCTGCAGCATGACCTTGTACGAGCGTCCGAACTGGTTGAAATCATTCACCTGTGTGCCGCCGAAATTCACCTGCAGCGCGGTGAAAACATCGGAGAGCTGGATGCCGAGGCTCTTGACCTTCTCGCGATCCACATGATACTCGTAGCTCGGGGTATTGGCCTTGAAATTGCTGCGAACGGCAGAGAGCTCCGGACGGCGATTCGCCTCAGCTACGATCTTCGATGCCAGATCTCCCAGCTCTTCATCAGAGAGTCCCGTATTGTCCTGCACCTGCATCGCCCATCCGCCCTCCATGCCAAGACCCGGCAAGGCAGAAGGGCCGAAGGCCATGACCTGCGCCTCCGGATGCGCTCCTGCGATCTTCTGATTGAAAGCGGAAAGGATCGCGGAGAGACTTTCGTCCCTGCCGGTGCGTGTCTCCCAGTCTTTCAGCCGGACGAAAAGATTCGCCGAGCCTGCCGAGGTATTCGTCATGACGGCATCGACGCCGGGGAGCGTCTTCGTCTCCTTGGCGACCGCATCGACGACTTTGACCGTCTGGTTCATTGAGGTGCCTTCCGGCATCGTGATCGAAGCGATGAACATGCCCTGGTCTTCATTCGGTACGAAGGTCGAAGGGACGAGCTTGTAGAAAAGCCCCATGAGTCCTGCGATGATCACAAGGAAGCAGACCGCATGCTTCAGATGGGAAATCATCCAGCCGACCTTGCCCGTGTACGCATCGCGCACCGCATCAAAAGCGCTGTTGAATCTGGCAAAGAAGCGGCCGATCACGCCCTTCGAGACGGCGGTATCCTCCGCCTTGAGGAGCATCCCGCAAAGCGCCGGTGTCAAAGTCAGTGCGACCAGAGCGGAGATCGCTACTGATACTGTGATGGTGATCGCAAACTGCTTGTAGAGGACACCCATCGTCCCGCCGAGAAAAGCGACCGGGACAAAAATGGCAGCCAGCACCGCTGTCGTCGCGATGATCGGCCCCTGCACCTCATCCATCGCCTTTTCCGTGGACTCCTTCACCGGCATATGGTCTTTGGCCATATGCTCTTCCACGTTCTCGATGACAACGATCGCATCATCGACGACCATGCCGATGGCAAGCACCAGCGCAAAGAGCGTCAGCGTATTGATGGTGAAGCCGAGCACGACAAAGGTCGCAAAGGTACCGATGATGGAGACCGGCACCGCAAGGATCGGGATGAGGGTCGTGCGCCATTTCTGGAGGAAAACAAAAACGACCAGGATAACGAGAAGAAGCGCCTCGATGAAGGTATCGACCACTTCGGAGATCGATGCATTGATAAAGGCAGTGTTATCGACGACGATCTTGTACTCGAGATCCGGCGGGAAATCATTCTTCGCCTCTGCGAGGATCTTCTTCACCGCCGTGACCGATTCGAGCGTATTCGCATCATTCGTCAACTGTACGCCAAAGCCGACCCCCGTCTTGCCGTCGAGCTTTGAGTCCGCCGAAGAGCTCTGCGCGCCTGTTTCTACCTCTGCCACATCGCGGAGACGGACGAACTGACCATCGCTTCCCGACTTGATGATGATATTTCCAAACTGCTCCGGCGTGGAAAGACGGCCCTCCACCTTCGCACTGTACTGCTTCTCCTGATTTTTCGGCGTGGGCGGTGCGCCGACCGTGCCTGCCGGAGCCGCCTGATTCTGCTCCTTGATGGCACTTGTCACATCCGAGACCGTGAGTCCGCGCTCTGCGAGCTTATCCGGATTCAGCCACACGCGCATCGCGTACGTCGAGCCGAAGGCATTCACGTTGCCGACCCCCGAGACACGCTTCAGCTTGTCCAAGAGGTAAATATCTGCATAGTTTTTCAGAAACGCAGTGTCATACGTGTTGTTTGGTGAATACAGATTCACCATGAGGGCCATATCACCGGAGGACTTGCGTACGGACAGCCCCGTCTGCTGCACCTCGCTCGGCAGCCCGTTCTTCGCCAGATTTGCCGTATTCTGCACATTGACAGAGTCCGTATTGCCGTCCGTATCGAGATTAAAAACGATCGACAGGCTGTAGCTCCCGTTATTGGAAGAGGTGGAAGACATGTAGTCCATGCCTTCGATGCCGTTCAGCTGGTTCTCGAGCACCTGCGCGACAGTCTGATTCACCGTCTCCGCATTCGCGCCCGTATAGCTGGCTGACAGATTGATGGTCGGCGGTGAGATCTGCGGATACTGCGCGATCGGCAGACTGACCAGAGAGATCAGCCCGAGAAGCACAATGATCAGCGAGACCACGATCGCAAAGATCGGCCGCCGAATAAAGAATTTTGACATAAGGTAGCTCCATTTACATAGTGACTTGGGACTTGGGACTGGTGACTAGTGACTAGTAGCTAGGGATTAGGGATTGGATTAGGGTTCAGGGTTCGGGGTTCAAGGTTCAAGGTTCTGGGTCCATGGTTCTGGGTTAGCCCGTGAGGCGGCTCGTCCACTGATTATGGATGAAAGCTTTGTGCGAATTAGAAATGAGAAATGGTGGTGGCGGCTTCGCCGCAAATATATATGTTGCAGCGAAGCTGCCACCACAAGTTTGAAAGCAGGGATGAGTGGCTAGGGATTAGTGATTAGAAGCAAGCGGTGATTGAAATAGCGCAGTTAGCATGCCGACCGCTCTGCAAGGAGAATCTCTCGCCAACGCTTCCGATAATGACGGCGCGAAGCATTATCAAAACTCCGCGGCGCTTCCATATTTTTATGCGCCGCACCACCATTTCGCATTTCTCATTTCTAATTTCTCATCCAAGCAAAGCTTTCAAGCGGAATCAAAGGACGGCACGCCCAAGGGGCTAACCCTGAACCCATTTAAACCCATATGAGGACGCCATCGCCGCCATTCCTCATTCATCTTTCATTGACAGCCCCAATTCTTCCGCCGTAACGGCCTTCGGGTTCAGCTTCTGGCCTTCCTTCAGATTCGTCAGACCTTCGACGACGACGACATCCTTTTCCGTGAGTCCTTTCTTCACGATGTAGTAGCTGCCCACCTTATCCCCGAGCGTCACGATCTTCGAGACTGACAGACCGTCATCCCCGCACACGATGACGAAGGACTTGTCAAGCACCTGCTGCACCGCACGCTCCGGCACGAGAAGTACATCCTTCCTGAGGGGGCTTTGCAGCGTCACGCGGGCGAACATCCCCGGAAGAAGGACATGCTCCGTATTTTCAAAGATCGCCTTCATCGTGATCGTCCCCGTACTCTGCGAGACCTCGCGATCCATCACATAGTTTTTCGAGACCTCCGAAAGCTTCATGCCATTGCTCAGGGTGAGCGTCGCCTGGGGAACCATTTGATCGGGCGGCAGCGCGTCTTGCTGATTCTCCATCACAGCCTGCTGGAAATTCAAAAGCTCATTTTCCGAGACGGAGAACTGCACGGCGATCGGATTCACGGAGCCGACAGAGACCAGCTCCGTATTGCCTGTCGTCACAAAGCTCCCCGGCGACATCTCATTCACCGAAAGCTTGCCGGAAATCGGCGAACGGATGACGGTATCATCCAGATTCTCCTTGGCCTTCTGCAGGAGCGACTGCATGTTCCGATAATTCGATTCATTCGTCGCGACCGTCGCTCGCTGCGTCGTCAGCGTCTGCTCCGAGATCGCCCCCGTTTCTGCGAGCTTCTCATAGCGCTGAAGATCGATCCGCGAATTGTTCAGCGTCGTCAGGGCTTTATCTACATTGGACTCCGCGGAGAGCACTTCGGTCGAATACTGCCGGTCATCGATCTTGTAGAGCGGCTGTCCTTTTTCGACGAACTGCCCGCTTTGGATATACTTTTCCACGATCGTTCCCGACACCTTCGGCTTGATCGAGACGGCATCGAGTGCTTTCACCTGTCCGGCATACTGTTTTGAGACGGTGACATCTACCCTCTGTACGGGAAGCGTCTTCACGGAGATTGCACTCGCCTTCGGCGCGGTCTGCCCGCATCCCTGGAAAAGGCCTGCCGCCGCGCACATGACAAGCGCCATCAACACTTTCTTCTTCCATGGTTTTTGTTTCATAAACGTCTCCTTTGCGTATAGATTCCAATTTTTCCTATCATAGCACCGAAAAATATTCGCAGTCAATAACAATGAGAATGGAGTGCAAGAGTCCGATCTGACAACGATTCAATCCGTGTTTCCCCAGAAACTTTTGCTTTTCCAACTCTGCTAAATAATAGAGATCCGGCAGCACTTCCCTTATCATGATATCTTTCCCTCCATCATAAGATTTTTCTTTATCAGAAATATGCGAAGAAGGTTTTATAATAACGGGTAGCAGGCTCGCATTGCTGTGGAATCCATCGCGCGTCCGCATGAAAGGAGACTCTCATATGAAACATTCTTTACTTGCACTCACATTGTGCGCTCTAATTTCCGGAAGCCCGGTCTTGGCGAAAGAAGCGCCGCGGGATAATTTCTATTGGCTCGGGCAGATCAATAAAGCCTCAGACATCATCAATACCAGTGAAGGGCTGCTGACGCAAGAGGAAGGAAAGAACATAGCACGCGGCATCGAGAAGGTACTGAGGGATGGCAATAAAAAAGACGGGGCACGTCCGTCGAATGTTGTCGCCTTTGAGCCTTATCTCATCCGAGCCGCCGGACCGGAGGTAACAAAGCTGCATGCGGGGCGTTCGTCGCAGGACATGCTGTCAACGGTCGGCATCATGGAGCAGCGAGAGCATCTCCTTGCCATGGCAAAAGAACTGAATGCCGTGCAGGAGAATCTCATCCGCCTCGCAGAGGAAAACCGGGACACCCTCATCCCGAACTATACGAATGGCGTCGCCGCGCAACCGAACAGCCTCGCGCACTATCTTATCGCGTATGCCAATGCATACCAGCGCGACAGCACGCGCGTGCGCGAATACTACACGCGTCTGAACCGCTCTCCGATGGGAAGCATGGTGCTGAACGGCACAGGCTGGCCGCTCGATCGCGACCGCATGGCGAAGTATCTGGGATTTGACGCCATCGCGTACAACACATATGATGCGGGACAGATCTTCCCGCAGGAAGCGCCGATCGAGACGGGCGGCATCACGAATGTGATCGCTATCCATACCACAAGTTTCATCGAAGAAATCATGCAGCAATATGCACAGCCGCGTCCCTGGATTCTCTTGAAGGAAGGACAGGGAAACACCTACGTTTCCTCCGCCATGCCGCAGAAGCGAAACCCCGGCATTCTGAACAGCTGCCGCACGGACGCCTCGACACTTCTCGGCATGTCGGTCGAAGCGATGTTCCGTTCACATAATATTCCCGCAGGCATGGCGGACGGGCGGCTGAACGGAAGGTACGACCTTATGCCGCAGGCAACCAAAGTGCTGAAAGGCATGGACCGTATCCTGAACAATCTCACCATCGACCCGAAGCGCAGCCAAGAGGAGCTGAATCTGGACTGGACGTGCTCGCAGGAAATCGCCGATGAGCTGATGAAGAACCACAGCATTCCTTTCCGTACAGGTCATCACTTCGCTTCGGAAATCGTGACATACGCGCGTCAGAATCACATCCCGCCGTCGGATTTTACATATGAAGAGGCAAAGAAGATTTACCAGCGGGTCGCTGCCAATGATCCCGTACTCCCCTCCGCCTTCCCGATGACGGAGGCCGAGTGGAAGAATGCGAAAGATCCGGCATCCATTGTCAGAAATCGCAAAGTCAAGGGCGGGCCGCAGCCTGAAGAACTCACCCGCATGATTCAAATGGCCAGGGACGACCTCGCCAGGAGCGAAGCCTGGGTCGCGGAGCAGGAAGAAAAACTTGCTGCCGCGGAAAGCGCGCTGAATGCTGATTTCCAGAAAATGCTTGGGGATTAGATCAGCGTTTCCTTAAAAACAACACACGATGAAAAGCAAAAATCCGACAGGATTGACATCTATGAAGTCAATTCTGTCGGATTTTTATATGCTTCATCCGATGAAGAAAGGGATGTTTTCTCTTTCATCCTCACGCCACGCCGAGCGCATGCAGCACGAGGCGGACAGCAAGAGCAGCAAGCCAGGCGATGACGCACTGGAAGACAACCATCCCCACAGCCCATCCCGTCCCATTCTCCCGCTTGACGGAAGTGATCGCCGCGATGCATGGCGTGTAGAGCAGGCAAAAGGTCAGGAAAGTGAGCGCCATGCCAGGTGTCATTAATGTGGAGAGATTCGTGGTCGCGCCATAAAGGACCGTCAGGGTAGAGACGACACTCTCCTTGGCCATGAATCCGGAGATGAGCGCGGTCGAGAGTCTCCAGTCTGCAAGACCGAGCGGCGCAAAGAGCGGCGCGACAGCGCCAGCCGCAAAGGCCAGTATGCTGTCCTTCGAGTCTGCCACCATATTGAGACGGACATCAAAGTTCTGCAAAAGCCAGATGATGATGGTGCCGACGAAGATGACCGTGAAAGCACGCTCGAGGAAATCTCTGGCCTTATCCCACATGAGGCGCAGAACATTTTTCATGCCGGGCATGCGGTAATTCGGAAGCTCCATGACAAAGGGCACCGGTTCCCCCTTGAAAAGAGTGTGCTTGAAGAGGAGGGCGGTCAGGATCGCCATCCCGATGCCGAAGAGATAGAGCCCTGTCATGACGAGCGCCCCATTTCGCGGGAAGAAGGCCGCCGTGAAGAAGGCATAGATCGGTACCTTGGCCGAACAGCTCATGAAAGGGATGAGCATGATGGTCATGCGTCGATCACGCTCCGACGGCAGGGTACGCGTCGCCATGACAGCCGGTACACTGCAGCCGAAACCGACAAGAAGCGGCACGATGCTGCGTCCGGAGAGACCCAGCTTTCTAAGCAGCCTATCCATGACGAAGGCGATACGGGCCATATAGCCCCCGTCTTCCAAAAGAGACAGGAAGAAAAACAGGACGGCGATCACCGGCACGAAGGAAATAACACTGCCGACGCCCTGAAAAATAGCATCCACCACCAGCGAGCGAATGGCGGGATTTACTGCCTCAGCCGTGAGCCATGCATCGACCCACGCAGTCACCTGATCGATGCCATCTGCCAAAGCGTCCTGCAGGAAAGCGCCGATGACATTAAAGGTGAGGAAGAAGACCAGTCCCATGATGAGGATGAAGATCGGGATGGCGGTGTACTTCCCCGTGAGGATGCGGTCGATCTTCTGGCTGCGCGCATGCTCTTTGCTTTCCTGGGGCTTCACCACCGTCCGTTCACAGAGACGGCGGATAAAGAGGAAGCGCATATCTGCCATCGCAGCCGCGCAGTCAAGACCGCGCTCTTCTTCAAGCTGCGCGAGAATGTGCCGCAAAAGCTCTTTCTCATTGGCCTCCAGAGCGAGCGCCTGCTCCACGAGAGGATCCCCCTCGACCAGCTTGGATGCTGCGAATCTTAGCGGGATGCCAGCCGCTTTCGCATGATCCTCGATGAGATGCATGATGCCATGCAGGGCGCGGTGAAGAGCTCCATGGTGGTCATTCTTGTCACAGAAATCCGTAATGCCCGGTTTCTCCTGATAGCGTGCGACATGGATCGCATGCTTCACGAGCTCGCCCACCCCCTGATTTTTGACGGCGGAGATCGGAACGACCGGGATCTGCAGGAGCCGCTCCATCTCATTGATCAGGATGGAGCCTCCATTGTTTTCCATCTCATCCATCATATTGATCGCAAGCACCACCGGTATCCCAAGCTCCATCAGCTGCATGGTGAGATACAGATTGCGCGTGAGATTCGTCGCATCCACGATATTGATGATCCCCGTCGGCTTTTGCTTGAGGATAAATTCACGAGAGACGATCTCCTCACTCGTGTACGGAGAAAGAGAATAGATCCCCGGCAGATCCACCACCTCTGCCTCCGGATAGCCGCGGATCACGCCTGTCTTCTGATCGACCGTGACCCCGGGAAAATTGCCGACATGCTGGTTGGAGCCGGTCAGCTGGTTGAAGAGCGTTGTCTTGCCGCAGTTCTGATTGCCGACGAGCGCAAAGGTTAGTCTGCCTTCGATCGGCTTTACGTCCGAGTACTCTGACGCCTCATGATACTTGCCGGGCTCACCGAGACCGGGATGAAGATACATGGATGTTTCCACCCGCAGGTGCTTTCTATCTTTCGCCGCTGCCTGATGCACATTCGTCACTTCGATCTTTTGCGCATCGTCTTTTCGGAGCGTCAGCTCATAGCCTTGCACCATGATCTCCATGGGATCGCCCAAAGGCGCAAAGCGCACGAGTGTCACCTCTTCTCCGGGGATGAGGCCCATATCCAAAAAATGCTGCCGCAGCGCGCCCTCTCCGCCGACGGTCGTGAGCGTGGCCGACTGGCCGATTTGTAATTCGTCAAGTGTCATTGTATAGAATCTCCTTGTAGAAAGAGTGATAGAAAAGGGGGAATAGGTTCAGAAGAGTAGTTTAAGGAAACGCTGATTAAATCGCAGAGTCAAATCGAACAACGACTGAATCAGTGTTTCCTTAACAGGGCTGCTCTCACCAGCCACTAGCCACTAGTCACCAGTCACCAGTCACCCCTATGTTACCACGTTTTTGTCTCACATTCGTAAAACGTTCTCAAACTTTTACAAAAAGCAAAAGAAAACGCCCCCGCAAAGCGGAGGCATTCTGTAAAACTCTATCGTATTATTCGCTATAGAGGGAAGGCGACGGGCCTTCATCCTTTGGCATCGGCGGAAGCGGAGACTCTTCGTCATCCTCCTTCTTCGGTTCTTCTCCCGGTGCATAGAGGGAGTGATACTTGAAGAGGTTTTCCACCTGCTTATGATCGATGGTTTCCACCTCGAGGAGCGCCTGCGCCATGGCTTCCAGGACAGGCATATGGTCCATCAGTGTCTGCATGGTATCATTGTACGCTTCGTCGAGGTACTTGTGCATTTCTTCATCAATGATGGTCGCTACGGTCTCGCCGTAGTTTCTTTCCGAGCCGAGCTGCTTGCCGAGGAAGATCTGTTCCTGATGTTCGCCGAAGATCATCGGTCCCAGTCGATCGCTCATGCCCCATTCCATGATCATCTTGCGGAGGATGCCGGTCACCTGCTGGAGGTCGCCGGAGGCGCCGCTGGAAATCTCATTGAAAATGATCTTTTCCGCGCAGCGGCCGCCGAGAGCGACACGCAGCTGAGCGAGAAGATGCGACTTCGTGATGAAGGAGCGCTCTTCATGCGGGAGCATCATGGTGTAGCCGCCCGCCTGTCCGCGCGGAATGATGGTGACTTTATGCACCGGATCCGCATCCTTCAGAAGGGTCGCCATGATGGCATGGCCGGATTCATGGTACGCGGTGATCTTTCTTTCCTCTTCGCTCACCTTATGGCTCTTTCTTTCCGGTCCGTAGCTGACTTTTTCGCTGGCCTCTTCCAGATCGGCCATGGAGATCGTCTTTCTGTTCTGACGGGCAGCCAGAAGGGCTGCTTCATTCAGCATGTTCGCAAGATCGGCCCCTGTGAAGCCCGGGACTTTCTTTGCGATGGTATTGAGATCGACATCCGGTTCAAGCGGCTTATTCTTCGCATGGACACGCAGGATCGCAAGACGGCCTCTGAGGTCAGGACGGCCGACGACGACACGGCGGTCGAAACGGCCCGGACGCAGAAGCGCCGGATCGAGGATATCCGGACGGTTCGTCGCAGCGAGGGTGATGATGCCTTCGTTCGAGCCGAAGCCATCCATCTCGACCAAGAGCTGGTTCAGCGTCTGTTCTCTTTCGTCGTGTCCACCGCCGAGACCGCTGCCTCTCTGACGGCCCACCGCATCGATTTCATCGATGAAGACGATGCATGGTGCATTCTTCTTTGCCTGGGCAAAGAGGTCACGGACACGGGACGCGCCGACACCGACAAACATTTCTACAAAGTCAGAGCCGGAGATGGAGAAGAATGGCACCCTCGCTTCACCGGCCACTGCTTTGGCAAGCAGGGTCTTACCTGTCCCTGGCGGGCCGACGAGGAGCACGCCCTTCGGGATCTTCGCACCGATCGCCGTATAGCGGCCCGGATTTTTCAGGAAATCCACCACTTCGGAAAGCTCTTCCTTCGCTTCGTCTTCCCCTGCGACATCAGAGAAATTCACATGGACCTGGCCTTCGGCGGTCATCTTCGCTCTGGACTTGCCAAAGCTCATGACACGTCCGCCGCCGCCCTGTGTCTGGTTCATGATCCAGAACCACACGCCGACCAGAATGATGATCGGAAGCAGAGAAGAGAGCAGATTCATCCACCAGGACGGCTGTTCCGGCGGTTTTGCAGTGATGATGACGCCACCCTCCGAAAGCTTTGGCAGAAGCTGCGCGTCATTGTCCGGTGCATAGGTAGCGAATTCGCTGCCGTCCTTCAGCTTACCGCTGATGGAATTGTTCGTCATCGTCACGGAGTCGACATTCTTCTTCTCGACCTGCGAAATGAAATCGCTGTAGGTGATTTCCGAGTGTTTTTCCTGAGGATGAACAAAGGTATTGAATATGGAGACCGCTATAATGATCAGAAGCACATAGAGGGCCACATTCTTTACAAATTTATTCAATATTTTCCTCCTTCTCTATATTTCCTGTGAAATATAAACGACCCATTCAATAGGTTTTTTCACCCCATAGATTGATAGTTCTGAATAATATCTAATTTTAGCATATAAGTATGTGGAAAGGCAACAAAGAAAAGAAGGTTCGGGGTTCGGGGGTGCAGTGGCGGCTTCGCCGTTTGATATAATTAGCCTTCCCCTCGAGGGGAAGGTGCCCCGAAGGGGCGGATAGGGTACTGGCGGTATGAAAGAGAGTGGGGAAATGCGTCTCTAGCAGGCGATTTACGGCCCCCCCCGAGCGCCGATTCTTGTAAACGGCGATACCCGAAAGTAGTATTCAAGTCACCTGTCACGTGGGAATCCTAATACCCAATCCCTAATCCCTAGCTACCAGTCACCAGTCACCAGTCACTAGTCACTAGTCACTCGAAACCCCTAATCCCTAGCTACCAGTCACGCCTTCGTATAGACTTTATGATCCAGCACGCAGACGTCAGGGAGGTTTCTGTATTTTTCTGCATAGTCACAGCCATAGCCGACGATGAATTCATCCGGAATTTCAAAACCGACATACTTCACATATACATCCGCTTCGCGGCGTTCCTTCTTATTGAGACAGATGGCAAGCTCCACCGAAGCCGCGCCTCTCTCCCTCAAAAGCGGCACGAGATTGGACATGGTGATTCCGGTGTCGATGATATCCTCGACCACGATGACATGCTTACCGCGGATGTCCTTGTCAAGATCCTTCTTGATCTTGACATGCCCGCTCGATACGGTGCTGTTGCCATAGCTCGACACGCACATGGTATCGAGAGTGACCGGCAGATCGATCGAGCGCATCAGGTCGCAGAGGAAAGGCATCGCCCCTTTCAGAATGCCGACAAGTACGACATCCTTTCCTTCGTAGTCCTTTGTGATCTGAGCGCCGAGCTCTTTCACTTTTGCTGCGATCTGCTCTTTCGTCACAAGTACGGTTTTGATGTCTTTCGATAAATTTTCCATGATATTCTCCTGTCAATGAAATGTGAAGTAAAAAGTATAAATCGAGGTTAGCCCATGGGGCGTGCTGCCCCTTGATTGCGTGCGAAAGAGGTTCAGCGGGTTCTATGGGTTCAAGAGGTTCAAAAGGGGGTGGTGCGGCGCATAAAAATATGGAAGCACCGCGAAGTATAAATAGGGCGATGCCCGAAGATGGCATGTAAGTCACCAGTCACAAGTCACTAGTCACTCGAGGCTCCTAATCCCTAATCCCTAGTCACCAGTCACTCATTTCCGCCCAAACCAGATCGTCAGCAGCAGGTACTCTTTGGTCTCCTTCGTCACACGGCCGTATCGGCTGCCGCGGAGGAGACAGGTCCAGTAGATTTCTTTTTCATCAGCCACAACGGGCCAATACGGTCGGAGGGCAGCGGGGATGCCGGCGTCCTGCAGGATGCGCTTGATAGACTTTGTCCCGTCCATCCCCAGCGCCGCCATGCGCTCGCCAGGTTCGGGCATACGAAGCCTGACATCCCCGACCTTTTCAGCATCCAGCAGGTATTGGTTACGAGCCGGATGCTCCGGCGGCTTCCCAAGTCGCACGGCCTCCATGTGCCAAAGCGTGTCTGCGCGGTCCTTGCCATTTATTATAGCCATCTCTTGCTGTTTATCCACATCTTTTTGGGTGAACTTTTCAAAAAAATGCTTTGCGAGAAGGAAAAGACCGTTCTCCTCCTGCTTTTTGGTATTGCCTTTGTAGAAATAGAGACAGCGCCGGCCGATCTCCATCACCACATGCGCCGTCGAAGTGAGCTTCCCCGTCTCGCCGTTCTCTGCGAGAAGAGCGAGACGCGAAAGGCTTTCAAAATCAGAGGATCCCTCTCCCATGTGCATAAGCATCCGCCGGAGGACACGCCGCCGCATCGCGAGGGGAAGCGCGCGAAAGGCGTCCTTCTCGAGACTCCCCTCTTTCCCGTGAGAAGTGAGCCATGCCTCTGCTGCCTCCTCCATCCAGGCATCCTCGCTTCGAAGGATATCCGCCGTATGCCGGAGCGTCTCTACCAGATTGGGATTATAGGAAAGCATCTCGGGGAGAAGCTGGTGACGAATGCGGTTCCGCGTCGCATCCAGCTCATCATTCGTGGCATCATGGCAGGGCGCATAAGGAAAGGCAGTGAGGAAATCTTCGATCTCCTTCTTTGTGACCGTGAGGAAGGGACGGATCAGCTCCTCATGCTTTGGCGCCATGCCCGACAGACCGCGCACGCCGCTCCCGCGCAGCAGATGAAAAAGGATCGTCTCGGCCTGATCGTCTGCATGATGCGCCAGTGCGATCACGGTATACCCCGCTTCCCTCTGCACCTCCCTGAGCGCCTCATAGCGGAGCGTGCGCGCCACCGTCTCGACGGAGCCGCCGCCTAAGCGCCGTTTCTCCTCGACATAGACATCCCTGCGAAAGAAGGGGATCCCAAGCTGCTCACAGATGCGCTCCACATACCGTGCCTCTTCTTCTGCCTCCTCGCGCAGATGATGCTGCACGAGACAGCAGCCGACAGAGAGCCCTTCCTGCTCTGCGATGTCATGCAGAAAGAGCAGGAGCCCGAGCGAATCCGGCCCGCCGGACACCGCCACAAGGATCCGCTCCCCTCGCTGCCATAATTTCTTTTCCCGCGCAAAGGAGAGGATCTTCGCGATAAAAGGAGATGATTGTTTTTTCATAGTTCGCTCCTGGGAAAACAGGGACTTGGAACTAGTAGCTAGGGACTAGTAGCTAGGGATTAGGGATTAGGAATTAGGAATGAAGGTGGCGGCTACGCCGCGGAGTATACATAGGGCGATACCCGCTGGAAACGTCAAACGTCAGACGTCAAATTTCTGATGTCTGACGTTTGATATCTAATGTCTCCCAGTCTTTTACTCTAATCCCCAGTCCCCAGTCACCAGCTACCCGTCACCACCCCTTACTTTTCTGTCGGCTGTATGACATCCGCATCAAGCAGACCTTCGGAGAGATCGCGGTCGCTCACCGTGATCTCCGAGAGAGCGAAGTACTCCATAAGGCTGTCTAAGATGACGACGCCGGCCACGATGATATCGGCGCGGGACGGCAGGAGACCTTTCATATGGCACTTGTCATCATAGGACATTTGAGACAATTTTTCGAGGATCTCCGACACATCCTCGGGATGGATCACGTAGTCCTGCACCTTCGACGAATCATACACTTCGAGCTCCTGCAGCATCGAAGCCAGCGAGGTGACAGTCCCGCCGACGCCGATCCAGCGCTTGACATTCCGCATGGACTCCATGAGATCCGTCTCACGGAAAAGCGTGAAGCAATGCTTCTTCAGCTCACCGCGGCCTCTGGCCGTGGTGGTATCGAACTGCTTCGAGCAGCGCACGCACCCGAGGCGGAAGCTGTGGCGCGCTCCGACATCGGTGCCGAATCCCACGCAGATCTCTGTCGAGCCGCCGCCGATATCGACGACGGACGTGATGACGCCGGACGTCCCGGCCGCGCCGATGTAGCTATAGTACGCTTCCTCCTTTCCCGAAAGAATGCGGACAGGCACGCCGAAGGCTGCCGTCACTTCATCAGCGAATTCCTCCCCATTCGACGCATCGCGCATGATGGACGTACCATAGGCGAAGATATCCTTCGCCCCTTCGAGCTTGGCCATGGCGGTAAATTCCCCCACGGCAGAGAGCGTCCTTTCCTTTGCCCCCTGACCGATGGTCGCCTTATCCGTCATGCCTTCCCCCAGCCTGGTGCTGCGAAGTTCTTTTCTGAGGATCTTCCACTCCCCTTTTTCATCCTTCTCTGCCATCAAAAGACGGACCGAATTCGTTCCGATATCAATGATCGCGCGCATAAGAGCCTCCTTGAAATGGTGCAGCAAGCACTTCTTTCATCTGTCTTTCAAAACTTTACGTAAAGTGAGGAGTTAGGAGTGAGAAGTGAAGGAGCGGCGCACAAATAAAGAAGCGCCGCGAAATTTAGAAAAATCGGATTCCTACTCGCGGCGCTTTCTATTATTTTGCGCCGCACCACCACTCCTAACTCCTAACTTCTCACTCCTCACTTTGTGGCATTCGGTCAACGAGAGATGTTAGACACTCTCGTCATGCAAAAAGGAGACATAACTCATCCCGTTATATCTCCTCTCATGCTCAGTCAGAATGGCGGCCGCCGCGACCACCACGTTTGGATTCTACATTTCTCTTCAGATCCAGAAGCCGTTCATCGCTGTCCTTCAGGAAACGGTTCAGCTTGTCTTCAAAAGAAGCAGGGGCTTCATGGCGCTGCGAACGATAACCGCCGGCAAACGGACGGCGCTCGGTCATACGCGGCGCTTCATGCAGAGGAGCTCTTCCCTCGAAGCCTTCTTTTCTCTGGAAACGATGCTCACTTCCTTCCTTCTTCGGAAAACGTGCCTCCTTCTTTTCTTCCGTCTTCGGCTGCGCCTGCTTGACAGAAAGCGCGATCTTGCCCTTCGCATCGATGGAGATGACCTTCACCTTCACCGTATCCTTCACCTTGAGATACTGAGCCACATCGCTCACGTATTCATTGGCGACTTCTGAAATATGAACCAGACCCACCTTGTTTTCCGGCAGCTCCACAAACGCACCGAATTTCGCGATCCCTGAAACGGTACCTTCCACGATACTTCCGACTTCTAAAGCCATCTAACAACAAAATCCTCTCTGGGAAACGGCGTCCGCCTCCCCAATGCCTGCGATATAAATACGGTTTAAATTATACGTGATTTTTTAAGGAATAGCAAGAAGATTGAAGAGCGATGAGGGGTAACTGGTGACTAGGGACTGGTGACTAGTATTTCGATTTGTCAACTTATGGACTTAGTGAGAAGTGTGAAGTGTGAAGCGAGAAGTAGCGGAAGTGGCGCACAATTCATATAGCGCCCCAATACCCCTCATTATATAAAACAGCCTAGCCTGTTCATCATTTATATAAAACTCCACGGCGCTTCCTAATTTTATGCGCCGTACCTTCACTCCTAACTCCTAACTCCTAACTCCTAACTTAACTCGGAAGTTGACTTAAATGCCAGCTATTTAGAAAACGCAATACCAGCCACCAGACAGCCTCATCTCACATAAGGCACTTCTCCGGGCTTCACAAGACCGAGCTCCTGACGAGCCTTCTTTTCAAGCTGTCCGTCATCCTTGAGATCCTCGCGCTTCTTTGCGAGCTCCGCCTTCTCCTTGGACAGCCTCTCCTTCTCCTCCAAAAGCAGCGTCTCCTGCTGGCGGATCTGATAGAAATGATACCCGCTGTGCAAGACGATGTAGAGCGAGAGAAGAACCACGATGACGAAAAGGACACGCAGGAACGGGCTGTGCGGGAAAAGCCGTACCAGAAACGGCGATTTCCTTCTCCTAGTCACGAGGCTCCCTCCCTAAGAGCTGGTTCACCAGCTTGTACACCTTCGGCTCTTGGGCGAGCTTTCTTTCATACTCCGCCTTCTTCTCCGCTTCCGCAAAGCCATAGTCCAGCCATGTCCGGGCTTCCTTCCAGCGATCCTTATCATCGTAGAGTGCCACGATCATGAGACGGCCATCGCGCTCCGCGGAAGCGACGAGACAATCGCCCGCTGCTTCCGTCATGCCCGTCTTCACGCCATTCGCCCCCTCATAGTGGCTCGTCAGAAATTCATTGCGGTTTTCCACATTGCGATAGACTCCATTCCGATAAGTCATCGGATACGAAGGACGCTTCACGATGTCACGGAAATCAGGATTCTTCATCGCATACGCCGCGATCTTCGTCATATCATAGGCCGTCGTATAGTGGTTCGGATCCGTAAGACCATTCGGATTTGCGAAATGGGAATCATGCACACCGATAGAAGCTGCCTTTTCATTCATCATCTCGATGAAACGACCATACGAGCCGCCCACCGTCTCTGCGACAGAAACAGCCGCGTCATTGCCGGAAATCAGCATCATCCCATACAGCAGTTGGTGAAGCGAGAGCGGCATATCCGGCCTGAGACCGATGTTCGTGCCATCCTGCGCCATCGCACGCGGAGAGATCACCGCATTCTGGGTGAGCTTCGCCTTGCCCTCTTCGAGCGCAATGATACAGGTCAGAATCTTCGTCGTACTTGCCGGATAGATACGCAGACTCCCTTCCTTATCCGCCAGCACCTCGCCCGTATTCCCATCGATCAGCGCAGCCGAGACTGCCTTCGAAGGAGGCGGCGGCGCGATCATCGGCGGTGTGGGCGGCGGCGGTGTCACCCAGATGAGCGCGCCCAGCCCGCAGCCGCAAACAATAAGCAACAGAAGTAAAATGGATAGTAATTTTTTCATGGAAATCGTCCTTTGAATGATTATGGGTTCGGGGTTAGCCGTGAGGCGTTCTGCCCCTTGATTGTTTGCGAAAGAGGTTCAGCGGGTTCTGTAGGTTCTACGGGTTCAGCGGGGAAGGTGCGGCGCATAAAAATCAGAAGCGCCGCGGAGGTTTGATAGCGTTTCGCGACGTCGTCATCTCGAGCGTAGTCGAGAGATCCTCCTTGCAGAACGGTCAGCATGTTAACTGCGCTACTTCAATCACCGCTTGCTTCTAATCCCTAATCCCTAATCCCTAGTCACCAGTCACTCCTAATCCCTAATCCCTAGTCACTAGCCACTAGTTCCCAGCGTCCTTCTTCACTCTTTGATCGATATCAAAATCACTGACGACACGTTCACCGCGATCCTTCCGGATCCCCTGATTCAGCGCCTCGGTATAGGCTCTGCCATCCTCTTCGGAGGACAGCTCATAAATGACCGTATTTCCGCAATAGATCCGATCTCCCTCGAGAACGGCATCGGGGACATGCCCTGCGTGATAGAGCTTCACGAGCTTGCCCGCGGTGAGATAGAGACGCTCCTTCTGGCTGTACGCATTGTCCTGGGCGGGTGAGAAGGCTTTCTCCCCATTCACCACGATCCAGTCATCCTTGACCTCGACATGCTTGCCGGAGTACGCATTCATCCATTTGAGATTCTTATGGATGCGGTCACTGGTCTTGGGGTGATTGCCCGGGGCAAGGACCGCCTTGATGCCTGACGGCGAGCTCTCGCCGTATTTCGCGCGCAGCACCTCCATGGACGCCGCACCGCCTCCTGGGTTATAGCCCGCCTCGACAAGGTACTGGAAGCCCCAGTCATCCGCCTGCTTTTCCTGATCCTTGGTGAAGACCGCATTCGACACATAGTTCGCCGCGATATTTCCCAGAAGGTACTCGCCATATGAGGCGTCTCCGAGATAAATATTCAGTGCCGTCACCAGCCCCACGCGCTTTTTGAGGCCGCTCACGCTGTGTCGCTTCTCGCCGTGAGCGATCTCATGCGCCATGACGTAGGCCAGCTCATCATCATCCATCTGATCGAGCGTCCCCTTATTCACGCAGAGCACACCGCCCAAGCTGGCAAACGCATTGATGTCCTCGCTCGGCGACACGTAGACCTTGTAATCCCGCAACACATGCCCCGTATCCTTCAGATTCTGGTACACGGTCTGCACACGGTTATCCGCTTCCGCCGAGTCATAGACGCCCGTCTCCTGCTGGCACTGATCCAGAAGCTGCAGCTGGTTGTGATCGTCCATTTTGGAGTAGTAGCTGGAAATGAAAACCATCGCCGCCGCGCCATACAGGATCTTCTCCGCCGTCGACGCCGCATACGCTGTCATCGGCTGCGCCATGGGCGCCGCCACACAAGTGAGCGCCAGAGCCGCAGAGATACTGCGTTTCTTCCATAATCTCATAGAAACACCTCCTCATCATGATCATGTCATTCTTCTGGTCATATTGTACCACAAAACAGAGGGAGATTTCGGGATGACGATGCGGGAAAAGGATTTGCTATAGGGGATCCCTCCTTCCTCTGAAAGGAGGTGCCCCGAAGGGGCGGAGGTTGGATGGGGATAGCGGTATTTCCGAAACAAAGCCTTCCCCTCGAGGGGAAGGTGGCGAGCGGAGCGAGCCGGATAGGGTACTAGCGGTATGAAAGAGAGGGGGGGAGATCGTCTCAAGTGCGCCATTAACGAGAGCACCCTATCCACCGCTGACGCGGTCCCCCTTCCCCAATGGGGAAGGCTAAGATATGAGAATGCCGCTATCCCCGAAACACAGCCTTCCCCAAGGGAGAAGGCTAAGAGAAGGCGGCTTCGCCGCAAAAAAGGAAGCCAACCCCGCCTCGCTGCGCTCGGCAGCCCCTTCCAAGGGAAGGGGCTCGCGTGGACACTCCCTCCTTCCTCTAGAAGGAGGTGCCCCGAAGGGGCGGAGGTTGGCTTCCGCTATAGGTTGAAAAGAAATGTGAGATAGGCCTTTCCCCGTTTCGTCATCCCGAGCGCAGCCGAGGGATCTTTTTCGTTGGCGGTAAGACGGAGAGTGTTTGACAGCAGGGAACGGGAAACACCGTATCGCGGAAGAGCGGAGGCGGTGCTTTCCCCAAAAGGCTTAGCGAAGGGGGCATGGGAAAAGGGGACGGAAAAGATTTCTCGCTTTCGCTCGAAATGACGATGCGGAAAACGGCATTCTCCCTCCTTTCTCCTCAAGGGGACGCCCCGAAGGCGATGTGCGAGGAATGGCAGTCCTATTCCTGCGGCATTCTCCCTCCTTCCTCTGGAAGGAGGTGCCCCGAAGGGGCGGAGGTTGGCTTCCGCTATAGGTTGAAAAAAATATGAGATATGCCTTTCCCCGTTTCGTCATCCCGAGCGCAGCCGAGGGATGACGATCAGAAAATGCCCATCCGTTTCTTACAAGCCAAAAGCCCATTCCCCGGTGAGGAATGGGCTAAGAAAGACAGACCCCGATCTCCGGGCAGGGGCGATGATCACTTCTCTCTCTGGAAGAAAAGGAAAATCATCGGGATGACGAGGAGCGTGAAAAGTGTCGAGGTGATGAGGCCGCCGATGATGACCCAAGCCATAGAGCTTCGCGTCTCCGAGCCGGCCGTCAGTGCGAGGGCTGTCGGGAGCATGCCGACGATCATGGTGAAGGTCGTCATGAAGATCGGGCGCAGACGCGCACGGCCGGCCGCTATGACGGCCTCTTTCGCCGCCATGCCGTGCTGATGCATGAGCGTCAGCGTATAGTCAAGGAGCAGCGTGCCATTCTTCGCGACCACGCCGTCCATGACGATGATTCCGATCATGGAATAAATATTGATGGTGTCATTCATAAGGAAGAGGAAGAGAAGCGAACCGATCAGACCGAAAGGCAGCGAGAACATGCGGATGAAAGAGGTCTTCACCGATTCATAGAGGACGGAGAGGATCATGTATACGAGAAGCATCCCCATGAGAAGCGCCGACAAAAGCTCTATGAAACTTTCGCGCATGCTGTCAGCCTGTCCGGAGAAGCGGAAGTTCACCGATTTCGGAAGCCCTGTCTGATTGAGATCCTTCGTGAAACGCTGGATGAGCCCGTTCAGATCCTGCCCGCCGGGATTCGCACCGATGATGATAGCGCGCTGCTTGTCCGTACGCAGGATGGTGATCGGTCCCGTCTCATCCCTGAGCTCCGCCACATCAGACATGCGGACGATGCCCGCCTGCCCTTTGATGGGGATCGCCGCGAGGTCACTTGTCCTGTACGACTCTCCGCCCTTGAAATAAACATTGATATCCGTGTCATTGCCATTATTTTGCGGATCATTCGGCAGGACGCCCGCGCCTGCGCCGCTGATTGCGGACGACAGTGTGTCATAGAGAGAGCCGACCGTGACGCCGTAGTGTTTCAATTTCTCACGGTCAGGGATGAGCGATATCTCCGGCAGCCCCTCCTGATACGTACAGCTGACATCCGTCACGCCGTAGGCGCCGCTCTTCAGCATCTGCTGCGCCATCTCGGAAGCAGAGATGAGATCAGCCATGTCATTGCCGCGCAGCTCAAGGCGGAAGGCACCCCCGCCATTTCCCAGACCGCCGCCGGCAGTACCGGAGACAGACGCCTGATCTTCCTTGATGCGGACATCGCCGTCTGTGATATTGTCATCGATCCATGTGCGCATCTCGTTTGTGATAGACCAGATATCACGGCTGCGATCCTGCCGATCGACAAGAGAGACGCGGATACGGCCGGAATTCACCCCGCTGCCCCCACCAACCATCGCCATGTAGGACTTCACCTCAGGCACCTCGGCAAGGTAGCTCTCGAGCTTCGTCGTGACAGCATCCGTGCGCTCGACAGACGCATCCGTCGGGAGCTGGATCTTCACATTGAAGCCGCTCTCATCCGTGCGCGGCATGTACTCCATCCCGATCCAGCCGAGCGGCACCATCGCCATGAAAAGGAAGAAGGCGATGGCGACACCGCCGAAGAGCTTCTTCTTATGCCCAAAGCTCCAGGCGATGGCCTCTCCGTATACATCCTCCATCCTCTGCTCGATCTTCTCTACCGTGCGCCAGAGCTTCGTATCCGGGACATGTACGCCGTTCTTGAAAAATTTCGATGCCAGCATCGGTGTCAGCGTGAAGGAGATGAACAGGGAAAAGAGAGAAGCAAAAACGATCGTGAGTCCGAACTGCTTGAAAAACTGCCCCGTCATGCTCGACATGAAAGCGATCGGGAGGAAAACCACCACATCGCAGAGCGTGATCGCAATGGCGGCCATGCCGATCTCCATACGCCCTGTTACCGCCGCCTCCTTTGCGTCCTCCCCCTTGGCCAGATGGCGGTGGATATTCTCCAAAACAACGATCGAGTCATCGACAAGGATCCCTACACAGAGCGTCATCCCCATGAGCGACATCATATTGAAGGAAAAGCCTGCCATGTACATGACGAAGAACGTGGAAATGAGCGACGTCGGGATCGCAATGATGACAGACGCCGTCGAGCGCCAGCCACGCAGGAAGAAGAAGAGCACGAGTCCCGTCGTGATAAGCCCTTCGATGAGCGTCGAAAGCGTATTATGGAGCGCCGTGCGCACGTAGTCCGCCGAATCATTCACTACGACGAACTGATAGTCCGGATACTCCGCCCGCATATTCTCCAAGACCTTCATCACACCATCTGCCGTCGAGACGAGATTGGCATTGCTGTTCTTATAGATAGAGATCCCGATGGCATCCTGTCCATTGATGCGTGCAAAGCGCGACACCCTCTGGTCCTGACGCACGACCTCACCCACTGCGGAGATCGGAATCACCGCGCCATTTCCGCAGGTGAGATGGATCTTGCGGATATCCTCCACCGTATCATACTGCGCCGAGAGACGGATCTGCGTCTGGCGCGTATCCGTGTAGGACGAGCCCGCCGGAGCCAGCTTATTCTCCTTCTTCAAAGTGGAAATGATATCATTCATCGTGATGCCGTAGTAGGCGAGCTTGTCACGGTCCACCTTCACCGCGATCTCCTTGCTTCGCCCCCCGTGCAGCTCCACATCCGATACACCGTCTGCCTTCGTGAAATCATTCGTGAAGGTATTATCCGCCATGGAATACATCTCATCCAGCGGATGGCTCGACAGTACCGCCAGATCGATGATCGGCGCCGCATCCATATCGCGCTTCTCTACGATAGGATCATCCGCATCATCCGGCAGCTTTCTGCGGATACGGTTCACCTTCTCCGAAGCATCGATCGCCGCCGCATCCGCATCCGCATCGAAATTCAGCTCCAGCGTCACATCCGAACGCCCCGTGCGCGACTTCGACGTGATGTGCTTCACATTCGACACCGAAGACAACGCATCCTCCAAAGGCTTCGTGATCTGCTGCTCGACCGACTCCGCATCCGCGCCATCATAGCGCACCGACACGATGACATAGGGCACATTGATATTCGGATACAGCTCCACACCGATGCGCCAATAGCTGTACAGCCCAAGCACCACGAAAAACAGCACGATCATAAAAATGCCGATCGGGTGCGTCACGGAATACCGGGTCAGATTGAATGACTTCATGCATGCCTCCGGAAATAACGATAGAAACGGGAACTAAGTGACTAGTAGCCAGGGATTAGGGGCTAAGGATTAGGGATTGGTCACCAAGGACTAGACATCAGATTCCCGTATCGTCATTTCGAGCG
>ERZ1034973.87-NODE-87-length-58065-cov-29.854904_pt1 | contig 58065 bp, 58 predicted proteins | sample MGYA00520686_ERZ1034973 | MGnify/ENA primary metagenome ERZ1034973 (study PRJEB33766, sample SAMN09781775) | gut metagenome | biome: gut microbiome | host: Homo sapiens | place: Madagascar | study: EMG produced TPA metagenomics assembly of the PRJNA485056 data set...
TCTATATATATAATAGGACAAATATAGTTTTAAAGTTCTAGCTAAATTAATACCTCATATAATATAGAAGATTTTTTGGAAATTATTTTTTAGAGTGAACTTTTTAATTATTGACTATATATTATAAGTATAAAGAAGTTAAGGAGGATATTTAAATGAAGGACAACTTTAAGAATTTTATGAAAGTTATTTTAGGTGATATTTTAGCTTGTATAATAGTAGCGATAATAATATTTTTAGTAAATTTTTTCAAGTATCTGTTCTAAACCCAATCACCTCTTAATATAATATAATATAAAAGATTTGAGGAGAGATGTTAAATGAGTAATTTGGAAGATGTATTAAAACCGGGAAATATAGTAAAGATTTATTCAACTATTATGGAGGCTAGAGAACAATGGGGTATTATTTTAAGCAATGATGAAGTAGTTTATATTGACTCTAGAGGTGGTTACGACAAGTTAGAATCTTTTAACGATACTGATTATAGAATTGTCGAGGTATATAAACCCTTATCTGGTTGTACACTATCCGATATCAAAAATAGGGAATATATGGAGTGTGTATATCGTGAAATTACCCACCCTAGAGAAGTAGATTTAGGAATTGAGTACGAGATGGTATACTGTGGAATTGAGTACACATGCTGTAATGTAGAGTTATTTGGAGAAACTTATATCACATATAAATCTTTATCATCAGTTGTAAAAGCATGTACTTTTAATGATATGGATGAAAATTATATAGAATATATAAAAATTTTAGAAAAAGAGGAATAATTTTCCTCTTCCGTACATAGAATTTAATATAAAAGGTTAAAGGAGAGATGTTAAATGAAATATGGAGTTAGAACACCAAGTGTGAGAAAATCAATAAGTGCAAGAACTAGTGGAAGAGTAACTAGAAGTATCAATAGAAGTGTTAATCCTTACTATGGAAAGAAAGGAATGGGCTGGGTAAATAATCCAAGAAAAGCAGGTTATAATAAAGTTTACAATCAAACAAGCTGTTCAGCAGTAGGTATTGTAGTAGCTCTTGTTACTCTAATAATGTTAAGTCCGATAATTATTTTTGGTTTAATAATTTTAAGTATTCTATTTTAAAATATATTGAATATACTTTAATATAAATAAAGAAATTAAATTTTAGGAGGTAAAAGATGGTTAGTGTAATTTTAATGACAATTCTATCTATACTTATTATATTACTAGGATTCGGGTGTCCCCCAATATTAATTCTTGCAGGGCCTGTTGTTATAGGTACTGTAATTATGTGGTTAGTTACTTTTGGAATAATTTAATATAAATAAATTTTTAGGAGGATTTTAAAGGTATGAAAAAGGTAAAGGATTTAGTAGAAAGAGTAAAATTAGGGGTAACTAAAAATAAAGATTCCGTAATTAAGGGTGCTATGGTTGCTGGAAGTTGTGTCATTTTCTTATCAGGGTGTACTTTAGGAGTTGGACTAGGTGGAAATAATACAGTACCACAAGAAGAATACGAATCAATTAGTGGTGAACTAGAAGCTACAAAAAATTCTTTAGACATAAAAAAATCTACAATAGATAATTTAAGTGAAAACAATAAAAAATTAAAAGAACAAGTAGATGATTTAGAAAATCAATTAGTTTCTATTTCTGTAGAACCTTATAAAGATACAATTGAGTTAATTCAATCTCAAAAATCTTATTATGATATGAGTGATGAAGAAAAATCTAAGGTAGACATATTTTTAGATTCTCAATACAATGAATTAAGTGGATTAGCCCAAGAGAATTATAAAGAATTATATGATAATAGTATAAATGATAGAAATTCTTCAAAAGAAAGAATTGCTAAAGAAGCGGAAGAAGCTAGAATAGCTGCTGAGGAAGAAGCTAAAAGAATTGAGCAAGAAAGAATCGCTTCAGAACAACAAGCACAAGAAGAAGCTAGAGTACAACAAGAACAAGAAGTTCAACAAAATAATATAGGAGAACAAGTATGGATAACAGCAACAGGTTCAAAATATCATAATAAGAATAACTGTGGTTCAACAAATTCTAGTAACTCTAGACAAATAAGTAAAGATGAAGCTGAGAGTATGGGATATGATGCATGTAAAAAATGTTATAAATAGGAGATATAAAATGAGAAAAATAGTAGGAGAAACTTATAATTCCAATATAAAACAATTTTGGTGCAAAAATTGTAAGAGAAGTGTAGATATAATATATAAAGACGATAAAGGTAATAGCTATTGTGATAAATGTTTACCTAAAGAATCTAAATAATTTAAGGAAGAGTTTAATACTCTTCCTTTTTATTATATTAATTTTTCCATAACTTGTACGTACATATTATCATATAATAAGTTTAGATAGAACATTGAAAGGAGGAATTATCTTGCGAAAACGCATAGTTATGAATGTAAAATTTAATAAAGATGGTAAAGTTGAATGTGCTAAGTCTAAGGATTTTTGCAAACAATGTCCTTATCACAAGACTTGTGAAGAAATTAAATTTTACTACGACCCTTTTGATGATTTAGACTTTTGTAGAAATAATGATTATAGAAAGAAGTGAGTATATGGCACAAAGACCGTTAAAACCTTGCAAGTATATTGGATGTCATGTTCTCCATAGAAACCAAGGATTATATTGTGATGAGCATCAAGAATTACATGATAAAAAATTACAGGAAGGTAAAATAGCTAGACAAAATGCTAGATTACGTAAAGCTGGGTATCAATTAAGTGATGAAGAAAAATTCTATTCTAGTAGACAATGGCAAAGAACTAGAAAGATTGTTAAAGAATCTCAAGGATTTTTATGTTTAAATTGCTTAGATAATGGAGTATATACCGAGGGTAAACACATTCATCATATAGTAGAATTATTAGAAGATTGGGATTTACGTTTAGACCCCGATAATTTAATTTGTTTATGTAGCGAATGTCATAGAGGTATACACATCTTATACAATAGAAGCGATGAAGATAGATTAAATGCTCAAGTACAATTAAGAAAGATTTTAAAAACATATAGAGAAGGAGGATATAAAATTGGGTCGTAATAAAGAACCTATAGATTTAATATTGGCAAAAGGAAAATCTAAAGGATATAACAAAGAAGAAGTGGAGAGAAGAAGAAATCAAGAAGTAAAAGCTAAATCGGATTGTATTCTTATTCCCGAATTTCTTCCCGAACATTTACATGATAGATTTTTATTTATATCTGAACAACTACAAGCTATCGGAATTATGTCTAATTTAGATGTAGATTGTTTGGGGAGGTATGTATTATACCAAAACGAGTGGGAAAAAGCCGTTAAAGGGCTAGAGGAAATACATCCTTTTAAAAAAGATGGTAGAAGATATGTGGCTAATGAAGAATATGATAAAATGGTAAATATTACAAACAAGCTTCAAAAAGCTGTAAAACAAGAAGCAAGTGGTCTTGGATTATCTATTTCAGATAGATGTAAATTAGTTATTCCTAAAGTAGATATTCCAGAGAAATCTAATGAAGACCCTTTCGATGCATTCTTTGGAGGTGATGACTAATGCCAGAATATCTTATACAACAATCGGAAGAATTGTTTAATAAACTTATGCGTTATTGCGAACAATGTCTTGAGGGAGAAATTACTATAGGTCAAAAACAACGATGGGCTATAGAAAGATTTTTAAAGGATTTAGAAGACCCTCGTTATTATTTTGATAAAATAGAATTATTAAAATTTAAAACTTGGACTAGAACATTTAAACATAGAGCTGGAGTACTTGCAGGTAAACCTATTAATTTAATTCCCTTTCAACTATTTGAAGTAGGTAATTTGCTATGTTTAAAAAGAAGAGATAATGGAAGAAGAAAGTTTAAAAAAGCTTATATTCAAATGGGGCGTAAAAATGCTAAAACTCAAATGTTGGCTCTTATTTCTTCTTATATTGCTTATAATAGTAACGAACAACAAGAAATATACGTGGCTGGATGGGTATCCGACCAAAGTAAAAATTTATATAGAGACTTAGAATTTCAATTAGCCGGGTGCGATAAATTAAAAGGTAAATATAAAACTTCCTATGGTAAAATTACATTTAAAAAAGATGGAAGTTTTATTCAACCACTTACTAGAGAATCTAGAAAATCTGGAGATGGTACTAACCCTAGTTTAGGAATAGTAGATGAATATCATGCACATCAAACAAGTGAAATTTATGATGTTATCATGTCAGGTATGGGTGCTAGGCCCGAACCTTTAATGATAATTATAACTACCGCAGGTTTCGATTTAACTCACCCTTGTTACAATGTAGAATATAAAATGGTATCTAAAATTATTAACCCTGCTTATCCCGATATTGATGACGAAGAATATTTTATTCTTATATGCGAATTAGATGAAGGCGATGACATAAAAGATGAAAGTGTCTGGCCTAAAGCTAATCCAATAGTATGTACTTATCCCGAAGGTTGGGAGGGAATAAGAAGTGCTTTAAAATCTGCTTTAATATCTCCCGAAAAAATGAGGGACTTCTTAACAAAACGTATGGATAAATGGGTAAACATGAGAGAGTCTGGCTATATGGATATGCAAAAGTGGGATAGATGTCAAAGAGAATTTACTCTAGAAGATTTTAGAGGAATGGATTGTATTTTAGGAATGGATTTATCTGTTAGAAATGACTTAACTTCTATAGGTTTAGAATTTTCTAAAGATGGAGATTACTATATATTCCAACACTCATTTATGCCCGAAGATAAATACCAAGAACGTATGGCTAGAAGTAATACTCCATTTGATATTTGGGTAAATAATGAAGACCCTAATAAAGAAACTTTAACTTTATGTAGTGGAAGTGTTATTGACTATAATGATGTATATGCTTATATTCAACATATAGAAGATACTTACGATTTAACTATATTAGAAGTAGCTTACGACCCTTATAATGCCACACAATTTGTTCAAAGACTAGAAGAAGAAGGATATATATGTGTAGAAATTAGACAAGGGCCTTTAACACTTAATGAACCTACTAAAGACTTTAGAGATTGTGCATATGATGATACTCTTCATCATAACGGGGATGGTTTATTGACTTGGGCTATAGGTAATGCAGTTACTAGACAAAATGCACAAGAATATATCCTATTAGATAAAGCAAAAAGTGAGGATAAGATTGACCCCGCGGCAGCTTTAATGAATGCTCATTGTAGAGCAATGGAATTACTAGGAAATGACGACGGAATATTCTGGTGTCCCGATTTAGATTAATTAAATATTAATTTTTCAGCAACTTGTAATAAGATTCCGTGTTATTATGTATATAGCGAGTAAGTTTCTTGAGAGGGAACTTACTTCTTTTATTTATATAAGGAAAGGAGACTGTTATTGTGGGCTTATTCTCAAATATTGCTACCAAAATAACTAACTTCTTTTATCGCACCCCAGTTACAAGACAGCTAGATTGGGTTTCTAATAGTTTCTCCTTTCTTAATAGGGATTTAGCTACTAACGAAACTATCTATTCTGCTGTTAGTATGTTAGCTAATGGAGTTGCTTCAGCTCCCGTAACACTTTCCCAAGATTATAAGAGATTTAAGCCACAAGAACATAAACTAGCTGAATTGTTTGATTTCGGCCCTAATCCTTATATGACAATGTTTGAGTTTATAAGAACTTTAGAAACATTAAGAGATACTTATGGTGCAGGATATGCTTTAAAAGAGTATCAAGGGAATGGGAAGCTAAAATACTTATATGTTATTAAACCACATAGGTGTGAACCAGTATTGGATAGAGATACTCATGAAGTATACTATAGAGTATCTGACGATGATGGAGATACAGTATTCATTCATTGTAGCGAAATAATCGCTGTCCATCATTTAACTACTGATGGATATACTCCAATAAGTCCTTTAGATGTACTTAGAAATACTATTCAATATGATAATTCTATTAAAGAGTTCTCACTTAATCAAATGGTTAATGGGTTAAAACCTAATATAGTTGTAAAAGTACAAGGTAAGATGAATAAAGAAAATCTTGCTATGTATCAAGAACTATTAAAAGGATTTAAAAAGAATGGGGTACTTTTTGTAGATAGTGGTAAAGAAGTAACAGATTTAAAAAATGCTACTTATGTAGACCCTTCAATAGCTAGTATAGAAAAGATTACCGTTGAAAGAGTTGAACGTTGTTTCAACATGCATGGTAAACTTACTGGTGCAGCTACTGATGGTGAAGATTTATTATATTTAAAAGATTGTTTACTCCCTATTATCCGTATGTATGAACAAGAATTTACTAAAAAACTTGTTTCAAAATCCGAAAGGTTACGTGGTATTAAAGTTAAATTTAATATGAACGGGTATGCTAGAGCAAACATGAAAGACCGTGCTCAATTCTATCAATATATGATAAGATGCGGTGTATTTAATCCTAATGAAATTAGAGCTTTAGAAGATTTACCTCCTTATAATGGAGGAGACCAATACTATGTATCAAGAGATATTTGTCCTACTGACCAGATAAGAGACTTGGTAAATAGTGCTGGAGGTACAAGTACTCCTACTGAAACAGAAACAACTGGAAGTAGTAGAAGTGATAAAGAAAAAGAGGGAGGTGCAAAATCTAATGAGTAATTCAAAATATTGGAATTTAGCAGTTAAGGAAGATAATTCTAATGTTGCTGATTTATATTTATATAATATTATAGATGATTTTGCTTACGAAGGTTATACCGATTCTGCTGAAAGTATTTTAAAAGATATAAATTCTCTAGGTAATATAAAAACATTAAATGTGTTTATAAACTCTCCCGGAGGAAGTGTTTTTGAAGGTATTTCTATAAAGAATATGCTTGAAAGACAAAAACTTAAAGGATGTTTTATTAATGTAGTTATTGATGGACTTGCTGCTTCTATAGCTAGTGTAATAGCTATGGCAGGAGATAAGATTACAATGCCAGAAAATGCTTTAATGATGATTCATAGAGCAAGTTGTGGTTGTATGGGAAATGCAGATGAATTTGCCAAACAAATCGAAGTCCTTAATAAAATAGATTTAGTTCTTACTAACACTTATGTAACTAGAAGTAATGGACTTCTTACCGAAGAAGATGTTACTAATATGTTTAATAGTGGTGATACATGGTTAACAGCACAAGAAGCTAAAGACTTCGGATTATGTGATGAAATTACTGAAAAACTAGAAGCTGTTGCTAAGTATGAAGATTGTACTAAAGATACTAAAGTAGACATGGAAAAATGGTCTAATAAGGTTGACGAGTGGTACAATGAAATTTCTGAAGTAGCAAAAGATTCAGAGGAAGGAGGTAATGACATGGCAGAACAACCAATTAACGTAACTATTAATTTAGATGTTCAAGCTATATTAGATGCTTTAAATCCTATTAAAGATGAAATAGCTAATTTAAAAGCAACTATTGAAGCAACAAAAATTCAAAATGAAGCAGAAGAAGTTGAAGATGGTTGTGAGAAAAAGAATGAAGACGATTCAGAACCTATAGACGAAGGTGAAGAAGTCGAAGACAAAGTTGAAGATGTAGTTGAAGACAAAGTTGAAGACGAAGTTGAAGACGAAGTTGAAGACAAAGAAGAAAAAGAAGAAGTCGAAGAAGAAAAGAAAGATGAAGTTGAAGATGGTTGTAAGAAGAAAGCTGAAGTCGAAGAACAACCTGAAGATGAATTAGACATAAATTTCTTTGATAATTTATTAAAAGATTTAATGTAATTAATATAAGGAGATTACAAAATGGATAGACAAGAACTAAAAGATTTACTTGATTCTTTAGTTGACCAAGTAAAAGTTGAAAATGATAACTATAAAGCTATGTTTGGTAATGCTGATTTTACAGCAGAACAAAGAAAAGCTAAATATGAAGATATATTAAAAATTACAGATCAAATAAAAGAAGTTAAAGCACAAATTGAAGAATTTGATAATAAAATGAGTGCTAAATTGAAAGGGGATTCAAAAATGGAAGATTCTAGAAAGAATGAAATAATTGCTATGAATGCAGAAGTAGTTAGAGCTGCATTAGACAACAGACCTGCTGATTTAAGCAAATTCTCAAACGAAGCAGTTGAAGGTAACTTCACAATCGATGGTGGAACTCATATGACTAGAGGTGATAAATTATTACCAGCTAACATGAGTAATGATTTATTATATGAACCATTTGCTAAAAACCAATTTAGAGAATTATCTAGATTTACAGCTATCATGAACTTAGAATTACCTAAGATTTCATTTGATGTAGCTACTGGTTCAGGTACTGCAGGAAATGTTCATAATGTTGGTGCTGGTGTTCCTGCTTTCTTAGATAGTGACTCTGAAACAGCTAAAGAAATCAAGAGTACAGCTGCTTTAATTAAATTCGAAAGAAACAAATTCAAAGTATTCTGTGCTATTCCAGAAACAGTTTATAGAGGAACAGATGTTAACTTAATGGAAGTTGTTAACGCAGCTTTACAAAGTGGTTTTGCTAAGAAAGAAAAAGGTATGGTATTAGAAGAAAAAGTTGTTACTTCTGGAACAAACGATGCTGATGCTCCTGTATCTTTCTATACAGAAATAGGTGCTGCAGCATATGGAAACACAGCTAACACTTCAGCTATCAAGAAAATTGAAGGTGCAACTTTATACGATGCTATAATCAATGCTATCTGCGATTTAGAAGAAGACTATGCACAAAATGCGGTATTAGTTTTAAGAAAAGTTGACTACTTCAAGATGATTAAAGAATTAGTTAACCAAAATGCTACATTATTTGGAGCAAAACCTGAAGAAGTTTTAGGTATCCCAGTTAAATTTATAGACGCAGCTAAAACTCCAATCTTAGGAGACTTTAGATATTCTCATTACAACTATGACTTATCTATGGAATATGATAGCGACAAAGAAATCTTAACAGGTGTTAGAAGATTCGTTGTTACTGCATATGTTGATCATAGAATTACAATGAAATCTGCATTTAGATTAATCAAAGTTACTCCCAGTGAAGGCTAATCCTCCAGAACAAGGGGGAGGGGAGGAAAATACTCCCGATACTCAAAACTTAGATGTTACTACATCTTATACTGAAGAAGAGTTAACTGCTATGACAAATAGTCAACTTAAATCTATTTGTGATGATTTAGGAGTTACTTATAATTCTTCAGCTACCAAAGCTACTCTTGTAGGTCTTATTTTAGGGGCTCAAGGAGGTAATTAATTATGATTACCGTTTCTCAAGCTAAAGAATGGTTAAGAATTTTAGACAATGATAGCGATGCTTTATTAGGAAGATTAATTAGTCGTAGTCAAGCTATTATTCAAGCTTCTACAGGAGTTGGGTATGAGTATGAGGATTTAATTGATACTTACTCATACCCACAAATTGATGACCTTTATAATACAGCACAAACTATGATTGTTACTAATTTATATAATGAAGTTGATGAAGACTCACCCTCATTAACTTCTATTCTAACTCAATTAGAGATGGAATATTTAAGGTGGAAACAAGCTAATGAAACTACCTAAACCCAAATACTATACTGAAAAGTATAACCTAAAGCCACATGAGTTTAGAAGTAAAATTTCTATTATGAGATTAGACGATACTACCGATGAAGACAATATTCCTAGTAACACTTGGATTATTTTAGCACAAGAAATGGCGAATATTAATACGACTACTACGGATGAAACTAATGATTCCAAGGGGCCTATTAATATTCACCGTGCTAGAATAATTATAAGATACCCACTATCTTATCTCCCTACTGAAAAAGATAGGGTTAAATACGGTAACGACTGGTATAATATAACCGCAGTAACCGACCTCCAAGAATGTCATGTATTTTTAGAACTTACTTGTGAGAGGATAAGAAGTTGAATATATCAATAAAAGGTGTAGACAGGCTATTAAATAAATTAGATAGATTGAATCATATAAGAGCCATGCAGGCTCTAGAGGAAGTTTCTCATATGGTACTAAATGAAATCAAAGATGCCTGTCCTAAAAATACAGGTTCTGCCGCTGCGAGTGTAGGGATTTCAGATAAGAGAGATTACAAGTTATCCGCATATATGGATATAGGTCTTAGTCGTAAGACTGGCCCTTGGGACTCTTGGAAAGGTGCTTACTTTCAAAACTACGGCTACCATAACTGGGGTCGTGGGGGAATATATCACGGTAAGTATGTATTTGTCAATCAAATGTGGTTTGAAAATGTAGCTAATAGTGTTAAGGGTGAGGCAGGAAAAAGAATTAAAGCAAGATTAAAAATGATGATACTTGCAGAGTGGGGAAGGTAGGTGATTACTAGATGACTATAGAGAAACTTATAAGAACAGCTCTTAGTGAAGTAGTTGATATAGCACAAAAGGAAGGAATTAATCTTAGGTCTTATTTTGTAAATAGACACGATTTATCTTTACCATGTATTGCTTATAACTATACTAGTAGACCTGCATACTTTACTGATAATTCATGTAAATCAGATTACTTTACCGTTACGGTAAATTTATTAATAAATACAAAAGTAGAAAAATATAAAAGATTAATTGTTGATAGTATGGAGAAATATGGGTTTGTTAGAACCCTTACTTCTGCTACCTATCAAGAAGATAGTGGCTATTTTAATACCCCTATCCAATTTATTATTTCGATAAGAAAGGAAGATGACAATGAGTAAGAAGGCCGTTGGTATTTGCAAATGTCATTATGCAGTTTTAACTGTAACTCCTCAAGAGAGTGGGCAAGACTTAATCTCATATGGTACTCCAGTTAAAATACCAGATTTAGAAGAAATATCTATTACAGAAACTTATGCAGAAGGTAAAAACTATGCTGATAACATCTGTAACATAGCTGTTAAAATTGTTAACAATGCTGACATCTCAATGACATTCTCTAATGTATCAAGAAAGATAGAAGCTGAATTAGCAGGTAAGACATATAATAATGGTCAAATGGAATCAAATGTTGAAGATACTCAAAAATCTGTAGCAATTTTATTCCAAAAGACTTTTGATGATGGTTCTTATGAAAATATAGTTTACTACAACTGTAAATTATCTAGAGATGATAACGGAGGTTCAACTAAAGGTGAATCTATTTCATTCCAAGGTGTTACAATCTCTGGTACAGCTATCCCACTAAGCAATAATAAACTTTCTTATATTATAGCTAGTGATGAAGTTGGAGAAGATGCTCAAGCTAAAGCTAAGTTAGATAACTTCTTTAATAAAGTACAGTTTATAGATGTTGAAAATTCTTAATATATAAATTTTATGGGGGAGGTATTACCTCCCCCTTTTTTATTGCATTAAATAAAGATTAACTGCTTTAAAAATAACCCCTTATTATATTAATATAGAAAATTTTTGTTTTGAGGTGAGTTATATGGCTTTAGGAAGAAAAGAAAAACGTATATTTATAGGAGATAAAGAATATCTCTTAGCTTTTGATAATATTTCAATTAGAGTTTATAAGGAATTATATGGGGTTAGTTTTATGAAAACTTTTCATTTACTAGGAGAGTTTGATGATGAAACTATTATAGACTTTGCTACTGCATGTGTTAGAGAATTAGATAGTCCCGATGTTCCTTTGGGTGCTGAATTATTAAATAAACACGATTTAGTTGAAATATTACTAGGTTGTGGTGATGATATAGTACAATTTGTTATTGAAGGTCTTCCAAAAAGAAAAGAAAAAAAGTAGAAACTTCTTCGGATAATATGGAAGAACCTGAAGATATAGAATTAGATTGGTTAGAATATTTTTATTGTACCATCTTAAAACGTTCCGAGTATGATTTTTGGACTAGTGATTTAAGAAGAGTATTTTCTCAAATAGATATCTATACGGACATGAATCAAAAACGTGAGGAACAACGTAAAAAATCCGAAGAAGAACAACAATTACGTAAAGAAGGTAAGAAGAAAACTACCTTAAAAGTATTAGATTAGGAGGCTTATAAATGGAATTTAAAGATGTATTAAATAACATGTATAAAAATGAGTTAACATCTACAGATTTTCAACAAAAAGAAACTAGACAACTATTTGAAGAGTCTAGAGTATATTCAAATTTACTAAATTATTCTACTATAATTAGTAATCTTTCACCTGTAGTATATGATAAAGAGGGTAATAAAGCATTTGATTTTTATCCTACTACTAATAGTGAAAGAAGTGCTATTTTATCTACTTATGTAGATGAAGAAGTATATAGAAAAACAAATAATGTGGATATGTATGCAGAAGATTTAAAAATGAAAGTAGCTGATATGGCTGAAACAATATTCGCCAACTATTTTAAAAATAAAGCAACAGCTACCGCTACTACAGGAACTACCTTAGATGAGAGATTAGTTGCTTTAAAGGACTCTTTTGGTACAAATTCTTTTGTTATAGTAGCAGGTTTTACAACATACTTAGATATAATGAAAGAATATCGTAAAGATTTTCCATATCAAATCTTATATTCTCCTAAAGTAGAAAATGATGGATTATATGGATTTAGTGCTAATAGATTATATGTTACTTCTACTATTGGAGAAATAGATCAAAAGAAAAAAGTATTAACAGGTCAATATGTTTTCGCATTAAATGTAATGAATTTACAAGTTGGTTGCGATAAAGTTTATAAAGCATAATTAATACTCGATTCTAGGAAAGGAGGTTAATATATGGCTGAAGAACTTTTGATAACCCTTGGTGTCCAAGATAAAAATGCAACTGCTCAAATAAGGGCACTTAGTAATAATATTAAGTCTTTAGATAATCAAATAAAGATTGCTAGTTCTGGAATGAAAGGGTTTGGAACTTCGTTATCTGGATTGCAACAAAAATATACCTTACTTACATCTAAGATGAAAAATATGCAAACCCAATTGCGTTCATATAAAACTAAATTATCTGAAGCTAATGACGGTATTCAAAGACAACAAGCTTTAATGGCTGAATTATCTGCTAGAGGAGAAGAAAACTCCACAGCTTATGCTAGAGCCGCTTCTTCTTTAGATAAATATAGGTCTCAAGCAAATAGTACTCAAAATGGTATTGCGGAACTAGAGGGTAAGATTCAAAATCTAAACCAACAAATATCTCAAACGGAAACCTTAATGGGTAATTTTAGTTTACTGCATTTTGGGGAACAAGCAGTACAAATAGGACAGAATTTCCAAAATACGGGACAAAAGATTCAAAATGTAGGTAAAGGACTACAAACCGTAGGTACTACAATTTCAACATTATCTGCACCATTTGCCGTGGCTGCAGTAGGAGCTGCAAAAGCTGCAATATCTTACGAAGATGCATTTGCTGGAGTACGTAAGACCGTAGACGGTACTGAAACTCAATTAAGTCAATTAAGTGATGCAATTCGTAATATGGCAAAAGAAATGCCAACGAGTGCAAATGAAATAGCTGCAGTTGCAGAAGCTGCAGGTCAATTAGGTATTAAAACTCCCGATGTTGCAGAATTTACAAAAGTAATGGTAATGTTGGGAGATACTACTAATATGAGTGCTACAGAGGCAGCTACTCAATTAGCACGTTTAGCTAATATTACAGGTATGAGTGCTGACGAGTATTCTAATTTAGGTGCTTGTATAGTTGACCTTGGAAATAATTTCGCCACAACTGAAGCTGAAATTACAACAATGGCATTGAGACTTGCTGGTGCAGGTACTCAAGTAGGAATGAGTGAGGCTCAAATTCTTGCTTTTGCTACATCCTTAAGTTCTCTTGGTATAGAGGCTGAAGCTGGGGGTTCAGCTTTTAGTAAGGTAATGGTAAATATGCAATTAGCCTGTGCTGAAGGAGGTCAAGCATTAGAAGACTTTGCTAGAGTTTCTGGAATGTCTGCTGATGATTTTAAAAATAAATTCGAAACTGATGCGGCTGGTGCTATTATAGCTTTCATAGACGGCTTAGGTAATATAGATGAAGAAGGTGGGTCTGCAATTGAAACACTTGATGAAATGGGAATATCCGAAGTACGTTTAAGAGATGCTTTATTGAGGGCCGCTAATGGTTCTGACATATTTCAAAGTGCCATTGAAACTGCAAATACTGCTTGGGAGGAAAATTCAGCTTTAACAGAAGAAGCCGCTAAGAGATATGAAACAGTACAATCTAAAATAGAAATATTAAAGAATAAGATATATGATTTAGGTATTTCTTTAGGAGAAAAACTTCTTCCATATGTTGAAGAATTTATAGATTGGGCATCTGATTTAGTTGAGTGGTTTGGTAATTTAGATGAAGGTACACAAAAATGGATTCTTAAACTAGGATTATTAAGTGCTGCAATAGGTATGGGAGTAACTTTACTTGGTAAATTTACATCTGGAATAGGTAGTGTTACTAGTGGTATTGGTAGTATTATAGAATTAATAGGTAAATGGGCTTTAAAACAAGCTGGAGTTTCTACTGCTTTAGGAGGTACTACTACAGCTTTAAGTGGTATGAGTACTGCAACTTCTACTGCTGCAGGTGGATTAGGTGCTGTATCTACAAAAGCTAGTCTTTTATCTACTATCTGTAACCCACTTACTTTAGGTATAGGGGCTTTGGTAACAGCTATAGCTGCGATTGGTATAGCTTGGTATAATAATGAAAAGAAATGCGAAGCTGGAGCCCAACAACTTAGAGAAGCTGGTTTTGTTGCAGAGGACTTAACAGGTAAAGTTAAGGGTACTACTAATGCTTTAGATGAATTATTTGGTCATGAATATAATATCAAATTTAGTGATGAATATAAAACTAAAACTCAAGAGATTGAGAATAATGTAAAAGATTGGCATGATAGATTAATTGAACTTCAAAAAAATATTGATGAAATTCTAAATAATACAGAGATAGACCAAGAAACTAAGCAAGAACAAGTACAAGCGGTGGTTCAACCTTGGATAGATGAATTAAATCAAGGTAATGAAGAAATTGCTACTAATCAACAAGAACTCTACAGTAACGTAGAAAAGTATGCCGCAGATACTTTTGGTAAAGGTTCTGAATACTATACAGAGTATATGTCTCAATACGAAAGTTTTATGACCGGATATCAATATAGATATGATAAAGATAATCAAGAATTATTAAGTATCTATGAAAAACTAGCTTCTGGCGAAATGACTATGACTGATGAGTTAAGAGACCATATAATGGATGTACGTGAAGATATGGCTAATGCTCAAAAAATGCTTAATATGGAAACTTCCGATGACTATATTAATCAATTAGTTTTAATGGCTGAACAAGAAAAAGTAATTGGTGATGGAAGAGTTGAAAATATTCGAAAAGCTACCGATGACATAATTAAATCTAAGAGACAAGAAGCAGATTCTTGGGCAGAAGAAGAATATAAAAAAATTGATGCATTGAAAATGAGTGGTGCTATAACAAAGGAAGAATACGATAGGGCTACTGAAGCTATAAAATCACAAGAAGATAATATGAAACTTCTAGGTGAAACTACAGCTAACCAATATGGTATTATGGCAATGTATAGTAAAGAATATGCTGACCAACATGGTTTACACACACAACAAGTTGAAGGCGACATTGAGGGTCTTTTCCAAGTATATGATGAAAACGGAAATGCTATGAGAACGGTATTTGCAACAAATGAGGAAGCACTTAAATTATATGCACAAGCTAATGGCGGTGCATGTACTACCGTAAAAGGTGAATGGGGTGCAATGACTGAAGTTGTTGTAGACCAAAACGGTAATATTATAGCACAATTAACTGATAATAACTGGGCTTGGGAAAATAATGCTCAAGCAGTATGTGATGCTTTAAAGACAGAAATTGACTCTGTTAAATTAGGAAGTAAATCTACTGACGAAGCTATGGAAACTATTAAATCTAAATTAGCTAGTGGTGAGTTATCTGCACAACAATTTGGATTTACTAGTGAAGAAGCATTCCTACAATGTGCTAGAGAAGCATTAAATTGTCAAGGAGATGTGGACACTTTAAAACGTAGTGTAAACAATCTTCCTAAAACAACAACTATTACTGTTACTGATAACGGTACTGTAAAAGATGTTCAATGGAAAATTAATGGTATTCAAGGTAAGACTGTAACAGTTACTGTTAATCAAGTGCCTGGTACTGTAGTCCAACACACTCGAGGAGGTAGCTGGACTATTAATGAACAAGGTACTCATGGTCAAGTCGGTCAAGAACAATTAGCTAAATTTAATGAATCTTGGAGAGGTTCAAAGAGTTGGGAATTAATTGACGGCCCTTATGTTGATTTAGGGTCTGATGGTAAAACTAGTAGAGCTTTATTAGGGGTAGGTGCTAGTATTAAATCTAATGCTACTTCTACTGATATGATGTTAAAAGCTGTACAAGATGAAGTGCAAAGACAATTTGATGAAGTTTATTTAGATTATGCTAATAGAAATAGTCAAGTAAGTCAACTTGCATTTAAATTTGGAAACCCACAACAAGTTATAAATAATAACTCTAACTTTGACGATAATAGAATAATTACTGCTTTATATGAAGTTATAGGTGCTATTACTGGAATTAATTTAAATCCTACAATTTCTTTAAATCCCAAAGGTTTAGCAAAAACTCTAACTCCATATATTGATAGAGAATTAGATGTTAGAAGTAAGAGAAGATAATTAAGAGATATGCGTTAACTAAGTGTTAACTCATATCTCTTTTTTTATTTTAAAATATACACTAGATTAAGGAGGTGTATATTTAATGTCTTTTTATATGACTTTTGACAACGGTAAAACTAATAGAAACTTTCATATAGAAATAGCTGAAAGACCTTCTATTCCAATAGCAGAAGATAATGTGGAATATATACAAGTTCCAGGCAAAGATGAAAACTTAACTAGAAAAGACGGGTTTAATAATAGACAGCTCCAAGTACAGTTTAGTTTTTCAGATAAAACTAATTTAATCGGATATATGAGACCGTTTATTTCTCAATTACGTAATTCAAAATCTTTTTATTTTTCTGACGATACTTCTATTGAGTATAGAATAAAGAATGTTATTATAAGTGATATTGAGAGAGAAGTTAGAATTTTAGGGACATTTACAGTTACATTTGTAATAGACCCATTTTGTTATTATAGAAATGTAGCAACTATAGATGCGAAAAGTGTTCCTTCATTTACTAATATAGGAGATTTCTATTCCAAACCGTATATCAAGGTTACTTGTAGTGGTACAGTTACAAATACTCAATTAATAGTGAATGATTTAGTTATGAATTTTAAAACTATTACAGATTTTATAGAAATAGATTCAAATATTAGAAAGTGTTATAAAGGAAGTCCTTCTAATAGTTTGGGGGATAAAGTAGAAGCTACAGATTATCCTATACTTAAAACAGGTATTAATAATATTAGTTGTTCTAGTAATATTACTCATGTATATATTGAACCAAGATGGAGGTGTTTCTAATTGAGTGTTAAATTATTTAGTGCCAATTCTACTGAAAGTGATTGGAAAACACTTGGAATTGATTTGGAATCGGAGATACTTGATATAGATGTAGCAGAACATTTAAATCAATCATTTAGTGTTACAATGACTTTTGATATTGATTCTGAATTGGGAAACCTTATTAATTTTAATGATATAATTGTATGTACTACAAATAATATTATAGATGGAAAAGTATACTGCGAAGAACCATTTAGAGTTAAGTCAATTAATAAAGATATTACTACTATAGAAGTATATGCGGAACATATAATTTTTGACTTAGCTGATAATCTTATTGAGCATTGTTCTATAGATAATTTATCTGGAACATTAGCTGGTCAAGCTATCTTAAATTCAACTATAGAACCCCACCAATTTTCTTTTGATAGTACAATAACATCAGCAGGAACATTTGTAGTAGAAAATGTAGACCCTATTACAGCTTTTATAGGAGAAAACGGATTTAGTTCGACTTATAATGCTGATATGGTTATGCATAATAATACTATTAAAATGATGAATGATAGAGGTTCAGACCGAGGGGTAGTAATAGAATATGGTAAAGATTTATTAGGAGTTGACTACTCTTCCGATTTTTCCGAAGTATATACTAGAGTTATTCCTTCTGCGGATAATGGTAAGGTAACACTTCCCGAAAAAACTTACGATAGTCCTAATATAGATAAATATCCTCATCCTATTACTAGAAAAATAGAGTTTAATGATATTAAAGTTAAATCTTTGAATAGCAACAAAAGTAAGTTAAAATTTGAATTTACTTCTCAAGAAAACGGTAATGTAACATTTGAAATACAACTAGGTAAATTTGAAAATGGTTATAAAATGCACGAAGTAAGTATTGAAGAAGTATCAATTATAGATAAAGACTCCGACTCTTCAAATAGGAAGAATCTAGTAACTAATGGAGATTTTAAAGAACATTTTACAGATTGGACACTTACAGGTATTTCTGATGCAGCTACTAGAAGTGAAGATACTTATGTTATATTACCAATAGGTGAAACTTATAAGTCTTCCCCTAATTCTTTTGATATTAAACACATTAGTATTCCTATAACTAGTGGTAAGACCTATGAGGTAGAAGTTACATTAAATTCTACTATTGTTAGAAAAGCACAAGTTATTGTAAATTCAATAAATAAAGCTTATATTAATGAAACAGTAGATTTAGGAAGTAAAGAGAATACCGAAGGTTTTGATAGCTTAATAGAAGCACAAGCTGAATTAAGAAAATCTTGCGAACAATTATTTACAGTAGATAAAGTGGACGAACCTAAAGTTACAATAGATGTAGAATGTGCTGTATTAACATCAACCGAAGAATTTAAGGATAGTACTTCTGCAAAGATATGGGTAGGAGATACTGTAGGAGTTAGGTACTCTAAGATTGGGCTAGATATAAAAACAAGATGTATCGAGTCTCATTTCAATCCTATTAATAAAGAAGTTACATCTTTTACTATAGGTAATGAGGAAAGCTATTTCTCTACTAGTGTTACAGAAGCTACAAAAACTGACCAAAATTTAAAGGATAAAATTGAGAATTTAGTTCAAAACGGGCAAGTAATAAATACGGATAAAATAGTAAAACAAGCAGTAGAAGAAGCTACTAATATAATAAATAACGGTCTTGGTGGATATGTAGTTAAAACTAGAGATGAAATTCTTGTCATGGACACCGACAATAAAGATACCGCTATGGTAATAACTAGAATGAATAAAAATGGTATCGCTGTATCTACTACTGGTTACGGAGGCCCTTGGTATGGTCTTGTAACAGGAGGTAAATTAGTAGTTAATGAAGCCACTTGTAATAAATTTACAGCTTCTTTAATAAATGCGGGTATATTAAAGAGCAATGATGGGTCATCTTGGTTTGATTTAGAAAATGGAACATTTAGTTGGGCAAATGGTCAACTAAAATTTGACGGTACTGACTTAACTATAGGGATAGACGATGCTACAGTAAATGATTTATTAAATGCTACATTTAATGTTTTAGTAGATAGAGAACATTTAGTAATTCCTTTAGATTCTAATAGTTTCCCTGTTGATTCAGCTACTTATACTTTTAAATTTACGGTGTTAAAAGCTAACACTACTACTGAAACTCCTTGTTTAGTTACAAAGGTTACTCCAAAAACAAAAATTGATGGAGTATCTTTCACAATGAAAAACAACACTTGTTCTATGGTGGTAGATAATAGTAAGAGATTTTTAGGTATTAATGGAGATTCCTTTGAAGTTACTTTAGAGATTTTAGATTATACTTTATCTAAAACTATTTCTTGGTCAACTATAGTACAAGGTAGAGATGGTAAAGATGGGGTTAATGGAACTCCCGGTATTTCTTCTTACTTCCACGTTAAATATTCTCCTGTACCAAATCCTACAGCAAGTCAAATGACTGAAGAAGTTAATGAGTATATCGGTACTTATGTAGATAATATCGCTACTGATTCAAACGACCCTAGTTCTTACACTTGGGTAAAATTAATAGGTAAAGATGGTACTGATGGTATTCCGGGAACTAATGGTACTGATGGTAAAACTACTTATCTCCATATAAAATATTCTGATGATATGGTAAGTTTTACAGCGAATAATGGTGAAACTCCGGGTAAATATATGGGTCAATATGTAGACTTCATAGAAACCGATAGTTTAGTATTTAATGATTATGTTTGGGCATTAATTAAAGGTAAAGATGGGGTAGATGGTACTAACGGTACTCCGGGTGTAAGTTCTTACTTCCACGTTAAATATGCTCCTAATAATAATCCTTCAGCTAGTGAGATGACCGATACTCCACAAGAATATATGGGTACTTATGTAGATAGTAATAAAGCAGATAGTAACGACCCAAAGAAATATACTTGGATAAAAGTTTTAGGTAAAGATGGTACATCTATTTCAATAGATTATACCGTAGACACATTACCTACTAAAGGAGAAGTTGGTAAATACTATTATGTTAACGGTACTGGTATTCTATGGAGATACGAAAGTAGTGGTTGGGTAAAATTAGGTAAAATTCAAGGGCCTCAAGGTATTCCAGGCACTAACGGGGAAGATGGAAGAACTCAATATCTTCATATCAAATACTCTAATGATGGTGGAAGTACATTTACTACTAATAATGGTGAAGATGTAGGTATGTATATAGGTACTTATGTAGACTTCGAAGAAAAAGATAGTAATGTAGTAACCAAATATAAATGGGCTAGAATTAAAGGTACTGATGGTACTTCAGCAAGTTATGTAAAGATTGTAGAAAGTGCTAGAGTGTTTAAAAAGACTCAAAGTGCTACAAGTTACTCACCTACAACTATTACACTTACTCCAGAATTAACTAATTGTACTTTCGGTAAGTGGCAATATAGTACGGACGGGGGAAAATCATGGACTACTGTAACAAGTGGATTAAATGGTTTAACTGTAAGTACTGGAGTATTAACAATATCTAATACATCAGCATTATATACAAGTACTATTACTTCCGTATCATTTAAGGTTACTGCTAGTGATGGTTCTTCTGATGTGTCTACTATAACTAGACTTACTGATGGTATTGATGGAGAAAATGGTATTGATGGTGAAAATGGTGAAAGTGCTACTAATGTAATTTTAGGAAATGAAAATCACACATTCCCAGCGACTAGTGATGGTAACGCAAAAGCTACTACAATTACTTTTGAAATAGATGGTTTTGTGGGAACAGAAGAAAAAGCTGTTACTATAGGAACAATAAGTGGAGTTCCTACTGGAATGACTATTACTAAGCAAGGTTCAGGAACTACCAATGCTACTATAACAGTAAAAGTTACTACTTCTATGAAATCTTTAAACGGTATTGTTACTATCCCAGTTACTTGTAACGGTCTTACTTTTAATAAGCAATTTACTTATTCTTTATCTGTTCCCGGCAAAGACGGAGAAGACGGTATTAATGGTACTAATGGTATTAATGGTACTTCTAGTTATTTCCATATTAAATATGCACCAAATGGAAATCCTACTTCTGCTCAAATGACAGAAACCGTAAATACTTATATAGGAACTTACGTAGACCAATCTCCTACTGACTCTAATGACCCAAAGAAGTACACTTGGAGTAAGTTTATAGGTCAAGACGGTAATAAAGGAGAGAAAGGTACTCCGGGTAAAGATGGTAAAGATGGTACTACTTACTATTTACACATCAAATACTCTAATGACGGTAAAACTTTTACAGCAAATAGTGGGGAAACTCCGGGGGATTATTTAGGACAATATGTAGATACTAATGAAGCCGATAGTACTACTTTTAGTAAATATACTTGGAAGAAGATTAAAGGAGATACTGGGGCTCAAGGTATACAGGGGCCAGCAGGTACTTCTAGTTATTTCCATGTTAAATATTCTGCTGTAGCAAATCCTACTTCAAGTTCTCAATTAACTGAATCTCCTAGTGATTATATAGGTACTTATGTTGATAGTAAGCCTACCGATTCTACTGACCCTACTAAATACACATGGTCTAGGTTTAGAGGATATGATGGAAATAAAGGGGAGAAAGGTACTCCAGGCGTAAACGGAGTTGATGGTAAAACTTATTATTTACACATTAAATACTCTAATGATGGTTCTACATTTACATCAAATAACGGAGAAACTCCAGGTGCTTGGTTAGGTCAATATGTTGATACAGTAGAAGCTGATTCTACAACATTTAGTAAATACACTTGGGCTAAAATAAAGGGAGATAGTGGTGCAAATGCTAGTTATGTAAGAATAGATGAAACATCTCAAGTATTCTTAAAAGCAAGTGGTGCTACATCTTATAGTCCTTCTAATATTAAATTAACTCCAGTATTTACAAACTCTACTTATAGTAAATGGCAATATAGTACTAATAACGGTACTTCTTGGACTGATGTAAAAAGTGGTTCAAATGGATTGACAATTAGCAATAAGGTATTAACTATAGCTAATACTTGTTCTTTATATACAAGTTCTATAAAGTCTATATTATTTAAAGTAGTTGGTACTAATAGTGTTTCTGATATAATGACAATTGTTAGAATAGCTGATGGTGAAGCAGGGGCTACTCCTAATTTTAATTTAGCTTCAGGAACTACTAGTAGTAAGAGTATGGTTGGAACAAACTCTACTAACCAAACTAGTACATGGTTTGACTTAGATTGTAGTAAAATACAAGGTAAGCAAGTTACGGTTTCTTACGACTGGAGTGTTACTGGGGATTCTATATCTGGTACATTTAAATTTCAAACAACTGCATCTACTTGGCAAGAGTTATCTAATACAATAACAGTAAGTTCTACTAATAAAAGTGGACATAGTGTTTGTACTTTAACTATAGGTAGTAGTAATACTGATGCTAGAATCCATTGTAGATGTGATAACCTTGTAGGTACGTTAACTATAAGTAATTTTAAAGTTGAATTAGGGCCTAAAGAAACGGCATGGTTACCTACAGTAGATGAGTTAAACGGAAAAGATGCAACAGTAATTCAATTAGGTAATGAGAATCATACATTTAAAGCTACTAGTAATGGTAAAGCTGTGGCTAGTTCTATAAATGTCAATATATTTGGATTTGTGGGAACTGCTCAAACTGCTTGTACTGTAGGTACTATTAGTGGTGTTCCTACTGGTATGACCATTACTGCTAATAATAATGGAAGTAAGTCTACAAGTTTAACTATATCTACTACAACTTCTATGACTTCTGCTAATGGTACTATATCAATTCCTATTACTTGTAATGGTGTTACTATTACTAAGATATTTACTTATTCATTATCTATTCCAGGCACCAACGGTATTAATGGTACTAACGGAACAAATGGAACAAACGGTACTAATGCTAGTTATGTAGATGCAGTTCCTACTACTTTATTCTTTAAATGTAATGCTAATTCTACTAGTTATAGTCCATCTTCTATTACTATCACCCCAACTTTTGTAAATTGTAGTTATTCTAGTTGGCAATATAGTACAAACGGAGGAAGTTCTTGGACTAATGTAACAAGTGGAAATAATGGACTTACAATAAGTAGTAACAAATTAGTAATTGCTAACTCATCTTCTTTATTTACATCAAGTGTAACTAGTGTGGCTTTTAAAGTAAATGCTAGTGGAAGTAAGTATGATGTAGTAACTATATCTAAATTAAAAGATGGTAATACTGGTGCAACGGGTGCAACTGGTGCAGAAGGTGCTACTCCTAATTTTAATATATTACCTAATACTAACCAAGGAACTACTGGTTGGTACTGGTCTATGCAAGAAGGAGATCATACTCGTACCGCTGTAGTAGAAGATGGAATTAATTGTTGTAAATTTACTAGAGGAAGTACAGCTCAATCAGGCTGGTCAGTAATAGGATATGAACCAATTAATAGAGATAAATTTAAAACTAGTACGAAATATACTCTTTCTGTAGAAATTAAATCTAGTGTGGCTTCCTCCGTCAACGTAAGACTTGTAAAGGGAAACGCTACAGAGGCTATATGTGATCAAGTTTGGTTAGGAAACACTAAAGCAAATACTTGGACTAAACTAAGTTGTACACTTACTACTTATTCAACTCTTTCTACCGATAAGGGTCAATCAGTATATTTTACAGGTTTTGCTTCTGGTACTGGAGTATCGCATACATTTAGAAATTTAAAAATTGAGGAAGGGACAAAAGCGACAGCATGGTTACCTACAGTAGAAGAGTTAAATGGGGCAGATGCTATAAATATAATTCTTGGAAATGAAAATCACACATTCGCTGCTAGTAGTAATGGTAAAGCAGTAGCTACAAGTGTTGCTACAAGTGTAATAGGATATGTGGGAACTACTAAAACCGCATGTACCGTAGGAACAATTAGTGGATTGCCTACTGGTATGACAGTTTCTATTAGTAGTAATGGTACTACTAATACTAGTGTAACATTTGCTGTAACCACCAGCTTAACTACAAAGAACGGTACTGTAACAATTCCAGTAACTTGTGGGGGAGTAACAATTAATAAAGTATTCTCTTATAGTTTAGCAGTCGCAGGAGCAAATGGTACTAACGGAACTAACGGTACTAATGCTGTAACTGTAAGACTCAACGCAAGTACTAATGTATTTAAGAGTACTGATGGGGGAGTTACCTTTAGTCCATCTTATATAGATTTTAACGAACACTACACTAATTGTAGCTTTAGTAGTTGGCAATATAGTACTAATGGGGGAAGTTCTTGGACAAATGTAACAAGTGGAAGTCATGGATTTACTACTTTGACTCATGGTTTAAGACTATCTTGTACGAGTGATTTATTTAATACTACTGTAACAGCTATAACAATTAGAATTAATACAAATGTATCTACTGTGTATGACACACTAACAGTATATAGATTATATGATAGAACAGATATAAATGATGCTTTTGAACAAATGAAATTAACAGTTACTCAATCAAATACTAAATGGGAAGCTGCATTTAGAAATGCTAATGCTAATAATATGTTTAAAAATTCTGATGCTAAAACAGGTACTAACGACAACTGGGTAAGTAACGGTGGAGGATTAACTGTAGCTAATGCTTGGGCTTTTCCATTCTACGGGAATGGAGAAAAGTACTTTAAGACTTCTTTTCCTAATGGTATGGCATATGCCGAAGATTTACTACTGGAACCTAATACCGACTATGTATACGAAGCATATATTTATACAGAGGTTGGTATTGATACTACCGATTTAACCCCATTACATTTTTGGATTTGGAGAGGTACAACTCCTACCGCAACTCGATTATGTACTATTAAAGATTATAGACAAACACTTACTAAAGGAAGGTTTAATAAATTATATGTTCACTTTACAACTAATAATGTAAATGAAGCTTTATATGGTAGATTTTTTATATATAGTGATAAAACATCGAGTCATATAGGTGTAAAACGAATATCTTTAAAGAAAGGTACTGTTGAAACTGAATGGACTCAACATCCTAATGAAGTTAAGTCTAGTGTAGTATCTATAGATGAACAAGGAGTTACTGTAAAACATAGCGATGCCGGTACTTATACTCAAATGAGTGCTAAGGGATTTAGTATTAATGATTCTACTACTGGCGATGTTTTAGCTTGGTTATCTAGTAAATCTCAATGGACTGAATTAAAGGTTGATAAAATTTCTGCAAAAAACATTCAAACTATATATGAGGGCCCTTCTAATTTATATGTTAACCATTCAGCCGCTTCTGGGGGAGATGGGTCTGCTTCAAAACCATTTAACTCATTTGCACAACTTAGTGCTTACTTGTCAGCTACTCCTATTATTAATAAAGATTTATTTATTATTGTTAGAGACCCAGGCTTTATCATTAATGAACAACTTAAATTAGAACGATTATTCGGTGGGGGATATATCAAAATAACGTTAGAAGGTAGATTAGTAATATGTAATGGTAATGGTATTGAATGTATTAGATTAGTTCAAATGCCAAGTAAATGGATATGGCTTATAGGTGGTAGGGTATTCGGTTCTGGTGATACTGGTCCAGTATTACAAGACGGAGGGAATGGAAACTCCAGCGGTATTTACGCTACTGATGTAGGTAGGTTAGAAGTTAACAATTTAACTATCGCCTGTAAAAACTACGGTGTACAAACCGAAAGGGTTCATCTTTATACTTACCAATGTGATTTCGGTAAATGTGGTACAGCTATTGACCTATGTCGTCAATCAATTTATTATTCAATGCAAGATGTAGGTAGTTGTAATACTTTCTGTAACCTTCATAGTGGTTCATTTGCTTATTGGGGCAATTGTGGAGGAGTAAGACCTATGGGTCCAGTTATAATGTCTAACGGAGTAGTTTATGATAGTGGTTCAAATTTAAAAGAAACTGCTTCACCTCGTTTCCCTGTAAGTAACCCAAATCCACCAGCTCCAAGTGGTCAAGTATATACTTACACTTATAATTGGACTTCCCATAAAACTTATCAATATCAATGGTCAAATTGGAACGATTCCGATTGTAAACAAGGTTCTTGGGGATACGGACTTAGAGGAGGTCATATGTTCTTTGACTTAGGCTCAATAAGAAATAACTTAACGGGTACAATACAAGACGGTAATACAATAACACTAACAAGAGCAAATAGTGGGGGTAATAGTGGTCAATCAAATGTCTATATAAATGGTTCGACTTGTAGTAGCGCAAGTGGTACTCCTTCTTATGGAGGTCAAACTCATTTAGGTACTCTTGCATGGGGTGAAACTAAGACATTCACTTTACCAAAAGCAATTGTTCAAGGTCTTGTAAATGGTAGTTATAACTCACTTGCAGTATATGTCAATAGTACAGCATCTAATAATTATATAAACATTGTAAATTGTAGTATTACATTGAAAACTAAAAAATAGATTAGGGGGGGGGATATATTCCCCCTCCTTAAAGGAGGTTATTATTGTGATTACACAATATGGAAGTTTAGATGAGAGAAGATTTTCTATTTATGAATATGATATGGTAAATAATGAACAAGTATTAATAGCAACGGTTTATTGCGTAAGAAGAGATAACGGTATGTGGGAGTTACCTGCACCACAAATATTCAATGAGGTTATTTATAATAACAATAAAGCACAATATGAAGCAGCGATACAGGCTTTTAGGAACGATTGTCTAGGAAGTATAAACGAAACTTCAAGTGCATTATTTACTGAAATAGAATCATTGAAAAAAGAAAATGAGATGCTAATGAAAGCAATTGCCGAATTAGCAGAAATTACTGAATAATGAGAGTAGTTAATGCTATATTAATATGGCATTAACTCTTTTTTATTTTATGAGGTAATCTAAATATAATGAGACTATAGAAAGGAGTGTTATCGTGGCTATTTCGAAGAATATTACTATTACTATAAAACAGACAAAAGCTTCTCCTAGCGAAAAAGTATTCATCTATCAAGGGGATTTTGGAGTAGACTTTTATTTCACTTTAAAACAATTTAATTTTGAAATAAAGAATGAAATAAATATTACTAGAGAACTTGCTAGTGGTGCTTATGCTAGTGCTACTGTTTTAAGACCGAATGGAGAAATATTTGAAAGAGACCCATTTCCTGTTACATCTGAAGGTTATTTAAAATTTACAATAACTAAAGATTTTACGGACGAGTTAAGTGATATTGGGGAATATAAAATTCAATTTCACTTATTTGATGGAGACGGAGATGGGGCAAATAGGATAACAATTCCTCCTTTTACTTTTGAAGTAAAGAAATTATTAGAGTAAGGAGGTTATAATATATGGCTATTAAAAGAGAAGTGGTACTTACTATTAATGGTAGTAAAGCTTCTTTGGATAGTAAGATATTTGTATATCGTAATGATAGAGGTATTGATTTACACATACAATTAGTTAATTTCTCATATTTGATTGAAACTCTAACTACTCCTGTAAGAAAAGCTAGTGCTAGAGTTTTAAAGCCCGATAAACTTAATTATTTTGATGTCGATACCTTAGAAGTTGAAAATGATGAAATTATATTCACTATTACTGGTTCAATGACAGATGAATTAGCAGAAATAGGTACTTATAGTGTTCAAATTCATTTATATGATGAAAACGGTAATAGAATATCTATTCCTCCATTTGATTTCTTTGTTCGCCCCTTAATCGCTGACGGAGAAGATAAAGAGGAAGGAGTTACTTATGCTAGAGCGGATTTTGCTAAAGCTGATTTTAATTTAGCTGCACCATCTGATTACGTATTAGATGGGAAATATGTAAGAGTATATTGGCAAACTGGAGACTATGTTACATCTGCAAAACTTAATAATATAGAAAACGGTGTTGAGAAGAATATACTTAAAGAAGCTTTTACCGTTAGAGGAGCATCTTATGGAGATGCTATAGATGGAAAAGTCTATGACGCTGGAATGTCAGCATTAGATATAGTAAAAGATATGCTAACCCATAGAACACTATATAAATACAAATTACCTACTATGAGTTTTTCATCTAACGTAACTAGTTGTGAAATAGGGGCTACAATTTCCCCTACTTTAAAAATCGACTTTGTCCAAAATGACTCTGGAGGTATTGCTAGTTGTTCTATAGCACAAGATGGTACTATAATTAGTACATCTACTCAAACATCTCTTATTAAAGCAGTTATGAATAAAGATAGGGAATATGTTGCAACTGTATACTATTCAGCTGGACCAGTACAAAATGATAATTTAGGAGACCCTTCTCCGGGAAACATCCAAGAGGGTATGTTATCGGCTAGACTTACAATAAAAACTTTAAGACCTTGTTTTGGTTTTTGTGATGTTTCTACTGAAGCACCTTCTGTATCATATATTCGTGCTAAAACTCCATATAAATTAGGAATTACTAAGAGAGAACAAATTAAAGTTACTACTAACGAAGATTCTACTTTAGTGGTTTTTGCGTATCCTTTAACTCTTGGGGAATGTACTAAAATACGATATGAAGATTTAAATGATGATAATAGTAAGAGTATATTTAGTTATACTACTTTAGATATTCCAGATTTAAGTGGTCTTAATCCCGAAACTTATGCAATTTATTACTATATACCTTTAGTTCCTTTTGGGTCTAAAGCAACATTTACACTAACAATATAGAGAGGGGAGGATTAATTTGGCAGAAGTTTTAAGTGCTACTAAACAATTTAAAAGACTGTTTCAAGGTACTCTAGACCCTACTATGAGTTGGGATAGCGAAGAGGAATTAAGAGAATATCTCAAAGACCCTACTTGTCCTAAAAATATGGTTGTTGCAGCAAATGGGAACGGATATATTGTATATGAAACTTCTAGTGGGGTACTAGATTTAAAACAATTAGGTACTTTAGAAGATACTAAATTAGGACAATTAGTTCAAGAATTAAAAACTATAAAATATGACGATGTTCTAATAAAACAACAAGAATCTTCTGACGGTACTATAACCCCTTATTTAGAGTTCTATGCTAACGGAGTACTTATGAAAACTATCGAAATTGGTGGAAGTGGGTTAAACACTTCTCAATTAGATAATATAGAGAAGATTCCAAATATAGAAAAGAATGCTCAAGATGCATATGATACTTCAACAACTACAGCACAAGCTTTATTAGAATATTCAGAGACTACTGATGAAACATTAAGGTTGAAAGCTAATATTTCTTACGTAGATTCTATCAAAGAAGCTCACGAAACAAGAATGGATTGTACCGAATCTAATATAGACTATTTACTAGGGGTTGTAGAGGAACTTACGTATCAAACTATAGCTACTACTAAATATACAATAACTCAAACTACAGCAGAAATTGGAAGTAACGTGGCTAGAATACAACTTAATTGGGATTATAATAAACCCCCTACTTCTCAAGCTATAAACGGGGAATCTTTAGATGTTGGTGTAAGGTCTAAGAATTTTGATAATGTAACATCTAATACTACTTATACATTAACTGCTAGTGATGGAAAGAGTAATCTATCTAAGAGTTTAAGTATCACCTTCTTAAATGGTAAATATTACGGTTCTAAGGAGGTTTCTAGTTATGATAGTAATTTTATCCAATCCTTAACAAAAGTCCTCACAAATGGACGAACTGGTACGTTTACAACGACTTGTGGTCAAGGTCAATATATTTTCTTTGCAATCCCTACAAGGTTTGGAAATCCTTCTTTTACCGTAGGGGGATTTACAGGGGGTTTTGCTAAAGTCGATACAATAGATTACACTAATCCTTCGGGATATGTTGAATCTTACGACATTTACAAGAGTGATTATAGTAATCTTGGAAATACTACGGTAGTTGTGGGGTGATTAAATGGCTATAGAGTTAATTTCTACTATTAAACCCAAAAATAACGGAGAATTTCCCATTGTAGAAGCGAATGATATAAAGGGTGGTTATTATAGTGTCGCTAGTATAGAAGAACGTGATAAAATTCCTAGTGGCAGAAGACAGCCTGGAATGTTATGCTATGTTTTAGGAGATAAGATATATAAACTAAACGATGACTTAAATACTTGGAATGAACTTAAAACAGGTGGTGGTGGAGGAGAAGTTGTTGAATCTAACAATATTTGGATAGGTACTCAACCTCCTACCGAAGACGGTTATAAACTTTGGATAGATATAAGTGATGAAGTTTTAGATGAAACCTTTTCTAGTGCGGTTATAAACGAGTTTAAAAATATAATAAGTTCTCTTACAAATAGAGTGGTACAATTAGAAAAGGAAGTCGAATATCTCAAAGCTAACGGTGGGGGTGGAGGAGGAACTACTCCAGACAAACCACCTATTCCAGATAAACCTTCTACTACTAATGCTACTTTAATGGAATTTGAGGACGGAAGTTTACTTACATTCGAAGATGGTTCAATTATGTGTTTTGATATAGATGAACCTATTTCTACTACGAATGACACATTAATGATATTTGAAGATGGTAGCTTATTAACATTCGAAGATGGCTCTATAATGTGTTTTGATATAGATAAATCTACTAGTACCTCAGATACTATATTAGTAGATGAAAACCTTAATACTTTAACGTTTGAAGACGAAGCTATAATGTGTTTCGAAAAAACTAATTAATAGGAGGATATATAAATGGCTGATTTAAGAAAGAAGTGGTATGATGCCACTCAAAAATTAACTGCTAACAATACTGATAAAATATTAGTGTATGATGGTACTTCAAGTTATACTGTTAATGTAAGTGCAATTAAAGGTGTTGACAATGTAACTGATGAATATATGCTAGTTACTGCAAAAGATGGTAACAAATATAGAGTTGGAGTAGATTATTTAGGTAATTTATATGCTGTAAAAGATGAAGCTTATACCGCTACTCCTCCTTCTACTAGTGATAATACAAATGATAAATACCAAGCTTTAATTATAAATCAAATGTGGGGTGGAGGAGATTTACTTACTGGTACTGCAGTATCTCACTCTTTTATTGAATTATATAATTTAAGTGGTAATGAATTAAACTTAAAGGGATTATATTTATGGTATAAGAGTGGTACATCTGCTTGGGAAAAACAAGAATTAGTTGGGATAATTCCCCCATATTCTTCTTACCTAGTTAGAGGTGCCCAACACAATTCAGTATTTAAAGATGATTGTCGTTTAAAGATAGAGGATTTTGATTTAGAATTTAGAGATAGTAGCGGAAAGCCTAAGAAGTTTGCTAATAATGGTATGAGTGTGTATATATCTATAGGAGATGTTACTCCTGACACAAACCCATTAAGAAGTACTACAGATGTTGGTGGTGCTACAACTTTCTCTTTAGCTTATGTTGACCTAATGGGTTGTGGGGGAACAGATACATCTTCAGATACTGTAAGTGCTTATGAAAAGAATTATAAATTTGGAATGTCTAAGAACTGTGCTTGTAGAAGAATTGACTTCTATAATGGTGGTAAAGCTTTAGATATATCTGGATATTCAAATGGTACTGGAGATAATGCTTCTGACTGCGAAATCATTGATTACTCTACTTGTGAAGTTGAAAAATATAGACCAAGAACTTCTAAAGAAGGTCATTGGGATATGTTTGTATCTAAAGACCCTATTAATGAAAACGCACCTAATGCGTTTATATTAGGCTACGGAGAAGCTGATACAACTAGAACATTCACATGGCAATCTAAAGTAATGAAACAAGGATATGTTAAATATAGAGAAAAGGGTACTAACGACTATACTATAGTAAAAGCAAATACTTCTATATTACAACACCCCGATGTTACTGTTTCAAAACATTCTGCAATAATTAAAGGATTTAGCTATGGCAAGACTTATGAATATCAAGTAGGTGCTGAAGGTTATTGGAGCGACATTCATGAGTTTAATATAATAGATAGAAGTGCGAGTAATTTAAAAATTCTTTGGATGTCTGATGTACAATCATGGACAGAAGAAGAAATGAATACATTTAGAAATGTGTTTCAAGGAATAAAAAATAATTGGCATAGTGAAACTCAATCTAGTGATATAAAACTAAGTGAATTTGATTTCTATTTAGATACTGGAGATATAAGTCAGAATGGTAGAAGAAGACCTGAATACTATTGGTGGTTTAATTCTCTAGAAGGATATAATTATGAAAGACCTATAATGGCTTGTATGGGTAATAATGATTTATTAAACAAAATGTATGGTCAATGCTTTGCAAACTTCTTCACAAATGAAAATCAATGGGCTAATAGTGTATATCACTTTATGGTTGGTAATACAGAGTTTATTTGTTTAAATAGTAATACCGATTATGATTATGTAACTGGTTATGGTACTTTAGGAACTTACCAATCAACAGATGCTTTCTTATTAGCACAAGCACAATGGTTAGATAATTACCTAACTACTAGGACAACTAATCCAAATTGGACTATAGTTTATATGCACTTATCTCCATTTACTTGTGTAAGAACTAAGAGATGTCAAGTATTTACTAGTGTATTTGAAAAACATAAAATACCATTAGTATTATGCGGGCATAATCATTTGTATACAAGAAGTATTCCTGTATATAGTGGATATCCTACAGTAACTGAAGCTGGTGTATTTGAAGCATACAACACTTATTATGATTTCCCTAAGAAAAAAGCTACTGATTATGTAGATGAAAATCAATCTAATAACGTTAGTGGGGGAAAAGGAATAAATCATACAGCAGATAAAGCAAAAGGAACTTATTATGTAATGTGTCCTTCTACAGGTTGGAAGAATAGCGGTAAGGAAACTCACATTACTACTTTCCCTACAGAAGCTGTTGATGGATATGATAAGAATGCTAATGGATATAGTGATGGTAGAGTTTGGTGGAATGCGGTTCATAACGTTACTAAATTACCTGGATATTTAACTATAGATATTAGTACTGAGTCAATAACTCTTAAATTCTATCAAATTCAAGGTGCTAAACTAAATAAAGAATATAACGGAAAATCTTATAGTTACTCACCTGAAATTAAAGATTTAAATATGACTAGGACATTACTTGATACTTTAACAATTAATAAATCAGACAGGGCTTAATTTAAGAATAACTCTTAGCTATCTTAATTGATAGACTAAGTAAAGTAGGAGTATGGGAATTTAATCCGATACTCCTTATTTTTATATAAGGAAGGTGAATACTTTGGCAATAAGATACCAAGATGAAAACGGGAATTGGGTTACAGGTCAAAAAGCTATAGAAACCAAAATCACCGACCAACAAGGTAATTTTGAATCTGATAATGTTGAAGGAGCCTTACGAGAATTAGCTGATGGAGTTAAAGCTAATGCAGATGTTACTAAATTAGAAGCTACAATAAAAGCTAATTCAAATAAAATAGGAAATCTTCAAACTAACGTAACCAATCTCCAATCTGATATGGCAACTGCTCAAGAGGATATTGAATGGCTAAAGGTTAATGGGGGCGGAGGTGGTGGAACAGCTGTTCCTACAATAACTTCTACTTTTACAGATGCAGCTATAGATAAGGGTAGTGATGTGACTATTCCTATTTTCTTTAGTTCTCCTAACAAAGGTAACGGTACTGCGTATATTTTAGTAAATAATATACAAGTAGATACTACAGGACTTAAACAAGGTAATAATAATGTTAGAGTTAATGGTCAATTTTTAACTTCTCAGACTGAAAATCTAGTGGCTATCTATGCTAAAGATAGAGCTGGTATAGTATCTAACCAATTAAGTTGGACTATAGTTGCTGGGGGAATAGAATTAACTTCTACATTTGACTATGAAGCAGACTATGGTATAACCGATACTATAAGAATAGATTATAATATAGATACGGGTATAAAGGACACTATAACTCTTACTTTAGATATTGATAATAATGTTACTACTTATAATGCTGTTAATGGAGGTAACTTTATTGATATTGCCGCTGCTGATTTAGGTTTAGGTACTCACGTAGTTAAAATGTATGCTACCGTAGGTAAGTATACATCTAAGACTTTGAGTTTTAACTTAGTTATTGTATCTACTACCGAATTATATCTATCTTCTTCCTTTGACCAAACTATAGATTATACTTATGGTGTTCCTATTAGTGTTAACTATAGATTATCAAAACAATCTACTGAAGAATTTAATGTATATTTAAAGATAGATGGGAAAACTGTTAAGACTCAAAAATTGACAGTAGGTAGTTATTATTGGACTATACAATCATTATCTGAAGGAACTCATACACTTACTATCCAAGCAATAAGTCTAGATTATAGTGAAGACAAATCTATCACGTTAACCGTAAAGGTAGTTATGGGGGAATATACTCCTGTAGAAGCTTATACTTCAGGGTTAATTTGTGATTTAAATGCTGTAGGTAAATCTAATGATGATGACGAAGTACTTGTAGATAATATATGGCGAGATGAGAGTGGAAATGGTCATGATGCTAAATTAGTAAACTTCAACTATGGTACTAATGGATTCGTTAATGATGTGTTAGTATGTGATAATGATGCTTATGCTGTAATAGAATGGAGTCCTTGGGAAAGAAATGCTATTACAGGTTCTACTATAGATATTATCTATGAACCTATTAATAGTGGTATAGAAGATTGTAGAGTATTAGATTATACTCAAATTACTGACGATACTAGTACAGCCGATATAAAACCGTTTAAAGGAGTATATGCTGATATACTTAATGGAATTGTATCTTCTGCAAGTAGTGGTACTAGTGCTGGTAAAATCAATATAGATGATGAAAGCGGAGAAATACATTTAACTTGGGTATTAGATAGAACTAATAAGTTTATGAAAACTTATATAAACGGTGTTCTTTCTCGTATTATGTTCTTATCTGATAGTGGTGCAGGTGTTAATAAAGTATATGAAGATTTTTCTCTAAGTTCTAATATTTATTTAAATAGTACTAAGGGAGAAAATTGTGGTACTAATAATATTAAAAGATTTAGAGTTTATGACCACGCATTAACTTCCGACCAAGTATTACAAAATCATTTAGCAAATATAACAGATTTAACAAAGCAAGAAGAAGAATATAATTTCAATTATAATAATACAACTTTACCTAAGATGTATTTAACTGGTGATACTACTAATATGACAGCTTCTCAAACTGTTCCTATGAAGATTGAATATGTATCTCCTAATGAAGAAAAGTACGGACAATCTTTTAATACCGGTATTCAAAACAATCCTGTACGTATACAAGGAACAAGTTCTTTACAGTACGTAAGACATAACTACACTATTTTCCTTAAAGATGAATACGGTGCAGATATGTTATATAATCCTTATGGTAGTGGTAGTAAACCCGAAAATGTATTCTGCCTGAAAGCGGACTACGTAGAGAGCTCACATGCTAATAATACAGGTATGGCAAAATTTATCAATGATTGTGTATACGATACTAAAACTCCTATGCAATTAGCTGATAGTGATTGTCGTACAACAATTAATGGTTTCCCTATTGAAGTGTATATGAATGGGGAATATTTGGGAGTATATAATTTTAACCACGATAGATATTCTTACAAATCTTATGGTTACGATTATAATAAATATCCTAATATGTTAGTATATGAAATAAACTCTAACTCAAATACTTCTGCTGGTGCTTTCTATCGTTATGGAGATAATGCAGAAAGTAGTGCTAATGTAAGTGAGTTAGATTATTATAAGAGAGATTTTAATTTAATTTACGGTAATAGAACAGCTGATAGTGATAGCTACAGTGAAATTAAAACTCTTGTACAATGGGTATCCGTTGCAGAACAAGACTTATTTAGAGAAATGATTAGCGAACATTTTAACAAAGAATATCTATTTAGATATTTCTTAACTGTTTTAATGATAGGTGCTGTCGACTCCTTGGGTAAAAATATGAAAATTATGACTGTTGATGGACAAGTTTGGTATCCTACATTCTACGACCTTGATACTGTTTTAGGTATAGACAATAGTGGTTATTTAACAATTCAACCAGATGTTGAGATAGAATCTGGTTCATACAATACTTCTAACTCAAACCTATGGTCTAAAGTATGGAATTATTTTAATGCGGAGTTAAAAGAAGAATGGGCTAAGATGAGACAAGGTAGTTTTACTTTAGATAACCTTATGAATTATATATATGGCGAACAAATAAGTAAAATACCTGCAAAATTATATAATGATGACGCACAAGTTAAATACTTGGAGTTTGGTTCTTTATATACATATTGTTGTCATGGTAGTAAAGAACATCAAATAAGAAGATGGTTAAGAGAAAGAATTGCATACGTAGATAGTATGTTGGGTTATTTTACTTCTCAAGAAGACCAAGTTACTATTCGTATGAATAAGACAGGAAACGTTTCTTTTGAAGTTACTCCTTATATTCCACTTTATTTTAGTGTTAAATGGTCTAATGCTACAGGTGGTACTCAAACATTTAAGTTAAAGAGAGGCGAAACTAAAACATTTAGTTACTCTTCTACAACTTCAACTGACCAAGAAGTTCTAATTTATCATGCTAAGTATATTAAGAGATTAGATAATTTAAGTAATTTAAATCCTAGTTCTTGTATACTTTCTAATGCTACAAAACTTACTAATGTAGAAATACATTCTAGCAAACTTTATAATATCAATGTTACTAATAATAAATTCTTGAGGAGTATTAATCTTGAAAATTGTACAGCTTTAGGTACTGTTACAGCTACGGGTTCATCTCTTAATTTATCTAATTGTAAATATTTAAGATATTGTAATGTGTATAATACTAATTTAACTGAAGTTCAACTTAATACTAGTGGTGGTAGTTTAACTGAAATTTATTACCCAAAATCAATTCAAAGTATTAATTTAGTTAAACAAAGACTATTGGAACTAATAGGATTGCCTTATGGGGAAGGTGGAAAGGAAATACCTACATCTTTATATACTATAAGTATTCAAGAATGTCCTAGTATTACAAAATTAAATACTAGTAGTGATACGACTATTGCTAGTTCTTTTGCTAGTATGGTTTATGTTAATAATCTTACTATTAGAAATTCTCTTGATTTAGCTTCTTTGAAATTTGATGGTTTCCACCGACTTCAAAATGTTACTATCGAGAATATGTATAACTTAGAAGAGGTTGGATTTAATAACTTATTACCTGTAGGAGAAACTTCTACTATTAAGTATATAGGTATGTCTAACTGCCCTAAACTAGGTACTATTGAATTAAATTGTACTAGTAATGATTATGAAATTACTTTTGCTGACGATGCTATTTTGAATTTCGGTGGATTATTTAAACTTAATTCTATAACATCAAATTGTGTATTAAAAGGAATTAAGACTATAGTAGTTCCAATAAACTTAGAATCAATGTTCTTTACTAATGAGTATGGAAGTGGTTACTCTACTATAGAAAACATTTGGGTTTCATCTCAATGTAACGTAGATACTCAAGCAACAACTCCTGTTGTTACTCACGTTGATTCTACTTATAAAGGTATTGACTTCTTAGGAATGAATTTAAAGAATATAGATTTAGGTGCTTTAGTTAATATCCCTAAAGCTATTAACTTTAAGTTATCTCCTACTAATGTTAACCCACACTTTAATTTAAATAGAGATGGGGAAACTTATAAGTATTTACAACCTGTAGGAACTCTTGATTTAAGTAATTATACTGAATCACTAGCTAAGTTCTTTGATGGTGTTGACTTAGATAAGTTAGAAATTATTTGTAATAATAATTTACCTCAAACGGATTTAAGTTATTGTTTCTATAACTCTTCATTTAGTACAAATGATGCTATAGATAAATTACTTACTAAAGTATCTAGTATTACTAACTTAGATTACTGCTTCTATAAAACTACTATTAATAGTGTTGATATTCTTGATGAAATTAATATGGGAACTAGTTCTTCTATGAATTATACATTCGCTGAATGTCCTAACATTAAGACATTAAACAATGTAGTTATTCCTAGTAAAGTAACTAGTGTTGAAGGTATGTTTAATAAATGTCCTCTAACTACTATAACTAACATGGTAGTAAATGTTAGAGGTAGTATTAGCGGTCTATTTAAAGGTTGTAATAAATTAACTACTATTACTACTCTTAGAATACCTAATGTTACTGATGTTAGTAATACTTTTGATGGTTGTACTAGTCTTAGTAGTTTAAGTGGTTTTGAATTACCTGACTCTTGTACTAATGTTTCTAATTTATTTAATGGTTGTTATATGTTAACCGAATTAGGTATGAATTTCGGGCCAGATATAACAGCTGGAGATAATTGGTATCCTCCAAATTTAGAAATATTAAATGATACTACAATATCAAATGATTATGTAAAACTTACAAATTGTACTACATTAAAAACTCTTAATAGTGTAAATGTTAGTGGAGGAGATTTAAGCGATTTATTTAATGGTTGTACTAATCTAACTAATATAACCACTTGCACATTTAATGCTACAAGTTCTTTAGCTAGAGCATTTAAAGGTTGTGCAAAAATTACTGTAAATCCTATAACTACTATAGCAGATACAGTAACAGATATTAGTGAAATATATAGTGGTTGTACTGGAATTACTGATATAAGCGGAATGACATTTGGTAGTGGAATTACTAATGCTACTAACTGGTGTCCTCTAAATTTAACTACAGCTAATAATGTTACTATTAAATGTAGTGTAATTACTGATGATACTGAGAGAAGTGTAATTAACTTTATGGGCTGTACTATTTTAACTACTTGTCTTAATTTAGATGTACGTAATATTAGTAATATGAAAGAAATCTTTTCAGATTGTTCTAGTTTAACTAGTGTTAGTCTATATCCACCAAGCAGTATTTGTAATATGGAAAAGATTTTTTATAAATGTTCTAGTCTTACTAATTTAGAATATCTTGGAAGTAATAAGATGAAACCTAGTCGTCTAACGGGTGGATTTAGAGAAATTGGAAGTCAGTTTAACTATGAATTTACTTCTGATAAATGGGATTTTTCTAATTGTACAGAATTTATTCATGTGTTTTATGGAAATTCTAATATAGATATAAACATGAGAGGGGCTAAATTCACAGCATTAAAAAAAGTTATGCAACCATTTTACTATGCAAATGTAGACTTTACAGGAAGTTCGTTTAATTTTAGTCATTCTATTACTTCAAAAGTAAACTCATTCTTTTCTTCAATAATTAATTTGATATTAGATAATTGTACTATTTCAGGAAAGTTAAACCAACAATTTAAATACTTGGATGATGATATGGACGATATCAAAACTGTATCTATGAACAATATAACTTTACTGGATGATTTATCAAAAGATTGGAGTAATATGTTCTGTAATTGTATTAAACTTACTTCTGATGTAGTAATACCTAGTAGTGTTACTAATTGTACAAATACATTTAAGAATTGTACTAAAATGACACACGTTCATAGTAACTGGAATAATAGTTATGATAGTACTATTACTTCAACTGATTGTTATAGTGGTTGTACTGCTATAACACATATAGATGATGTTAATGTAATTACTTATGAAGGAAAAGAAGGACTTGATGAAGTACCTGAAACTTGGGGTGGATATGGATTTAGTAAAGAAGATACATGTGTATTAGAAGTAGTAACTACTGAAAGTAATTATAGAGTAGATTTAACTTATACCAAGACAGATACGACAAGTTATATAACTTCTTGGGGGGATGGAACAGTCGATACTTTATATTATCATACTTATAAATCTCCGGGAACTTATATTATTAAAACTAAATATATATCTATTTTTACAAATGGTTCTGCATCTAATATGCACTCTGTTCTTACTAGAGTATTGCAAATGAGGAAAACCGTGGCATTAAATGACTTTTGTTTACGTGGTTGTAGTAAATTAACTTATTTAAATATAGATAATTGTATTATAACTAACGATACGTTAATATATGATAATCCTAGTCTAGCTTATATATCTGCAAACAATGTAAAATTTATTGGAGGTAACAGCAATAGTCCTTTCGTAACCGGCAAGGGCTATGGCTATGGAGCAGATGTAACAGAAGTAACAATAGAGGGAGTAGAAACTTGGGATGTTAGCGAATACATTAATTTCTCTAGTATGTTTAAAGGTGCTAAAATAACTTCATTAGATTTAAGCAATTGGGATATGTCTAAGGCAAATTCTATGAATAATATGTTTGATAGTTGTACTAATTTACAAACTATTACAGGACTTGAAAATTGGAATACTTCATCTGTGTTCTCAATAGTAGATATGTTTAAAAATTGTAAAGCGCTTAGTGATTTTCCTAATATACACGATTGGGATTTATCGGGTTGTTCGCAATTTGATGGATTATTTATGAATTCTGGTTGTGGCGGAACATTTAGACCTAATTGGAATTTAGCTAATATTGGAAATGGTGGCACATATGGGATAAGTGGTATGTTTAGAGATTTAAAGACTACAAAGGATACTATAATCGATTTGTCAAATTGTACTATTCCTAAAAATAATCCAGTTGTAAAGGCTGCTGGCTATATGTTTGCATCTAGTCCATATATTACTGAAATTAAATTTCCAGAGAACTTAAAGATCGGAAGTGCTCTTTCTTGGTTTAGCGGCTGTACTAAATTATCGAGTGTAGACATGTCTGGTTTAGATTTTTCAGAGTGTACTAATATGTCTAATATGTTCGACAGTTGTTCTTCTTTAACTTCTATAGATGTAAGTAGTTGGAATATTGACAAGGTAACTAATATGTCTGATATGTTCGGTGGGTGTGGAAATTTACAGACTATTATAGGTATTGAAAATTGGAATACCTCTAAGGTAACTAATATTAGTGGTATGTTTAATTATTGCTCTTCCCTAACTAATTTAGATTTAAGTAATTTTAAAATAAATACATCTAATACAGATAATATATTTAATTTTATCGGACTATCTACAATTGAACTAAATAACTCAGGAATTACTAATTTTATTTCAATGTACCGTACTTTGAATGGTATGAAAAATTGTACTTCTGTAAAATTATCTAATTTTAAATTTAGTAGTCTAAAACAATTACTATATGCAGGTCTTCCTAAACTTACTTCAGTATCATTCATTAATTGCGAAATGTCCGAAGATTGTGTGATAGACGAATATACATTTAATAATCTATCTATTCCTAATTTTGATTTTACAGGAACACAGATTACAGTAGATTTAAAGTTAGATAGACAAACAGCTATAACAGCATCTTCATTAGTTAATATTATATCTAACTTAAAAGATTATTCTTCTTCTACAACTCATACATTAACTATTGGTTCTACTAATTTAGCGAAACTTTCTCAATCTCAAATAGCTGTTGCAACTAATAAAAATTGGACTATTGTCTAGGAGGTGTTAATATGTTAATTGATACTTCAAATGGATGTACTAAAATTACCGCAGATGAAGGTAAAAAAATTACTAATTCTAAAAGAAGTTTTTTTGCTGATTTTATATATTTAGGGAAAAATGATTCCCCTGATAATTACGAAGAAGTGGGAAGAGAAATATGGAAGCACTTCGTTAAAGAAGAAAATCCAGATGTAAATGAACTTAAATCTAGGACAGATGATTTACAATCATCTGTTTCTAGTTTACAAAAAGAAACATCGGCCTTAAATGAAACGCAACTTATGAACGGAGAAATTGATAATATAATTATGGAGGCAATAACAGATAGTGATGAAAAACATGAAGCACTAACTGATGTAATGCTATGTGCTATTGACGAAGTTTTCATGATGTTAGACCCTCTTATTAGTGTTAGTGAGGAGGTTGTAATGTCTATGGAAAATTCAGAACAACTTAGCGAATTATTAAATAAGGAGGTAAATAAAATGGTTGAACTTTATGTTGTTATGGTACAACGTGGATTAAAGACTATAGAACAAGTACCTGCTAGATATAGAGAACAAGTAAGAGAATTACTTGCAAATGTAGAATAGTATTTTAAGGGTGGGATATTTTCCCGCCCGTTTTATTTTATCAAGGAGGTATTACAAATGATATTCTATATATTAGATAGTATTGTAGGAAATAATCAATTCTATGTAGAAAGTGCCATGAAAAGTATCGCAAAAGAAGAAGATTATGAAGTGGTAAAATGTAGCAAAGAAAAGCTTGAAATTTTAGATGATAATACAAGACCTAGAATATGTATTGGAGGAGAACTCCAAGGAATTATATTCTACGAAGAATAGGAGGTATTAATATGGCTTATAATACCGTTGTAATTAGTTCTGGACATTCTATAAATTGCCAAGGAATGTCCGATATAATTAATGAAGTTGCTGAAGCTAGGAAAGTTGTTGATAGGGTATATGATATTGTAAGAGCAAGTGGTAAAACTTGTTATAAATATCATGACACATCTAGTTCTAGTTCCCAAAACTTAGTTAATATTGTTAATTTTCATAATAGTCATCCCCAAGGTGTTGATGTTTCTATACATTTTAATGCTTGTAATCATACTTCAAAAGCTAGAGGGGTAGAAGTATGTTATTATTCTCAATTTATGTTAGCAGATGAAATGTCAAGAAATATATCAAAAGTAACTGGACTTATTAATAGGGGGCCTAAAGAAAGAACTGGTTTATATGTATTAAAACATACTACTAAGCCATCTATTTTAATTGAAGTATGTTTTGGGGATAGTGAAGCTGATTGTGCTATTTATAAAGCTAAATTTGAAGATATCTGTCAAACTATTGCTAAAACTTTAATTGGAGGTATTACAGTACCTAGTACTTCAACTTCTTCTACTCCAGTACATTCTACTCCAACAAATTCTACTGCAACTACATCAAAACCTAGTGGAGATAGTTGGGTAAGAAGACTTCAAGAAGAATGTAATAAGCAAGGATTTTCAAATCAAAAAGTAGATGGAATTCCGGGCAGTAATACGTTAAGAGGTTGTCCTACACTTAAGAAAGGTGCAAGTGGTAATATTACTAAACTATTACAAGAAAAACTTGTTGCATTAAGCTATTCTACTAACGGAGTAGATGGTATCTTTGGTAGCGGTACTAAAAATGCTGTTATAAAATATCAAAAATCTAAGGGATTATCAGCAGACGGAATTGTTGGTCAAAATACTTGGAGAAAATTATTAGGATTATAAGGAGGAATTTTATATGTTTGATGTTGGATTATTAACTGAATACTTTGTACCTATTGTTGCTGCGGTATGTTTAATTATAGGGTATATAATTAAGACTAGTATACCTGCAATAACTAATAAATATATTCCAGTAATACTTGCTGTTGTAGGAGTAGCTGCAAATATTTTAAATACTGGTACATTCGATTTAAGTGTATTTATAGGAGGGGCTTTTACTGGATTAGCTGCAACAGGACTACATTCTGCATTTAGACATTTAATTGAAGGTTCAGGAGATGAAGAGAACTAAAGAATATTGCGGGGTGTAGGTTGTGGATAATTTAAATTTGCAAGATTTATTAAACAAAATTGCAAAATTGGAGAAAGAGCAAGACGAATTGAAACAGAAACTATCAGAACTAGAATCTGCTCAAATTCACGACCATGAATTAATACTAGATATTCAAAAGCAACTTACAAGTTTATATCGTGAGATTGAAGATGTAAAAAAGGTTCTTAGTACAAAAATTGAGGAAGGTAATAAACTTATACTAGAACAAAATAAACTTATGATGGAAAATTCTTCTAAACAATCTACTAATTTCCTTAGATTGATAACATTTTTAATAGGAGCACTTCTTCTACTTATAGGTGTCAAGGGTATAGGTTCATTACCATTTTTTTAAACAGGGAAAATTTTTTTATTTTCCTTGTTGCAAATTTCTAAATATTATCATATAATATTAATAGGTTAGTAAGGAGGAATAAATTATGGAGATTAAATATGAACTTTATCAACATCAAAAAGAGTGTCTTGATTATAGTAAAAAGAAGAATAAGTTTATACTTGCAGACGGGATGGGATTAGGTAAGACACTCCAAGGTATTTGTGTAGCTATTGATAAAAAGAGTGAGGTAAAACATTGTCTTATAGTATGTTGTGTTAATGGTATGCAATATAGTTGGAAACATGAAATTGAGAATGCTACCTATGAATCTGCCCGAATTTTGGGGGATAGACTTGGGAAGAAAACTAAGAAATGGAGTATAAAAGGTAATAAGGAGAAACTAGAAGATTTAAATAACTTAGGGGAAGAATACTTCATTATTACTAATATAGAGGTATTTAGAAATAAAGATATAGTGGATAAAATTGCTACTTTATGTAAAAAAGGTATTATAGGTATGTGTATAATAGATGAACCACATCTTGGAATTAAGAGTATATCCTCTACCCAAGGTAAAAACATTCATAAAGTAGTTTGTAAATATAAAATGTTATTAACTGGTACACCATTAATGAACTCTCCGATTGATTTATATAATCTATTAAAGTGGATTAATGTAGAGAAACACACTAAGTATCAATTTGAGAATTACTATTGTAGAAAAGGTGGTTTTGGGGGTTATCAAATTATAGGATATAAACATCTTGATGAATTACAAGAACAATTAGATTCTTGTATGTTGAGAAGATTAAAAGAAAATGTTTTAGACCTTCCCCCAAAAATTTATAAATATGAGTATGTGGACATGTACCCAGAACAAAAGAAACTATATAATGAAGTAAGAATAGGACTTGTAAAAGACATGGAAGAAATACTTGAAATTAATCCTAACCCATTAGCTATGTTAACAGGACTAAGACAAGTAACGGAGTGTCCTCAACTAGTTAGTAGTTCTATAGATAAATGTGCTAAGTTAGACCGTATGGTAGAATTAGTAGATGAGATAATAGCAAGTGGGGAGAAAGTATTAGTATTTAGTAATTGGTCTAAAGTAGTTAATGAAGCTATAAAGAGAGTTGATAAATCTTATAATCCTCAACTTATTACAGGGGATGTTAAAGTAGAGGATAGACAAAAAATAATGGAAGACTTTCAATCCACTAATAATTGTAAAGTTATATTCGGGACTATAGGTGCAGCAGGAACTGGGTTAACCTTAACTGCAGCTAAGAATGTCATATTTTTATCTGAGCCTTGGACTTTTGCAGGTAAGGTACAAGCAGAGGATAGATGCTATAGAATCGGCACCACTAGTTCCGTAAATATAATAACTCTTATTACAAATGACACAATAGATGAAGGAGTCCATGAAACAGTAATGTTGAAAAAGGATTTATCTGATGCTATGGTAGACCAAAAGTATACTGGAATAGATTTGAAAAAATTATTTAGAAATTTATTAAAGTAGGAATTATTTTTTAAGAATCACATATAATATTAATAAAAAGAGGTTGATACAAAATGAAAATTGTGGACGGAGTAGATTTATATACTATTTCTGAAGTCGCTAAAGAATTAGGAGTATGTATAAGTACAATTAGAAATTGGGAAGACTATGAAAAAGAATTGGGTTATCAATGTCTTCCTCAACCAAGAAGAGACCTTGATAAAAAAGGGAGTAGATACTACTCTAGAGAAGATATAAGAAATCTTAAAAAATTTAGAGATGGTATTGAATATGGTACTATTGCCATAGCTTCTAGGAAAAAGTGGGGAGAAAGAGGGAAACATATTGGAGGAATTTAATTCCTCCCTCCCCAAAATTTATTTAAAAAAAGTTAAATTTATAGTAAACATTTTTAAATATTATCATATAATATTAGTATAAAAAGTAAAGAGGTGGTTAGAATGAGAAATGAGTTAAAAAAGATATGTGGTCAAAGGAGGAAATTTAATGGCATAATGGTAAGAGTAGGAAAAAGAAATCATTACAGAGGAAGTAGATTGGATTTATACACTATCTTATTTAGAGAGGTAAGAGATGAAGAAGGTAATATTGTAGCTGACCATTTATGGTTAGATTGTGTTCCTACGTTTACAGCACTTCACCCAAGTTATGGGGATATCGTTGAATTTGAGGGAACAGTAGAAAGTTACATTAGAGGGGTATCAAGTAGAAGAAACTATTACTACACAGGGACAATGTCCTTAGACTATACAATAAGGAATATTAAAAACTCTAGAGTAATAGGTCAAATTGAAGAAGAAGATAAGGAGGATAAATTAAGGTGGTATGATAGGGAAGAAAACAAAGAAATTGGTTGCTAGTCTATTATTAGGAGTATGTGTCTTTGTTGGACTAGCTAAATGGGACAAACCAACTACAAATGAAACTTATCAAAGACAAATACAATTGCAAGAAACTAAAGTTGATTATTCAAATTTAATTATTAAAGGACTAGAGAAGATAAATAATTTAGAGGTACTACAATTAAATGTTAATTACGATATGACTATTCATGGAACTATTTTTAAGAATAACTTTTTTAGGAATGATAAAATAGTAACTCTTAATACCACGGCGAGATATAAAATAGACTTAGATGATGTTATGAGTAATGTAATATTTAGTGGTGATAATATAACGGTTTTAGTTCATATTGATACCGAAGTATTTGTTAATGAGGACTCTATTGTATATAGAGATGATAAAGGGTATTTAGCTTTTGGGGATGTTAATATTGCCCCCGAAGAATACAACTCTATGGTAGTACAAGCTAAAGAAAATATATCTAATGAAATGATGAAGAAAGAAAATTATGATGTAGCAAAAGAAAATGTCGAAAAAAGAGTAAAAGAAATTATCACAACGGTAGGACATGACACATATAATATTAATATAAAATGGATATAAGGAGAGGTTGAAATGATTGAATGTGATTTAATTTATGATGAAGGTTTAGACATTAAAATTCCTATTTGTGGAGTATGTGGAGATTATATGAGTGGTGTAAAAGATGTAGATATAGTAGAAGTTGAAGGATATGGAAAAGTCTATAGATTTATTGTTCAATGTTATCATTGTGAGGGACATCCTCTAGAGTATTATTATACGGATTTAGATTTAGAAAATAGGTTTATAGTAAAGAAAGGAACTAGTGAAAGAGTAATTAAGAGTGAAAGGGTTAAGGAGGATTAAACATGGTTAAGAGAAAGAGATGGTATACTAAGTTAATAGGGTCGCTATTAGTAGGAATTTGTTTGAGTTTATTTGGAGGTAATTTAGTACAAGCAAAGGTTGTCAATGAACCTAAGATTATTTTAGATTTAGCTCACCGTGATACCGAAAATGATAAAGGAGCAACTTATAAAGAGTGGAATGAAAGAGATATTGTAAATCAAATAACTTTAAAAGTTGGAGATAAATTAGTAAACAAAGGCTTCACCGTAACTTATACTAGAGAATTAGACAAGCCAACTTCTATAAGTAATAGAATTAATTTAGCTAATAGTAGTGATTATTGGTTATACCTTTCTATCCACGCAAATTCTAATGATAGTGCTAAGCCTGGAACTGGAGTTGAAGCATTTAGTAACAACGAATGGTCTTTAAGTAATAATATTCTTAATGATTTATCCGAGGAATTTGGGTTAACAAAACGTAATTCTCCTCAAGCAACTCCATTCTATAATAGAAAAATATCTAATAGTACATTACTAGAGATAGGATTTATTAACAACGATTTCGATAGGTCAATAATGTTAGACTATCAAGATAAAATAGCTGATATAATAGCTAATAATATAGAAAGTGATTATAATTTAAAAATGCAAGAAACTAATGAGGGTCTTGCAAATCAAGAAACAAAGACTATGAAAATGTATGATGGTAGTGAAGTACCTGTAAAAATAACTTATTATTAAGGAGGAATATAATATGTCAAATGATTTAACACCTTTAATTAATGTAATTTATAAGAGATATAAGGAGTACAAACACTTAAACGATTTTAGAAAGGGAATAATTTCTAAAGCTATGAAAGACTATAAATTATCTACAGTATCTTCTTTATCTCAACTCATTAAAACCGCCATGAACGCAGGAGATGTAGGATTAGTTACCTCTCTACTAGCTATAAAGGATTCAGAAGATAAGAGAGTTGCTTTAGTAGAATCTATAGAGGAAGTTGCTAATTTATTATATAATAATTTCGTAAATAACGATGAAGCTTATGAATTTTTAGTTCCCGACTTTTTGGACAATGATGAAGATGATGAAGAGTATTATAACGATATTAAAGATTGTTATGAAGAAGTTGAGATGGATATATGTATTGATTCTATTACAGTTAATGAATTACCTCAATGTGGAATGTTAGTTATATATGATTGTGGTTTCCCAATTTTCTACGACGGTAATCCATTTAAAATTAGTAGAGATATGTTAAAAGACCTAACTAAGGGAAGTGCTAAGTCATCTATAAATCTAGCAGGTAATGAGGATATTTATGATATAGGGGATGTTGAAGATTATTATGAGGAAGATGATTATGAGGAAGGCCCTTATTATGGAGATGGGGAGGAATTTTAATGTATAGAGAAATAATTACAGGAGACACATTTAGAATTTTAGGAACTAATGATTTATGGGTAGCTACTTACTTAGAAGGTAGTTACAATTTATTAAAAATCAATTCTAGTGGATGGATAGAACTAACTAGTCCTAAATTCTTTAATGGATTTGATACTATGGAGGGTCTTCAAAATAAACTTGATGGTGGATTCATATATGTAGGAAATGTTTATCGAGATGATTCATTCGTGAAAAACTATTTATAGTGAACAATTTATTGATATATTCTATATAATAGATAAAGGACGATTTAAGAGGATTTATTTTTAGACTACTTCTTATTCGTCCCCATTATAAAAACCTCGGAGAGAGGACGAGAGGAGTAAAATTTTATATGTTTAAGAAAGATGTGGAAAGGTATTACAAAAAGAAATTAAGAGAGAAAGAAATCAAAGATGAACTAAAAGAATTAAAAGATCTATTAATATCACAATTAAAGGGTAAGGAAGTAGAAGTTAAAGATGAGTATACAGTATCTTATAAGCCATCTTATTCTTATGTAGTAGATGAGGATAAGTTAGTGGATAATATTTTAAAATACGCCCAAACTTTTGAGGATAAAGAAACTCAAGATAAGATTTTAAAATCTATTAAATATAAGATGGTTATTGATGAAGAGGTATTAGAGAGTCTTATTTATAACGGATATATCCCCGAAGATATTGGAAAGGATTGTACTACCGAAAAAGAAACATTTAGATTTATGGTTAAAAAGAATAAGAAATAAAAAGGAAAAAGGACACTTGTTTAAGTGTCCTTTTATAAGGGATATTTTTCGGGGTTGAATTAATATTAATAACTACATTTAATATTATATCCAAATACATATAAAATATTCAACATAGTTGAGTAAACTTTTTTAATACCTATTATATAGTATAAATAGAAATAAAAATAATTTACTATATTCTATTGTATTTTTGTATTTATTGTATATTCTTTATTGTATTTATTGTAGGGAATTTTTCTCAACCCCGAAACACGTTGATATGACTTGATTTAACCGATTACAAAAATTTATAAACTAAGACAAAAGGGGAGTGAAATAAGACAAAAGGGGAGTCAAACTAAGACAAAAGGGGAGTGAAATAAGACAAAAAGGGAGTGTAATAAGACAAAAGGGGAGTGAGTAATATTGTATAATAATATTAAAGGGGGATGAGAGTTATTGAGATTATTAGGTAGTGATTTACAAGATACGGTAGTGGTAACAGATAGTTTTTTAAATTGGCTAAGGGTAACTAGACCTAATTTAACTGATGCTAGTAAAAAATTATTATGGTATTGCTATCTTGTATGTGAAAAATATGAACGTTGTGAAGATATTCCTATTGATGTAGGAGAAGTTACAAGTTTTGATAAGGGGTATAGAGTCACCATTGATTCGGTAGATCTAAACCTTTTATTGAAATCTAGTGGGGTAATAGAGTCTAAATCCCTAGAAGTATTAACTAAAGGAAAGAATCGTACTAAAGAAGAACTTCAAAAGATTGTGGGAGAGTTGGGGTCAATAGCATTATTAGAGGTAACAGATGACCATATAAAAGCAGTAGCATTCGCAAGTGTAGTAGAATATCTTAAAGAAGAGGGTACATTTTATATAGATGTAAATAAGGAATTTATTATAGCTATGAGAGATGCAGTTGAGTTTTCTCAAGTGTATGGTAGACTTCAATCTGCCACATCTTACATTCTCACTAACGGAGAATTATTATTATATGCTTGGATAGTTATGAATGATAAAGCAATTGAAACACAGAAGATACGTGGGAATATTGATTACATGGGAGTAAACTTTGCGGAGTTGTGTTCCCGTTTAGGTTTAAGTGGTAGACCTATAGATAATAAAAAGGTAATTGATAGATGTTTAGAAGGAATTAATAAGAAACTGGGGTTAAATATTAAGTCATTCCCTTATTATAAGGGTAGACGATTAGTAAGAATAAGATTTTATTGTGAAGAGGGAGGAGTCCATGTGGGTAAATATTTTGGAGAAAGAACATCATCTACAAACGGAAGACCTACAAATATTTTAGTAAACTTATATAAGATAAAATATGAGAAATATTATGATTGTAAACTATCTGAGAGAGAAGAGAGTAAGTTACACTTTGCTATTGTAGAATTCTTTAAATCACACTCTTTGGACTTTAAGAAAGAGGAGGACAAGGATTGGTTTACTGAGAATGTACTAGATGTAGTATTTGAAAGGTACGATAAATTAGGATATTCAAGTATAGATTTCCCTAAGTTTTGTGCGAACAATTTAAAAACTTGGGTAATAGATAATATCATTAATAATATCCCTAATAAAAAGAAAGAGGACAAGAGTAGTTTAACAGGAGTAGTAAGTGATTACGATAGTATAGTAGGAGATTCTAATAAATTAGATGCGAGTGAGATGGAGGATTTTTAGATGTATAAGTGGAAAACCGAAATGGACAATTGTCCATTTCAAGATTTAGTTGATGAAGATCTTGGATTATATGTAACTATATACTATCAATTCGAAGATAGTGATATTCCCGATTATTTAATATACAAAGACATTAAACTTAGACCCGAAACTCAAGAAGAACTAGCAGCTTACAAAGAACTAAAGAAGATACAAGAACATGTTACTGAATTTGTTCGCAAAGGATTAAATTTATTTTTATGTGGTAGTTGTGGTACTGGAAAAAGTAGTTGGGGGATAAAGATACTAAAGCAATATATCTACGATAATCCCGAATTAGAAAATCCTACAGTAGTATATGCAAGTGTTCCTAAGATATTGGAGAATTTTATGGTAAATAGATTTTCAAAAGAGTTCTTAAAGTATTTAGAGAAAATAAAAACATGTCCTTTATTACTATTAGATGATATTGCTTTTACAAAGATGAGTCCCGACTTTAGTATGGTTATGTATAATATAGTTCAATATAGATTAGATAATGGATTATCTACAATTTATACATCAAATGCTTGTGGTCAAATGAATCCGGGGCAACCTAATGAAGTATCGGATTTATATAGGATATTAGATAATCCTCTTCTATACTCAAGAATATGGAATAGTTGTAGGGATTGTCATAAAATTATTCTTCATGGAAGAGACAGGAGAGGTGATAAATAATGGCGAAGATAGTAGTAGCTAACGCGCAAATCCAAATGATAAACCTCCTAATATCCGAAAGAAGTCTAGATGAGTATAAGAAGTATAACTTGACTCCCGAAATGTTTGGGAATCAAAAAGAGTTAATAGAAAAGATAATACAATTTACCGAAGAGTATGGAGAAACTCCCGTATTAGATACCGTATTAGAGTGGGATAGTGAGTTTTATGATTGCTTAGATATAAATGACCCCGAAATACTAGCAAGACAACTACAAGTAGATTATTTCTATACTCACGACTTTAATAACATGTTGAATAAGTGTATGAATAATGTACAATTAAATCCCGAAGAATCTATGAGGGAAATGGCTAAATTCTGTATGGAACATACCGATATTATTTATGGAAAAGTAAAGAGTTATAAATACCAAGAACAAGCTGAAGAACAAGTAGATATGTTGCAAGATATGGTAACTCGAAAAGATATAATAATCCCTACAGGATTTGATGCTTTAGACCGAGAAATCGGGGGATTAAGGACTATTAAAGAATTGTGTGTAGTATTTGCTAGAATGAATCAAGGAAAGTCTTGGGTGGCTTGTAAGATGGCAGTAGAGGGAATGAAGAATGGAAGAAGAGTATTATACTACTCCGGAGAATCTCCTGTAGAACATGTAAACTATAGATTAGATACATTACTATTTGGATTCCCTAATAGAAAATTAATGTTATATGATTTAAGTGAAGAGGATTTAAGTGATTATAAGTCTTTAAGAATGGCTAATAAAGATAAGTATGAGGGAGAAATAGAGATAATAACTCCCGAAGACCATTTAAGAAATAAGAAACTAACCGTGGGGGAATTGAGAGGTATACTACAAAGAGGACATTATGATTATGTAATCATAGACCAATTATCCGAAATGAATGAAGATGGAAAACCAAGTCAAAATACTAAATTAAAATATAAGAGAATAACGGATGAACTAGCACATCTATCATCAGAGTTTAGAACTCCTATAGTATTAATGTGTCAAGCAAATAGATTGGCAGGAGATACAGGGACAGAAGAAAATGAAAATGAATGTCCAGAGTTAAAAGACATAGCAGATAGTGATGATATAGCTAGAGTATGTACTACAGCAATATCTATATGTCAACCTAAAGAGGGAGAACTAAAATTAGCAGTAAAGAAAGCTAGATTTATCGGGAAGAATACCATAGCAAGGTATTTATGGAATGTTAATATAGGAAACTTTGAGGAAATAGTAAGTGGTAAAGCAGATAATCTTAAACCAAAGAGACCTCAAAGACAACAACATTCCGAAGATGTTTTTTAGAGGAGTGAACAATCACTCCTCTTTTTCTATACTATCAAGTATAAGAGATATTTGGAGGTAAAAAGATATGGAAAATCTAACTACTTTTACAAATGATTTATTCGGAAACATAAGAGGATTAGAACTTAACGGAGAACCTTGGTTAGTGGGGAAGGATGTAGCATCTTCATTAGGGTATAAAAATACTAGAGATGCTTTAAGTAAACATGTGGATGAGGAAGATAAGAATACCGTCGCGATTTACGACGGTATCGGGAATCCAAATAAAATTATAATTAATGAGAGTGGATTTTATTCTTTAGTATTAAGAAGTAAATTACCCGAAGCTAAGAAATTTAAAAGATGGGTTACATCAGAAGTATTACCACAAATAAGAAAAACAGGAGGATATATTCCAGTAAATGAAGAAGATGATGAAAAAACAATAATGGCTAAAGCATTACAAATAATGGATAGAACTATAAAAATGATGGATAGGACTATAGAAAGACAAGATACTAAAATACATGAGTTAGAAGGAGATGTGTATAAATTGGAGGGATTAGCTATAAAAGGTTATTCATTAAAGGATTTATCTACTTGTTTGGGATATAAAGAAAGATTTTTAGATGACTATTGTATTTCTCAAGGTTGGTATTCAAGAGTTAATCACGATGTCCTAATAAAAGATAACCGCTATGTAAAACGACTAAAGAAGAACTCAATAAATTTTACTGACTTAGGTAGAGAAACATTAATAGAAAAATTTAGAGATAATTCAAATAAATTATTTTAATTACTAAAGAGAGTGAACTTTCCACCCTCTTTTTCTATATAATAAGTATAAAGAAATAGTTGGGGAGGGGAGGATAAATGCTTTCATTTGTAGCATGGAATTTTGACCATGTGGTACTAGATATTTGTTGGAAACTATTAGTAGTAATTTTAGTGGTTTTAACTTTTACAGGTTATAAAAAGTAAGGAGATGGAATATGATTGTAGTAAATGAATTATCTATACATTGTGAGGTAGAGGATATAGTAAATGCTTTAATCCAAGAGGGACTATTAGACAGTAAAACAGCTAATAAGAATGATTATATTATGGTATGTTGTCCTTATCATGGAGAGCATAGACCATCTTCTTCTATATCTACTCATCCTATTCAAAAGGGGGATAAGGTAGTACCTAGTGGATTCTTTAATTGCTTTGCTTGTAAGGAGAAAGGAAATCTATTTGAATTTATATCTCAATGTTTAGGTAATCAAGATGGAGGATTTTCGGGGATAGCTTGGGTAAGAAAACATTTTAAAGTTACCGAAAATGAAATATCTCATATTAGACTAAAGAGTAATATAGCTACAAGGGTGCGAGAACCCGATTATTTAATCCCCGAAGAGGTTTTAGATAGTTATAGGTATTTTCACCCTTATATGTATGAAAGACACTTAAATGACGATTATATTGAATATTTCGATATAGGGTATGATTCCGAAACTAAAACATTAACATTCCCAGTAAAAGATTTACGAGGTAGAGTAGGTTATATATCTAGAAGAAGTGTAAATGGTAGATTCCATATACAAGAAAAGGACTCATTAAAAACTAATTTTATTTGGGGATTATATGAGTGTTTGCAAGAATTACAATTCAATCCTTCACAAGAAGTATTCATATGTGAGTCAGTATTAAATGCAATAAGGTATTGGCAAATAGGAAAACTGGCAGTTGCATTAATGGGAACAGGGGGAGGAGAACAGTATAAACTTCTAAGATATTTAAATTGTAGGTCTTTAGTATGTTCTTTAGACCCCGATAAAGCAGGAAAATTAGGGACACAGAAGATATATCAATATATGAGAAATAACAAAATTGTCCATAGTATAATATATCCACAATGGGTAATAGATGAAGAGAAAGATATAAATGATTTAGATGATGAAGATATATTAGAGTTAGAATATGATTGGATTATGGGAACAACAAAGAAGGTGGGAGATAATTAATGTATTTAGCTACAATATCTACTTTTGACTATTGGTTTAGTACTATATATGATATGGAACATTTTCTTAAAGATATGTGGAAATATAATGGATGGTTTCCAGTAGTAATAACTATTATTACTACAAAAGATGATATAGGAGATATGTATGAGTACTGACAAGGATATTTTAGAATTGTTAAGGACTAGGAAGTTTAATGACCGTTTAACTAAAGAGGAGGAAGATAAGTTAAAAGAGTTATTAAAGGAGAGTAGAGACAATGGCAACAATTAGAGACCAAGTTTATACGTATTGTGAGGAAAATAAGAGATTATTTAGTAACTTAACGAAGAATCAAATAGCTAAAAGAGTTTCAAAAGATTTAGGAGTATCTCATAATACAGCAAGTTCTTATGTAAATGATTATTATAAGAATTTCTATGAAGACACTAAAGTAGATAATAGTCTATCAGATGATATGTTTAATTCTATGAAAGAAGCTTTTGAACAAGTAGGTATTGTTTCCGAAGAATCTAAAGAAGAGGTTAAAGAAGACCATAAAGAAGAAGTTAGAGTGGAAACTAAAGAGGAAGTTAAAGAAGAACAAGAGAGGAGTATAATTGAGAATAGTGATAGGACTACACTTAATGTAGGATTTATGAGCGGTACAAATTATATGGGAAGATTTGAACTTACAGCTTATAAAGTAATTCAATATGTACCTCAAGGTAAAGATGAAAACGGAAATAGAAAAGAATCTGCTAAGTTATTTTTCGAGAATGAAGATGATTTAGATACTTTCTATAGGGATATGAAAAAATTATTCCAACTTCAAAAAATAATAAAGGGGGATGAATAAATCCTATGGATAGGTTTGATTTAGTAAAAATACAAATAACTAAAGTATATAATGAAGGGGAAATTCCTATAAAAGAGGGAGAATATTATTGGACTATAAGGGATAATGATTCAAGTTTTTTTAAATATGGAATAATAAATCATGGAGTAGATGCTAAATTCGTTATAGATACTATTGCTAAGTATAATGAATATGATACTATTCCATATGGGGATTGGATAACTTGGTATTATTTAGCTGATTTTTATTGTAGAGAAGTATAGGAGGAATGTAAGTTATGGATATGGAGAAGTGTAGTTGGGAATTTAACGAAAGTGTAGCAGAAGATTTTGATAATCATGTATGGGCTTCAGTACCGGGGTATAAATGGTTTCATGATTATATAGCAAGATTATCGGAATTTTATATAGAAGATGATGGTGCTATTTTAGATATAGGATGTAGTACAGGAACATTATTAAGCGATATAAAACGTAAACTTCCAAACAGAGATTTTTATATGTGTGGGGTAGATAAAAGCGAAGCTATGATACGTATAGCGAAATCAAATGTAAACTATCTTAAATCAAATTTCTTTACTGGAGATATACTTGAATATTTCGATATGACTGACCCTTCTATGAAACTATCTTTTATAACAATAGTACTAACTCTTCAATTCCTATCCTATGAGGATAGATTCAATGTATTAAAGACTTGTTATTCTCGTTTAAAAGATGGGGGAGCAGTAGTCGTAGTAGAGAAAATAATTCAAGAAGATGGTCATATGCAAAGTATGTTTGATGGAATATATCAAGAAATGAAATTTGAAAATGGATTATCAAAAGAGAGTCTATTCGATAAAACATTATCCTTAAGAGGAAAGATGAAACCTTTAACATCTTTAGAGAATGAAGAAATTTTTTCTAGGGTCGGATTTGATTATATACCATTTATGCAAATAGGATGTTTTAAAGGTTGGATTTTAAGGAAATAGTTTTGTTAAAGGTATTGAAAGGAGTAGAATATGAGAGTATTATTTGTATCTCACCCATTTGGGGGACAATATAGTAACTATAAGAAGATAAAAAATTTAATAGAGATGTTAAATAGTTATAAATATGCAGGTAAGTATGTATTCGTATCTCCAGTATTAATGTTTGCGGGGTTGTATGGAGATAGAACTTTTGAGGAAGATATTGAAGCATGTAAAGAACTATTAGATAGATGCGATGGAATATTAATGTGCGGGGATTGGAAAAATAGTGTAGGTTGTATGGAAGAGTATTTGTTTGCATTAGATAGTGCCCATTTGACTATATCAGAATTAAACGATTTTTTGGAGGATTAAATATGAGATGGGATATTTGGAAAATTCATAAAGATATAAAATGTCATAAAGAACATGGGGAAGATATGGAATACGTATATAGTAGTTATTATAAATCAATATTAGACAGACACACATTCGATTGCATTTGGGAAGATTGTTAAATTTAAGGAGTGAACAAATTCACTCCTTTTTCTATATAATAAATATAGGAGGTGAAAGAACTTGAAAACTTATAAAGACTTGAAAGAGATAGAACAAGTACCATACAACGGATATACTGCAATAGGTTTATTTGTAGGTGCTGGAGGAAGTTGTATGGGAGTACGAGCAGCCGGGGTAAAAATAGTTTCGGTAAATGAATTTATACCTGCAGCAAAAGAATGTTATGAGAAGAATCATAGAGGAGTTCCAGTATTATTAGAGGATATAAGAAATATAACAGGACAAGATTTACTTAGACTTGGGGGAGTTGATAAA